>Ga0075017_100001745_pt1 | contig 13472 bp, 3 predicted proteins | sample AleBraG_ABR_2012_FD_71475 | JGI IMG/M metagenome (GOLD analysis project Ga0075017, IMG submission 71475) | Freshwater sediment microbial communities in response to fracking from Pennsylvania, USA - Alex Branch Run_MetaG_ABR_2012 | ecosystem: Environmental > Aquatic > Freshwater > Creek >... | reverse complement strand
TTTTCGCACACAACGCCTTTTGTCCTGGAGTCAGGATTTGTTCTGCCCGGCTACCATCTTGGATATCACACATTCGGCAATCTGAATGATGATAAATCAAATGTGGTATGGGTCTTTCATGCACTGACCGCCAATAGCAATCCGGTGGACTGGTGGCCGGGCTTGGTAGGTGATGGTCACCTCATAGATCCGCAAAAATATTTTATCATTTGTGTCAATATGCCAGGCAGTTGTTATGGCAGCCTGGGGCCCTTATCTATCAATCCGGTTACTGGTAGTCCCTACTATCACCATTTCCCCTTCTTTACAACAAGGGATATGATCAGGGCCTACCGGCCGTTGAAAGAATTGCTGGGCATTGACAAAATAAAATTTGGGATCGGGGGATCTATGGGTGGCCAACAATTACTAGAATGGGCCATCGAAGAACCAGACTTATTTGAACATATCGTTCCCATTGCCACCAATGCATTTCACTCCCCTTGGGGCCGGGCATTCAATGCTTCCCAACGACAATGCATCCAACTCGATCCAACCTGGAAAACGGAAGATGCTTTTGCGGGCATCCAGGGAATGAAAGTAGCCAGGGGCATCGCGCTGATTTCCTATAGGAACCAAGAGACTTACAATTTTTATCAGGCGGATGATGATCCCAATTCCCTGGGTCCCTTCAAAAGCGAGTCATATCAGATTTACCAGGGTGAAAAGCTGGCTGCAAGGTTCAATGCCTTCAGTTACTTTATGCTCTCGCAAAGTATGGACTCCCATCAAGTCGGACGGGGAAGGTCGGGAACAGTTACTGCACTCCGAAAAATTAAAGCGAAAACGCACCTTATTGGCATACGAGGCGATCTGCTGTTTACGGAAAAAGAACAGGAATTCCTGGCCGAAAATATCCCCGATGCCCGGCTTGAGATGATTCCATCGGTATATGGCCATGATGGATTTCTTCTGGAATTCGAAGCCATCACCCGCGTTGTCCAGGGTTTTTTACAGAAAGAAAGTTCATCTCAAAAACCTTCAGCATTCTCTGTTATGTGAAGATGCCGTATCTTAAAGTCGTCCAAAACCCTCAGGGGCGATTCTTTATGAAAAAAAAAGATGGCAGCGTCCGCAGATACTTGAAATTGTTGGGGCCTGGTCTAATTACGGGGGCAAGTGATGATGATCCCTCAGGAATCGCAACTTATTCCCAGGCGGGTGCGGGTTTCGGGCTATTATTACTTTGGATGGCTCCTTTCACCTTTCCTCTCATGGCCTCTATACAGGGTATGTGTGCCCGGATTGGACTGGTTACATCCCAGGGGCTTACCCGCACCCTGAAACAATATTACCCGCCCACGATCCTATATCTGATGCTGATTTTGAGTGTGCCGGCAATCATCCTGAATATTGGTGCCGATATCGCGGGAATGGGCGCAGTGACCAATCTGCTTTTCCCAAAGATCCCCTCCTTTGTTTTCAGCGTTTTATTCACCCTCATCATGTTGATTTGCATAATCGTTTATTCCTATCAAAAAATAGCTGGGATACTAAAATGGCTATGCATATCTATGCTTTTGTACCTGGTCGTTCCTTTTTTAGTCACTGTGAACTGGAAAAAAGTATTTCTGTTTACTTTCCTGCCACATATCGAATTCAATAAAGATTATATCGAGATGGTGGTTGCGATATTAGGGACAACCATCTCTCCTTATTTGTTTTTCTGGCAGACAACGATGGAAGCAGAAGACCGTGAACATCAGGAAAAGGCCATCGTTGTAAATAAAAAGATGATGAGTAATATGGCTAAGGATGTGAATTCGGGGATGCTTATTTCCAATGTAGTGATGTTGTTTATCATACTTACTACCGGCGTCGTTCTTTATAATGCAGGCGTCAAGCAGATCCTTACCGTTGACCAGGCCGCCAAAGCACTGGCTCCATTGGCTGGTCAATTTTCTTATTTCTGTTTTGCCTTGGGAGTCCTGGGCACGGGATTCCTCACGATTCCTGTACTGGCAGGTTCCCTCTCCTATATTCTGGCAGAAAGTTTTGGTTGGAAAGAAGGTCTCGATAAAAAATTTCAGGAAGCCAAAGCTTTTTATATTGTTATCATCGTTTCCCTAATTACGGGCCTGTCCATCAACCTGCTGGGAATAAGTCCGATGAAAGCCTTGATTTATACTGCAATTCTTTATGGTGTTACCTCACCGGTCATGATAGCCGTAATTATGCATATCGGCAACAATAAAAAGATCATGAAAAGTTTTACCAATAAGGCCCTTTCTAATGTACTGGGACTCATCACGTTTATTCTGATGACTTCGGCCGCCATAGTCATGCTTTATTTGCAATTCAAATAGTTCACTATATTTAACGGATTCCACCTAATTCTTATAAATATCCTGAGTGCAAAGAAGAAGATTTTTACAATTATCTGGACTTTCCACGGCTTCCTTGTTATTCACGGCATCTGATCCCTGGGGTGATAGGCCTTCTAAAAGGATGCGATACCCTGATGCGATAGAGGTACGGTGTTCTGGGGAATGGGTTTCCCTGGAAGGCGCAAATGAAAGCTGGAAATCTGGTGATTTGCTACTTACCTTCCGCTGGGACTCCGATGCCTTGTCGCTCTTTATCAGTGCACCGCAACGAGAACTGGAACTGATCAAATGCAGTTGGAAACAGACAACATCCATCACTTCGAAGTTTCTAACAGATCAATGGGAAAGATCTTATGGCGACCTGAGTTGGCAGTCCCCGACCCTGACTCGTCGGTCTCCCTGGTATATTCTTTTATCGGATGGCCAGCTTACTCAGGCTTTTGGAGTGAAAACGGGTTGCAATAGTTTTTGTTCCTGGCAGGTATCCCCTGACGCGTTCGAACTCCACCTGGATACCACTTCAGGAGCAAGGGGTGTTCTTCTTGGAAATCGCTCCCTCCATGTTGCTGACATCATTACAACCGAAAACTTGCCTGGCGAAAATCCCTATCACACCGATATCCGATTTTGCAAAATGATGTGTCCTTCCCCCAAACTTCCTGCTGAACCCATATATGGAATCAATGACTGGTATTTTGCCTATGGACAAAACTCGCGTGATTTGATTTTGCAAACAACACGTCTGATGGCAGATCAGGTGACTAACTGGGATAATCCCCCATTTTCAGTAATCGACATGGGGTGGTCAATAAAACCCGTCAAAGCCCCAGAAGCCCTCTGCTGGGGGGATGACTTTACCAAGGGAAATGACAAATTTGGAGAGATGTCCCAGGTGGCTGAGGATATAAAAAAATTGGGCATGCGGCCCGGACTATGGACCCGCCCCTTACTTGCCAACGCCAATGATAAACCCTCTTCGCTTATCCCTTTGCGGGAAGGTCAAAACGATCCCAAGGAAAGATATCTGGATCCCACTATCCCGGAAAATCTTCAGCAGATATCAGAAAGGATTCGTCTCTATAAGACCTGGGGATTTCATTTAGTCAAACATGATTATACGAGCTTTGACTTTTTCGGAAAGTGGGGATTTGAAATGGCGGATTCATTGACGGCACCCGGTTGGCACTTTTCAGACCGATCTATAACCAATGCGGAAATTATTCTTTTTTTGTATCGAACGATTCGTGCAGCCTCCTTGGATATGTACCTGATCGGCTGCAATACTTTCAGTCACCTATCAGCAGGCATATTTGAAATCAATCGCATTGGCGATGATACCAGTGGCAATGAGTGGGCCCGCACCGTAAAAATGGGTGTGAATACTTTGGGATTCCGCCTTCCCCAGCATAATACCTTTTATGCAGCAGACGGGGATTGTGTGGGCCTCACCACTAAAATTCCTTGGGAGAAAAATAAACAGTGGATGCAACTGCTTGCTGAAAGTAGCGCTCCCTTATTTATTTCTGCCCAGCCGGAGGCGTTGGGAAATGAACAAAAGCAAACCATTAAGAGAAGTTTTACTTCGGCCTCCAGGAAACAGCCTCTCGGAGAACCCGTTGACTGGATGAGCAATCCCAGACCCGAAGAATGGATCTTAAATGGCGACCGGGTTCACTTTGACTGGGGATAATCGGGAGCAATCCGTATTAGAAATCCGGAATGCCTTTAAAAAAAATAAACAATTTGAAGTTCAGGGCTCAATGGGAGGATCTTAAAATGCCCGAGGCCGACGGGGCGGAAAATTTCGTTTACCTTTCCTGAAGAGCAGATAATATACGAGCGCCATCCAAATAAATGGGATTTCGCGCTGTGGCCTGGTAGGCAATGGCAGCCTGATAAGACGAAGAAATTTGAAAACTTTGAATCGACCAGTTTTCGGCATTTTTGCTCTGGGTAACTTCCGAATGTAATGAATAGACCTTTTTTAAATTTTCCTGAAGGCCCGTTCCCCAGGCCTTAGTCAACGCTTCTTTCCGGGTCCATAAATAATAAAAAGCAAGGGCGGGTACTTCTGCATTATTAATAAAAGATCGCTCCATTTCACTGAAATGTTCATCCAGCAAATCCTCATAATGAAAATCCTGATTCACCTCTTCAATATCTATACCTAAACTGTGATTGGCAAATCCTATCAGGACCCATTCGCCGGAATGGCTAATATTAAAATGCAGGTTACAAGAAGGATTGCCGATGACGGGTTTGTTTCCCTCATAGGAATCGATGCCAATGTCCAGTGGTTTCAGTTTCAGATATTCAGAAGACAAAAATCGAACAGCCTGCCTGCCGATAGCAAACCGGTTTTTATCCGCTTCAAACCGGAAACGGGCTGCCACCGATTTTTCAGCACTGGTCAATAAAGAAAGATCGGTGGCCACAACGGGAAACTTCCATACATGTATTTCACTTTCCAATTGCCAGGAAAAGGGATCCGGCTGAATAAACCGGATTATCTGAGATTGATTTTCCTGATTCGTCATGAGGGTTTGTAAAAATGGCATTTAGGAAGGTCCCTCATATTCAGGACCATTCATCAACTCATATGGCTTTCAGAACCGATGATGGATTGGGAAAATCAGTTTGGATTCCGCCTTGTTCATTTCTTTCACGAAGGATCTGATTGAGAATTCGTGATAATTCTTGCACATTGGGTGCCAGTAAAAAGGTTTTATGATCCCCGGAAATCTCATGTATATTAATCCCCCGCAACGCGTAAGGTTTCCATCCCAAGTAAACGGGATCATCCAGGAAATACATTCTGCTCTTTACCCGAAATAAATCGATGCTACCATCATAGGGGTCCAGTTTATATTTCTCAAACGCGATATCGTGTTTATAGTTTATTTTTTCAGCAAAATCCAGATGTTCTTCTTTCCTGTCCAGATTTTTGGCAAGTCCAACCTTAGCCAGCAAACGAATGCCTTTGGTCCTCAAAAAATTAAACTGATAGGCAAGTGTCTCCGTCGGGTGCTTTTTAAATGAATTCAGGATAAATTTGAATTTAGGAAACTGTCTTTTAAACTTTTTGCTCATCTTCAGCGCCCAATCATCAAAATGGGAGGAATGATCAGCGTTGGTATCAAAAATGGCCAACATATTAACTTCCTTGCCCATCTCTTTTAGTTGTTTAGCCATTTCAAAAGCAACAATTCCGCCAAAGGAATAACCGGCCAGATTATACGGTCCATGTGGATTTTGCTCCAAAATTTCCTTTACGTAATAGGATCCTATTTCTTCCATATTGTCAAAGGGCTCGTCTATCCCATTTAGTCCGCGGGCCTGTAACCCAAAAACGGGCTGGTCGGGATCCAGACCCATTGCCAGCGCATGAAAAATCAATACCGTCAAACCGGAACCATGTACAATATAGAGGGGTGGCTTATTGCCTGGTTTGATTTGAACCAGCGATTTCCAGGAATCCTTTTTTTCATCCTGCTCTAACATTAGACTGAGCTTTTCAACGGTAGGTGCTTCAAATAAAGCCGTGATAGGGAGTCGGTGTTTGGACTTTTCCTCAATCATTTTCATCACCCAGATGGCCACCAGAGAATGGCCGCCCAGTTCGAAAAAATTGTCATCAATGCTGATCTGCTGCAAATGCAGCGCTTCTTTCCAAATGTCGGCCAGCATTTTCTGTGTTTCTGTCTCGGCTGGCTTGATTTTCCGGTTGCCGAATTCCGGCAAGAGGTCCGGATCCGGTAGCGATTTTTTATCCAGCTTACCGTTACTATTCAGGGGCATTCGATTCAGCGGAATAAACACCCGGGGTACCATATAACCCGGAAGCTTCCGTTGCAAAAAAGAAGTGATCTCTTCCTTAGTGAAAGGTTCCTTGGATACGATATAAGCGATTAATCTCTTTTCGACGGATATTTCCTCCCGGGCAATCACCACGGTTTGTTGAACCCCGGGGAATTGCAGGATTACCGATTCAATTTCAGCAGGTTCAATGCGAAAACCTCTGATTTTTAGCTGATCATCCAACCGGCCCAGATATTCCAGATTGCCGTCCGGCATTTGGCGGGCCAGGTCTCCCGTCCGATACATTTTGGCCCCCGGTTCAGAGCTGAAAGGATCAGTGATAAATTTATCTTTGGTCAGATCTGGACGATTCAGGTAACCACGTCCCACACCTTCACCTCCCACATACAACTCACCGATAGCGCCAAATCCACATAGTTGCAATTGATGGTTCAAAACATAAGCCGTACGATGAGGCAGGGGAATCCCAATAGGGATTGGTTTGGTAATCTGTCGTTCAGTAACGCGATAAGTAAGCGAAAAAGTGGTATTCTCCGTCGGGCCATAGCCGTTGATGATTTCCAGAGAAGGAAAACGATTCCGTAATTTTTCAATGTGTTTTTCGGAGAGTTTTTCCCCTCCCGCAATGACGGTTCTCAGTCCTTCAAAAACCGTGATATCCAGGTCGACCCATTGGTTCAATAAACTGGAGGTGAACCACATGATGTTTACTTTTCTTTTCCTGATTTCTTGTTTTAGCAAGTCACTATTCAGGAGGGTCTGCTCCGGACAGAGGACAAGTTCCCCGCCATTTAACAACATGGACCAATATTCGAAACTGCTTGCGTCAAAAGAGGCTGAACCGGTATTGAGGAGCACATTTTTACCGGATAAGTTGACATAGTTTATCCCTTTTACGAGACTGACCACATTGCTATTTTCGATCATCACTCCCTTGGGTCTGCCGGTGGAGCCTGAAGTATACATGATATAAGCCAGATCCTTTCCTGCGCCAAACCCATATTGAAAACTGGCAGATTCCTGACTAATCCGATTCCATTCCTCATCCAATAAAATAATTAGCTGATTACCCGGTGTACCCAAAATATCCAGGCTTTTTCGATTGCATATGATGACGCTAGCCTGCGTATCCTGCAGCATGAACTGGATCCGCTCGGCCGGATATTCGGGGTCAAGGGGAACATAGGTACCCCCGGCTTTTAAAATGGCAATAATGGAGACAATTAAATCCACGGATCGTTCCAGACAAACCGGTATATGATTTTCCCTTTTTACGCCCTTTGATTTTAAATAATTGGCCAGCTGATTACTTTTTTCTTCAAGCTGGCGGTAAGTCAGGGTCTTATTTTCAAAACTAAGCGCTTTTCGGAATGGTGTTTTACGAGCCTGTTCACTAAATAGATAGGCAATGGATTTGTCTTTGGGATATTGTGTATCGCGTTCTTCACTTACCGCCCTACTCAGATCCGGTGTGGGTATATCCATAATTCGAATCCCTGGATCCGAAACCAATCGAAATAGCAAGTTTTCAAAGGACTTCATCAGGAAGCTGATGGTGGAAGCCTTAAAAAGTTGGGTATTATAAGACCATTCGAAGACCACATTTTCCACCGAACCGCCAATATTGAGTGAGATTTCAAAATTTTCGTACTCCCGGGGATTATACAACATCTCATATTTTAAACCCCGAAAATCTACCCCATCATCCAAACCCAGTTCAACATTAAAGGTGAGTGGAACCAAGGGCACCCGTGACCGGTCTCTGGCGATATTGAGTTTTTGTAAAAGACTGCCGAAAGTAATTTGTTGATGATCGTAGTCATTTAACATCTGGGTTTTCCTTTGTTTCAGATATTCTGAAAAAAGCAATTTGCCATCCGGGTGGCTTCTCATCGGAAGCAAATTCACGCAATGACCCACCAATCCATAAAGGCCAGTGACAGCTTGTCCAGCCGCAGGGATACCCAGAATAATTTCCTGCTGGCCAGTTATGCTTTGCAAAAAAACTTCATAGGCAGCCATAAGGGTGGTGACCAGTGTACAACCGGACTTGGCGACCACAGTTTTTAAGGAGCTCACCAATTCCGGATCCAGTGGAAAATCCAGGCGATGGCTTTTGTAAGTTCTCATCTGGGGCCTGGGAAAATCCGTGGGCATATCAAGTACGGGTACGGATTGCTGAAACTGGTTGAGCCAATATTGCTCAGTGTTTTTGTATTCTCCGGTTTCCAAAAACTGACGCTGGATTTCAGCATAGTCACTTAAAGTAGGTGCCGGTTTCAATTCGGCAACGATATTTCCGTTAAATGCAGAATAGAATTTCCCCAGATCCTGAAGAATAATCCCCAGTGACCAGCCATCACAAATGATATGATGTGCCGTTAGTGTTAAATAATATTCTTCCTCTCCTAATTTAATCAGATCGGCCCTAAATAAAGGCCCCTTAACCAGGTCAAAGGTTTCCAGGGCATTTTGTTTGGTAAAATCAGCGATGAAATCTTCCTGTTCCTGCAAATTTTTTTCAGCGAGATTTTCATGCCGCAGGGATAAGGGTCGGTCCCGGTAAACACAAATCTGCTGACCGTCTTCTGTGAAGGTGGATCGTAAGGCATCATGCCTGAGGATGATTTCTTTTAAAGCCTTTTCCATGGCCTGAATATTCATTGCCCCGCTGATCCGAAGGCTCACCGATTCATTATAAGCCCGACTGGCATCAGGTCCTCCCAGAAGGCAGGATGCCCATATTTCTTTTTGGGGTTCAATGACAGGTACCAAGTGATAAGCTTTTGGAGAGGGAAAGAAGCCGGATTCCACCAGCTCTTTCACTGACTCCTCAAACTTCTCTGCAATCGTTTTCACATCTGCCGCATTATGGGCCTCCGTGAGGAAACAAGGAAATCCATCCCAGATGTGAATCCCCTTTTCTCGCATCAGGGTGAATAGCAGTTCACTATAAGGTATTTCTTCTTTATATTTTATTTTCCAAAGTGATCCGAATTGAGCGATGTAAACGGACAGACCATAACGGAAGCAGGTTTGGTTCAGCAGGTCTGCCAAACTCCGGGTCAGTTCGTTAATGGAGGTTTGTAAGGCGGGCCCCTTCGCTTTCATATATTCCAAAGAAGCTTGTGAAGCTGCCAGGGCAAGCGGATGACGCACAAAAGTGCCCGCGAAATAGGTGACTCCGGATTCCGGCAACGAGGAGTTCCCGTATTCCCAGAAACCACCATCGAGGGCATCCATGTACAATTTTTTTCCGGCGATGATACCGATGGGCATACCCCCGGCAACGACTTTTCCATAAGTTCCCAGATCGGCCTGGATTCCAAACATAGCCTGGGCTCCGCCGGGATGCATTCGGAAGCCGGTGATGACTTCATCGAAAATCAGGGCTGTTCCGGCTTCAGCGGTGATGGTTCGGAGTTTTTTCAAAAATTCAACGGGCTGGAATTCTGGTCTCCGACTTTGTACCGGTTCCACCAGTACCGCGGCCAATTCATGGGCCCTTTCCTTGATTATCGCCAGGCTTTCTTCTGTTCCATAATCAAGGATCAACATATTCTGAACCGCTTCTGGCATAATACCCGGAGCGGCTGGAAAAGATTTTAACATTTTTGTTCCCCGCACAATGACTTCATCCACAATGCCGTGATAAGAACCTGTAAATGCCACGATGGTAGAACGACCAGTAACGGTTCTGGCAATACGCATAGCGCCGAGTACGGCTTCTGAACCGGTATTACACAGGGCTGATCGATCAAAACGAGTAAACTCACAAATCAGCTTGCAAACTTTGCCCGCCAATTCATGTTGAGGTCCTAGTTCATATCCGATATCAATTTGACGATGCAATGCAGTGGTAACGGCTTCCGGCTGATAACCCAACAGATTCGATCCAAAACCATTAAGTGCGTCTATATATTCATTCCCATCCAGATCCCATAAACGGCTGCCTTTGGATCTATTGACCACAATGGAATAAACCAATTCTTTGGTTAGGGGTCTGAAACCAGAAACGACTCGTGGATCGGCCATATAGGACCGATGTTCCTGGGTATAGGCCTTGCTCAGTTTAGTCTTTTGATTATAGCGTCGCGTTAGGTCATTTAGAAAGTCCTGTTGTTTTTTGGTTAATGCAGTTGCCTGTTTCTCAATCCTAGCGGTTGCACCAAAAGGTTTTTTAAGTTCGACCTTTTCTTCTTCCGTAAGGTTTAGGCTTTCAGCACCCTTTCGTTGGCTAATCTCAGGTGCACGACTCGGAATCTTAGCCGGGCTATTGCCTTTTTGCAAATTGGCGACCTGTTTAACCAGCATATCAATTTGCGTGGATAAATTTTGGAGTGTGGAAGATTCATTCCTGGCCTGTGTACTGAGCTCTTCTGTAGTATCTTCCTGGGGAAGTTGTTCATCCAGATATCCAGCAAGCAATTCCAAACTAGAATAGGTTTCGTTCAATTGACGGAAACTGATGGGTAAGGCAAATTCTTTTTTACAGTTGAGAGCCACCTGGGTTAACAACAGCGAATCGAATCCGATTTCTATAAAATTCATGCTGGGGTCTGCGGTTTCCATCTCAATACCCGAAGCATTTTCAAATATTTTTTTGAGTTTCTCGATCAGCCGCGTTTTTCGGTCACCCTGAGTTTGCGGTGGCCTTTTTTCAATGGATCCGGCGGCAGGGGTAAAATCAGCATTGACCAGGGTCGATGGGCTTATTTGCTTTTGTTCTTTTGCCAGAGGATCCACCCAGCATCGAATCCGTTCAAAAGCATAAGAAGGTAAGGGTATGACTGATCGTTCATGATCCCGATAAAATGATTTCCAGTCGGGTTCGACGCCATGAATCCACAATTGCCCGGCTGCTTTTAAAACAGCGTGCCAATCAGATTTGCCATTTTCTCCATCCAGGCTGGCTATTGCGGTAAGATTATTTTTAATGCCCTGGTGTTTGATCAGGGAAGTCAGCACGCTTCCAGGACCGGATTCCAAGAGGATCAGATTTCCTTTTTCCGCAACGATTTTGACGGCATCGGTAAATCGGACCGGCCTGCGCAGCTGGTCTGCCCAATAGGATGATCTGGTGATCTCCCCTCTTTCAATCCATTTCCCGGTCATTGTGGAGACCATCGGAATCATCGGATCCTGCATAGGGATCGAAGAAACCAGTTCTGCGAAATCCTTAACGATGGGATCCATCATGGAAGAATGGAATGCGTGACTGGTTTGCAGCTTTTTATTGGCGATGCCTTTGGTTGTAAGCAGGGCAGAAAATGTCTGCACTTTATCGACCGGACCGGAAACCACTGTTAAATTGGGGCTATTCAATGCCGCCAGCGAAATACCTTCCGGTAATAAAGGCAAAATTTTCTCTTCTCCCAATCGCACACTCAGCATGCTGCCTGCTGGAACGAGGGACATCAGACGTCCTCTGGAGAATATGAGCTTGAGTCCATCAGAGAGGCTAAATACGCCGGCCAGGTGAGCGGCCACGAATTCACCGATACTGTGTCCGATAAAGGCGGTCGGCTGTATCCCCCAGCTCATCCAAAGTTTGGCTATCGCATACTCGATGATAAACAAGGCGGGCTGAGTATAATAGGTATTATGAATTTTTTGCTCTGCTTCAGCATCTATTTGCGCCGGGAATATAACGGCCCGGATATCTTCCTTCATGAGCGGAATCAGCAATTCCGCACACTCATCAAATGTCTGCTTGAATACAGGCTCCAGTTCATAGAGTTCCCGACCCATATTCAGGTGTTGTGATCCCTGTCCGGGGAAACCAAAAACGATTCCTTCTGGCAGTTCTTTCAGAAAAGCATAATCCTGCGAGGAAGGCGTGGACTTCAATTGATGCAATAGTTCGGCCGGGTCAGCAGCCACCAGAAAACGCCGGGCATTGAATGATTCCCGGGAGGTATGCAGGCTAAAGGCCAGGTCGGCTAAATCGATAGACTCCTGCCGCTGGAGATGACTGGCTAGTTTTTGACCGTAAGATGCTAAACTCTTATCCGTTTTTGCGGACCAACTGATCAATTGTAAGGGTTTTTTCCAGGGCTGTTTTTTCGAAACCGGGGATAAGGGCTTCTCAAATTCTTCCAGGATCAGGTGTACGTTGGTACCTCCTACTCCAAATGAACTGACGCCAGCAATGCGACGGTGATCTGTTTGCCAATCCGTCAAACGCCGATTCACATAGAATGGGGATTGTTGAAAATGAATATGGGGATTGGGGGTTTTATAATTTATCGAAGCCGGAATTTTTTTATAATGTAAAGCCAGAGTGGTCTTGATCAATCCGGCCACCCCTGCTGCTGCGGTGAGATGACCCATATTGGATTTAACACTTCCCAGGGCGCAATACTGCGTCTTATCCTGGAAGCCAAATGCCAGATTCAACCCATCTATTTCGATGGGGTCTCCCAGCGGAGTAGCCGTGCCATGCGCTTCTATATATCCGATCTGAGCGGGGTCGACCCCTGCGTCAGCGATCGCCATTCGAATGGCACCCGCCTGTCCTTCGGCACTGGGCGCAGTGAAACTGCCTTTGTCACCACCATCATTATTCAGACCGACGCCCTTGATAATGGAAAATATCGTATCCCCATCGAGTATGGCCTGATCCAGTTTCTTTAACAACACGACGCCAGCCCCGTCACTGAAGACTGTCCCCGCAGCTTCGGCATCGAAGGTGCGGTTATGACCATCCTGGCTGTACATGGCCCCCTCTTGATAAATGTGTCCGCTTTTTATCGGAACCGTAATGGCTACTCCGCCAGCCAATGCCATATCGCATTGACCCTTCCGAATGCTACCCACGGCTTCTGCAATAGCCAACAGCGAAGTGGAACAAGCCGAATGAACGCTCACTGCGGCACCTTTCAGGTTCAACGCATAGGCTGTTCGCGATGCGATATAGTCCTTTTCATTTGCCGTCATCACCTGGAATGCGCCGACCTGACCGACTAAATCCGTATGGTCCTGTACATTATTCAGATAATAGGTATTGTTCCCGGTCCCGGCGAACACACCAATGGTTCCTTTGAATTTTGAGGGGAAATAACCGCCGCTTTCCAGTGCTTCCCAGGCGATTTCCAGAAAAATCCTCTGCTGGGGATCCATCAGTTCTGCCAATCGCGGCTGAATGTTAAAGAAAGCGGGGTCAAAAGATTCCGCATGATCGATGATGCCGCGTGCCTTCACGTAGTCGGGATTATTTCTTAATTCAGCGGGAATGCTGAAATCCAGCTCCTCGTCTTTGAAAAAAGAAATGGTTTCCTTTCCTTC
>Ga0075017_100001744_pt1 | contig 13474 bp, 8 predicted proteins | sample AleBraG_ABR_2012_FD_71475 | JGI IMG/M metagenome (GOLD analysis project Ga0075017, IMG submission 71475) | Freshwater sediment microbial communities in response to fracking from Pennsylvania, USA - Alex Branch Run_MetaG_ABR_2012 | ecosystem: Environmental > Aquatic > Freshwater > Creek >... | reverse complement strand
ACGCTCTGGAATGATGCGGACCCCGACATTCCCATCCTGAAGCAAGCCAAAGCGGAGTACGCGAAGCTGCAGTGATTCCGAGGCTCAATCCCTGTTGCGACGATTCGTTCAGAATCTCATCGCAGCGTCCTACACGCTTTGTGGGATTTTGGAAGCCTCGATGACGCTTGCCACAGATTCCGGGCAGATTACGGGCAAACCGGAAGTTAACTGTCGCTATCAGGCGATTTCGCTCATTGAGAAATCGGGCCGGGGCGGTCCGGTCAATGAGTGTAATGGCGATTTGCGTCAATTGACGTGCTACCCTTCCTCTGGCCATGCTGGTCAGCTCTGTGATCCGTAGGAAACTCGGATTGAGAATCGCCCCAGTCGCCGTGTTTCTGGCGCTCTGGACGCCCTCTCTATATGGCGCTCCTCCGAGTATTCAAATTCCTCGAATCAGCATTCCTCCGGCTCTTGTCGACTTCGAAAACATGCAGCCCAGCGCCCGGGTCGCGTCCAAAGTGTTGAAGGTTACCGGCTTCATCGTCCGCGAGCCCGCCGACGGCGCCCAGCCGACACAGGATACCGATGCCTACCTTGCTTATGATGACCACAACCTCTATGTCGCCTTCGTCTGTTGGGATAAGGAACCGGAGAAGATCCGTGCCCGTATGACCCGCCGCGAAGACATCTTCTCCGACGACTCCGCTGAAATCATGATTGACACCTTCGACGATGCCCGCCGCGGCTATGCCTTTGCCGCCAATCCGTTGGGTATCCAGTGGGACGCGCTCTGGACCGAAGGCTCAATTGGCAGCGGAGCGCCCGTGGACTACGGTGGCTTCGATCAATCCTTCGATACCGTCTGGCGTTCCGAAGCCCGCCTCACCGGTCGCGGCTACATCGTCCTAATGTCCATCCCCTTTAAGAGCCTGCGCTTTTCGAGTAATGACGTTCAGCAATGGCGCATTATCCTAAACCGCAGCATTCCCCGCACCAACGAAAACATATTCTGGCCGCGCATCACCAACCGCATTCAGGGTCGCTTTAACCAGGCCGCCACCGTAACTGGCATCGAGCATATTTCTCCGGGGCGCAATATTCAGCTTATCCCTTATGGACTTTTTCGCGGCTTTCGCGATATCGACCAGCGCGACCCCGACCACCCTTTTTTCGAAAGCCGCACCTTCCAGCCCGAAGTTGGCCTTGACGCCAAGTTCATTCTGCGTGACAGCTTCGTGCTTGACGGCACCGTCAATCCCGATTTCAGCCAGGTCGAGTCCGACCAGCCCCAGATCACTGTCAACCAGCGCTTCGCCGTCTTCTTTCCCGAGAAGCGCCCGTTCTTCCTTGAAAACAGCAACTACTTCACCACGCCGATCAATCTGGTTTTCACCCGAAACATCGGCCATCCCGAATTCGGCCTGCGCCTCACCGGAAAATCCGGCGCGTGGGCCGTCGGCGTTTTGGCCAACGACGACCGTGCTCCCGGTGAAGCCCTACCGCCATCGGATCCTCACGCCGGCGACCGCGCCACTTTCACTATTGCCCGAGTCAGCCGCGACATCTTTCAGCAATCCACCATCGGTGCCACTTTTACCGACCGCGAATTCGGTGGAGGCTACAACCGCGTGGGCGGCATCGACGCCAACCTCAAACTCGATCCGAATTGGCGCTTCCAGGGTCAGGCCGTGACCAGTTCCACCGTGGACGTTGTCGCCGGGACGCACTCCGCCGGCCCCGGCTACAAGCTTGACCTCGAACGTTCCGGCCGCCAGTTCAACCTGCAGGAGATCTACACCGACTTTAGCCCCGGCTTCGAAACCCAAACCGGCTTCGTCAACCGTGTGGATATCCGCCAGCAGTCGACCAACGCCAGCTACTACTTCCGCCCCGAGGGCAAATTCCTCATCTCCTACGGGCCGACTCTCCAGCAGTTTGGAATCTGGGATCACCGCGGCACCGCCCTCGATTACTTCATCTTTCCCGGCTTCCGCGTGGACATGGCACGCAGCACCTACGTTCACGTCCACCCCTTTGCCCTGGACGACGTCCGGCTCCGCCCCCAGGACTACAGCACCCTCACCCGCGTCACCTCCTATCCGCAGAAATTCTGGGGAGTTGAGGCCGGCACCAGCTGGTCCAAACTGCTCGACTTCACCGCGTTCTTCGTTTCCGGCGGGGGAGTGAATTATGACCCCGTGCCCGGCCGCGCTCCTGCGTTCGGCCACGAGGACACGGGCAACTTCACCCTGACCTTCCACGCCGCCGGCCGCCTGCGCATTGACAACGCCTACCTGCTGGAACACCTCCGCGAACGGGACTCCAACCTGACCGCCGTTACCAACCACATCTTCCGCAGCAAGTGGAACTACCAGTTCACCCGCGATCTCTCGGCCCGGCTGATTCTGCAGTACACCTCGGTGCTTTCGAATCCCCTGATCAGTTCGCTTTCCCCGAACAAGAACTTCAATACCGACTTCCTGATCACCTACCTGGTTCACCCTGGCACAGCGATCTACGCTGGCTACAACACCGATCTGGGAAATCTCAACCGCGGCCTGGCGGTGAATCCCGTGACGAACGCCATCCTCACCACCCCGCGAGGCTATATCAACGACAGCCGCCAGTTCTTTGTGAAGGCATCCTACTTGTTCAGGTTTTGAGGACACAGGATCGATGACGTAACCAGGCCATTTCACTCATTGACCTAAATGAGCGATGGGATATTACCGTCGACGACGCCGCAGGCATGCCACTGCACGGGCTCAACCGGTGGATAAGCGGGCGGCCATAGCTTCAATACGTGACCCGAGTCACTGACAATATCCATTCTGACGCGAAAGATTACGGCGTAATTCTCTCGTTTCCCTGAAGAGCACCTGCATTTCGAGATGCAGCACACCTCAGGCGAGAGCTCCCAAAACCGTGCGGCCCTCGATAGGAGATCGTCATGACCAAAGGCATTCAACGTTCGAATGATTTCTTCGCGACTTGCCTGGCCGTCGCAGCGATGCTGTTGTTTTTTTCTGCAAGCTTAAGCGGGCAAGCCTTGTCCAACGACTTTTCGCCACTCATGAACCGCCCGGCGAATGTTCCGCAAGACTACGTGATCACACCGTTCGGCTACTTCCACCCATCCTGTGTCCAAATGGTGACGGAAGGGCACATGCTGTTGGCCGATGGACGCATCCAGCATCCGAACGGCACGATCGACGCCGCTCCGGCTTGCTTTTATCCGCACTTCACATCGACAGGACTCATGCTACCTGTCGATCTAAAAGGACGCAGCGGGATACACGCTCCCACGATCAGCGGCTGGCTGGAATCCGTATCGGCCACTACCACGAGTTCCTACGGAAAGATTTCTGCCACCTGGATTGTGCCGCCAGCACCCACGAGCAACGATGGACAGCTTCTATATTTCTTCCCGGGCTTTGAAGACGTCAATAATGTGATCAGTATTGTTCAGCCGGTAATGCAGTGGGGAGTCGGCTATGCCGGTGGCGGAGCGTACTGGCTGGTCGCAAGCTGGAACTGCTGCATCGATGGCATGACGTGGTACAGCCCGCTGCTCGACGTCAATGTTGGAGACACAATTCGAGGTTCGATTGTACCCACTTGCAAACCGGGGACGACCAATTGCCCGACTTGGAACGTGGTGAGTGCAGATGTAACCACGGGAACGAAGACGACGCTGGCCAAGACTTCCGCCGACGGGCAAGTTTGGAATTGGGCCTTCGGGGCCGTCAGCGAGGATTACGGCGTAATGAAGTGCAGCGATTTCCCAGCGAATTATGGGCTCACGTTCACTGTGCAGCTGTACGACCAGAGCGGGACGCTAATCACCGCTCCGAGTTGGCAAGGAACGCAGTGGATCACTAATCCCATTCCGAAGTGCAGATACGGAACGAAGATTGCGAACACCCGGGAGACTGTTAACTATTAAAGGTAGTTGGTGGGTCAGAAGCGGGGAGCGATTTCTCGCTCCCTTTTGTTCTGAAGCGAAAAGGTAAGTTTGACTGTCATCGAGACAGACCCGTCTCGACTCGGGCGAGTTAATCGCAAGCTGACGCTAACAGGCCATTACACTCAGAACGCCTCCGCCCCGGTCAATGAGTAAAATCGCGATTTTCCACCAAGTGACAAAGGCTGTGCCTGCACAACCGCGCTATCTCCAGGCCCACGCCAGACGGGAAAGCCAGGAATGACTACTGCTTATCGTGACCGGCATCACAGACGGCGAGTGGTGGTTTGCGATAAAAAGACCCCGTTAGCCTCCCCGAACGAGCACCACTCCAGTTGTGTGGGAGTGTACCCACCCGCCGAGGCATCCATAGCCGTTCATACAAGTGCGCGTATGAGGAAGTCGCGCTCCATTCTGGTTCTTCTCGTGCTTCTGGGGTTCGGTGTGTCTCTAGCTGTTCCGGAAGAAGATGCGCCGGAGACCCCGTACGACGAATCGGAGACACTACCTTACGAGAGCACTCCGCTGTTCTCAATCGCACATCCCCAACCCTCGGGCCAGATAGCCAAGGGCGAGTTGAACTGCGGCTCTCCGTTCCGATTCGATCTTGCAGCAAAATGCCGCAATCGCAGTCACGAGAACTACAGAGAGTCCTACTGCGTCCCGTCTTCCCTCACTATCATCAGTCATTCTCTTCGTTGTTAAACCTGTCCCGGCCTCTCTTTCGCTTGAGCCAAGTCAATCGCAAACTCAGCCGCTCTCCCCCGATCAAGCCCTGTGCTCGCACCGAGCGGCTCCAAACAAGCTCTTAAAAGGAGGTTGTCATGCATCGATTCGCGCACTGGATCGCCGCTTTTGTAAGCACCGTGGCGATCGCGTTTTCAGCATTCGCACAAACTACTGAGGCATTCCCCGGAGCACGGAACGCACTGGCGAACGTGGCGGTCAGGAACATGCAACGAACCGTGCTGCACGGCAACATCGCGCACTACACGTTCGACGTCGTCGTGGGCCCCAGCAAGTTCGATGTGATCAGGCTGCACCGGATAGTTCGGGAGAAACAGCCTTATGAGCCTATTCATACCGTAGGCGGAGTGCTATTGCTCCCCGGTGGGCCCAACTTCTTCGAAGCGATCTTCATGGCGCCTCTAATCTCTCAGGTGCCCGCCTGGGATCAGTCGATTGTCGCGTTTATGGCGAAGAACCAAGTTGACGTCTGGGGTATGGACTATTCGTGGGCTCTGGTTCCAGCGCAGCAGACTACCTTCAAATTCATGAAGGGTTGGGGTGTTGCCAGGGACTCCCAACACGCGCAAATCGCCCTTGCGCTGGCTCGCGCGATTCGGGGCGCGACTGGCCAGGGTTCTGGCCGGATCGAGGTGCTTGGATTCAGCTATGGCGGAGCGGTTGCCTACACGGCCGCCGGGGATGAAACACGCCAGCCCCGAGCACTGCGCAGCATCAGAGGACTCATCTCTGCTGACATGCCCATGAGGTTCCAGGAGAAACTCCTTCGGGATTACTACTGCACCTCGATGGCTGCCGATCAGGCAAATCTGGATGCGGGCATCTACAACGACGATGGCGGGGTTCTCGACACACAGCTTTATGATCTGGCGATGTCGGCACCCGACGACCCATCGCCGTTCTTCCCTGGCCTGACCAACTATGTGGCGATTGAGTTCCTGGGAGCGAGCACGTGGTTGTTAAACAGCAGCCCAATATTTTGGCATTTCGTCGCCGGATATCTGGACACCAACCAAGTCCCCAGCGATTTGCGCTACACCGATTCGAGGGTGTGGCGAGATTTGGTTGGGAACGTTCCGCCCCATTTCCCCATGCAGGCAGATTGGGATACTGACGCGCTGTTTTGCGGCGTCGATGTCCCCTTTGACCGCCATCTCAAAGACATCGCCGTTCCCATTCTCTATGTTGGAGCGGCGGGCGGATTCGGAACCTACGGGTACTACACGACCACACTGACGGCGAGCACTGACATCACGAAATTCACGGTGCAATTCCAGCCCGACGACCAGAGGTTGGTGGACTTCGCGCACGGTGACCTTTTCCTCGCGAAGAATGCCGAAACGCTGGTGTGGCAGCCGGTCTTGGACTGGATCGTCGCTCATCACTGAGATAGATGACTGTATGCTCGCGCGCAGAACGCGACAAAACCAGAAAACAGGGGCGGAAGGGCCAACCCGCGAGTGCCCGGATTCTCTTCTGCCCCGTCGCAAGATGTTCTCGGAGGAGGTGAAGGAACAGCCCTTCACCGTTATCACGGATGCGGACGGGCATTTCGAAGTAGGAGGTCGAGAAGCTGGCCGATATCTTGTCGGCGCAGGCTTGGTCACAAACGCAGGCAGCGCCCAATGGCAACCGAGCATTACTACCCCGGAGTGCGTGATAGGAGCCAAGCTCAGGCAATTGAACTACGTGAGGGTCAGAAGCGGTTGGGTCCGCCCCGCGTTGAGCAATCTGTTCAGGAGCAAGAGCGTCGCCGGAAATCGAGGCGGTTTAGCCGTTCTCGTTAAGCATGGAGTGAATCTTGCGGGCGAGCTCTTCCAGGCTAAATGGCTTCTGGAAGAAAGCAGAATTCGTACCCAGAAGCTCTGAACTCAACGCGCGATCGGCGTAGCCGGATATAAAGATTGTCCGTATTTCAGGGCGTACCTCCAACACCGCCTTGGCGAGGCTTGGCCCGCTTCTTCCCGGCATGACTACATCGGTTATTAAGACGTCGAGTTGTCCTTTGTGGGAGTTGCAGAGTTCCAGTGCGATCTCTCCACTATTTGCTTCTATCACTTCGTATCCTTTTGACCGCAGATACTCGGATGCGACCTCCCGAAGCTGAGCTTCATCCTCTACCAGCAAAATAGTCGCCGACGCCGACGCCGCAGGCGCAAACTCGTCCGGCGGCGTCTGTATGACGGGTGCTTTTGCCTCGACGCGCGGAAGGTAAACCTTGAACCTACTGCCCTGGAGTGCTTCACTTCGGACTAAGATGTACCCTCCACTCTGCTTCACGATTCCGTATACCGTGGCCAAGCCCAAGCCGGTGCCCTTGCCAAACGCTTTGGTCGTGAAGAAGGGATCAAAGACGCGTGCCTGAACTTCCGGGCTCATCCCAATGCCGGTATCCGTCGCCGTTACCATCACAAAATGTCCCGGAGGGACTCCAACGTCTTCACCGTCAGTACCGCTTTCGTCGATCGCTACATTCTTTGTCTCAACGGTGAGGGTCCCACCCTGCGGCATAGCGTCCCGTGCGTTTATCGCGAGATTCATGATTACCTGCTCGATCTGACCACGGTCGGCACTAACCTGGCCGAGTCCGGGATCCAAAGACAGAACCGTCTTGATATCGTCGCCCAGCAGCCGAGGCAATATCTTCCACAAATCCGTGACGATCTTATTCAAATTCAGGATGGTGGGATTCAGCAGCTGTTGACGACTGAATGCCAGCAATTGCTTGGTCAGCGACGCTCCCCGATCGGCGGCTTCCCGGATTTGAAACGCATAGCGTTCGACCTTGGCTGGGTTGTCTCGGGATCTTCCAAGCAGTTGCGCGTTGGCGCTGGTGATCATCAAGATATTGTTGAAATCATGGGCCAATCCTCCCGCAAGCCGGCCGATCGCCTCCATTCTCTGTGCCTGTTGAAGTTGTTGTTCCAGTAATTGCTGCTCGGTCACATCGTGCACGATGGTCAAGACGCATAGCCGTCCTTGCACTTGAATCGGATCTGCCGCCAGCAGCATTTGTCGCTCTTCGCCCGACTTAGTGCGCACTTTGACCTCGAGTTTGGTGATGCGCTGGCCCCGGTTCAGCTTGTCCTTGAAACAATCGCGGGCTTTACTATCCACCCACAACTTCAGTTCCAGGGAGCTCTTGCCAATCAGCTCAGATCGCTCATATCCCATCATGGCAACGAACGCGTTGTTGACCTCGATGAAGACACCGTCCTTGAGCGTTGAGATGGCGATACCTTCCGGGTTGGCATGAAACGCGATGCGAAATTTCGATTCAGTTTCCAGCCGCTCCTGATCGGCTTTATGCGCTCTCACCGAGCTCTTTATCTCACGGAACTCGCTGAGGCCGAGACGCAAGGCAAAGCACAAGATCGAAATCCCAAGAAAGGAGAGACTCAGCCGGTGCCAGCCCACACCGAGTTCCGCAGCTTGCAGCAGCACAATCAGAGGAGCGAGTGCGAAAATCAAGTTGTTGGCGAGCATCTTCCCGATACTCTTCTCAGGTCGAGAGGTGGGATAAAAATCCGCAGTGGGCTGCCACGTCGCAGCCCAGAAAGCTGCTATCAGAAAGGGGACGGTTTCCAACAGGTCGAGCCACGACCCTGTGGGGATTTCGGTGATGAGAAGTTCCGCGTCTATTACGGCGATCCCCAGGGTCAGGGCCCCAAGACAAAATGCGAAGCCCAGATACAACGAACGAATCGGCTTGGTCTGCGCCCATGTAGCCTGTGCGAAGGCCAGTCCGAGGATCGCCAAGTTTTCCCCTATCTCCATTTCACTCGCCCGCAGCAAGGCAGCCTGACGGCTTTCGTGTTGTGTTGGAAGGTAGTACCAGCCGAGATAGATCAATGCAAAAATTATCAGCAGCTGCACAAAATCGAAAAAAGAGGTGAGATCAAAATGATCCGAGTCCTCTTTCTGATCAAGAAGCAGCGCCATCGCGAAGAAGAAGGAGCGACTCTCGACCAGGAAAGGAAAGATCGAGCTCGTTGGCGGCTCCATATGCCGGAAAGTCTCGTAGTAAATCCAGCCCATATTCGCGATTGACCAGACGAGGAAGCTGACACCCACCAGGATCCAGAACAGGCGCGTATAACCGATGCCTCGGCGACTAGCCCGGAAGAATTCGAATGATGCAAGGCCGGCGGCGAAAATTTGCAGGGAATTCGCAAGGAAGGAACCGAGCGGGGTGACACCGATGAATACTTCCTGAAGGACATGCAGCCCAACTATGACAACAGCCAAGATAAGGAGCTTTCGGGGCATGGTCAGTCGGCTCCTTCAATGAAGAACGACGGGATAGCTCTTCCTGAAAACAGAGTCACTCCGGTATAACGGATCAATCTTCGTTCTGTTGACTTGGAGAATGCACGATTTTATACCGATCGCCCTGCTGGTCAAATCTGTTCATGAAGGCTAGGGGCTGCGTGTTTTGACGGGCGAGCTGGCCGTGAGGCAGTGGGTCGTCATGGGCGGGAGGGTCTCTACGCTTTGGGTTCGATTCGCTAGTGGCTGACCGACTACAAAAAGGGCTTGCCGTAGCGGATCCCCCTTTCTCGACTACTGAAGGAATGAATCCGTACCTTGTTGCACCCCTTCAAAGGTCAGTGAGCGTAATTCGCGATTTAACGCCAGCTACGAACCGAGACTCCCAATGTCTGCGTTGCGAATCCTCCGGGAACTGCCCTCTCATGGTGCATTTTCGAACGGCACGTTTGAAAAGAAAAAGGCCCCGATTCTCTCTCCACCCCCAAAGCTTGGGAAGAATATCGGGACCGAGACGAACAGGTCGCGGGATGGTATAGCCCCGCCCAGTTGAAGGGCAAGAGTCCTGGGACTATAGAAGAACAGAACGCCCGGTGGCCGAGGGTTGGAAGAAGGAAGTCAGTTACAACTCGTTGAAAACTGGCCAGGTCAATGAGTGACATCGCGATGTTTCGTCAGCACCGTTTGGATGGGGCTGCCTCGACAAACATCTATCTGGAGTGTGATGAGAATCACACATAGCGGAGCCAGGACACGAAGCAACTGCCTAGTTGCGATCCCCCAGCCCGTGTTTCTGGCCGCAGAGTTTGCACTGCGTGGGCTTCTCGGTGTTGTCCACGATGTGATGCACCGGCTTCAGAGTGCGGAGGTAAGCGAACATCGCTTTCAGGTCATCGTCCGTCATGTTGCGAAAGACCCACCAGAGCATGGCCGAATTCAGGTGGCGGGCGCGAACTGATCCCGTGCGCATGGACTGGACAAATAGTGTCTCGTCGTAATAACCGATGCCGGACGGATCCGGCGTGATGTTAGCAGAGTTAACCCCCTCTTCCATCGGGTTCCCGCCTGCCATCGCCAGTCCCGGTATTGGCTGAAACTTGGAATTGAGCGGCGTGTGGCAGTCGCTGCATGTTGCCATTTTGACCAGGTACTCGCCGTACTTGCCGGGCGTGGACCTGTCCGGCTCCGGCACCGTTTCGGTCACCGGTTTTGGCGCCGCAAGAATGAGGCGGGCGAACAAAAACGGAATCTTGCTGCGAGGCAGATTGCTGTGCGCAGCCGGCAAAGTGCGAAGGAAGACCACGATAGAAGCCAGGTCTTCGTCAGACAAGTCGCGGAAGTGCTCGTAGGGCATGACCGGAAACAACGCTGTGCCGTCAGCTGCGAGGCCTTCGCGGACGGCGCGGGCGATGGCGTCATCGCTCCAGTTGCCAAGACCAGTCTCCGGATCGGAAGTGATGTTGGGCGCGACCAGCCGAATATTGCCTTGTTCAAATATGACTTGGCCGGAGCCTTCCTGGGCGGCCAGCACGGGTGGGTTCGCTTTGTCGTCGTGTTTAGAGTGGCATCCCATGCAATGCGTGACCGCGTGCACGAGATAATCCCCGCGACGTAAGCGCTCTGGTGTGAATTCAAACTTGCGTGAGGTGAGTGTGCGCTTCTTCGCCCCGATCACCGGCCGCCAACCTACGGTGAAGGTTATGGCAACAGCGGCAAGCAGCAACACAACGAGAATTCCGTAGACGGCAATTCTCGCCAAGCGTCTTCCCCAGGTACGAGCCATAATCCGCCTCCCTGGAACAGCAATCGCCAAATCGCGGGAATCATACAGGAAGCAAGGCCCAATCGCCGGAATTTCATTTTGAAGCCACTCGTCAAACGGCGCCGAACGGACAAAGGTAAGCTTGGCCAACAATCAAAAAGCTCTGTTCCGGGGGAATGAGCGCCGGACAAATGTTGTGAACAGGCCATTTCACTCAAGTGCCCGGCGCAGCGCCAGATGAGTGTAATCGGGATTTGTCGCCAACCGACGGCGAGCAAATCGGGTATGACCGACATCACTGAAATGGCTTAGTGCCGGGCCGACAATCCCTTCCGAAGGTCCTTGGTCTTGCTTCAAGGGCATTCATTACGGTGCTTCGACGGAAGGCGCGAGGCGATTCCAGCCGCCAATTCCGGCAAGACCATGGCCCGGCGTGCGCGACGCGCTCGAACTTGGACCGCCTGCGCCACAGTACGACAATCTTTTAGGCGCGGGCCTCCCAGATGAGTACGTACCGATGTTCCAGTTTGTCGGTCCTGGAACTATGAGCGAAGACTGCCTGGTGCTCAACGTCTGGACGCCGACTCTGCGCTCAGTTGGCAACAGGCCTGTGATGGTCTGGCTGCACGGGGGATCGTTCGCGGGGATGTTACGTCAATTGACTGTCCACTGGAAGCAACGAATGTTTATCGAGCGTAGAATCCAGACGGCCTCGCGGTCCAAAGCGTTGAATTAGGGGTGCCTCATGAAAGCCACGTCCCTTCTACTTCTGGCACTGTGTCTATTCTCAAGTGACGCTCGTTCGCAGAGCGCGTTCGACGGTACCTGGATTATTGATACCGGCAAAAACGAAAACCTCGCGGCCGAAAAGCCGCGGGTGCTTTCTGTCGCGGGTGGAGTGTTTCGCGAGGGTGATAGGCAAATCAAGGCCGATGGCTCTGATCAAAAGGTTCCTGCCACTGGGTATTGGGATACAGTCCGTGTTCGCATCGTGGACGATCGTTCGGTCGAGGTAATTTCCAAAAAGGCCGGGAAACCAATGTTCACCGAAACGGACACCGTTTCAGCGGATGGCAACACCTTGACGCAGGTGATGAAAGATACAACTGAGGCTGAGGCGGTTACGTTCGAGAGCGATTTTAGGCGTATCGCGCCTGCTCCTGCGGGTGCCCACGCCGTATCCGGCTCGTGGCAGGTCTTCAAGATGAGCCGGTCGGAGAACAGTACGATCATCAAATACAAATGCACATCGCATGGATTCAGTGCCGAGACTCTTTTGGGAGAAAAGCTCGAAGCCAAGTTCGATGGCAAGCTGTATGAAATGCAAGACGACCCTGGTCATACCATGGTCTCGGTGAAATTGATAAACGCCTACACCATCGAGCAGACGAATGTGCGTGAGGGCAAGATTGTTTTTATCGTGACACTTGAGGTCACGCCCGACGGTGAGACGATTCACGCAACGTCGAAAAGCAAGAAAGACGGAAGCGTGAAAGCTTGGACACTGCACAAACAGTCTAAGTAGTTCACCTTGCTGAATATGTCGCCCTAAAGTGATGACGAAGGTTGTTGCTGTTGCAACCAGGCGATAGCGTAAGTTTGCGCCGTCTGTTCGCCCTCAAATGGGGCATTTTGAGTGCTCTAGAGATTTTGCAACAACCAACAGATTCGCCTAGCCGCGAATGTAGTTGCAGGCATTTCTCTCGGACTTTCGTTGGGTTTGGACCGCAGGTTTTCTTTAAGCCCTTAGAGCCCGGAGACGTGTTGCTAGTGCTGCGATTCGCTTCTTGAGCTGGCTGATGTGCCTGTGTGATTTCGGGTCGAAGTTCTTGAACCACTCATCCCTGAACTTACAATCTTCAAGGGCCGCTTTGACCTCGGAAGCATTCATGCTTCGGGCATCTTCGTTTGCCACGAATTCCCCCTGGCTGCTCAACCAGCGATAGGCGATGTTACGCCAACGCGGCTCAACTCACTGGGCGCACTCGTGTGCCTGTAGCCTGGCTTTGGCGAACCCATATCAACAACGAAGGCTGAGGATTTTCTCGGGCTCTTTCTGACGCGAATGCCGGGCGTCGCCGCACTCCAGCCCGCGCGGTTTGCGCTGGGGTTGAGAGTTGTCTTTCGGACGACTCCCGGCCTACCTTCTTCATAGCGCAACACTCTCCAAATTGCTGTGACTGGGAGCACCGAGTCCAATAGAGCGCTCAGAACCTCGGTCAATGATGATATTGATTCCATGACAATGTCGGCTCCGACCCCCGAGTAAAGTTGGTGGTGCTAAGCCAACCAAGCTATCTCGGTCTGGAGATTTTAGGGCTTGAACAGCAAGCTAACGCGAGCCATGCGGCGACTACCAAGAATCCGACAGCGACGAAACGCGGCAACGGAGCGACTCCCAATACAAACTTACGGCGCAGGTTACGGAAGCAATCCCGGATGATTAGCCGCGAGACCGGACCGAGTTCCTGGTTCGTTTCGTTACTGCGCCTGCCTTAGGTACGTTTTCTGCCGTTCCAGGATCCCGTGGGCTTTCAGCGTCACCTTCGCTGGACGAATAGAGAAACTCTTCGATTTCCTCAATTCTTTCGCTGGCGTCATGGTAACCAATCTGAATGAGATCCCGTGTGTAGCGTGACGTGAACAGGAGGTAACTCATCAGATCGGCAGACGAAGCCGCGTCTCGTCCTAAACTGGATACAAAGTAATGGATCAGAGTCGGCATATCTCGCTGGTGCTGCTCTGCC
>Ga0075017_100001743_pt1 | contig 13476 bp, 13 predicted proteins | sample AleBraG_ABR_2012_FD_71475 | JGI IMG/M metagenome (GOLD analysis project Ga0075017, IMG submission 71475) | Freshwater sediment microbial communities in response to fracking from Pennsylvania, USA - Alex Branch Run_MetaG_ABR_2012 | ecosystem: Environmental > Aquatic > Freshwater > Creek >... | reverse complement strand
CCCGCGCACCTCGATGTCGTGAGCGGCCGAGTAGCGACCGAGCAGGACTCGAAGTGCGGCGTCCGAGTCAGCACAGGACAGCACCACGGCCTCGCCGCGGCGTTCGGCGGCGGTGACGCCGTCGATCGCTTGGAGCTCGGGAAGGGGCACGCCAGGCAAGGTCACGTGGATCGACCTTCCTCCCACCATGGCCTTGATCTCGGTCGACGGTCCGTCGGCGATCACACGCCCTCTGGCCAGCAGCACGATCCGATCGGCGTACGCGTCGGCCTCTTCCAAGATGTGGGTGGCGAACAGGACGGTCTTGCCGCTCTCGGCCACCGCTCGCATAGCGGCCCAGAAGTCACGGCGAGCCTCGACGTCGAGCGCAGCGGTGGGTTCGTCCAAGACCAGCAGGTCAGGGTTGGCGACCAAGGCCAAGGCGAAGCGGACTCGTTGCGACTGGCCTCCCGAGAGCTTGGTGGTTCGCTGGTCAGCGAAAGCCGCGGTGTGGGTGGTTTCCATCACCTCGTTGACATCGAGGGCGTGAGGGTAGAGCGAGGCGGTCATCTCGAGCAGCTCGCGCACTGAGAGGAACTCGATCAACGACCCCGTCTGGAGCATGCCGCCGATGAGGCCCCGAGCGACGGCGTCACGAGGTGCGAGGTCGAAGACCTGGACCGTCCCTGCGTCCGGTTGGGCGAGCCCCAAGATCATGTCGATCGTGGTCGACTTCCCGGCGCCGTTGGGTCCGAGGAGGGCGACCGTCTCGCCTGGGTTGATGGTGAGATTGATCCCCCGCACGGCGCGAACCGCTTCGTAGGACTTCTCGAGGCCGCGGAGGACGAGGCCACCGGTGGTGGTGCGGGGAGTGGTCATCCAACAAGGATCGCGGATGGAACCGCGCTCTGAGACACGGTGCTTCGGAGCAGAGCTGAGCAGCCAGAGTCATGAGGGTTCGAACTCCTAGGCTCGGGGCGGATCGGGGGTGGAGACGTGGAGCTGGCACGAAAGCTGCAGCTTGGGGCGGATCAGGCGATCAGGGGTGTCGAGGTGCCAGCAGCACTCTCAGCTGCTCTTGCGTGGGAGCCAGGCGAGGACGTGGGGACCACCACGGACGCGGCCCTCCTCGTGTTTGTCAAGGCGCGTGCCGAGCTCGACGCCCACCGAGGAGCCATCGTGGCCGCCGCCTCTGTTGATCGCCTGACCTGGGTTGCCTATCCAAAGGGCGGACAGCTCCACACCGATCTGAAGCGCGATTCGCTGGCAGCCACCCTCGCCGAGAGCGGGATCAGAGCGGTGCGCCAGGTCTCGCTCGACGAGGTCTGGTCGGCCCTTCGCTTCCGACCAGGCTGACGCTCGAGCCCTCCCTCCTGATTGACGAGGGCACCGGCGGCCCTCGCGGGTCGGCGCAGCGGTCCACTGGCTCGTCACTTGGGCTGGAGGCGCGCTCCTGCGTCAAGGCGGATCGACTCCGCGTTCAGGTAGCTGTTGGCCAAGATCTCGACGCAGAGCGAGGCGTACTCTTCGCTCCGCCCGAGGCGCTTCGGGAACAAGACGTCGTGGGCCAGCTTCGCCTTGAACTCCTCGGCTGTCTCGCCCTTGCCGTAGATCGGCGTGTCGATGAGGCCCGGCAGGATCGTGTTGACGCGCACGCCGATGACGGCGAGATCGCGGGCCATCGGCAAGGTGAGGCCGACCACACCGCCCTTCGACGAGGAGTAGGCGACCTGGCCGATCTGCCCGTCCTCGGCAGCCAGCGAGGCGGTGTTGACGATGGACCCTCGTGCACCGTCCTCATCAGGATCGTTGTGTCCCATGGCCGTGGCGGCGATCCGGCTCATGTTGAAGGTGCCGACCAGGTTGATCTCGATCACCTTTCGATAGGAGTCGAGCGGGTGCGCCGAGGCGTACTCCCCGTCGCGACCGATCGTCCGTGACACCCAGCCGATGCCCGCGCAGTTGACCAGGCTCCACAGCGGTGCTGCCGCCTTAGCCGCCTCGACCGAGGCGATGGCGTCTTCTTCGCTGGTGACGTCGGTGTGCACGAAGGTGCCGCCGATCTCTTCGGCCAGCGCGTGGCCGCTCTCGTCGTTCAGATCAGCGATCACGACGTGGACGCCCTTGTGGGCGAGCACGCGGGCGGTGGCCTCGCCAAGTCCGGAGGCGCCTCCGGTGACGACGGCTGAGGTTCCCTTGAGCTCCATGTGGTGTGCCTTCCTCGGTGTGGCTCGGGCGTGAATCGGTGGGTCCGGTGCCCGAGCTCAAGTCTGCCTCGGTTCCCGGGGGTCGGCTGCGGAGCGCTGCACCTAGCGTGGGTGACGTGCGCACCCGCTATGACTTCGAGCTCGACGAGCTGGCGGCGCTGCTGGTCGAGGAGCCGACCTATCGGGTGAGCCAGGTCTTCGACGGCCTCCACGGGGGCTTTCGGACCCCTGCGGAGCTGACGAACGTGCCACTCGAGCTTCGCTCATCGCTCGAGACGCAGCTGCCGAGCGCGCTGCGCGTCGAGCAGATGACGACCTCGGATGAGTCGGCCACCACCAAGTGGGCGTTCCGCCTGCACGACGGCGCCGTCATCGAGACGGTGCTGATGGCCTATCGAAACCGGGTCACCGTCTGCGTCTCCAGCCAAGCGGGCTGTGCGATGGGCTGCACGTTCTGCGCCACCGGTCAAGGTGGCTTCGGTCGGCACCTGAGCACCGGCGAGATCATCGAGCAGGTGGTGCTCGCCGCTCGGGCAGCGCAGCCGAGGCGGCTCTCGAACATCGTCTTCATGGGGATGGGCGAGCCGCTGGCCAACTATGACCGCGTGCTGAGTGCTGTTCGTCGGATCAACGGCCCCCTTGGGATCGGTGCGAGGAAGATGACGATCTCGACGGTGGGTGTCGTCCCTGGCATCCGACGGCTGGCGGACGAGGACCTCGAGGTGGGCTTGGCGGTCTCGCTCCACGCGGCCAACGACGCCAAGCGAGACACCTTGGTGCCCCTGAACCGCCGCTATCCGCTCGGTCAGCTGGCTGATGCCTGTGAGGCGTACGTTGACGCCACGCACCGCCGGCTGAGCTTCGAGTGGGCGCTCATCGACGGGGTGAACGACACGGCCACCGACGTCTCGGAGCTCGCCGCCTACGCACGAGCCCTTCGAGCCCACGTGAACCTGATCCCGCTCAACCCGACCCCTGGCTACCTGGTGCGCGGCTCGACGCCCGAGCGAGTGAAGGCCTTTGCTGCGGAGCTCAGCGACGAGGGCGTGACCGTCACGGTGCGCAACACCCGGGGACGAGAGATCGACGCGGCCTGCGGGCAGCTGGCATCTCGCGTGGAGCTCGGACGCTCACGCTAGGTCTCGGCCGGCTCCTCGATCTCTCCAGCCCGCTCTGTCCAGAAGTCCGGCAGGAGCTTTGCCAGGGCGAAGGCGCCGATGATGCAGGCGATCCCGCCAGAGACGACGGAGAACTCGGTGGTGGTGGCTGCGGCCACTGCCCCCGACTCGAAGTCGCCCAAGCGGGGACCGCCGGTGACGACCGCCATCTGGAACGAGGAGAGGCGGCTGCGGAAGCTGTCGGGGATCCGCGTCTGGAGCATCGTCGAGCGAAGCACGGCGGAGATGACGTCGGCCCAGCCCGCCAGCGCCAGCATGATGAGGCCCACCACCATGGCGTGGGCAAGCCCGAAGATGGTGATCGCCACTCCCCACGCAGCCACGGCGAACACCACGGCGCGGCCTCGTCGGGTGATGCCGTTGACCCAACCGGTCGTGCCGGCGCCGATGAGGGCTCCGGCGCCTGGAGCTGCGTAGAGGAGCCCGAGACCCGTCGCCCCGACGTGATAGATGTCGGCCGCCATCGCCGGGAAGAGGGCTCGCGGCATGCCGAAGATCATGGCGTTGAGATCGAGGGCGAAGATGCCCTCGAGCACTTGGCGGCCCTTCAGGTAGCTGAAGCCCGCGCTGATCGCCGAGAGACCAGGCTTGCCGCCCTCGTGCTCAGGCGGGAGAGGTTTCATGAAGAGCACCAGACCGGCCGAGAGCACGAAGCTGGCCGCATCGATCCCGTAGGTCCACGGCACGCCCGGGCCCGCCAAGAGCAAGCCGGCCATGAGGGGCCCGATGATGATCGAGAGCTGGATGACCATCTGGTTGAGCGAGTAGGCGCCGACCAGCCTCGTCGGGCTCACGAGCACCGCCACCGCAGCGTTGCGTGACGGGTTGGCAAAGCCCACGAGGCCAGCGGCGAGCGCGCTGACGACGTAGAGGGCAGCCAGCGAAGGGTGGGCGAGCGAGGCGTTGAAGGCGAGTCCCGCCGTCACGACCGCCGAGGCCAACGAGCTCCACAAGATGATCGTTCGACGATCGAGCGCGTCGCCCGCCGTGCCGCCGAGGAGAGAGCCGATGATGAGCGGGACCAGCTGGGCGAGGGAGACGAGGCCGACCTGGAGCGATGAGTGGGTCATCGCGAAGGTCTGGAAGGGGATGGCCACCATGGTCATCTGGCTGCCCAGGCTCGAGACCAAGAAGCTCTCGAAGAGCAGGCGGAAGTCTCGGCTCTCCTTCAGAGGCTCGAGATCGACCATGAGGCGCGACGGCATCTGACCAGGCTAGAGAAGCGACGCTCCTCGCTGGTCACCGAGTGCTCGTGGCGCGAGACTCTCTTCACCATGAAGCTCTTTGCGGTGCTGCTCGGAGGCAGCGGCGGCCCCGACCGACTCTCAGAGGACCATGAGACGGTCTTCGTGGTGGCCGAGGATGAGCGAGCGGCCAAGCGAGCGGCCAAGGAGAAGTGGTCGGGCCACGGTCGTGCGCACGTCGACGCGCTGAGCGCGCTCGAGTCGGTCGACGGCTACGACGTGACGCTGCTCCCAGGAGCGGAGGGCTCGTCGGGCACGTTCGTCTCGTACAACGACGATCCCTAAGACGAGGCCGGCTGAGCCTTCCGCTCCTTCAAGACCTCGAGCGCCGCGTCGGCATGCTTGGTCATCGAGGTCTCCGAGCTGATCTTCGCCAGCAGGCGGCGGTCGGTGTCGATGACGAAGGTCGCACGCTTCGTGCGGAGCATGTCAAAGCGCCGCTTGACGCCGAAGCCCTTGGCCACCGTGCCATCCGTGTCGGCGAGGAGCGGGTAGTCGAAGTGGTGCTTGTCGCCGAAGGCGGCCTGCTTGTCGACGGTGTCCATCGAGATCCCGACGCGCACCCCGTCGACCGCTTCGAACTCTGCTGCGAGGTCACGGAAGTGGCAGCTCTCCTTGGTGCAACCCGAGGTCATCGCCGCTGGGTAGAAGAACAGCACCACGGGTCCGCCCTCCAGCAGGCCGCTGAGGGTTCGTGGGGTCCCGGTCTGATCAGGGAGCGTGAAGTCGTCTACGAGGTCGCCTTGTTCCATGCCTTGAGGCTACCGGCGAGGACCTCGAGATGTTCAGGCGTCGAAGCGGAACCCGACGCCGCGCACGGTCAGCAGGTGCGCAGGCGTGGTGGGATCGAGCTCGATCTTGGATCGGAGGCGCTTGATGTGGGTGTCGAGCGTCCGCGTGTCAAGGAGGTCTTGGCCCCACCAGAGGGTGTCGATGCACGTCTCTCTGGTCACGACCGCCCCTTGGTGGCTGGCGATCAGCCAGAGCAGGTCGAACTCCTTGCGGGACAGGTCGACCAGAGACCCTCGGATCTGGGTCTCACGACGACTGGCGTCCATGCGGATCGGTCCGACTTCGAGCAGATCTCCCGATTCTGGGACCTCGATGCGCCGGCGCAGCACGGTGCGGACCCTCGCGATGAGCTCCCTGATGCGATAGGGCTTGCCCACGTAGTCGGTTGCTCCGAGCTCGAGTCCGACGACGACGTCGATCTCCGAGCGTCGGGCGGAGACCATGATCACCGGCACGTCAGAGATCGAGCGGATCTCTCGACAGATCTCGGTGCCGGGACGATCGGGCAGCATCTGGTCCAAGAGGACGAGATCGGGAGAGGCGCTGTGGAAGAGCTCCATGGCCTGGACGCCGTTGCCGGCGGTGAGCACCTCGAAGCCCTCGTTGCGCAACCCTGAGCTCAGGGCCTCGCGGTAGGAGAGCTCGTCATCGACGACCAGGATCAGGGTGGCGCTCGGGGCGTTGATGTCGAGCGATGGCTCGCTCACGAATTCTCGGGACGATCGGTCTTGACGTTCTCAGTCCGAGCGAGGCGAGACGGCCCTGCTCCCGGTGGGGGGGAAGAGAGCAGGGCCGTCTCGCACCGACACGCACGGCGGGCGGAGTGCCGTGCTGTCGGGCAACCGAGCTGCCAGGCAGTCCGGGTGCGCCACGTTGGTGCAGAGGGAGGGTCGCCGACACTCCGAAGCACCATGTGGGCACCCTAGAAAGGCGAAGTGAACGTGAGACGATTGGCAAGCAACACGAAGATGGTTTCTGGGTGAACACCCAGGTCCTTCCGGCGTTGCTCCAAGCGGTTCGGTCTACGCTCGGGCGTTGAGACACCGTTGAGGAGGCTGCGTGAGCGAGGGATCGATGCCGATGGGCATCGGGGTCAACCAGCGACGCTTGATCACGATGACCCCGAGTGAGGTCGATGCGTTCCTCCACTCCTCCCGGGTGATGACGATGTGCACGCTCAACGTGGATGCGACGATCCATGCGGTGGCCATGTGGTTTGGGTTCCTCGACGGCCGGATCGCCATCGAGACCAAGGCCAAGTCGCAGAAGGCCCAGAACCTGCGTCGGAACCCGATGATGACGTGCCTCCTCGAGGCGGGCGAGACCTATGACGAGCTGAGAGGGGTCGAGCTGGTGGGTCGCGCCGAGATCATCGACGATGACGAGCGGTGCTTCGAGCTCGGCGTGAGCCACTTCACCCGCTACCACGGTCCCTATGACGAGTCCAAGCGCGAGCTGGTCGAGGCGATGCTGCACAAGCGCATCGTGGCGGCGCTCACCGTCGAGCGTGTCGTGTCTTGGGATCACCGAAAGCTGCCGAAGGGCTGATGGACTTCTCGATGACCGAGCGCATCGCCGCCCCGCGCGACCAAGTGGTCGCTGCGCTGGCCGATCCTGCCTACTACGCCTATCTAGCGACCAGCGTCTCGGCCATCGAGCCGCCAGAGCTGCTCGAGGCCACGGTTGGCGAGAGCGAGATCTCGCTTCGCGTGCGCTACGCCTTTGCCGGCGAGCTCTCGGGAGCCGCCAAGATGGCGATCGATGCGTCGAAGCTCACCTGGATCATCGACACGACGCTCGATCTCAAGAGCTACGTGGCCACGCTGGATCTGATCCCCGATCACTACGCCGATCTCGTCAGCTGCGACGCTGGCCTCTCGTTCGAAGCTGACGGGGACGAGACCGTCGAGACCTTTGATGGCACGTTGTCGGTCAAGATCCCCCTCTTCGGCCAGACCGCCGAGCGCGTCATCGTCGACGGTCTCCTCTCTCACCTGGCGACGGAAGCCCACGCAGTGGCGAGCTTCCTCAAGGGCGATCACGCGCCCTCGGCGGGCTAGGTCGTCTCGGCCCATGGCGATCCTGCGACGAGAGGGCAACCTCTACCTCTTGGATCTCGGTGACGACGAGAACCGCTTCACCACAGACGCGGTTGCTGAGATGGCGGAGGCAGTGGCCGAGGTGACTGCGGCGAAGGGTGAACGTGCTCTCGTCACGGTGGCGACCGGCAAGTTCTTCTCGAACGGGCTCGATCTCGACGTCCTGCTCTCGGAGACAGATCGGGCGCCTGGCTACGTGCGCTCTGTCCAGAGGCTCTTCTCGGATCTCCTCACCTTGCCAGCGCCGTCGGTAGCGGCGATCTCAGGTCACGCCTTCGCCGCGGGGGCGATGTGGGCCCTCTGCCACGACGTGCGAGTGATGCGGGCCGATCGAGGCTTCTTCTGCCTCCCCGAGATCGACCTCGGGCTCCCGTTCACCTGGGGCATGACCGCATTGCTGCGCGCTCGACTCTCACCCGCCGTCGCTCACGAGGCGATGGTCACCGGTCGTCGCTACGGCGGGCTGGACGCGCGCACCGCCGGGATCGTCGATGAGGCGGTTGCCGATGACGAGGTCTTCAGCCATGCACTCGCCCATGCCGAGCGGCTGGCTTCGAAGGCCAGCGATGCCATGGGCGCGATCAAGGCTCGTCTCTACGCGGAAGTCGTGGGTCAGCTCAACGCGCCCGACGCCACCTGAGGCCTTGATGGGACTCGTCGGATCCCCGGGATGTCGGGAGGGGGCTCGCCTCGCACCGAGCCTTGAGGGTGGCTCGACGTGACCTCCGAGCTCGACCACACTGCGGATCCTTCGCTCGAGCAAGGAAGCCTCACGCTGGAGCGTCACCTGATCGCCCGGGCCGGCTGGACGATCGTCCTCTCGGGCGTCTTGGCCACGGCGCTCGGAACGTGGGGGTGGTGGTCGACGTGGCCGGGAGACGCCATCGTCGAACCGGTGCTCGTCATCCTGGCCCTCGGAGCGATGGCGCTCCTCTGGACCGTCGCGGAACCGTCGGTGGCGTGGCTGAGCCGCTCCATCTTCGGGCTCGCCGCGGCGACTGCTCTGCTCGCACAAGGGGTGATGATCAACGGTCGAGCCTTCTACTCGACCGACGCCGCGGCGTTCAACGATGCCGCCGCCAGGCTGCTGCGCCAAGGCCTGAACCCCTACACGCACTCGTTGGCACCGATCTCTGCTCGGCACCTTGACGGTGTGGCGAACTACTGGACGTACAGCCTTGACGGCGGGCACGTGGCCAAGCTGTCCTACCCTGCCGGTTCGTTCCTCTTCCAGGTCCCTCTGCAGATCCTGGGCACCCACCACCTGCCGGCGGACTGGCTTGATCTCTTTGCCGGCCTCGCCGCAGCGGTCCTCATGTTCGTCATGCTCCCTGTCGCCATCCGATGGCTGGCACCCTCGGTGCTGCTCTTCGGGCTCTACATCGGGGTCTTTGCCAACGGCGGCACCGATGCGCTGTTCGTGCCGTTCCTGCTGATCGCCTTGTGGCGGTGGGATCGCTTCAGTGACCTCAAGGTCTCTCGATTGGCCCGTTGGGCTGGACCGGTCGCCCTGGGGCTCGCCTGCACGATCAAGCAGACACCGTGGTTCTGCGTTCCCTTCCTTCTCGCCGGTGTCGCCTTTGAGGCGGCGTCAGCGGACTCGTCTCCGCTCAAGGCGACCGGGCGCTATGCGGGTCTGGTGGCGGGTGTCTTCCTCCTCGTCAACGTCCCCTTCATCATCTGGTCGCCAGGGGCGTGGCTCCACGGCACGCTGCTCCCGCTCACCGATCCGCTGGTGCCTGACGGCCAGGGGCTCGTCACCTTGGCGCTCCACGGAACGGTCCATGGGGTGCGCGTCCTCCCGCTGGCGATCGCCGGCCTCTTGGCCGAGCTCGCGCTGCTGGCTTCGTACGCGCTCTACTACCGGCGCATGAAGCACCTCTGGCTGTTCCTGCTGCCCTTGGTCTTGACCATCCCGGCGCGGAGCCTCTCTGAGTACCTGATCGACTTTCTGCCAGCGGCGATCATCGCCGCGGTCTCAGTGCGACCCACGACCTACGTGCCCTTGGCCTTCGTCCAGCGGGGGTGGCGCCGCGTGGCGCCTCTGGCCGCTGGCGTGGGAGCGGTCGGCTTCGTGATCGCCGCGTTCATGAGCCCTGTGCTCACGATCACCGTCGACTCGTTCACCACGGCCCACGAGTTCCGCTACTTCACGTCGATGACCGTCACCGTGCACAACAACACGGCTGCGCCCGTGACGGCCTCGCTCGCCACGCTGGAGAACAACACCCACCCAACGGGGTTCTGGCGATTGGGAGCGAAGGACTCGGTGGTGATCAATCCCAATCAGTCGCGCACCGTGGTGCTGCACGCACCGCCGTTCACCACGACCTCACTACGAGGTCAGTGGTGGCTGGTCGAAGGAGTGACCCCGTCTCCGGCGGCAGTCAGCACCTCGTCGCCCATGAAGTGGCGACTCGGTCCCTATCCCCTGCGCTTCAAGTCCTGAGCGCGTGAGATTGGTCAGGGTCAGCTCGGCTTGAAGGCAAAGACCTCGCCTGAGGCGGCGACGACGAGAACGCCATCGCCCGCCGCCGGGGTGGCGAAGTGGTTCATCACCGGTCCGACCAGGCGTTGACGGATCACGTGCCCGTTGCTTGGATCAAGCTCGACCAAGGTGCTGTTCGAGTCGCTCGGCTGGATGGCGAAGAGGTCTCCTTCGGCGAGAATTGGCGGCCCTGTGCTCCCGGCGCTCCAGCTAACCGTTCCCGACACGGATGGCGACGAGATGACGGTCACCCCTTCAAGCCCACTCGAGCAGGGCACGGCCAAGACCGACTGCGTGGCCGTCTGGCTGATGATCGCTGCCGCACCGTTGTCTTGACCGCCAGTGCATACTGTGAAGCTCCCTGCTGGAGCGCTGGCGTGGCCGAGGTTGGTGCCCTGGAGCAGGTAGCCAGTGTGCGTCTTGCCGATTTGGAGGACCAAGCCCGATTGGAGCAGCTGGGGAGCACCGGAGCCAAGGTCCAGGTCGTTGCAGTTGTCATGGCCGAAGGTTGAGGGGACGAAGTAATCGAGGAGGGACATGGTGGGCGACAGGCTCAAGACCGAGTCGCTCTTGTCGTAGGGGGCTCCCACGCCGCTGGGGCAGTCCTGGAACGCGTTTGAGTTGCCCGAGGCCACCAGCACGTTGCCTGCGGTGTCGATGGTCGGAGCCGATCCGCCCATCCAGATCGCTCCGCCGGTGTCGCCGGAGAGCGAGCTGACCTTGTACTTGTGGACAGTGGTTGAGGTGTTGTCCGCGGCCGTGCTCTCGAGCCAACCGTGGTAGTTCCCGCAATCGCCAGCGTTGCCACCGAATCCGATGACGATCTGGCTGTTGACCTCTGCGAGGGCCACGCGTTGGAGGAGGTACGGGTTCGGTGATGCGGGCTGCGGTTCCACGTTCCGGCTGAGCACGATGGCCCCGGTCGAGAGGTCCAGCCCGAAGAGGGTGCGGGTCGGCAGACGGTGATCAGCGTCCGTGGCGATCGCCGCGACGACGAACAGCTCGTGGCGCGCCAGATCGATCACGGGAGTCGAGACGATGCCGAGGTAGGGCCTGATGTTGCCGCAGACGCCGTTGCCTTGCGAGTGCTCGGGCGGCCCGACCCTCTGCTGCCAGAGCAGCGTGCCGCTCGACGCGCTGATCGCGTAGACGCGGTTTGAGTTGCTCGCCACGTAGACCACGCCGCTGGCGATAAGCGGCTCACCATAGAGGGTCTGCGCGCTGATCCCTTGAGGGATGTGCCACGTCCAGGCGGGCTTGAGCGAGGTGAAAGTCTTCCCAGCTGCCATCACGGCGTCCGCCGTGCGCTGGTCATCGTGGTGATACGTCGTCCAATCCGAAGGCTTGGCTCCCGCCCAGGGCGCAGCCATCACCACGCACAGGCCAGCAGCCACCGATCCCAGGAGTGCTCGTCGAAGCAACCGACCCATGAGCGCACGCTAACAAAGAGCCCTCGGCGCAGCGCTGGATCCGTCGTCTCGGTCGAGGCGACCGTCGGAACGAAGGACGCGACGGTACGCTGCGGCACGATGATCGACGCCGAGCGCTCCTCCGTCTAGTGCTGATCTTCGTCGCCTTCCTGGCAGGGGTGATCGCCGGGATCTCGCCGTGCATCCTGCCGGTGCTCCCGGTGGTGTTCTTCGCCGGCGCGGCAGGAGAGACGCTCACCTTGACCGGGGACGATTCGTCTCCGCCGGAGCCAGTCGCAGCAGAAGCCACCGGGGCGGTCGTCGTCGAGGCACCGAAGAAGCCGACTCGGTTCGAGCTGCTCAAACGGCCTGTGGCGATCGTCGGAGGCCTGGTGGTGAGCTTCACGCTCCTCGTCCTCGTGGGCGCAGAGGTCCTCTCGCTGCTGCACCTTCCTGACGGGCTCCTTCGAGACCTCGGGATCGCCATGCTCTTCGCCTTGGGCATCGGGTTCCTCATCCCCTCCGTCGGGGAGTTCTTGGAGCGACCCTTTGCCCGGCTGAGCTCGTCACGAAAGGCCGGCACGGCGAGCGGCTTCCTCATCGGCCTGGCCCTCGGTCTCGTCTTCGTGCCCTGCGCCGGACCGGTGCTCGCCACCATCACGGTCCTCGGTGCCACCCACCACGTGAGCTTCGAGACCTTCGTGGTGGCTCTGTTCTTCGGGCTTGGCGCCGGCGTGCCGCTGCTGTTCGTGGCGCTGGCCGGTGACCGGCTGGTCGCCCGCTCGAGAAGCCTCCGAACCCGTGCTCCGCTGCTCAGGCGCCTCGGCGGGGTGGCCATGATCCTCGTCGCGCTCGGCGTGGCGCTCAACAGCTTTGACGGACTGCAGCGCTCGGTGCCCGGCTACACCTCGGCGCTGCAGCGCTCGATCGAGGGTTCAGGCTCGGTGCGACAGGCCCTTGACTCGCTCAAGGGATCGACGGCGCCACACGCGCTGACCTCGTGTCCAGAAGCATCGCCGGCGCTCGTCTCGTGCGGCCCGGCGCCTCGGTTCACCGACGTGACGAGGTGGCTCGACACCCCAGGGGATCACTCGCTCACCTCGTCGTCGCTGCGAGGTCACGTCGTGCTCATCGACTTCTGGACCTATTCGTGCATCAACTGCCAGCGAGCGATCCCCCACGTGGAGGCGTGGTACGACCGCTACAAGAGCGACGGCCTCATCGTCGTCGGCGTCCACACCCCAGAGTTCGCCTTCGAGCACTCGGTGCCGAACGTCGCAGCCGCAGCCAAGAGCCTCGGGGTCACCTATCCCATCGCGGTCGACGACACCTACGGCACGTGGAACGCCTACGCCAACGAGTACTGGCCCGCGGAGTACCTCATCGACGCAGCAGGCGACGTTCGCCACGTGGACTTCGGCGAGGGCGGCTACAGCACGACCGAAGATCAGGTTCGCGCACTCCTCGTCGCTGCCCACCCCGGGCTTGTCCTTCCTCCGCCGACGAGCGTGCCTGATCGCACGCCCGAGGAGGCGACGAACCCCGAGACCTACCTCGGCTCGGCTCGTCAGGTCTATCTGGCTTCCCCTGAGGCGCCGTCTGCTCGTCCGATGAGCTACAGCTTCCCGTCGTCGCTGATGGCTCCCGAGTTCGCGCTCAGCGGCACGTGGCAGGTAGGTGAGCATGCGGCGACCGCGCAGAGAGACGCGGCGCTCGAGCTGGGGTATCAAGCCAAGGACGTCTACTTGGTCCTCGGTGGCACCGGGACGGTCACGATCGACCCCGGCAACGGCCAAGCGGAGCGGTCGGTACCGATCACGGGCTTCCCTCGGCTCTACACCCTGCTCTCAGCCTCGACGCTCCAGCGGGGGATCATGATCCTCCACCTCTCTCCGGGCGTGCAGGCCTATGCCTTCACCTTCGGGTGAGCGCGACGTCCTGACTCAGCGGGCGCGCAGTCGAGCCACGACCTCGTCGACGACCTCTGAGGTCGACGCGCTCCCACCAAGGTCGAAGGAGCGGATGCCGTCGTGGGCAGCGCCAAGGGTGGCAGCGCGGACGGCGGTGGCGGCTTCGCTGG
>Ga0075017_100001742_pt1 | contig 13477 bp, 13 predicted proteins | sample AleBraG_ABR_2012_FD_71475 | JGI IMG/M metagenome (GOLD analysis project Ga0075017, IMG submission 71475) | Freshwater sediment microbial communities in response to fracking from Pennsylvania, USA - Alex Branch Run_MetaG_ABR_2012 | ecosystem: Environmental > Aquatic > Freshwater > Creek >... | reverse complement strand
CGTAAATGGTCCAGACCGTTCACTTGGGTCACGGAAAGGTTTCGGATGGCCCCAGGGTCCCCGGTCGGAGGCCGACGGCGGCTCCGGTCCCACTAGGGTCGAGCAATCACGTGCCGGCACTGAGGCCGGTGCGCACGGAAGGAGACCTCCCTTGTTGAAGGGTCTGAAGGTAGCCGCGCTCCTCGCGACCGGAGCCCTGGCGCTCGCGGCGTGCGGCAGCAGCAGCGGTGGCAGCACCTCGAGCTCGCCCGCAGCGTCTGGCTCGTCCTCGTCTGCAGCGGCCTCGCCGTCCTGCACGCCGTCCGCCGTCAAGGTCGGCATGGCGTACGACATCGGTGGTCGTGGCGACAAGTCGTTCAACGACTCCGCCGCAGCCGGGCTCGACCAGGCGGTCAAGGAGCTCTGCGTCACGTCCAAGGAGCTCTCGGCCGTCCCGAACGAGACCGACGCGCAGAAGGCGGCGCGTCTGACCCTGCTCGCTGGTGCGGGCTACAACCCGGTCATCGCGGTCGGCTTCGCCTACGCCAACGGCCTCAAGGCAGTGGCGCCGAAGTTCCCGAAGGTCAACTTCGCCATCGTCGACGACAACACCCTGTGCCCGGCACAGGCGAACGTCGCCTGCCTCAACTTCGCAGCCAACCAGTCGTCGTACCTGGTCGGCGTCATCGCGGCCCAGGCCACGAAGAAGAACAACGTCGGCTACATCGGCGGGGTCAACGTGCCGCTCCTCCAGTCGTTCCAGGCCGGCTACGACGCGGGCGTCAAGGCCACCAACTCGACGGCGACCATCCAGGACAAGTACCTGACCCAGCCCCCGGACTTCAGCGGCTTCAACGCTCCTGACAAGGGCAAGGCCACGGCGGCAGGCATGTTCGACTCGGGCGCCGACGTCGTGTACGCGGCGGCCGGTGGCTCCGGCGCCGGCGTGTTCACGGCTGCCAAGGCGGCGGGCACCTGGGCGATCGGTGTCGACTCCGACCAGTACCTGTCGGCCGATGCCGCGGTCCAGTCCGTCATCCTGACCTCGGCGCTGAAGAACGTGAACGTAGCCGTGTTCAACGTCATCCAGGGGTCGGTCAACGGCTCGCCCCTGACCGGCAACCAGGAGTTCGACCTCAAGAACGGCGGGGTCGGCTACTCGAAGTCCAACGCGGCGGTCCAGCCCTACGAGGCCAAGGCTGACGCCGCGGCTCAGGCGATCATCGCCGGAACCGTCACGGTTCCCGACAAGCTCGGCTGACGGCGACGCGCGATCAGCACCATGGCCCCGGCCCGGACGCGGTAGCGTCCGGGCCGGAGCACGTTCACCAGGCCGGAGGAGGACACCATCAGCACCGACACAGGCGGTGACGTCGTGGTCCAGCTGACGGGGATCACGAAGACCTTCCCGGGAGTCCGAGCCAACTACGACATCGATATCGCGGTACGTCGCGGCACCGTCCACGCCATCGTGGGTGAGAACGGTGCCGGCAAGTCGACCCTGATGAAGACCCTCTACGGGATGCACCGGCCCGACTCCGGGACCATCGCCATCGACGGCAAGGCCGTCACGCTCCGGTCACCGTCCGACGCGATCGCCCTCGGCGTCGGCATGGTGCACCAGCACTTCCAACTGGCCGACAACTTCACCGTCCTCGAGAACGTGATCCTCGGCGACGAGCCGACCGCCGGCGGCGTGATCAAGCTCGCCGACGCGCGGGCGCGGATCGAGAAGATCGGCCGCGACTACCGGCTCAGCGTCGACCCCGACGCCCTGGTCGAGGACATCGGCGTAGGCGACCGTCAGCGGGTCGAGATCATCAAGGTGCTCTTCCGCGGCGCACGCACGATCATCCTCGACGAACCCACCGCCGTGCTGGTGCCCCAGGAGGTCGAGCAGCTGTTCTCGGCTCTGGCCGAGCTCAAGCGAGAGGGCCTCACCGTCATCTTCATCTCGCACAAGCTCGACGAGGTGCTCTCCGTCGCGGACGAGATCACCGTGATCCGCGGAGGAACCACGGTGGCGACCGTCCTGCCCTCCGAGGTGACCGCGAGGCAGCTCGCCGAGCTGATGGTCGGTTCGGAGCTCCCGTCGCCCGAGACCCGGGAGTCGACGGTCACCGACGTCGAGGTGCTCGGGGTGGAGGCGCTGTCGCTGGTCAACGACGCGGGCCGTGTGCTGCTCGAGAACATCGACCTCACCATCCACAAGGGCGAGGTTGTGGGCATCGCCGGCGTCGAGGGCAACGGCCAGGCCGAGCTCGTCGAGACGATCATGGGCATGCACACGCCCACGTCCGGTGCGGTGCGCCTCGAGTCGGAGGACATCACCGGCTGGTCGACGCGTCGGCGCCGCGAGGCCGGCGTCGGCTACATCCCGGAGGACCGCACCCGCCATGGGCTGCTGCTCGAGGCGCCGCTCTGGGAGAACCGCATCCTCGGCCACCAGACGCAGCGGCCCAACGCCAAGGGCGTGCTCGTCGACCGCAAGGGCGCCAAGGCCGACACCCAGCGCATCGTCGAGGAGTACGACGTGCGCACCCCCAGCATCGACGTGATGGCCAACGCGCTGTCGGGCGGCAACCAGCAGAAGCTCATCGTGGGCCGCGAGATGAGCGGCAACCCGCGGCTGCTCATCGCCGCGCACCCGACCCGAGGTGTCGACGTCGGCGCCCAGGCGGCGATCTGGGATCTGATCCGCCAGGCCCGGGCCGCGGGACTCGGAGTGCTCCTGATCTCGGCGGACCTCGACGAGCTCATCGGCCTGTCGGACCGAATCAAGGTGCTGCTGCGGGGGCGGCTCGTCGCCGACGCCGACCCCCGAACCGTCACACCCGAGCAGCTCGGCTCGGCCATGACGGGCGCCGGAGGTGGGGAGTCATGAGGAGATTCTGGCTCGCGGTCGCGGCGCCCGCGCTGGCGCTGGTGTTCGCGGTCGCCGTGACGACGATCATCCTGCAGGTGTCCGGGCACGCACCGTTGCAGGCCTACAAGGACATGTGGGACTACGGCACGCAGCCGGACAGTCTCGTTCTCACCTTCAACCTGTCGACGACGTACTACGTCGCCGCCGTGGCCGTCGCCATCGGGTTCAAGATGAACCTGTTCAACATCGGCGTCGACGGCCAGTACCGGCTCGCGGCGCTCTTCGCGGCGTACGTCGGAGGCACGATCAACCTGCCCGCGCCGCTGCACGTCGCCGTGATCCTCCTCGTGGCGATGCTCGTCGGAGCCCTCTGGGCCGGCGTCGCCGCCGTGCTCAAGAACCGTCGAGGCGTCAGCGAGGTCATCTCGACCATCATGCTGAACTACGTGGCGACGGGGATCCTCGCCTATCTCCTGGCGGAGGGTCGCTTCGGCGTCCTGGCTCAGGGCAGCAACAACATCGGGACGCCTCCGATCCCCGCCAGCGGCCAGGTGCCGGGCATTGAGGTCGCGAACCTGCCCGGTCCGTTCCACGGGGCCACGTCGGCGATCTACGGGATGGTCGTCGTGGCCGTCGTCGTCGGCGTGGGCTACTGGTGGCTGCTCAACCGCACGCGATTCGGCTTCGATCTCCGCGCCTCAGGGCTGTCGCCGACGGCGGCCACCGCCAGCGGCGTCGACGCCAAGCGGATGGTCCTCTACGTGATGCTGCTCTCCGGTGCCGTCGCCGGCCTGATCGGCATGCCGCAGCTGCTCGGCGAGGCGCACACCTACAACCTGGACTTCCCGGCGGGCCTCGGGTTCACCGGCATCGCCATCGCGCTGCTGGGCCGCAACAGCCCTGTCGGCATCGTCTTCGGCGCCCTGCTGTGGGCCTTCCTCGACGTCTCCCGGCAGATCCTCGACCTCGAGGGTGTCTCGAAGGAGATCGTCACGATCATGCAGGGCATCGCCGTGCTCTCGGTGGTCATCGCCTACGAGGTGGTCCGCCGGTACGGCATCCGTGCCCAGCAGCGTGAGGTCGGCCGACAGCTCGGCACCGACGAGCCCGTCCTCGTGGAGGCGGGCGCATGAGCGACCGGCGGTCCACCGGCGGAACCAAGCTCGGTCTGCCCACACCGGCAGACGTCGTCAAGCCGATCGCCCTTCAGCGACGCACAATCTCCTTCACAGGCTGGCGCCTCGCGGTGCTGCTCGGCGGCCTTGTCGCTCTGCTCTCGATCGTGCGCATCGTCACCGGTGCGCAGCAGATAGACTCCGCGGGCACGGTCGCCGCGGCGATCGGCTTTGCGATCCCCATCGGCATGGCCGGTCTGGGCGGCCTGTGGTCGGAGCGCTCGGGCGTGGTCAACATCGGCCTCGAGGGCATGATGATCCTCGGCACGTGGGGAGCAGGCTACGCGGGCACGCTGTGGGGTCCGTGGTACGGGCTGATCTTCGGCACGCTGCTGGGCGGGCTCGGCGCGGTCGTCCATGCGATCGCCACGGTCACCTTCGGTGTCGACCAGATCGTCTCCGGTGTCGCGATCAACCTGCTCGGCCTCGGCGTCACGCAGTACCTCTCGGCTCTCGTGTGGCCCAACCAGCCGACCCAGTCGTCGTCCATCCCTCCGATCCCGACCTTCACCCTGCCGGGTATCTCCGACGCCATGAAGGACGTCGCCGACAAGGGCTGGTTCTTCGTCTCCGACGTGGCGAGCGTGCTGCGCGCCATCACCTTCGACGTGCCGTACACGACGGTCATCGCCGTCGTGCTCCTGCCCGTCACGTTCTTCGTCCTGTGGCGCACCTCGTTCGGCCTGCGTCTCCGCTCCTGCGGCGAAGCGCCCTACGCGGCCGAGTCGCTCGGCGTGAACGTCTACCTCCACAAGTACATTGCGGTCATCGTGTCGGGCTTCCTCGCCGGGTTCGGCGGCGCCGTGCTCGCCACGGTCCTGTCGGGGATCTACCGCGAGGGCCAGACGCAGGGCCTGGGCTTCATCGGCCTCGCGGCGATGATCTTCGGCAACTGGCGCGTCGGCGGACTCGCCGCGGGGTCGCTGCTGTTCGGCTACACGCAGGCCATCCAGCTGCGCAGCGGCGAGGCCGTGCACTCCTTGCTGCTCGTCATCGTGATCGGCATGGTGCTCCTCGCCGCCTGGCAGTTCTACGGACGCCGCGTCGTGCCAGGGGTCGTCTCCCTCGTCGTCGCCGGGCTGGTGTTCTTGTGGTACGCCAGGACCGACACCCTGCCCGACCAAGTGGCCTACGTGACCCCGTATGTCGCGACGCTGCTGGTCCTCTCGCTGGCGTCGCAACGACTGCGCATGCCGGCCGCCGACGGCAAGCCGTACATCAAGGGTCAGGACCACTAGTCCCATGACATCCCAGGTCGACTGGGCGGTGCTGCACGCGGCAGCCGTCGAGGTCATGCAGCGCGCCTACGCGCCGTACAGCCGGTTCCGCGTCGGCGTGGCCGGCCTCGTCGACGACGGTCGGATCGTGGTGGGCTGCAACGTCGAGAACGCCGCGTACGGCGTCGCCCTCTGCGCCGAGTGCGGGATGGTCTCGAGCCTGCACGCCACGGGCGGCGGCCGGCTCGTGGCTGTGTCGTGCGTCGATGCGGACGGCGACGCCCTGATGCCGTGCGGTCGCTGCCGTCAGCTGCTGTGGGAGAACGGCGGGGCCGACTGCCAGGTCATGTCGCCCCGCGGTGTGCTCACCATGGCCGAGGTGCTGCCGCTCGCGTTCGGCGCCGACGACATCGACAAGGTCACCGGAGGCACCGATGGTTGAGCAGTTCTCCGCTGTCGAGGTCATCATCGCCAAGCGCGACGGGGGCGAGCTCACGGACGCGCAGATCGACTGGGTTGTCGGGGCCTACACGCGCGGCGTCGTGGCCGACGAGCAGATGGCCGCGCTCGCGATGGCCATCCTGCTCAACGGGATGACCCGGCGCGAGATATCCCGCTGGACGACGGCCATGATCGCCAGCGGCGAACGGATGGACTTCAGCAGCCTCGCCCGCCCGACGGTCGACAAGCACTCGACCGGTGGGGTGGGGGACAAGATCACCCTCCCGCTGGCGCCGCTCGTGGCCGCGTGCGGCGCAGCTGTGCCTCAGCTGTCGGGCCGCGGGCTGGGCCACACCGGGGGCACGCTCGACAAGCTCGAGTCGATCCCGGGGTGGCGCGCGTCGCTGACCAACGACGAGATGCTCGACGTGCTCGGCGACGTTGGCGCGGTGATCTGCGCCGCCGGCGACGGTCTTGCCCCCGCCGACAAGAAGCTCTACGCCCTGCGCGACGTCACCGGAACGGTCGAGGCGATCCCGCTGATCGCGTCGAGCATCATGAGCAAGAAGATCGCCGAGGGCGCGAGCGCCCTGGTGCTCGACGTCAAGACCGGCTCGGGCGCCTTCATGAAGGACCCCGAGCGCGCGCGCGAGCTCGCGCGCACGATGGTGGAGCTCGGCAACGATGCCGGTGTCCGCACCACCGCCCTCATCACGGCGATGGACGTGCCGCTCGGTCGCACGGCGGGCAACGCGATCGAGGTGGCCGAGTCGCTCGAGGTACTCGCCGGAGGAGGCCCGTCCGACGTCCGCGAGCTCACGGTGGTGCTGGCCAGGGTGATGCTCGGGGCGGTCGGTCTCGACGCCGTCGACCCCGGCGACCTGCTCGACGACGGTCGCGCGATGGACTCCTGGAAGGCCATGGTCCGAGCCCAGGGCGGCGACCCCGACGCGCCGCTCCCTCAGGCCCGCGAGAGCCAGGTCGTGCAGGCCGACCGCGACGGCGTCGTGACCCGGCTCGACGCGTACGGCGTGGGAGTGGCCGCCTGGCGTCTCGGGGCGGGTCGCGCGCGCAAGGAGGACGCGGTCCAGGCCGGCGCCGGGGTGCGCTGGCACGTCGCCCAGGGGCAACGGGTCACGGTCGGGCAGACCCTCGCGACCCTCTACACCGACACCCCGGAACGCTTCCCGGCGGCGCTCACCGATCTGTCCGGCGCGATCACCGTGGGTGCGCGCGAGGACGTCGCCGAGAAGCTCCCCCTCGTCCTCGACCGGATCGGACACTAGCCGTGCCCCAGCTCGTCCCCGCACCCACCCGCATCCCGGTACCGGGAGGCAAGACCATCGACGAGTACGTCGGCCACGTCACGACCTCCACGCGCGAGGTGTCCGTCGCGCACATGGTGGCGCCCGGCGGTTGGGACGAACCGGCGCAGACGCCGGACTTCGACGAGATCACGGTCGTGCTCCGTGGCGTCGTCCGGGTGGAGCACGACGGTGGCGTGCTGGAGGTGGCAGCCGGGCAGGCGGTGATCACCCGAGCCGGCGAGCGGGTCCGCTACTCGACCGCAGCAGGTGAGGGCGCCGAGTACGTCGCCGTCTGCCTGCCCGCGTTCGCCCCGGACCTCGCGCACCGCGAGGACTGAGCGGCACCGGGGCTCGAGGCACGTCACGAAGCGGCCGCTGGACGAGGCGGATCAGCTTCCGCTGCCGCGGCTCTTGAACGGGTCGGCCTTGGGGGCGTTGGTGATCTCGGCGCGGGGGCAGCTTGCGAGGGTGAGCCCGCCGGCGACGAGCGCGTCGTCGCACAGCGCCTCGACGCTCCAGCCGAAGTCGGCACCGGCGGGGGTGACGGTGACGCGGTAGATCGTGACCTCGTTGCGGACCGGCGTGTCGTACATGACCGCGACGGTGCCCAGGAGCTTGGCGTCGCCACGCGTGCCTCCCACGCCGTTCCAGGCGCGGTCGTAGCGCTGCCACACGGACGCGGACGCGTTCCAGACGCCTCCGGCCGAGACGTCGTCACGGCGCAGGGCCGACAGGACGAGGGTCGCGACCCGGGCCTCGAGGACGGCGGCCGGTCGGATGACCTCGACGCGGTCGTTGGGTCCGATGTCGTCGGTGCTCTCAGTCATGATCTCCACGTCTCTATGCATCGGCATCGACCACCCGAGGTTGAGCCGGGTGGGGGCAGCAGCCTTGACGGAACGCTACCGTGACGGGGTGAGCGTAGAAACCGGACCCGTCCACCCGTCCGCCACCCCCCGCGACCCGTTGGCGGGCCAGCGGGCCGCGTTGTCGGAGGACGTCGTCCGGCGCGCTCCCAAGGTGCTGCTGCACGACCACCTCGACGGTGGACTGCGGCCGGCCACGATCATCGAGCTGGCCGCCGAGACGGGCTACGACGCCCTCCCCACGACAGACCTCGAGGAGCTCGGCCGCTGGTTCGTGGAGGCGGCCGACTCCGGCTCCCTGGTCCGTTACCTCGAGACGTTCGCGCACACGGTCGGGGTCATGCAGACGCGCGGGGCCATCGTGCGTGTGGCGTCCGAGTGCGCTCAGGACCTCGCGGCCGACGGCGTCGTCTACGCCGAGGTGCGGTTCGCCCCGGAGCTGCACGTGACCCGCGGACTCTCGCTCGACGAGGTCGTGCAGGCCGTGCTCGAGGGCTTCCGGCTCGGGGAGGAGGCTGCCGCGGCGGCCGGCCACCGGATTCGCGTGCGTGCCCTGCTGACGGCGATGCGCACGGCTGCGCGCTCGCGGGAGATCGCCGAGCTCGTCGTCGACTACCGTGACGTCGGCGTCGTCGGCTTCGACATCGCGGGCGCCGAGGCCGGGTTCCCGCCGTCGCGCCACCTCGACGCGTTCGAGTACCTGCGCGGCGAGTCCTGCCACATCACCATCCACGCGGGCGAGGCGTTCGGCCTCCCGAGCATCCACGAGGCCGTCGCCTTCTGCGGGTGCGAGCGCCTCGGGCACGGCGTCCGCATCGTTGACGACATCACGGTGGGTGCTGACGGGGAGGCGACCCTCGGGCGGCTCGCGACCTACGTCCGAGACCTGCGCATCCCGCTCGAGCTCTGCCCGTCGTCCAACGTCCAGACCGGAGCTGCCGCGTCGATCGCCGAGCACCCGATCGGGCTGCTCGCACGGCTGCGCTTCCGTGTCACGGTCAACACCGACAACCGGCTGATGTCCGGGACGTCGATGACGCGCGAGATGCTGCTGCTGTCCGAGGCCTTCGGCTGGGGGCTCGAGGAGATGCGCTGGCTCACGGTCAACGCACTCAAGAGCTCGTTCATCAACTTCGACGAGCGTCTGGCTCTCATCGACGACGTGGTGAAGCCCGGGTACGCCACTCTCCTCGCCGAGCAGTCCTGAGGCACCCGCCGGGACGCCACCGGCGGGCCGACGGACCGGACCACCGGTGAGGCGAGAGCGCCACGTCCAACGGTCAGCCGGTGACCAGGGCTCGGCCGAACTCGACGACGAGCAGGACGCCGGTGAGCAGGAGCAGGACTCCCGCGGCCCGGTTGGCCCGGTGCAGGCCCCGTGCGCCGAGGGCCTTGCGTCCCGACGAGACGATCGCGGCGATCGCCGCCTTCGCCGCGATCAACGAGGCGAAGAACGCGACGACGAAGCCGAGCGCGGCCGGTGGGGTCTCGTTCCAGGCCGACACGACGACGGATCCGCCGACGGTCAGCCAGAACAACCACGGGTGCGGCGAGAGCAGGTTGACCAGTGCTCCGCGCCGCAGCGGGTCGGGTCCCGTGTCGGTCTCGAGGACGACGGGCTGCTCGCGCAGCGACCCGATCCCGAGCCAGACGACGTAGAGCCCGCCGACGACGCCGACGGCGCCGGCACCGCGTGCGGGCAGCTCATGGACGAGGAGCACCGACACGGCGATCATGATCGAGTCGGTGACGAGCGGAGACAGGGCTACCCGCAGCCCAGCGCCGAATCCGCGCGCGAGCGACGTCGAGATCACCAGGGCGAGCAACGGACCCGGTGCGAGCCCGGCCCCGACGCCGAGGCCGAGCCCGATCAGCAGGTAGTGCACGTCGACACCCTAGGTCGCGGCCGATCAGACGGAGCTGCGCTGCGCGGCGAGGCCCGACAGGAGGTCTGCCAGCTCGCGCGCATCCACCCGGTGGCAGCCCTTGGCGGTCGCGGTGGCGACCATCGCCGGTTCGGCCCGCATCAGGATCCGGCCGCGCCGCCACAGGGTGAGCGGCGGCTTCCGCCGCTCGGCGAGGTCGCGCACGAAGCGCCGGCCGAAGTTCTTCCACGGCGACCGGTGGAGCACGACGGCATCGGCGAGGATCCCGCGTTCGCGGCAGGCGCCGATGACGTCTGCCGCGAAGACTCCCTCGGCCACGACGGCCGGAGCGCTCCCGCGCTCGAACACCGCGACGCCCACCGTGCGGCTCAGCCCGATGTCGTAGGTCGGGACCTCGGTGCGCCCGTCGCGGCAGAGCTCGACCAGCGCCGCGACCGCACGGTCGGCGTGCCAGGACCCGACGTCGTCCCAGTCGGGGATGCCGAGCGCCTCCGAGTAGGGCATCGACGGGTCGTCCTCGTCCTTGTAGAAGTCGTCGAGGCGGAACACCGGCAGGCCGCTGCGGCGGGCGATATGGGTCTTCCCCGACCCAGACGGACCGCAGACCAGGACCACCCGGGCGGTCACGGCGTCGCCTCGCGCAGGGCCGCGAACGTCAACCCGTCGGGTCGACGCAGCGCCTCCCACGCGACCCCGACCTCGACGAAGCCGAGGCGGGAGTACCAGGCGCGCGGCCAGTCGTCGGCGAGCGCCGACAGGACCACGTGGGTGCACCCATGCTCGGCGGCTGCGGCGATCGCGGCCGACATGAGCGCGGCGGCGTACCCGCGTCCTCGGTAGGCCGACATCGTGGCGACGGCGTCGATCTCGCCGGTCCAGCCGCGCAGGCACAGGTCGGTGCTCGCGACGAGGTCGCCGCTCACCGGGTGCGCCGCCTCCGGATCGCGCACGACCCACGAGAGCGTCTCGCCACCGTTGTCGTCGAGGCGTCGTCCGACGAGCTGCGCGACCTCGGAGTCGGCGATGCCGGGCATCCACTCGTCGGTCCAGAGGACCGTGTGCAGCCGTCCTGACTCGTCCAGGTCGACCCGCTCGGCACGGTGCGCACCGGGTTCGACCGCTCGGTGACCATCGAGCACGAGGGCCATCTCGACGAGGCCGGTGAGCTCGTAGCCCGTGGCGACGAGCGCCGCGCGGGTCTGCTCCGAGAGGTCGCAGTAGGCGCTCACGTAGCGGTGCGCGAGCCCGGCCGAGCCGAGCTGCTCCTCGGTCCAGCTGACCAGCTGCTCCCCGCCAGGGTCACGCCGCAGGACGATGCAGTTGGTGGCGAACGAGTCCGGCCAGCGCGGGGTGCTGACGAACCAGGCGCGGTCGGCCAGCGGGGTGACGCTCGTGGCGCGCAGGCGCGCGGTCTCGGCGTACCAGTCGGCGACCCGCTCGCCGAGGTCGTCGGCGAGGGCAGGGGTGGGCGTGCGGTCAGACACCGATCGGGTGCCAGACCGTCTTGGTCTCGAGGAAGGAGCGGATCCGCGAGAGACCGGGGTCGGCCGTCCAGTCGTCGGTGTCGGGCCGGCGTACACGCTTCACGTTGTCGGCCGCCGCCACCTCGAGCTGGGTGCGCAGCGCGACATCGTCGACACCGGCGACGTCGATCGCGTTGACGTCCATGTGCGCGGCGAGCCAGGGCGCGACCTCGGCGACGCTCCCGGTCAGCAGGTTGACGACGCCGCCCGGGACGTCGGAGGTCGCGAACACCTCGGACAGGGTGATCGCCGCGAGCGGTCGCGTCTGCGACGCCAGGACGACCGCAGCGTTGCCCGACACGACCACGGGCGCGACGACCGACACGAGTCCGAGGAGCGACGACTCCTGGGGAGCGATCACGGCGACCACGCCGGTCGGCTCCGGCACCGAGAAGTTGTAGTACGGACCCGCCACGGGGTTCGTCCCGCCGAGGACCTGGGCGAGCTTGTCGGCCCACCCGGCGTACCAGACCCACCGGTCGATCGACGCGTCGACGACGGCGTCGGCCCGTCGCGCGGTCAGCCCCTCGGCGCGCGCGACCTCCTCGGCGAACTGGGCTCGACGGCCTTCCATCACCTCGGCGACGCGGTAGAGCACCTGGGCGCGGTTGTAGGCGGTGGCGCCGGCCCAGCCGGGCTGAGCCTTGCGGGCGGCGACCACGGCGTCGCGTGCGTCCTTGCGCGAGGCGAGGGCTGCGTTCGCGAGGAAGCGGCCCAAGGTGTCGACCACCTCGTAGCTGCGGGCGCTCTCCGACCGCGGGAAGGCTCCGCCGATGTAGAGCTTGTAGGTCTTGCGGACCTCGAGGCGCGCTGTCATGTCCGTCCTCACACCACGTCGAGATAGGCCGCGAGACCGTGGCGGCCGCCCTCGCGGCCGTACCCGGACTCCTTGTACCCGCCGAAGGGGCTCGTCGGGTCGAAGCGGTTGAACGTGTTGGCCCACACGACCCCGGCCCGCATCGCCGCCGCCGTCTTGAGGATGCGGGAGCCCTTGTCGGTCCAGATGCCCGCCGACAGACCGTAGGGCGTGTTGTTCGCCTTCTCGATCGCCTCCGACGGCGTGCGGAAGGTCAGCACCGAGAGCACCGGGCCGAAGATCTCCTCGCGCGCGATGCGGTGGGCCTGCGAGACGCCGGTGAACAGGGTGGGCGCGAACCAGTAGCCCCTCGCGGGCAGGTCGCACGCGGCGGTCCAGCGCTCGGCGCCCTCGTCGTCGCCGACGCCGGCGAGGTGGCGGATCCGCTCGAGCTGCTCGAGGGAGTTGATCGCGCCGATGTCGGTGTTCTTGTCGAGCGGGTCGCCGAGCCGCAGGGTGCCGAGGCGGCGCTTGAGCCGTTCCACGAGCTCGTCGGCGATCGACTCCTGGACCAGCAGGCGCGATCCCGCGCAGCACACGTGACCCTGGTTGAAGAAGATGCCGGCGACGATGCCCTCGACCGTCTGGTCGATCGGGGCGTCGTCGAAGACGATGTTCGCGGCCTTGCCGCCGAGCTCGAGCGTGAGCCGCTTGTCGGTGCCGGCCACCGAACGGGCGATCGCCTTGCCCACCTCCGTGGAACCCGTGAACGCCACCTTGTCGACGCCGGGGTGCTCGACGAGCGCCTTCCCGGTGTCGCCCGCGCCCGTGACGATGTTGACGACGCCGGGCGGGAGATCGGCCTGTCGACAGATGTCGGCGAACAGCAGCGCGGTCAGCGGTGTCGTCTCGGCGGGCTTGAGGACCACCGTGTTGCCGGTCGCGAGCGCGGGCGCGATCTTCCACGCCAGCATGAGGAGCGGGAAGTTCCACGGGATGACCTGCGCCGCCACGCCGAGCGGCCTCGGGTCCGGCCCGAACCCCGCGTGCTCGAGCTTGTCGGCCCAGCCGGCGTAGTAGAAGAAGTGCGCCGCGACCAGCGGGATGTCGACGTCGCGCGACTCCTTGATCGGCTTGCCGTTGTCGAGGGTCTCGAGCACGGCCAGCTCGCGCGAGCGCTCCTGCACGATGCGGGCGATGCGGTAGAGGTACTTCGCCCGCTCGGCGCCGGAGGTCTTCGACCACACCCGGGTGTAGGCGCGGCGGGCAGCTTTCACCGCGCGGTCGACGTCGGCCTCGCTCGCCACGGCGACCTCGGAGAGGACCTCCTCCGTGGCCGGGTTGATGCTCTTGATCGCGCCGCCGGTGCCGTCGACGAACTCGCCGTCGATGAACAGGCCGTACGACGACGCGATGTCGAC
>Ga0075017_100001740_pt1 | contig 13490 bp, 8 predicted proteins | sample AleBraG_ABR_2012_FD_71475 | JGI IMG/M metagenome (GOLD analysis project Ga0075017, IMG submission 71475) | Freshwater sediment microbial communities in response to fracking from Pennsylvania, USA - Alex Branch Run_MetaG_ABR_2012 | ecosystem: Environmental > Aquatic > Freshwater > Creek >... | reverse complement strand
ATACGGGAGTGTCCACCTGCTCCACCGACGCGATACTGGACAGCGGAACGGGCCCGGCCGGCGTCGGGAGACTGATGGCGCTGACATCGGCAATGCTGCTGAAGTGCGTGCCTTCGCCGATCTGTACCGGGAAGTCCGTGGTGTCGATACGGACAGTTCCTGCGGGGATGGGACTGACCGTGGACGCCAGGACGCCGGCAACTTGTTCTTCGTTGAGCCCGGCTGCGACGGCCTTGGCGCGATCGACCTTAACCTGGACCACAGACTGGCTCGCGTCCAGGTTGGTGGCTACCTCGGCGCTTCCGGGCACACCGTCCATGGCCTTCGCGACGGCGTCGCTTGCCGTTTTGAGATCCGCTGCGTTGGCGGCGTTGATGGTGATGTCCACGCTGGAAGACGTGCCCAGGCCGCCTTGCTGTGCGCCGACAGTGACCTTCCCGGCAGCCGAGGCGCTGGCGAGCCGGGACCGGACCGTGTCCTGCAGTTTCTGCTGGTCGGCCTTGTCGTCGGTCACCACCGTGAATGTCGAATTGGAAGCCCCGCTTGAGGTGAGTGCGGCGAAGCCCGTTTGGGCGTTGCCCGACGTGACCTGGACATCCTTGATGCCATCGATGCCCCGCAGGACCGATTCCACCTGCGCAGCGGCGGCGCCGGTCTGCTCCAGGCTGGTGCCCGCAGGAAGGACCTGGCGCACGGTCATGCTGTTCTGGCCGGAGTCGCCAAGCAGGTCCGTGGCGAGCAACGGGGACATGGCCGCAGTACCACCCAATACCAGGACAGCGGCCACGATTGTGATGACCGGGTGCTTCTGGGTTGTGGACAGGATGGGCAAATAGCCGCGCTGCAGCCGGCTGCGTTGCTCTGCCTCGTGCGCCCTTGTCCGGGCGTTCTCCGCGGCATGGGCGTCCACGGCCGCGGCAGCGGATGGCGACTTGAGGAACCAGTAAGCCAACACCGGAACGATGGTGAGGGACACGAGCAACGAGGACAACAGGGCGATGGTCACCGTCAGGGCGAAGGGCCGGAACAGTTCGCCTGCCAGGTTGCCCACGAAGGCGATCGGCAGGAAGACGGCAACCGTGGTGAGGGTGGACGCCGTGATGGCACCGGCGACTTCCCGGATGGAATTGAGGATCGCCGCGAGCTTGTGTTCGCCGTAGCTCAGGTGCCGCTTGATGTTCTCGATCACCACGATCGAATCGTCCACCACCCGGCCGATCGCGATGGTCAACGCTCCGAGGGTGAGGATGTTGAGCGAGTAATGGGTCGCCGATATTCCGATGAACGTGATCAGGAGCGACAACGGAATGGACACCGCCGTCACGAGCGTAGAGCGTACGGACATCAGGAAAACGAGGATGACTGCGACTGCGAAGCCAAGTCCAAGGAGGCCTTCAGTGGTGAGGTCCTTGATGGATTTCTCGATGTACGGGGCCTGGTCGAACACCGGCGTGAAGTGCGCATTGGAGCCGAGCTCGGCTTCCATCTGGGGAATGGAATCCTTGACGGCGTGTGAAATGGCGACGGTGTCGCCGTCGGGCTTCTTCGTGATGGACAGGGCCAGCGTCGGTTTACCGTTGGTCCGGGTAATGGATGTTGCGGCGTCGTCCTGGATGCTGACGTCGGCAACGCCGCCGATGGTGGTGCCGGCCTTCGCCCCGGTGAGGGGCAAGCCCTTGATGACGTCGAGGGAGTCCACCGGGCTCCCGATCTGCAGCGAGAGGGTCTTGCCCTGATCCTCGATGGTCCCGGCCGGGACCAGGGTCCCGTTGTTCTTGAGGGCATTCGTGAGCGATTGGACCGTGGCGCCGCTGGCGGCCATCGCCGGGGCTTTGGGCTGGATCAGGATGTGCTGGGTGGCCCCGCCTGTCACGTCAGCGCTGCGGACCCCGTCCAGCTTCTGGAGCCGGGGAACGCTCAAGCGCTGCAGGTCCGTGTTCAACTCGCTGAGAGGCTTGTCCGAAGACACGGCCAAGTACACGATCGGGAAGTCGCTGATGCTGCCGGCGAAAGACTGCGGCTCGACGTCGGCCGGCAGCACACGTTTCGCATTGGAGATGGCCCGATCGATCTGGTTGCGTGCCCGGTCCAGGTTCGAACCGTACGTGAACACCATGGTGATCTGCGAAACACCGTTCCGTGACGTCGACGTTGTCGACTCGAGGCCCTCGACGCTGTTCAGCGCTGTTTCGAGCGGGCGGCTGAGTTGCTTGTCGACAACCTCCGGGGACGCGCCCGGCATGGACGTGATCACCGAGATCTGCGGGAACTCGATCGAGGGAATGAGCTCCTGCTTCAGGGACGACATGGTGATCACGCCGAACACCGCCGCGAAGACGGTGATCAGCGCGATCAATGCCCTGTTCGCCAGTGAAAGCCTTGCCAGACGGAACATTGCACTGTCTCCTGGGATCTACGGTCTGTCTCTTGTCTCGAACCGGCCGCAGCCCGGACGGCTGCTAGTGCTGGACGGCGTCGGCAGGCTCAAGCTGGAGCGAACGGGCAGTGCTCGCTTCCAACTCGGCCGCAAGTTCCGGATTGTCGTTCAGTTTGACGCCGTAGCCCGGCATCATTTCCTTGAGCTTGGACTGCCAGCCCTTGAAGTTCTTCGGGAAGGACCGCTGGAGCATCTCGATCATGATGGGGACGGCAGTGGAGGCTCCGGGGGAGGCCCCGAGCAGTGCTCCGATGGAGCCGTCACGGGCCGTGATCACTTCGGTGCCGAACTGCAGCACGCCGCCCTTCTTGGAGTCTTTCTTGATGATCTGCACCCGCTGGCCCGCGGTGATGAGCTCCCAGTTGGCGCCGTCGGCCTGGGGGTAGTACTCGCGGAGGGACTCCACCTTGGCGTCGTGGCGCTTGGCCACTTCCTTGATCAGGTACGCAGTCAGGTCCATGTTGTCCTTGGCCACGGCCAGCATCGGGATGATGTTGCCGGGGCGGATGGACAGCGGCAGGTCGAGGTAGCTGCTCGTCTTGAGGAAGTTGGTGGAGAATCCGGCGTAGGGGCCGAAAAGCAGGGAACGCTTGCCGTCAACGTAGCGGGTGTCAAGGTGCGGCACGGACATGGGCGGGGCGCCCACGGAGGCCTGGCCGTAGACCTTGGCGCCGTGCTGGCCGGCGATGGCCTCGTCAGTGCAGCGGAAGAACTGTCCGGACACCGGGAAACCGCCGTAGCCCTTGCTTTCCGGGATGCCCGATGCCTGGAGCAGGTGGAGTGCTCCACCGCCGGCGCCGACGAAGACGAACTTGGCGTGGATCCGGCTGTGTTCGCCGGAAGCCGGGTACTTGAGCGAAAGGTCCCAGCCGCCGTCGGAGGCTTTGCTCACATTGGTGACGTCGTGGCCATAGTTGACTTCAACGCCGTTGGCGGCGAGGTAGCCGGTCAGCTCCCGGGTCAAGGCGCCGAAGTCGACGTCGGTGCCTTCCGCGGCGCGGGTGGCGGCAACGCGCTGCTTGGCGTCGCGGCCCTTGACGATCAGCGGAGCCCACTTGGCGATCTGTGCCTGGTCTTCCGTGTATTCCATGCTGCGGAAGAGTGTGTTCGGCTTGAGTGCTTCATAGCGCGTCTTGAGGAAGTCTGCGTGCTTGTCGCCGATGACGAAGCTCATGTGCGGAACCGTGTTGATGAAGCCCTTGGGCGAGCCGATCAATTTGTTGTCCACGAGGTGGGACCAGAACTGCCGGGAGAGCTGGAATTGCTCGTTGATGTGGAGGGCCTTGGACGGGTCAACGGACCCGTCTTTCGCTGCTGGTGAGTAATTAAGCTCACAGAGCGCTGCGTGCCCGGTTCCCGCGTTGTTCCACGGTCCGGAGCTTTCCAGGCCGGCTTCGTCGAGTCGCTCAAAGAGGGAGATGGTCCAGCTGGGTTCGAGTTGCTTGATGAACGCACCCAGGGTTGCGCTCATGATCCCGCCCCCAATAAGGACGACGTCAGCGTGGTGTGTCTTGGAAATGAAGGTCACGATCTATCTCCGATAGCGGCGGCACTGGCTGTCACAGAATATCCCCGCGTGGGCACATAACTGAAATTGCGGCGGGACGTCAAGACTTCAGGCGAACGTTTGTAAAAACTTCGTTTAAGACAGGCGATGCCGGGTACTTCTCCACGCGGTCGGAGAGGGCCAAGGCCGAGATGGGGAATGCGATGGGCACTGCCGGGACGGTCGCCGCGATCTGGGCATTGATGGTCTGGTACTGCGAGTTGCGGTCAGCGCCTTCGGGGAGTCCCCGGGCCCGGTCGATCTTCGAGAACACCTGTGGATCGCTGTAGCCGAACTCGCCGTTGCTCTCTCCGAAGAGGGTGCCCACGAAATTGTCCGGGTCCGAGTAGGCGCCGTTCCAACCGAGCAAGTGGAGCGCGTGGTCGCCGGGGGATTGAACCTTCTGGAGGTAGCCGTCATCCCAGTTCACGGGTACCGGCTTGATGTTCAGTCCGATGGCGGTGAGCTCGGCGCTGATCTCCGCATAGATCTTCTCCGGAGTGGGAAGGTAGGCGCGCGTGACATTGAGCGGGTAGTAGAACTTGAGTTCCTCGCCTTTGTAGCCGGACTTGGCGAGCAACTGCTTGGCCTTGTCCGGGTCGTATCCCAGGGACGGTGCGTTGTTGTTGAAGCCGCTCAGCTTGGGGGGAACGAACTGGGACGCCGGTGAGGTGTTGTCGATGAAGAACTTGTGGATGAGGGTGTCTTTGTCGATGGCCATCTCGATTGCCTGGCGCACCCCGAGGTTCTGGAGGGGCGCCACGGACTCGTTCATCCCCAGGTACATGACGGAGAACGGGTCCCGTTGGACAATTTGCATGCCCTTCTTGACGAGTTGGTCGAAGGTGCCGGCGGTGACGAGGTCGTATCCATCGATGGTTCCCGCGAGCAGGGCCTGGAGCCGGGCCTGCGGGTAGTCGAACGGAATGAAGTTGACCGTGGCAATCTCTCCGCGGTCGCCCCAGTAGCCCTTGTAGCTCTTGAGCGTGATCCGGTCTTGGCTCCACGAGGAGAAAACGTAAGGGCCGGTGCCCACAGGGTGCGAGGCGTAGGCCGACGCCGGCTGTCCTGACAGTTTCTTGTCCAGGACGTTGGCGGTCTCGTCGGCCAAGGCCTTCGGGGAGGACATGGCGAACGCCGGCAGCGTCAAGGCCTGCAGGAAGCCCGTGAAGGGCTTGGTCAGGTTGATTTGGACGTGGCCGGGGGAGACGACCTTGCAGTTCTTGAAGAGGGAAAGCGAAGCGTCGTCCGAGAAGGACTTGAAGACGCTCTTGAATGCGATGCCCGGTGCCTGCTGACGCAGCGTTGCCGGAAAGTTGAACCAACGGTTGAAGTTGCTGCAGACGGCGGCGGCGTCAAAGGCGGTTCCATCCTGGAAGGTGACCTTCGACCGCAACGTGAAGTCGTAGCTGAGTCCGTCATTCCCTTGTGACCAGGAGGTGGCAAGCAGGGGTGTTGGTTGGCCGGTGGAAGCATCGACCCCCACCAGGCCTTCCATGACTTGCCGCGTGATGCGATACGACTCGGAGTCGTTCGTCAATGCGGGGTCGAGTCCAAGGGGCATCGACGGGGTACCGAAGTTGAAGGTCTTGCTCGGCTCTGCCGAAGCGCCGCCCGCGGCCGAGGTTGACGGTGCTGGTCCAGGACTTACCGTGCACGAGGTCAAGGCAACGGCCAGAAGGCCTGCGCCGATTTGTAGCGTGATTCGGCGAAGCTTGCTGCTTACCACTCTTGTCCCCTCAAGGCAGTTGGACGGGCTGGGGCCCGCGGCAGCCGGACCGCAGTCCAGTCTAGTTCAGGGCCCTGAGTCCCGGCTGGAAAGCGGAAGTGCCCCGGCCGAGGACCGGGGCACTTCCTGAAAGTGCGCAAGGGGGGACTTGAACCCCCACGCCCGAAGGCACAGGAACCTAAATCCTGCGTGTCTGCCAATTTCACCACTCGCGCTGGTGTTGGTACCCGGACCGGGAGTCGGGGCTTCCGCTCCGGTCATATACCGGCCTCCATTGTACCCGCGGTTTCGCGTCGGCCGATTTAATCGTGGCGGCCGCGCGTCTGTGCCGCAGGGTGGCGGCTACTTGTCGATTTTGAGGTCCCTCCGGAGCTTGGCCACGTGGCCCGTGGCCCGCACGTTGTACTGGGCCGCCGCCACCTTGCCGTCGGGATTCACCACGATGGTGGAGCGGATCAGCCCTTGGTACGTGCGCCCATAGTTCTTCTTTTCGCCCCAAGCGGCATAGGCGTCAGCGACCCTGTGCCCTTCATCGGAAAGCAGGGGAAAGGTCAGCGCTTCTTCGGCCACAAACTTTTCCAGGTCCTTCACGGTGTCCGGGGAGATTCCAAGGACGTCGTAACCGGCGGCCTGAAGGCTGGCGAGGGAATCGCGGAAGTCGCAGGCCTGCTTGGCGCATGCAGGAGTTGACGCCGCGGGGTAGAAATAGATCACCGTACTGCGGCCGCGGTGCGAGGCCAGGCTGACCTCGCGCCCCGTGTGGTCCTTGAGGGTGAAATCCGGGGCGGTGTCCCCTGGAATGAGTCTTTCAGCCATGTGTGCTCCTTGCTCGCGTCCGCGACCACCAAGCTTAGTGACGGGCCGGGCGCTTCACGAATTGAACTACCCCCGGCCGGATCTTCGCCGGGCGGTCTATATACTGGCCTTTATGCCTGATATGGAAAGGTGGCCCACTGGGCGCCTGCTCTCAACGGCCGCGCGCCTCGTGGAGCATGCCTGGAACGAGAAACTGCGCGGTATGGATCTGACCCATGCCGGGGTCATTGTCATGGAAGTACTTGCCGTCAACGGACCGACCACCCAGTCGATGCTCGCCCAGATCGTCCGGGTTCAGGCGCAGACGATGGGGAAGACGCTCACGAGGCTGGAGGCCCACGGGCACGTCAGCCGCGCACGCAGCGTGTCCGACCGCCGTAGCCAGGTGGTCAGCCTGACCGAAGCGGGGGAGCGCACCCTCGGCCTCGCCACGCAGTTGGAACGCGAAGTTCTTGCACCGGTTCCCGTGGACACGGCCAAGCTGCGGCGGGAACTGCAGGCGCTGGTACGCGAATTGGCGAGTAATCATTCTTCGACAATTGTCAACGACATTGTTGCCGCAGTGGATTCAGGAGCGGCGGCGAGCGAGGCTTCCAACTAGGCCTGCGAAGCCCTGGTCCGCGAAGCGAAGCTGGCCGAAAAACAAAAAGATCCCTGGACGGCCATTCAGCCATCCAGGGATCTTCCCTTTGGTGCACCCCCCGGGACTTGAACCCGGAACCCATTGATTAAGAGTCAATTGCTCTGCCAATTGAGCTAGAGGTGCATTTGTCGATTTCGATCCGCGGAGGGCTTTTCTTCCCTCGTTGATCTCCGCAACGACATGTAACTCTACACGACACTTGCCGAAGTGTGAAATCGACCAGCGCCTCCCTCGTGGCTCTGCCTGGGAGGCGTCTCTTTAGTTCCTTGAGGCTCTCAGCGGCGGTTCCTGCGGGGCGGCCGGAAGCCTGCTGCCTCCGCGTGGGCGCTCGAAACGAACCAGACCTCGGCTTTGACCTCGTCATAGGACGGGCTGTCTTCATCGTGATAGGTCATGGTGTCCGCATTGCCTTTGACGGTGTAGCCATCGGGGCCGCTCCCGTCAGCGCCCGCCGCAGCCGACCCTTCACCGTATGGCTGATCGGCGGCGAGATGCCCGCCCAAAGGCGACGCGCCCGTCGAGTCCGGGGCCTGGGCCCTCGGCTCAGCAGGGGCCGAGGCGGCCTCGGGAGTTCCCGCCCGGTCGTCCAGTGTGCCTTCCGCGGCAGCGTCGACTGCCTCCGCCGCAGCGGATTCGGCCCCGGGAAGCGTCGGTGCGTGGGCGTCGGTGTACTCGCGGTGGTGGATCGGCGCGGGGGTGGCCGGGGCGCCGCCTTCGCTCCAGGTGGCTTCCCACTCTGCGCTGTCGGCCGACTGTTCGGGAGTGGTTGGCTCCGTGGCCGACGACGCCGGAGCGCCGGCGTCGGCCGGAACGGAAGGTCCGGCGTCGGCTACTGCGACGTCGTCGGCCGTCACGCCCCCTTCAAGTTCCGGCTCGGCGCCGGGAGGCTCGGCGGCTTCGGACACCGCGGCCTCGGACAGTACGGGTTCCGAGAGCGTGGGCTCCTCGATTGCGGGTTCCTCCACCGGGGTTTCGGCCGCGGGGGACTCTTCCGGGGCCGCCGCTCCGGTTTCGGGAAGCGGGGCCAGTCGCTCCCAGTCGTCGACGTCGCCCGCTTCGGTAGTCGGTTCCTGCTCCGGTTCGTGTTCGGGTGCGGCCGTTCGTGATGCGGCCGGGTCTGGATCGGCAGCCGCGGTGGTGGCCACCAACGGGGCGGAGCCTGTCAACGCGGCGGAAGCGACGTCCATTTGTGGCGATGCGGCGGTAGCGGATGGAGAGGACGAGGCCGCGGCGCCGACAGATGACTTCGAGCTATTTCGGCTCAAGAGCCACCAAACAATTGCGACGATCAACACAATGACAATGACCCAGATCAACCAATCCATGGGAGGAGCCCTTCTGTTCGAGTGGCGCAGGTGTGTCGTGATTTGACGTTACGTCCGTGTCGCGGGGCTGTCTAGATTAGTGAATCCACATAGGTCAATCGAATCCCTGCCTTCCGGGCTCCTGCGATCCAGATGGACGGAATTGCAGATGACCATAAAATGTTCGTCTCACATATTGAGACGAGCGTCCATTATTTGAATGAAATATTGCACGAAATAGGGACAAATTCGCCTTAACCCGCCAAGCGTGTTCGTTCGCCGCAGCTCAGGAGTCATAGACTCATGCCCATGAGTGACCACACCCCCATTGCGACAGACAACCAGCCGGACATCAAGCCACGCAGCCGGGTCGTAACGGACGGCATCCATGCCGCCCCCGCGCGAGGCATGTTCCGGGCCGTAGGGATGGGCGACGACGACTTCGCCAAGCCCCAGATCGGCGTCGCGAGCTCGTGGAACGAAATTACGCCGTGCAACCTCTCGCTCAACCGACTCGCCCAGGGCGCCAAGGAAGGCGTCCACGCCGGCGGCGGATTCCCCATGCAGTTCGGCACCATTTCCGTTTCGGACGGCATTTCGATGGGCCACGAGGGCATGCACTTCTCCCTTGTTTCCCGTGAAGTCATTGCCGACTCCGTTGAAACGGTCATGCAGGCCGAGCGCATCGACGGCTCCGTATTGCTGGCCGGCTGTGACAAATCCCTCCCGGGCATGCTCATGGCAGCCGCGCGCCTGGATCTCGCCAGCGTCTTCCTTTACGCCGGTTCCATCATGCCGGGTTGGGTCAAGCTCGAGGACGGTTCGGAGAAGGAAGTCACCCTTATTGACGCCTTCGAAGCCGTGGGTGCGTGCGCTGCGGGCAAGATGAGCCGCGGAGACCTCGACCGCATCGAACGCGCGATCTGTCCTGGTGAAGGCGCCTGTGGCGGTATGTACACGGCCAACACCATGGCGTGCATCGGCGAGGCCCTCGGCATGTCCCTGCCGGGCTCGGCCGCCCCGCCCTCGGCAGACCGCCGTCGTGATGACTTTGCCCGCAAGTCCGGCGAGGCAGTGGTCAACCTGCTCCGCCTCGGCATCACCGCCCGGGACATCATGACCAAGAAGGCGTTCGAGAACGCCATCGCGGTCACCATGGCCTTCGGTGGTTCCACCAACGCCGTCCTGCACTTGCTCGCAATCGCCCGCGAGGCCGAGGTCGAGCTGACCCTGGACGACTTCAACCGCATCGGCGACAAGATCCCGCACCTGGGCGACCTCAAGCCGTTCGGCCGCTACGTCATGACCGACGTCGACAAGATCGGCGGAGTGCCCGTCATCATGAAGGCGCTGCTCGACGCCGGCCTGCTGCACGGCGACTGCCTGACCGTCACCGGCAAGACCCTCGCCGAGAACCTGGAGTCCATCAACCCGCCGGACCTCGACGGCAAGATCCTGCGCGCCCTGGACAACCCGATCCACAAGACCGGCGGCATCACCATCCTGCACGGCTCCATGGCTCCGGAAGGTGCCGTCGTGAAGAGTGCCGGCTTCGACGCCGATGTCTTCGAAGGATCCGCCCGCGTGTTCGAACGCGAGCAGGGTGCGCTCGACGCTTTGGACAAGGGCGAGATCAAGGCCGGAGACGTCGTCGTGATCCGTTACGAAGGACCCAAGGGCGGCCCGGGCATGCGTGAGATGCTCGCCATCACCGGCGCCATCAAGGGCGCGGGCCTCGGCAAGGACGTGCTCCTGCTGACCGACGGCCGCTTCTCGGGCGGTACCACCGGCCTCTGCATCGGCCACGTCGCGCCCGAAGCCGTCGACGGCGGACCCATCGCCTTCGTCAAGGACGGCGACAAGATCCGCGTGGACATCGCCGCCCGCTCGTTCGACCTCCTGGTGGACGAAGCCGAACTCGAGTCCCGCAAGATCGGTTGGGAGCCCCTCCCGGCCAAGTTCACCAAGGGCGTCCTCGCCAAGTACGCCAAGCTGGTGCACAGCGCCTCCACGGGTGCTTACTGCGGCTAGTTCCGGGTTCCGGCCCAACTGACTCGCAGTTGTTGTCGTTTTGACGCCTCATAACGACAACAACTGCGAGTCAGTTGGGCAGCCGGGGTAGGACCAATCCGTGGACAATGGCGTCCATATAGTGAGATGGCGTCTCTATCGTTTGACACCCATCTCACTAAGAGGGAACACTGAACGCATGATCGCATTCGTTACTGTCGGCGCCACCGTGGGCACTGTCGTACTTACCAAGCGCGTGGCCTCCTAGCCCGACTGGTAACGAACCGTCACGCGCAACCCCTCGAAGAGCCGCAAGGCTGAGGGGTTTTTTTATTTCCCGCAGGGGACCGCGCATTTGAGCAAGAACCCGCATGAACGCAGTACCCGCAGTAACTTTCACTAATTGAAGATCCCCAAAGGAAGAGTCCGATGAGCAAAGGATCGCCGATCAGCCCCTCGCTGATGGCTGCAAAGTCCGCTGGAGCCCCCAAAGCTCCGGAAAAGGTCGACCGTCCGGCTGACGCCGTCGTCGACACTGCTGCAACTCCCTCTCCTGTACTCGGGCCGAACAACGTTGTACCCCCAACGGTGATGACCGGCTCGGAAGCTATTGTCCGCTCGCTCGAAGAACTCGGCGTCGACGATATTTTTGGTTTGCCCGGTGGCGCGATCCTCCCCACCTATGACCCTTTGATGGCCTCCAAGATGAATCACGTCCTGGTCCGTCACGAACAGGGAGCCGGCCACGCAGCGCAAGGCTACGCCATGGTTACCGGACGGGTTGGCGTCTGCATCGCCACCTCTGGCCCCGGTGCCACCAACCTCGTTACCGCCATCATGGATGCCCACATGGACTCCGTGCCCCTCGTTGCCATTACCGGCCAGGTATCGGCTTCCGTCATCGGCACCGATGCCTTCCAGGAAGCGGACATCGTCGGCATCACCATGCCGATCACCAAGCATTCCTTCCTGGTGACGGATCCCAACGACATTCCGCATGTCATGGCCGAGGCTTTCTACCTTGCGAGCACCGGGCGTCCCGGTCCCGTATTGGTGGACATCGCCAAGAACGCCCAGCAGGGCACCATGACCTTCTCCTGGCCGCCCAAGATCGATTTGCCGGGCTATCGTCCGGTGGTCCGCGGCCACAACAAGCAGGTGCGCGAGGCTGCCCGGCTGATCGCTGCGGCAAACAAGCCCGTCCTGTATGTCGGCGGCGGTGTGGTCAAGGCCCACGCATCGGCCGAACTTCGTGAGCTCGCGGAACTCACCGGCGCTCCAGTGGTGACTACCCTCATGGCCCGCGGCGCGTTCCCGGATTCCCACCCCCAGCACGTCGGGATGCCCGGCATGCACGGCACGGTTTCTGCGGTAACCGCGCTGCAGCAGTCTGATTTGTTGATCACCCTTGGTGCGCGCTTCGATGACCGCGTGACGGGTGTCCTCAGCACGTTCGCTCCGCACGCAAAGATCATCCACGCTGACATCGACCCCGCGGAGATCTCCAAGAACCGTACGGCCGACGTTCCGATCGTGGGCTCCGTCAAGGAGATCATTCCGGAACTGAGCGAGGCTGTCCGTACCGCTTTCGAACTGTCCGGCACCCCGGACCTCGGCGGCTGGTGGGCCTTCCTCAACAATCTCCGCGATACCTACCCCCTGGGTTGGACCGAACCGGAAGACGGACTCAGCGCCCCCCAGCGGGTCATCGAACGCATCGGTGCGCTCACTGGTCCGGAAGGAATCTATGTCGCGGGCGTTGGCCAGCACCAGATGTGGGCTGCCCAATTCATCAAGTACGAGCGTCCCCATGCCTGGCTGAACTCCGGCGGTGCCGGCACCATGGGTTATGCCGTGCCGGCAGCCATGGGCGCCAAGGTCGGCGAACCCGACCGCGTGGTGTGGGCGATCGACGGCGACGGCTGCTTCCAGATGACCAACCAGGAACTGGCCACCTGCGCCATCAACAAAATCCCCATCAAGGTTGCCATCATCAACAACTCCTCGCTGGGCATGGTGCGCCAGTGGCAGACCCTCTTCTACGAAGGGCGCTACTCCAACACCGACCTGAACACCGGCCACGACACCGTCCGTATCCCGGACTTCGTCAAGCTGGCAGACGCCTACGGCTGTGCCGCGTTCCGCTGCGAACGGGACGAGGACATCGACGCCACCATCCAGAAGGCCTTGGAAATCAATGACCGTCCCGTGGTCATCGACTTCGTGGTCAGCCCGAACTCCATGGTGTGGCCGATGGTCCCCTCCGGAGTCTCGAACGACCAGATCCAGGTTGCCCGCAACATGACCCCGGAATGGGAAGAGGAGGACTAGCCATGAGCCGCCACACACTGTCCGTTCTGGTCGAAGACAAGCCCGGCGTGCTGACCCGCGTGGCCAGCCTGTTCGCCCGGCGCGCCTTCAACATCAACTCCCTGGCCGTCGGTCCCACCGAGGTCTCCGGGATTTCCCGGATGACCGTCGTCGTCGACGCCGATGGCGACCTCATCGAGCAGGTCACCAAACAGCTCAACAAACTGATCAACGTGATCAAGATCGTCGAGCTGACTTCAGAATCTTCCGTGCAACGTGACCACATCCTGGTCAAGGTACGTGCGGATGCCGCGACACGCCTGCAGGTCACCCAAGCTGCAGACTTGTTCCGTGCCTCAGTGGTTGACGTTTCCACAGACTCGGTGGTCATTGAGGCAACCGGTACCCCGGAAAAGCTCGCAGCGCTGCTCTCAGTGCTCGAGCCGTTCGGCATCCGCGAAATAGTGCAGTCCGGCACCTTGGCCGTTGGGCGGGGATCCCGCTCCATGAGTGACAGGGCTTTGCGCTCCGCTTAGGACACTGTCCCAGGCGCAGCGCAGCAGCCCGATACCGAACCACAGACAATATCTACAAAACCACCCAAGAGGAGTTACGCAAGTGACTGAAATGTTCTACGACGACGACGCAGACCTGTCGATCATCCAGGGTCGCAAGGTTGCCATTGTCGGCTACGG
>Ga0075017_100001739_pt1 | contig 13495 bp, 6 predicted proteins | sample AleBraG_ABR_2012_FD_71475 | JGI IMG/M metagenome (GOLD analysis project Ga0075017, IMG submission 71475) | Freshwater sediment microbial communities in response to fracking from Pennsylvania, USA - Alex Branch Run_MetaG_ABR_2012 | ecosystem: Environmental > Aquatic > Freshwater > Creek >... | reverse complement strand
GACATCACCTATGCCTTCGGCTACCTGAACCGCAATGTGCACACCACGTCGGACTACACCGACTATTCCTTCTACTACAACAGCATTGCCCACTATTTCGTGGACAACGCCGGCAATGCGCTCAACCCCGACCAGCTCATCCTCGGCCGGGACAATTACACCAAGATCAGCCACGAGCTGCGGATCGCGACCCCCAAGGAGTACCCGCTGCGCTTCGTCGGCGGCCTGTTCTACGAGCGCCAGGTGCACGAGATCCTGCAGGACTACCTGGTACCCGGGCTGGCGACGCTGCCAGCCGGAGATGCGCTGTCGGTGACGGACTGGCCAGGGGCCTGGTGGTTGACGAAACAGGAGCGCACCGACCGGGACGAAGCCGTATTCGGCGAACTGTCCTACGACCTGACCTCGCAGCTGACGCTCACCGTGGGTGACCGATACTTCCGCGCCTACAACAGCCTGCAGGGATTCTACGGGTTTGGCCTGGGCAATCCCTTCAACGGCGGCGGGGTTCCGCCGGCGACGCCCACCGAAGGCGAGGCCACGTGCTTTAACCCTGCGCCATTTCAGGGTGCGCCGTGCCAGGATCTGAATGGGCAAACCTCCGACACCGGCAACTCGCCCAAGGTGAACCTGACCTACAAGTTCGACGATCATCGGCTGGTCTATGCGACCTACTCGAAGGGGTTCCGGCCCGGCGGCATCAATCGCGCGGGCGGCGTGACCACGCCGCCGTACAAACCCGATTACCTGAGCAACTATGAGCTGGGCTGGAAGACCACCTGGTTCGGCAACCAGCTGCGTTTCAACGGCGCGATCTTCCAGGAAGACTGGAAGGACTTTCAGTTCTCGTTCCTCGGCCCGAACGCGCTGACCATCATCCAGAACGCCGGTCAGGCGCGGATCCAGGGCATCGAGACGGATCTGGAATACGCCGCGTCCCACAGCCTGACCCTGTCGGGCGGATTTACCTATCTGGATGCCCGGCTGAAGGAGGATTACTGCGGTGAGGGTTACTGCCCGACCCCGGAGGCGCCGTACAACAGCCGGCTGCCCGTGACCCCGAGGCTGAAGGCGGATTTCACCGGCCGCTACACCTTCGACCTGATGGGCGGCAATGGCTTCGCGGAGGCCGCACTCGCCTATGTCGGCGATCGCCTCGCGGACCTGCGATCGGCGGAGTATTCCTCCAAGTGCACGCCGAGCACCTGCACGCCGGCCAGCTCCAAAGGCAATCCTCTGGCCATCCTCGGTACCGAGAAGGCCTACACCACGATCAACGTGTCCGCCGGCCTCGAGAAGAGCGGTTTCCACTACGAGGTGTACATTTCCAACCTGTTCGATGTGCGCGGCCAGCTGGATCGCTATGCGGAGTGCGATGCGGTGAAGTGCGGCTTGAGCGCCACCTACATCGTGCCGAGCCAGCCGCGGACCATCGGCATCAAGTTCGGCGAAAAGTTCTGATGGCGGCGCAGCCCCGCGGCCAGCGCCCCAGCGGCGGTCGCGGGCGCAATCGGCTCGGGGCACCAGCGGGCCGCCGGCACAAGCGGCTGGTGCCGCCGGCCCCGCGTTCGGTATGATGCCGGCCCTTCCCCGGGTCGGTAGCTCAGTCGGTAGAGCAGCGCCCTTTTAAGGCGTTGGTCGTGGGTTCGAGCCCCACCCGACCCACCATCAGGCAGTTCCAGAGACGTCCAGGGACGTCCGGGTAAGACGGTTGACGGGTGCACCAGGTGGGGGCATTTTCTTGACATCTGGGCGTGCACCAAAGGAGATGCCCCCAAATGCCGATCACCGATGTCTTGCGCAAGTCTGCGCGTTTGAAAGCCCAATTCAGGTTGCCCAACAGCAGGGGGGATATCCATGGCCAGCGCGACATTCGGCACGGTGAACGACGGGCTCAAGCCGCCTCAATTGGAGCGGGGACATTACGTCGTTGACGTAAACCTGGAAGAAGACGGGCCGTGGATTCCGTACGCCGAAGGAGTCTGGATACAGATGTGCCGTTTCAACGTGACGACCGGCGGATTTACCGTTGTACTGAAGGGTCTGCCAGGGGCCAAACTAGGCGTCCATTACCACACCGGCACCGTGCATGGATTTACGCTACGCGGTCACTGGAGGTATCTTGAGCATGATTGGATCGCCAAACCCGGCACCTTCATCTTCGAACCTGCGGGCGAAGCTCACACGCTTGTCATCACGGACGATTCGCCAGAACCGGCAATCATCTTCTTCGTCGTCGACGGCGCACTGATCTATCTGGACAAACCGGTCAACGGGACATTCGCTGCATTTGAAGACGGATTCAGCGCCCTCGAGCTGAGCCGCAGATTCTATCGCGAGGCCGGTCTGGATGTCGGCCAGTTGGACCTGAGGATTCGATAGACACAGGGGCAGCCACCGGAGGGTGCCGGGCCTTTCTCCCCAACCGGACCGTCGCATGTGTCAGCTGACCGGCGATCGAAGGGTCTACAGCTAACGCTGATTGCCGTTCACCACACCCGGCACGGATCCTTCTTGACCAGCGGCGCGCCGACCGGACAGGAAAAGGCCCGCGCGAACTCCGGCATGTTGACCACCAGTCCGTTGACCCGGTAGCGCCCCGGCGAGTGCGGGTCGGTCTTGGCCCGCAGACGCAGGTCCTCCGGCCGCCGATTTTCGCAAGCCCACTGTGAGTAGCCGACGAAGAAGCGCTGCTCCGGTGTCAGGCCATCGCGAGACTGCAGCGCCTTGTTTGCCGTCTCTGCGCGCCAGGCCATGTGCGCCAGGATCAGACCGCCGAGATCTGCGACATCCTCCCCGAGCGTCAGGCGGCTGTTGATGTGGAGGTCATCGACCACGGGGTACTTTGCGTACTGGTCGACGATGCACTGGGTGCGCTGCTCGAACTGCCTGGCGTCAGGTCTCGTCCACCAGTCCTTGAGGTTGCCGGCGGCATCGAACTTGCGCCCCTCGTCATCGAAGCCGTGCGTAAGCTCGTGCCCGATCGTGCCGCCCGTGTTGCCATAGTTGGGGGCATCGTCAAGCTGCGCATCGTAGAGCGGCGGCTGCAGCACCGCGGCAGGAAAGTTGATGTCGTTCATCTGCGGGTCGTAGTAAGCGTTCACTGTCTGGGGTGTCATCTGCCACTCGGTGCGGTCGAGCGGTTTGCCGATCTTGTTCAATTGGCGGTGAGATTCGAACACCATGGCACGCCGCACGTTGCCGAAATAATCCCCAGGTTCGATGACAACGCTGCTGTAGTCGCGCCAGTGATCCGGGTAGCCGATCTTGTTGACCAGGGTATCCAGCTTGGCGAGTGCCTGGCGCCTGGTGGGTGCGCTCATCCAGGCGAGCCCCTCGATGTCCTCGCGCATCGCCTGCTCGATCTCACGCGTCATCACCAGCGTGGCGTCCTTGAGTCCGGGGCCGAAGGTGCGGGCGACGAATTCCTGTCCCAGCGCCTCCCCGAGCAGCGCATCGACCTGCGTGACGCAGCGCTTCCAGCGTGGCTCTTCCTGCGGGGTGCCACGCAGCGTGTGATCGTAGAACACAAAACGCTCCGCTTCGAACCTGCGCGCCAGGTACGGCGCGGCGGCGTGTACCAGGTGCCAGCGCAGGTAGGCCTTGACGTCCGGCAGCGGCGCGTTCGCCAGCAGCTGGTCGACAGCGGCAAAGAACTTCGGCTCAGTCACGTTGAAGGTATCGATTCCTTCCAGCTGCACTGCCTTGAAGAATGGCTCCCAGGCGAAGTGGGGCGTCAAGTGGCTCAGTGCCGCGCGGTCCATTTTGTGGAACAGATTGTAGGGGTCGCGTCGCTGCACCCGCGTCAGAGACGCCTGTGCAAGCTGTGTTTCCAGGCGCAGCACCGCGGTCGCGTGCTGCTGCGCCAGTGCCGGTGATTCGCTCAGGAGTTCGAAGGAGCGTGCCACGTGCTCGACATACCGTTTGCGCAGCTCGATCGCGTGTGTGTCCGGGTCGGTGTAATAGTCGCGATCGGGCATGCCGAGACCGCCGGCGTCCGCAAAGGCGATCACCTGCTGGGAGTTGGAAAAATCCTGCGCAGAGCTGAATCCAAAGAGAAAGCCATTGCCGTCGCCTTCCAGCTGCAGCCTCGCGAGCAGCGGCGGCAGCTCGCTCACACTGACGAGCGCGTCGATGGCGTCGAGTGCTGCGGCGAGCGGCGACAGGCCGCGCGTCTCGATGGTGCTCTCGTCCATGCAGGAGGCGAAATAGTCACCGATCTTCTGCTGGTTGGCAGAGCGGCTGGCGCCGCCGTGCGCGAGCGAATCCAGAATGCCCCACAGAAAGCGCTGATTGTCCAGGTTGAGCTTGCGGTATACGCTCCAGCTCGCCTGGTCAGGCGGAATCGGGTTATGAGCCATCCACCCGCCGCAGGCGTACTGGTAGAAATCGACGCAGGCATTCGCCGAGCGATCCATTGCCGTGACATCGAGACTTGGGATATAGGGCAGCTCCTGCAAGGGTCCCTGGTTCTCCTCAGCCGTGGGCAGGCCGCCGCCGGCCGGCGGCGGGGCCGAAGGTGAGGCTGCACGTGAGACGAGTGCTGAAACCGTTATCAGGGCTGCCAGTGTCATGGCCAGAAGGCGACTGTTCATGAATTGTCCCTTATGGAACGTTCGGCGCAAGAAGGACTGCCCCTCCCGGCGGGCCCCCGGAAGAACCCGGCGTTCAGTATAGCTTTCGCTGTGAATGACCCCTAAATGGCGGGCGAACCGACTTTGCCGACGGCAGTCTTGGGCCGGTAGCTGCCTGATTTGCCTGCAGATCAGGAGCCGGTCGGCGGAAAACACCGGGGGCCGTCGCCCAACCGCCGGTCATCATCCGTTCCGGGCATTCATCAACGACAGCTTCTGGCAGCCGAAAAATGATCACCGACACGGTGGACCGAAGTCGACACGCCGCTCGCTCACGCCGGAGCCAACTGGCTGCACGTCGCCGGGATTTCCAAGTGACAAGCGGCGAATCCTGATAAGCGGCGAATCCGCGCGTTGATGCCCCGGGGGCATCTGTGGGCACAAGCCACTCGCGCGCTGTGAAAGCTTGTGGGAAAGCAATTGCTTAGGGTGGAATGTCGGTGGCCATGCGACTCGCCCTATCCATTGAGGAGCCGGGCACCTGAATGCGTTCTGCGTTCCAGTGCTTTCTTCCTGATCCTATAATCCCGAACCTGCCATGAAACCTGCCCGAGTCACCCGGCGGCGCGCCGATGCGGAACGATTGCGGCCACTGGTCGAGGCGTTGCCGGCGGGGCCCGGGGTCTACTCCTTTCTGGGCGAGACGGCACTGCCCCTCTATATCGGCAAGAGTGTCGACGTGCGCAGCCGCGTGCTCCAGCACCTGCGCGATCCGGGCAACGCGCGGCTGCTGCGCCAGACCTGCCGCTTCGAAGTCGAACGCACGGTCGGGGAGATCGGCGCACTGCTGCTCGAGGCGCAGCGAGTCAAGCAGCGCCAGCCGCTCTACAACCAGCGGCTGCGCCGCAACCGCGAGCTGTGCTCGCTGCGGCTGGAGTCCGGGCGCCCGCGGATCGTGTTTGCGCGTGACGTGGATTTTGCGGCCGATGCGCAGCTGCACGGACTGTTTTCCGGCCGCGCCGCGGCGCTCGAGCGGTTGCGGGACCTGGCCGACGAGCACCGCCTGTGCCTGGCGCAGATGGGCCTGGAGCGGCTGCCGGCCGGGCGCGCCTGCCTGCGCTCGATGCTGGGCCGCTGCGCCGGCGCCTGCCGCGGCGCCGAGACCGCGGGCGAGCATGCCGGGCGCCTGCGCGCCGCCCTTAGCGAACTGGCGCTGATCTGCTGGCCGCATGCCGGGGCGCTCGGGCTCGTCGAGCGTGACGGCGCGCGGGTCGACATCCACGTGGTGCGCAACTGGTGCTACCTGGGCACCGCGGCCACGCCGGAGGCGGCGCGCGCGCTGGGCCGGGTGTCGGCCGGCTTCGACGCGGATGGTTACCGGATCCTGTGCCGCCCGATGCTGGATCAGGCGCGGGAAATCCTCCCGCTCTGAGCGCCCTGCGGCTCAGCGGTCATCCATACGGAGACGATCAAAAGATGAGGGCTTCCCATTTCATTGCGACGGCGATGGTCATTGTGGCCGCCTGCGCCAGCCCCGCATCTTCGCAGACGGCGCCGGCGGCCGCGGCGGCCCCGGCGGCCGCGGCGGTCATCGGCGATGCGCGCGTCGACCCGCTGCTCAGCCAGATGACCCTGAAGGAAAAGCTCCAGCTCATCCACGGGACGCCGGAGGACCCCGCCGTATTCCAGGGTCAGGCCGGGTATCTGGCGGGCATACCCCGCCTGCACATTCCCGGGCTGCGCTTCGCCGACGGCCCGCCCGGCGCGATCACCCGCCATCCGGCGCAGGGTCCGACCGCCACCATGGGCGTCGCCGCCACCTTCAGCCGCAAGGACGCGCAAGACAATGGTGTGGTGATCGGCAACGAAGACCGGGCTCTGGGCATCGATGTCAGCCTCCAACCCTTCGTGAATATCGACCGCGACCTGATGTTCAGCCGCGCCTACAACACCTTCGGCGAGGACCCGTTCCTCACCGCGGAAATGGCCGTCGCGGAAGTCAAGGGTATCCAGTCGCAGCACGTCATGGCGCAGATCAAGCACTACGTGGCCTACGATTCCGAGGGTACCAACATCTTCGTGGACGAGCAGGCGCTGCGCGAAGTCTATGTCGCCCCCTTTGAGGCCGCCATTCGCCGGGCCGATGTCGCTTCCGTGATGTGCTCCTACAACCGCATCAACGGCGCCTTCGCCTGCGGCAATGAGTCCACGCTGACCCGGATTCTGCGGCGCGAGATCGGCTTCAAGGGCTTCGTCACTTCGGACTGGGGCGCGGTCCATGGCGTGCGCTTCATCAATGCGGGCCTCGACATGGAGATGCCGGGAGAAACGGGGCCGGGCTCGACCCTGCCCTCCTTCTTCGATTCCAACACCGCTGCGCCTGCCGCGACGTTAATGGCCAATGTACTCAAGCAGAAGATGAACGGCTTCAGCTGGTCCCTTCCCGAGGAACCCAAGCGCAAGTTCAACAGCGGAGACTTCGGCGTGAGCGAAGATCCGCGCAAAATGCCCGAGGCTCTGCAGGACGGCCTGGTCGATGAAGCGACGATCACCCGGGCCGCTGGCCGCGTCCTGCATGAGATGGTCCAATTCGGATACCTCGACGGCCAATCCAAGCACGACGTCACCGAGCCGCCCATCGAGGCCAATGCCGCAATCATCGAGCGCACGGGCGAGGACGCGGCCGTGCTGCTCAGGAACGAGGGCGGTGCCCTGCCACTGAAGGCGGCTGACCTCGACGATCTGGTCCTGATCGGCCCGACCGCGGGCCAGGTGGATGCCATCGGCATCAGCGGCGAGCGCGCCGTCGGGCTGCCTGAGCGCCAGGTGGGTCCTTATGACGCGCTCAAGAGGCTCAGCGGCAACACGAAGATCCGATTCGCCGTCGCCAGCGACATGACGGGATCGCTCATCCCCGCTGGCCTGCTGAGCCATTACGGCAAGGCCGGCCTGCTTCGGAGCGGTGACGGGGACGACAAGGTCGACGCGACAATCAACTTCACGCTCCAGGGCGGTCACGCGCTCAAGGCCAATTCGACCCTGACCTGGAAGGGCGCGGTGCGGGTGCCTCGTGCCGGCAACTACTGGATCTACCTGCAGGCGCTGGGTACCCATGCGAGTCTCACGATTGATGGCAAGCGTCTGGCCCACACCGGCGGGAGGCACGGACAAATCGTGCAGGCCAACCAGGACAACCTCATTCCGACGACCGATGGCCTCGACAACGTGCGCCGCGCCCTCGACCTCGCTGCCGGGCTACATCCCATCGAAATCACCCTGACGCCCGACAGCTCCCAGGCGCCCGTACAGCTGCGCCTGAACTGGTACACGCCCGAGCAGCGGCAGGCCGACCATGAGGCCGCTGTCGCCGCCGCGAGAAAGGTCAGGATCGCGGTCGTCTTCGTGTGGGCGCGCGTGGATCCGGTCTTCGGCCTGCCCGGTGACCAGGACCGGCTGGTCGAGGAGGTGGCCGCCGTCAACCCCCATACCATCGTGGTCCTCAATACCAGCCAGCCCGTCGCCTTGCCGTGGCTCGACAAGGTCAAGGCCGTGCTGCAGATGTGGTGGCCCGGCGATGAGGGCGGCTGGTCCACCGCGAGCCTCCTGCTGGGCAGATCCAGCCCCGCCGGGCGCCTGCCCGTCACCTGGGGCAGGCGCCTCGAGGATTATGCCGCGACGGATCCGCGTCACCCGGAGCGATCCGGCCAGGGCGTCGACGGCAAGACGCTCTACTCCGAGAGTGTCGACGTGGGCTACCGCTGGTTCGACAAGGAAGGCATCGAGCCGCTGTTTCCCTTTGGCCACGGGTTGGGCTATACGCGGTTCGAGTACAGCGGACTGAAGGTCAGCAAGAGCGCCGATGGCGGACTGGACGTCATGGTCACGATCCGCAACACCGGCGCGATGGATGCGGACGAAGTGCCGCAGGTCTACCTGGGCGCGCCGGCCGTGATCCCCGACGGCGTGCAATTCCCGCCGCGTGCGCTCGTCGCCTTTGACCGTATTCGCATCGCCGCCGGCAAGTCGAGCGCGGTGACGCTGCACGTCGCGCCACGCCAGCTGCAATACTGGTCCACCAGGCACGGCAGGTGGGAGACCGCGATGGGTGAGCGTACCGTCAGCGTCGGCGCGTCTTCACGGGACCTGCGAGTCAGCCAGAACGTCCCGATGTGATGCCGGCCGCGTCATGACCCGCTGCGAGTCGCGGGTGCACGGCGGGGCATTGGTCGTGGGTTCCGGCCCCAGCCGGCGCGGCATCGCCTCAGGGCAACATGAGGCGGTGAAAGTGATGCACGCCTGACTCGCGTGCCACGCAGTAGGGGCCCGGGACATAGGCGCTGGAGCGCAGGTTCCGGTAGACCCGTTCGCAGATCGCCGCATCCTCGGCCTGCACGGTCTCGGCGAACCGGACCAGGGCACGGAACTCGGGGCCGTTGGCGCGCAGCGCGTCCGCCTCCGGGCCGAACCACGCGAAACGCACCACGGTCCGGTCGACGCCGTCGGGGATCACGGCATTCACCTGCAGGTGGCCGCCGTAGAGATTCAGCATGAGGTTCGGGTACAGCCAGTAATAGCGGGCATCGGGTGCGCCCGCGTCCTGGCGGTAGACGGTCGCGGACTCCGCGCGCACGGGCGCATGCTGGAGCACGCGGCGTGGCGCCAGTTCCGTGACATAGGCTCTGTAGTCGATCTCGCGGTTCAGCGCCGGATGCACCATCGGCACGTGGTAGCCCTCGAGGTAGTTGTCGACGTAGAGTTTCCAGTTCGCGGCCACGGGGTAGTCGATCGTGACGATGTGACGCAGGCGCTCGATCCGGAATGGCGCGCACTCGGCGGCGAGGCGCGGATGAAATTCCTCGAACGGCGCTGTGGCCGGATCGAGCGCGGCAAAGATCAGCGGTCCGAACACATGGACCTGGACCGGCCTGAGCCGGATCGTGTCGACATCGAAATCCTGCGTGCCGGTCATTTCCGGCGCGCGCTGCAGCTGGCCGCGCAGGTCATAGGTCCAGCCGTGGTAGCGGCACACCAGCCGTGGCGCCTGCCCGGCCCCTTCGGCCAGAGGCCCGGCGCGGTGGCGGCAGACGTTGAAGTAACCGCGGATGACGCCGTCATCGTTCAGCAACAGCAGCGGCTCGTGACCCTGCTGGACGGTGAAATAGTCGCCCGGCGCGCTCAGCTGGCCCGCGTGGCCGGCGTACTGCCAGCTTAAGGGGAATACGCTGCGGTACTCCAGGTCGAGGCGCGCCGGATCGGTGTAGAACGCCGCCGGCGGCGTACGCGCTCGCCCGAGTTCTTCGTCAACGCGCATCGTCAACGCGCAACGCGCATCGTCAACGCGCATCGCGCAGCCTGGAATGCCGGCGACCATAGCCGAAATACACGGCGAAGCCCAGCGCCAGCCAGACCACGAGCCGGATCCAGGTGGCGTTGGGCAGGCTGAACATCAGCGTGACGCAGCTGGCGATGCCGAGCCCCGGGATCAGCGGCACCCAGGGCGTGCGGAACGGGCGCGCGACCTCGGGCATCGTGCGCCTCAGGATGATGATGCCGGCGCAGACCAGCGCGAAGGCCATGAGGGTGCCGATCGAGATCAGTTCGCCCAGCAGCCCCAAGGGCACGAACCCGGCCACGAGCGCGGCCAGGATGCCGGTCACGAGCGTACCGACGTGCGGCGTGTGGAACCGTTCGCTGCAGCGGGACAGGGCCGCCGGCAGCAGGCCGTCGCGCCCCATGGCGTAGAAGATCCGGATCTGGCCCAGCAGGCTCAGCAGGATCACCGAGATCAGCCCGAACACCGCGACCACGGCGACCAGGGCCTTGAGCCAGCTGAAATCCGCGTGCGCGAGGCTCAGCGCCTTGTAGAGCGGATCGGGCACGTTGAGCTGGCGGTAGTCGGCAATGCCGGTGATGGCCAGGCTCACGGCGACATACAACGCCGTGCAGATCAGCAGCGAGAAGGCCAGCGACAGCGGCATGGTGCGCTGCGGATCCCGCGCCTCCTCGGCCAGCGTGGAGACGCCGTCGAAGCCGATGTAGGCGAAGAACACGATGCCGGCGCCCATGGCCACGCCGGACCAGCCGAAGTCCCCGAATTTGCCGCCGTTCGCGGGGATGAAGGGGTGCCAGTTTTCCAGGCGGATGTAGTGCGCGCAGGCCACCACCAGCACGATGATCGCGAGCACCTTGGAGATCACGATGATCGAATTGACGATGGCCGACTGGTGCGTGCCGATGATCAGCAGCGCCGTGCAGGCCAGCGTCACCAGCACCGCCGGCAGGTCGACCCAGCTGCCGGTGGCCAAAATGTGCGCGCCATCATCGGATTTGAACGGTGCGCTGGCCAGCAGGGCAGGCACATGGACGCCGTGGTCGGCCAGGAAGGAGGTCACGTAGCCGGACCAGCCGATGGCGACCACGGAGGCCGAAAACAGGTACTCGAGCATGATGCTCCAGCCGATGATCCAGGCCACCAGTTCCCCCGAGGTGGCATAGGCGTAGGAGTAGGCGCTGCCCGCCACCGGCACCATGGCGGCGAATTCCGCGTAGCACAGTCCGGCGAAGAAGCAGGCCACGCTCGCGAACACGAAGGAGAGCGTCACGCCGGGCCCCGCGTGCAGCGCGGCCACGGTGCCGGTCAGCACGAAGATGCCGGCGCCGACGGTGTTGCCGACGCCGAAGGCGGTGAGGTTCAGGACCCCGAGCGTGCGCTTGAGGGCCGGGCGGTCGCCGCCGTGCGCCTCGCGCTTCAGCGTCTCAATCGATTTGCGTGACCAGGCGCCCATGCGTGCAGCCTAGCAGGAGCGGACGGGCCGACGCAGCCGAATTGCGGGCCTAGATGTCCAGCCGCAGGGTGAGGAACAGGGCACGGCGGGGGCCGTACTGCGGGGCGCCGACCCCGATGCCGGTGCCGTCGCGGATCAGGTAGCTGCGGTCCAGCGCGTTGATGACCGAGAGGCGCGCAGCCAGGGCCCCGACCCCGGCGAGGAGGAAGGACTGTTCCGCCGACAGATTCACCTGGGCGTAGCCGGGCAGGTGATCGGTGTTCGCGAACCCGCGGCGCAGGCCGCTCCCATACAGCCCGTCGGCAGACAGCGTGGTGTGCGCCCAGGCATAGGACACGCCCGCGGAGCCCGACACGCGCTGATCGTGGTCGAGCTGCACCCAGTGGGTGGCGATGGAGTCCAGTTCGGCCGGTGAGAAATTGAACTGGCCCGTGACGACGTTGGTCGCCTGGGCGTTGGACAGCGCGAGATTGGCGTAGGCGCCGAGGTGTCCGGCGCGGTAGCTGCTGGTCAGTTCGATGCCGCGGACCCGCGCACGCTGGTAGTTGAAGGCGGAGAAGATCAGCGCATTGCCGAACTGGCCTTCATCCTGCAGGTTCTCGACGCTGCGGTAATAGGCATCCACGCCGACCGTGAGCCGTTCGCTGACCGTTCGCTCGAGGCCGGCATCGTAGTAGCTGGAGCGCTCGGATTTCACCGACGTGTCGGCGTTCGAGGGCAGCGCATTGGTGGTACCGGCGAACAACGCCACCGAAGTCGTGTCGATCTTCTCCGTGGGTGGCGGCGTGAAGTAGCGCGCATAGCCGACATGCGCGCGGGTGGCGCCGGACAGTTCGTACACCAGCCCGAGGCGCGGGCTGAACTGCTGCTCATCGGCCACGGTGCGGACCTGGTCGAAACGCGCGCCGTAATTGACGGTCAGGCCCTTGAGCGGCTGCCACTCGTCCTGCAGGTAGATTCCCTGCGTATGGCCGTTGATCCCCGATTGCTGCTCGATGCCGAACGGCGTGGCGCTCGTCGGGTTGCCGCTCGCGTCGGCGGGGAAGACCTGGGCGGCATCGATGGACGTGAAGCGCTCCGCACTGAAGAACAGGCCGGCGCGCAGCGTGTGCGTCGGGCTCAGCGTGTACTTGGCGTCCGCCTGCAGCCCGAACTCGTTGTCGCGGCGCGTGATGTCGGCGGCGATGCCGTTGTAGACCAGGTCGCCCGCGCCGTCGGGCCGGTAGTGCACGGCGGAGTGACGCTGGAACAGCGACACCTGGTAGTCGAGTCCGCTGTCGCGCGTGGCCTGGTAGGTCAGGGCCGCAAAATTATTCTGCTCGCCCTGGCTGGCATCGAGCGTGGCGGAATCCACGCTGCCCGGTGCGGCGCCCGCCAGCGCGAATCGAGGCGGCAGGCCCGGCCGGTCGGGAATCTGGAAGCGGTTGTCCGCGGCACCGAACATCAGGCTGAGGCGGCTCTGCGTATCGAGGATCCACGAGGCGTAGCCGAAGCCCTTGAACTGCTCCGTGCGATCGTGCAGGGCATCGAGGAAAGGCGTGGGGTTTTCGATGCCCAGTTCACTGCGCTGGTAGGACCCGATCAGGGAATAGGAGAGCGGGCCGGCGGCGCCCGCGGTCTCGGCGCTGGCCTCCACATCGTCGTGGCTGCCGGTGGTGAGGCTCAGGCTGCTGGTCTTGTCCGGCTTGTAGCCGGGGGTGTGGATGTCCACGACGCCGGCGGTACGGTAACCGTACTGCGCGGGCAGCGCGCCCGTGAGGAAGCTGATCTGGTTGGCGAAGTGCGTATCGAGCGTCTGGCCGAAGCCCGTGATCGCCTCGGGAATTTCCACCCCATTGATCCGGTACTGGAGATTGCCGTGATCGCCGCGCACGTGCAGCTGCCCGAAGGAATCCTGCACCACGCCGGGGGCCTGGAGCATCACCTGGTTGAGCGGGGTCGCATCGCCCATGGGCAGGTCCTGGAGGTCCTGGTGATCGACGCGGTAGACGGAGCTGCCGGTTTCGGGAGAGAGGCCGTTGCGCGCGGCATCGAGGCGCCGGGCGGTCACCATGATGGTTTCAATGGCGTCGCCGGGCTCGGTTGCGGGCGCGCTCGCGGGTGCGCCGGCGCTGGCGTCGGCGGTCGGCGCATCGG
>Ga0075017_100001738_pt1 | contig 13499 bp, 12 predicted proteins | sample AleBraG_ABR_2012_FD_71475 | JGI IMG/M metagenome (GOLD analysis project Ga0075017, IMG submission 71475) | Freshwater sediment microbial communities in response to fracking from Pennsylvania, USA - Alex Branch Run_MetaG_ABR_2012 | ecosystem: Environmental > Aquatic > Freshwater > Creek >... | reverse complement strand
GGTCTTCTCCTAGGGGTTGGGGAGCAGGACGAGGACCGAGAATGGTAGTGGACACCTCGCGCCGGTCTTTGGCGGCGCGCGGCGGAGGCGCCCGGCCCCACCGCCGACGGGCCGGGCGGGTATCGTCCGGGCGGTGGAGGTGACGAGCAGCCCGCAGCCGCTGCAGACCCAGGCGGCCGACACCCTGGTCCTGGGCGTCTTCGAGGGGGAGTCGGCGCCCGCCGGTGCCCCCGCGGCAGTGGCGGAGCTGCTCGCCTCCGGCGAGGGCCGGCGGTCCTTCAGCTCGCTCGCCCTGGCCCATGCGGACGACCGGCGCTGGCTGCTCGTCGGACTGGGCTCGCGCACCGAGTTCGGCGCCGAGCGGGCCCGCATCGCCGCCGCGGCCGCCCTCGAGCGCACCCGCGAGCTCGCCACGCACGTGCTCTGCTGGGCGCTGCCCAGCGAAGGCGACGCCGCCATCGCCGCCGCCCTGGTCGAGGGGACGGCCCTGGCCGACTACCGCTTCGAGCGTTTCAAGTCGGCCCCGGAGGATCTCGACGCGCCGCCCAAGCAGCTCGAGGGCCTCGTGATCGCCTGTCCCGAGGAGCTCGCGGGAGCGGTCTCGCAGGCCGCCATCCTCGCCGAGGCGGCCAACCGGGCCCGCGATCTCCAGAACCGCCCCGCGAACGACCTGACGCCGACGGCCCTCGGCGAATACGCCAAGTCCCTCGGCGAGGAGCTCCCCGGCCTGACCGTCGAAGTCGAGGGCATGGCGAGCCTGCTGGCGCGCGGCATGGGGGCCTTCGCGGCCGTCGCTCAGGGCTCCGAGCAGGAGCCGGCGTTGATCACGATGCGCTACGAGGGGCCCGGCGCCACCGGGCCGCTGCTCGGCTTCGTCGGCAAGGCGGTGACGTTCGACAGCGGCGGCATCTCGCTCAAGCCCGGCGCGAAAATGGCGGAGATGAAGTTCGACATGTCCGGTGGCGCCGCCGCGCTCGAGGCGACCGCCGCGATCGCCCGCCTGGGCCTCGGAGTGCGGCTGCTGACGGTCCTGGGGGCGACCGAGAACCTGCCCAGCGGATCGGCGGTCAAGCCGGGTGACATCGTCACCGCTGCCAACGGCCGGACGATCGAGGTCAACAACACCGACGCCGAGGGCCGCCTCGTGCTGGCCGACTGCCTCTTTCACGCGGTCGCCCAGGGGGCCGAGCGGATCGTCGACCTGGCGACCCTGACGGGTGCGGTGATCGTCGCGCTGGGCTCCACCTACGCGGGTCTGATGAGCAACGACGACGAGCTCGCCCGGCGGGTCGCCGAGGCCGGCTCCCGCAGCGGCGAGATCGTCTGGCGCCTGCCCCTGCACGAGGAGTACGACGAGCTGATCAAGGGCCGCTACGCCGACCTCGACAACGCCCCCGCCGAGCGCAAGGCCGGAACGATCCTCGGCGGCGCCTTCCTCGCGAACTTCGTCGGCGAGGTGCCCTGGGCGCACATCGATATCGCCGGCTCAGCCTGGGACCTGAACCGACGCTACGTCGGCAAGGGCGCCTCGGGCTACGGCGTTCGCCTGCTCGTCGAGCTGGCCCGCGGCTTCGAAGGCTAGCGCCGGCGCCCGCGCGCGGACAGCGGCTGGCGCAGGTCGCTCGGGGCGAAGGGCCCCGCGGAGGTGTCCAGCCCGATCGCGCTGCGGTAGACGAAGATCCGGTAGATCTGCTCGAGCGCGGCCGTCGCCGCCATGACCGCCGCCACGCCGCCGGCGCCGAGCAGGATCAGCGGCATGCCGCCGCTCGGCTTGACCGCCCCGGCGACCAGCACCAACACGAACGGGATCGCGAGCAGGCTGCCGGCGAGGCCGATCCCGGCGCCGCCGAGAATCGACGAGCCCCAGCGAACCCGGAAGATCGCCGTCGAGCGGCGGACGGTCTCGAACGGCCCCCGGGCCTCGTAGGCGAGCACGGGTATCGCGAACAGGGTCGCCAGCGACCAGGCCAGGCCGAGGACGCTGGCCGCGACCCGGCCGGCCAGCGGCAGGCGCTCCTCGAGCGCCCGCAGGAGCAGCCCCACGGTGCAGACGAGCAGCGTCCAGGCGGCGATCACACCGATCCGCTCGTTGGCGAACGAGAGTCCGTCGCCGATCGTCGCGCTGCCCCCTTCGAGGTGCTTGCCGAGCACCCCGGCCAGGGCCACGCTGCAGTAGGCCGAGATGAAGCTCAGCGGGTAGGCGGCGATCAGCGACGGGACGAGCAGGGCGTCGCGGGCGTTCGCGCCGGCATGCGGGGCCGGCGCCCAGATCCCGAAGCAGAGGGCGCCGACGATCAGGCTGAGAAGCAGTGAGATGCCCGGGAAGACAGCCAGCCGAGGCTCCTCGCGCAGCAGCCGCAGGCTCGCCTGGAGCAGCCTCAGCGAGCGGCCGAGGCGCGACTCGCCGCTCACGGCGCTGACGGGAAAGGGCTCCAGTGCGCCCGCCGCGGGACGCCCGCCGCCGTCGGGTGAGCCCTCCTCGGCGACGGGGGCGGCCAGGCCGCGCAGGCGCGTGCAGGCCGGACAGTAGGTCTCACCGTGGGTCAGCGTCCAGCCGGCTTCGGCGAGGCCCTGCTCGCTCGATCGCTCCTCGACCATGACGCTCTCCGCGCAGCTCCAGCAGTGGATCCGGACAAGGCCCATGCCGACTTATCGCCACGACGAGCGGCTCGCTTTAGATCCGGGGGCCCGCAGTGGCCGAGCCCTGCCCGACCCGCGGCGCCGACCGCGGCGCAACCCCGAGCGGCCGTGCGAGCCAGCCTGTCACGGCCCTCCATGACTCGCCGCGGGGATCGATGTGGCCGCGGTGTCCACCGGCCGCGCCGGCGATCTCGATGAGCTCGACCTCGGCTCCCGCGGCCCGGGCCCGGGCGGCATAGCCGCGGCTCAGGGCGACCGAGACCGTCCGGTCCTCGGTGCCGTGGACGAGCAGCGCGGGCACCCCCGGCCCGACCAGCCCGATCGGATCGCCGAGGGCGTAGCGCTCGGGCAGCCGCTCGGGCGGCCCGCCCATCAGCGCCCGCACCGCACCTCCCCGCCACAGCCCGTAGGCGCTCGCCAGGTCGCATACCGCCGCCTGGCCGACGACACGGCGCAGCCGGACCGCCGGACCGGCGCCGGGAGCCCCAGCCGGGAGCCGCTCGCGGGAGGCCGCCCACAGCGCCAGGTGGCCGCCCGCGGAGTGGCCGATCACGCCGACGCCGTCCAGATCGAGCGGGGCCTCGAGCTCGGCCAGGTGGTCGATCGCGGCGGCCACGTCCTCGAAGGTGGCCGGCCATCCCCCGCCCTCCCCCAGGCGCCGGTACTCGATGTTCCAGACCGCCCAGCCGCCGCGGACCAGCTCGCCCGCCAGGCCGCGCATCACCAGCTTGCCGTAGCGCCGGTGCCAGGAGCCCCCGTGGATCAGCACGATCACCGGATGGGGTGCAGCGCCCTGCGGCAGATGGAGCTCAGCCCGCTGAGATCGATGAGCGCCGTAGCTGTGGCTCTGTCCGCGGGCCAGGAAGTCCAGGATCAGGCGCCTGCGGGTCACTCGCAGCCATGCTAGATCACGCCGACGTGTGAGAATGCGCGACCGTGGACTTCGACCTCTCACCCGATCACGAGTTGATTCGCCGGACGGTCCGCGAATTCGCCGAGGGCGAGGTCGCGCCCGTGGCCGAGGAGCTCGACCGCACGAAGGCCTTTCCGTATGAGATCGTGCGCCAGCTCGGGGCGCTCAACCTGATGGGCATCCCCTTCCCCCAGGAGTACGGCGGCGGCGGCGGCGACACGCTCGCCTACGCGCTGACGGTCGAGGAACTGACGCGGGTGGACTCCTCGGTGGCGATCACCCTCTGCGCGCACACCTCGCTCGGGACCCAGCCGATCTACCTGTTCGGCACCGAGGAGCAGAAGCGCGGGTGGCTGCCGCGCCTGTGCGCGGGCGAGATTCTGGGCGCCTTCGGGCTGACCGAGCCCGAGGCCGGCTCGGATGCCGGCAACACCCGCACGCGCGCCCGGCTCGAGGACGGCGACTGGGTCATCGACGGAGCCAAGCAGTTCATCACCAACGCCGGGACCGACATCTCGGGTGTGGTCTGCATCACCGCCGTGACCGGCGACGGCGACGGCCCCAAGGAGATCTCGAACCTGATCGTTCCCAACGGGACACCGGGCTACGAGCAGGGGGAGCCCTACCGCAAGATGGGCTGGAACGCCTCCGATACCCGCCCGCTGACGTTCACCGAGTGCCGCGTCCCCGAGGCGAACCTGCTCGGGCCGCGGGGGGCCGGCTTCAAGCAGTTCCTGCACATCCTCGACATCGGCCGGATCGGCGTCGCCGCGATGGGCGTCGGGCTGGCCCAGGGGGCGCTCGACGAGGCGCTCGCCTATGCCCGCGAGCGGCGCGCCTTCGGCCAGCCGATCTCAAAGTTCCAGGCGATCCAGGCGAAGCTGGCCGACATGTCGAGCGAGATCGCCGCGGCCCGCCTGCTCGTCTACAAGGCGGCCCTGGAGAAGGACGCGGGGCGCAACTTCACCCTCACCGCCGCGCAGGCGAAGCTCAAGACCGGGCGTCTGGCCGTCCGCTGCGCCGAGGAGGCCGTCCAGATCCACGGCGGCTACGGCTACATCGAGGAGTACCCCGTCTGCCGCTTCTATCGCGACGCGAAGATCCTGACGATCGGCGAGGGGACCGACGAGGTCCAGCAGATGGTGATCGCCCGGGCGCTCGGCGCCTGAGCTCGCGACGGCGCGGACCCCGTCAGTCCAGGGCGCCGGGCGTGGCCGCGGAGGCGGCCCGCTCGAGCAGCTCGGAGGCCGCGCTGGCGGGGTCCAGCCGGCGGTGCACGACCTCATCCAGAAGGCGCTGGAAGTGCTCGTCCTCGCGCAGTTCCTCCTCCAGGCGCCTGCGCATGCGCGCCGAGGCGATCGCCAGGACCTCGTTGCGGAGGTTGCGCCCCCGGCGCTCCTCGAGCTCCCCGGCGCCGAGGATGTGCTCGCGGTGGGCCGCCAGGCCAGCCACGAGCTGATCGATCCCCACCCCGCGGCTGGCCTCGGTCTTGATGATCGGCACCCGCCAGATCCCGCGGAGCTGCTCGGGTGTCCGGTCCAGGTTGGCCAGCGAGAGCACGCCCCGGATCTCGCGGATCATCGTGTCGGTCAGCGGATGGTCGGCCTTGTTGATGACGATCACGTCGGGGATCTCCATCACCCCCGCCTTCAGCGCCTGGATCGAGTCGCCCGACCCGGGCATCAGGACGAGGACGATCGTGTCGGCGTGATCGATGATGTCGATCTCGGCCTGCCCGACGCCGACGGTCTCGACGAAGACGTCCTGGCGGCCGGCCGCGTCCAGCAACAGCGCGGCCTGCAGTGCGGCCTCGGACAGGCCGCCCAGCGCACCGCGGTTGGCCATCGAGCGGATGAAGACGCCGCGGTCCAGGAAATGCTCGCTCAGGCGGATCCGGTCACCCAGCAGGGCTCCGCTGGTGAAGGGCGAGGAGGGATCGATCGAGAGCACCCCGACCGTCCGGCCGGCCGCCCGCCGCGCCTTCGTCAGGGCCCCGATCAGCGTCGACTTGCCGACCCCCGGCGGCCCGGTGAAGCCGACCACCTCGGCCCGCCCCGTGTGGGGGTAGACCTCGCGCACGAGCGCCCAGCCCTCGGGGCGGTCGTTCTCGACCAGGGTGATCGCCCGCGCCAGGGCGCGGCGGTCGCCGTCGAGCAGGCGCTGGGCCAGCGAAACCTCGGTCATCGAAGCGGGCATCATCGCAGGGGCGCACCGGAGGGGCCCCGACTGCCCGCTGCCCGTACGATTCGCCCGGCGTGAAACTGCTCACCGACAGCGACCCCGGGACCGAGGCGCCGGCAGCCGGGCCGCGGCGTGCGCCCGGCCCACGGGAGGGCGGCCCGCTCGCGCTGCTGCGCTTCATGCGGGCCCACAACATGATCCGTCCCGGCTACCTGGCCCTGCTGAGCCGCCTGGCGTTCCTCAAGCTGCGCTTCGGCGAGCGCCTGCAGACCGACGGGCTGTGCTTCATCTGCCCCGGTGTGAAGCTCGAGATCGGGCCCGAGGCGACACTCGAGATCGGCCGCTGGGCGTGGCTCGGCCACGGCTGCAAGATCCGCGTCCACGAGGGCGAGGTGAGCATCGGCGCGAAGACCGTGATCGGCCAGGAGTGCACCGTCTCGGCCTTCCAGCACGTCTCGATCGGCCGCGAGTGCATCATCGCCGACCGGGTCATGCTGATCGACTTCGATCACGCCGTCACCGAGGTCGAGCGCCCGATCCGCAACCAGGGCATCTACAAGCGCGATGTCGATGTCGGGCACAACGTCTGGATCGGCTACGGCGCCTGCATCCTGCGCGGCGTGACGGTCGGGGACAACTCGATCATCGGCACCAGCGCGGTGCTGACGCGGACGGTGCCCGCGAACTCCGTGGTGGCCGGCGTCCCGGCGCGGGTGATCAGGATGCGCGAGGCGCCGCGGGAGCTGCGCTGGGAGTAGCCGGCGGGCGGCCGGCGTCGACGGCGAGGTTGCGAAGCCCGCTCGGATCCGCCCCCGGGCCCGCCGCGAGGGCGCTGCGAAGCGCCTGGCGATGGGCGCCGAAGCGCTCCACGGCGTAGGGCGCGGCGATCCGGCGGGAGACCATGAAGGCCCAGTCGCTGGACTGCAGCGCCATCAGCTCGCGTTCGGCCGCCGGGCCGGCGGCCCGGCCGGCCGCCGCCACCTCGAGCTCGGCCGCCCGGGCAGCGAAGGCCAGCTCGGCGACGGCCGGTCCGGACCAGGTCGAGAGGTCGCCGTCCTGGCCCCAGCTGCTCGCCGGCCAGTCGGCCTGGCCGGGCAACGTGACCGGCGGAAAGCGCTCGATCGCCTCGTCGAGGCCCACCAGCTCGAGCCCCTGGCGAGCGGCCTCGCCGATCACCGCCCGCAGCCACTCGACGCCCTCGTACCACCAGTGCCCGAGCAGCTCGGTGTCGAGCGCGCAGACGACGAGGCCCGCGCCGCCCGGGGCCTCTCGCAGGCGGGCGATCGTGCGCGTCACGAAATCGCGGGCGTGCTCGGCGGCCAGCGCCAGGGCCGCCCCGTGGTCGTAGGGCGTGCCGGCGTTGCACCAGGGGTTGTGGTGGTGGACGGTGTGGTGGTGGTAGTCGCGGTAGGGGCCCGCGGCCGGGTAGCCCTCGCCGCTCCAGACGAGCGCCATCGTCTGCCGGTCGACGGGGAACAGCACGAGCCCCTCCTCCGTGAGGATCGGATGCAGGTGCTCGGGCGCCCCGAGGCCGTAGCGCCCGGTCAGCTCGACGCACACGGCGGCGGCGCCGGCCTCCCTCAGCAGCGGCTCGAGCCAGGGCTCGTGGGCGCACTCGGGCAGCCACAGCCCGCCGCGCCAGTCGCCGAAGCGCCGCCGGTGCGATCGGATGCCGCTGTCCAGCTGCCGCTGCACGCCGGCGTCGCCGGCCAGCAGCGGCAGGATCGCGTGGGTCGCCGAGGAGGTCCACCGCACGTGCGGCGCCAGCGCGCCGAGCAGATCACCGCCGAGGTCCCGCAGCCGCTCGAGCGCGCGCTCGTAATCGCCCCAGGACCGTTCGAGCTCCGCCGCCAGGGCGCTCTCGCCGGCCGCCCGCAGGCCGGCGCCGTCGAGCTCGTGGGTCTCCCGGCGCACCTCGCCGAGGAATCGTCCCAGGCGCTCGGGGACGCCGGGCGCCTCGAGCTGGTCGCACAGCACCGGCGTGATCGAGAGCGTCAGCTCGGCCGGGAGCTCGAGGACCTCCAGCAGCGGCAGGTAGCTTCCCGCGATCGCCTCCCACAGCCACTCCTCGCCGAACGGCCACGTGCCGAAGCCCTCGACGTAGGGCATGTGGGTGTGCAGGACGATTGCCAGGGCGCCGCCGCGGCCGGCGTGGCTCACGGCCGGCAGACCGCCACGAAGTCCAGGGCACGGTCCAGATCGGCCTGCCCCGCTCGCCGCAGCACGAAGTCGCCGGAGGCGATGGCGGGCGTGAAGCGGTCGTAGAACGGCCGCGTCAGGCGCAGGGCCCGGTGGATGCGGTCCCAGCCCAGGTTCAGCGCCAGCTGGTGAGCGCGGAGTTTGCGGGCATGGAACAGCCCGTACATCTCGACCTGGCCGAAATGCTCGCTGCAGAGCCGGTGGAACTCCTGCAGGCGGTACTCGTGGACGTGCCACGGGTTGTCCGAGCGCGACGCCCCCTTCGGCGCCAGCGTGAGGACGTTGGGCGTCGACAGGTAGACCGTCCCGGACTCCCCGACGAGCCCGCGGAAGTGCGCGAGCGTCGCACCCGGGTTCTCGAGATGCTCGATCGTCTGCAGGAAGACGACGGCCTGCGCCGGCTCGGAGTAGCCGTCGACGAGATCCCTGACGAAGCTGAGGTTCTCGCGCACGTAGCGCAGCCGCGCGTGCTCGTGCGCCTCGGGGTTGGCATCGACGCCGACGACCCGGGCGGCGCCGGCGGCGAGCACGTCGGACCCGTAGCCCTCGCCGCAGGCCATGTCGATCACCGAGGCGCCGCCGAGGCGGGCGGCGATCCACTCGTAGACCGCCAGGTGGCGTCGGAACCAGTAGTTCTCCTCGGGGACGTCGGGCAGCGTCCGCTCGCCGGTCAGGCAGAGCGGCGGGACACCCTCGGGCTGGTCGCTTTGGACGTAGGGGCTTGTGGTCAACAGAGGGCCTGGTCGGAGATCTCTGTGCCCCCGCGGACGTCGGGGCACGGCGCGCGAGTATATGGTTCGGCTCCGTGGAGCCCGCCCTCAGCGCCGAGCAGATCCGCGATGCCAACACGCGCTACCACGACGTGGCGGCGGGTCACTATGACTCGAAGTGGGGCATCGACTTCGGCGAGGCGGGCCGCGCCCAGGTGATCGCCAAGGTCCGCAAGGCCCTCGGCGCCGAGCCGGCGCACTGGCCACGATCGCTGGAGATCGGCTCGGGGACCGGGTACTTCACGCTCAACCTGCTGGCCGCGGGCCTGATCGGCGAGGCCACCTGCAGCGACATCTCGCCCGGCATGCTGAGCACCCTGTCGGCCAACGCCAGGCGGATCGGGCTGCGGGTCGCGACCGAAGCGGCCGACGCCGAGTGCCTGCCGTTCGCCGATCGGAGCTTCGACCTCGTCCTCGGCCATGCGGTCCTGCACCACATACCCGACCTGCCGCGCGCTTTCGCCGAGTTCGAGCGCGTCCTCGCGCCCGGCGGGACGGTCCTGTTCGCCGGCGAGCCCTCGCGCTACGGCGATCGGCTGGCGGGCGTGCCGAAGCGCTTCGCCGGCACCATCGCCCCGCTCTGGCGGCGGGCGGTGGGCGCGGGCGCGCTCCTCGCCGACCCCGCCGAGGAGCCCGTGGCCGAGCTCGAGCGGGTCGTGGACGTCCACGCCTTCGCTCCGGCCGAGCTGCAGCGGGCAGCCCGCGCCGCGGGCCTCGTCGATGTCCGCGTCTGCGGCGAGGAGCTGGTGGCGAACTGGTTCGGCTGGACCAACCGCACGCTCGAGGCGACGGCCGACCCGGCCGAGATCCCCTGGGCGTGGCGACAGTACGCCTACCGCGGCTACCTGGCCCTGCAGGAGCTCGACAGGCGGCTGCTCGAGCGGCGCCTGCCGCCGGCGATCTTCTACAACCTGATGATCGCGGCCCGCAAGCGCGGCTGAGGCCCGGCGGGGCCGTGGCGGGCCCGTCCTAGACTCACCCCATGCCCGAGCGACAGCAGCAGGTGCCGGGGTTCCCGCTGTTCCCCCTCGGGATCGTGGCGCTGCCCGGCGAGGCGATCCCGCTGCACATCTTCGAGGATCGCTACCGGGAGATGATCGAGCACTGCCTCCGCGATGACCCCGGCGAGTTCGGGATCCTGTGGCTCTCCGACGATGAGCTCAAGCGGGTCGGCTGCGCCTGCGAGATCGTCGAGGTCCTCGAGCGGATGGAGGACGGGCGCATGAACATCGTCGTCCGCGGGACACGACCGATCCTGCTGCTCGAGCGCCAGCACGACCTGCCCTATCCCGCCGGCAAGGTCGAATTCCTCGGCGACGCCCCCTCCGAGGAGCCCGACGAGGCCGCCGGCGAGTCCGCCCGGGGCCTCTACCGAGAGCTCGTCCGCGAGGCGACCGACCGGGAGCTGACGCCGGCCGAGCTGGCCGAGCTCGACGCCTACGCGATGGCCGCGACCGTCGAGTTCGAGGTCGAGTCCAAGCAGCAGCTGCTCGAGCTGCGCGGGGAGAACGAGCGCCTGCGGCTGCTCGCGAGGCTGCTGACGGCCGCGATCGAGCGGCTCGAGCTCCTCGAGCGCGCTCAGGTCCGGGCGCTCTCCAACGGCAGGGTCAGGTTCGCCTAGCCCCTGCGCCTACTCCGCCAGGTGGCAGACCTGCTGGGCGGCTTCGAGCACGAACAGGGCCAGCGCGCGCAGAACCTTCGGCTGGGCGGCGGAGTTGTCGGCGAACCTGACCATCCCATCCTGGTCGCGCACGGCGTAGCTGAGCACCGAGCCCGGCCGGGCGGGAAGCGTGAGGTCGTGCGAGGCCGGTTCGTGGAGTTCTTCGGTGATCGCACGGGCCTTGACGAGCTGGGCGTCTGAGAGCTTGAGCTCCGGGCCGCCGTTGCAGCTGACGCCCCCTTCTTCGTTGACCAGCATCGTCAGGCGGGCCGGCGGGCTCGAGCCGCTGCGGTTGACGATGAACAGGTCGGGCGCCTTGATGCCACCGCACCCCGCGAGGGCGGCCAGGGCGGCGAGGCCCGGGGCGAGGGCCGCCCGCCTCACGCCAGGACCGCCGCGCCGCCGCGTCGGGGATCGCCGGCGCCGCTCAGCACGCCGTCCCGGCTGAGGGCCGCCTGAACGCCGCCGAAGAACAGGTTGGGCGCGCCGAAGCGCACCGTCCTGGTCTCAGGTCCGAGCCCCGACAGGTCGATCCCCGGCTCCGCGAAGACGACGTCGTCCTCGAAGTGGACGCGGGGCGCCTCGACCGCCTCGACCACGCCCAGACCGTGGTCGACCACGCCGAGGATCGTCTGCAGGAGGGCCGAGCGGATCCGGTTTGACCCGGCGCTGCCCAGCACGAGCTCGACATCGGCCCCCCGCATCACGACGGTCGGCGCCATCATGCTGGGCATCCGCCGGCCGGCCGGGTGCAGATGGAAGCCGTGCGGGTTGAGGTCCTCCTCGCCCATGATGTTGTTGAGGTGGATCCCGGTGCCGGGCACGACGATGCCCGAGCACTCGCCGTTCGTGCAGGTCGCGCTGCAGGCCAGTCCGTCGCCGTCGATCACCGCGATGTGGGTCGTCGAGCCCAGGCGGCTGCTCATGAAGTGCTCGAGGAAGCCGTCCTCGGAGAGGCCCTCGAGGAAGTCCTGGTTGCGCTCGGCCTGGGCGGAGCGCATCGCCTGGAGGATGGCGCCGAGCGTCGGCGGCGAGGGCCCGCGCTCGAGCAGGCCCAGCGCGTAGGCCAGCAGCGCGCCGCCGGCGGCGGGCGGCGGGTTGGTCAGGATCGTCCTGCCGCGGTAGGCGACCCTGACGGGCTCGCGGGCGATCGCCGCGTAGCCGCCGAGGTCGGCCGGGCGCAGCGAGCCGCCGCGCTCGCCGAGCCAGTCGCAGACGGCCGCGGCGATGTCGCCCCGGTAGAAGGGGCCCTCCCCCTCGCTCCCCAGCCGCTCGAGGGCGTCGCCGAGCTCGTCGCTGCGGAAGATCTCGCCTTCGCGCAGGGCCCGGCCGCGTGGCGCCCACAGGGCCGCGCACTCGGGCGTCGAGCTCAGCAGCTCCACGAGCAGCTCCGCGACGTAGGCCTGGGCCGCGTTGAGGGCGACCCCCTGCCGGGCCAGCCGGGCGGCCGGCTCGGCCAGCTCGCGCAGCGGGAGGCGGCCCCAGCGGCGGTTCGCCTCGCAGACGCCCGCCGGCGTCCCGTAGGCGGCGCATGAGGCGGGGCCGATGTGGAAGACCTGCTCGGCGTCGCCGAAGGAGACCTCGAGCGCGTACAGCTCGGCCTCCGATCCATCGCCCAGCCGCGTCGGCGCCTGGGCGAAGAAGTCGAGCAGCGTCGGCCTCACCCCGGGACCGGCGACCAGCATGTAGCCCCCCGCCCCGAGCCCGGTCAACAGCGCCTCGGTCACAAAAGAGGTCAGCATCGCCGCGACCGTCGCGTCGACCGCGTTGCCGCCGTCGCGCAGCACCCGGGCGCCGGCCTGTGCGGTCAGCGGATGGCCGGCGGCCACGACGCCCTTCTCAGCAGAACTCATCACAGAGCGATACCACAGCAGCCACCCGCGGCGCGGGCCCGGCGCGGGCGAACGGCCGTGGAGGCCTAGAAGTTGGGCAGGAACTCAGGGACGTCGAGCTCGTCGAGACCGCCCCGCCGGGAGTCGCGGACGAGCGGGGCCGCGGGCCTGGCGGTCCGCGCCGCCCTGACCTCGCCGGTGGCGGGCTCCTTGAAGCGGCTGACGCTCTTGCGCCGGCCCTGATCGCCGTAGCCGGTCGCGACGACCGTGACCCAGACCTGGTCGTCGAGCTTCTCGTCGACCATCGCGCCGAAGATGATGTTGGCGTCGGGGTGGGCCGCCTCGGACACCGACTTGGCAGCCTCGTTGACCTCCCACAGCGAGAGGTTGGCGCCGGCCGTGATCGAGAGCAGGATCGAGCGGGCGCCGTCCATCGAGGTCTCGAGCAGCGGCGAGGAGACGGCCTGCATGGCGGCCTCGGTGGCGCGGTGCTCGCCGACGCCCATGCCGATCCCGAGCAGCGCGTTGCCGGCCTCGCTCATGATCGTTCTGACATCGGCGAAGTCGAGGTTGATCAGGCCCGGCAGCGTGACGAGGTCGGAGATCCCCTGGACGCCCTGGCGCAGGACGTCGTCGGCGACGCGGAAGGCGTCGACCATCGAGGTCTGTTTGTCCAACACGGCCAGCAGGCGCTCGTTGGGAACGACGATCAGGGTGTCGACCTCCTCGGCCAGGGCCGCCACGCCGCGCTCGCCCTGCTCGCTGCGACGCGTGCCCTCGAAGCCGAACGGCTTGGTCACGATGCCGACCGTCAGCGCCCCGACTTCCTTGGCGATGCGGGCGACGACGGGGGCCGCGCCGGTGCCTGTCCCGCCACCGCTGCCGGCGGCGATGAAGATCATGTCGGAGCCCTTCAGCAGGGCCTTCATGCGGTCGTAGTCCTCCATCGCGGCCTGGCGCCCGACGCCGGCGTCCGAGCCCGAGCCGCGCCCGCCGGTCAGCTCGGCGCCGATGTGCAGGGTGACGTCGGCGGTCGACTGCTGCAGCGACTGCAGGTCGGTGTTGACGGCCAGGAACTCGATCCCGTGGACCTCGGCTTCGACCATCCGGTTGACGGCGTTGACGCCGGCGCCGCCGACTCCGACGACCCTGATGACCGGGTGCCCGATCTCTCCGGGTGCCGGCATCGAGGAGGGCTCCTCGCGGACGCGTTCGCCGGTGATCGGGGCGCGGTCGAGGACGTCGTCGGGGATCTCCGAGGAGAAGGCGTGACGCAGGCGCTCCTGCGGCGAGGGGATCTGGAC
>Ga0075017_100001737_pt1 | contig 13501 bp, 10 predicted proteins | sample AleBraG_ABR_2012_FD_71475 | JGI IMG/M metagenome (GOLD analysis project Ga0075017, IMG submission 71475) | Freshwater sediment microbial communities in response to fracking from Pennsylvania, USA - Alex Branch Run_MetaG_ABR_2012 | ecosystem: Environmental > Aquatic > Freshwater > Creek >... | reverse complement strand
GGTCCGTATTTCGCATAGCGGATCAGCTCGATATTGCGGTTCATCTGCTTGACGGCATGCTCGTCGTATTTGGTGAAGTCGCCGGCGATGCAAATCAGGCGTGGTGCCGACCATTCCACGTCCTCTGCAACGGCCTGTCCGATCGCCTTGAGGACCAGCCATTCGAAGTCACGTTGGTGGTCCATCAGCCAGTCGAGATAGAACAGCCCCTGGTTGATTACGTTTTCATTCGTTGCGCGCTTGAACTCGATGATCACCGGGCAGTTGTTTTCGTCGATGCCCAACGTGTCGATGCGACCGCTGTTCGAGGTCGTGAATTCGGACGCAAGGAACCGTACGCCGATCAACGCCTCGAGACTCTTCTCAAACAGAGTTTGCAGCGACTTTTCCAAGGCCACCGTGCCGCCGTCGATCTCAACGACTGAGCTGCCACTCAGCTTGAAGAGCTTGATGTCACCCATGAGGTCTCACTTGCCTTGCGGCTATCAATCGTGCTGCAACGGTTCGATCAGCAGGCCCCAGAACAGCTCCGCTCCGCCCTCCAATGAAAGCTTTTTCGTATCGCCGCCGCACATCATGGAACTCATACCCATCGGCCGGAGATAGAGCGTTTGAGCATCGTCCTCGACGGAAAGCGATTCATTGCAGCTGTCGCCTCGCGCATTTTCGGTACTTGAGTATAGGATGTCGCCGAGCATTCCGCCCATCGACACGGTACATGCAGCTGCCTTCTCGCCGTCGCGATAAATGACGGCGGTGAAACGGTTGGCGTCGATCGACCGGGAATTTCCGCGGATGCCGGTATTTCTGGCGGCCAACTCGGTAAGCGAGCCCTCGATATGGCGCCGGATGTAGTCGAATGCCTCGTGCTTGAACGTGTCCTTGTCCTGATCCGTGAACCGCTTGGTGATCCTCAGATTGCCCGAGCGCGGGCTGGCGTACGTCGGTGGAGCGGACTGCCGAGCGGTGGTCGCGGCGGCTTGAGCTGGCATGTACTTTTTGCCGAAAGTGTCGGCGACGCGACGAATGCCGTTGGCGACGTCCAGGAACGCTTCGTCGATGTTTGCCCATTTGTCGATGGGCTTGCCGTCCTTTGGCAAGGCTTGCAGCTTGGCGAACGGTGCCAGATCCCAGGCGCAGGACCGCAGGATCACGGGGATGACGCGTGCAGAACCGGCGGTATGCCGCTCCATAGCTCGTATGATTTCGACATCGTGGACGTAGTCGGAAGCCAGGAAATCGGCGCTGACCAGCAGCAGAATGATTTGCGCAGCGTCCAGCTCTGCCCGGATGCCATGATCCCATTCCTCGCCAGGAACCAGACGACGGTCATGCCACGTCTCGACGATACCGGCGCGTTGCAAGATTGCGAGCTGCTTGTCGAGCTGGTTGCGGTACGCCTCGTCGGCGTGGGCATAGGAGATGAAGACGCGTGCGGACATATTGGAATCTCAACAAAGCTTGCCCTGACGGTCGCTTGAGCCGGTGGCCTTCTTGGGGCGGCCACGGCGTTGCATCTTTTTGGTAGGCTTTTCGTTGCTTTTCCCTGCGTTAGACTTCTGTCCTTCTCGCTCGGCCTGCAGGCGCTCCAGCAGGACAGCGGCGGGCTCGTCATCCGGGTCTTGAGCTACGAGGCGACCAGAAAACGCCGACCTCAACACAGCCTGCTCGAGGGATTTGCTTGCTCGGCGAATCTGAGTGAGTTCGTCCGCAGAGTGACTAGCCTGCGTATCGGACTCATCACAGCAATTGGCAATGGGAACAAGTTCTTCCAGCGGTGGAACCGGAACGGGCAATCGCTCTATCTTTGATATGCTTAACGTATGAAGCCCAGACGTGGACGATGCGACCTTTCCGATGCACGCGCGCCCGTCGCCTGAAAGCAACCATTGGAGGACATGACGCGCATAGCTTGATTCCATAAATCTGATCTTTATCAGGTGGTTTTGATGAACGCAGTTTGGAATGCTGCCATCCCACAGGGCAACCCGTCCGATTTGATCGGGACTGCCATTTCCTTCGACGACCAGCAGATCACCCGATTGCAGGGTAACTCGATCGAGTTCGCCTGCCGCGAGCTCAATGTTCAAGACTTCATCCAGCTTGAGGCGGTTCGCATATACGTTGGCCACTCGCAGGTAAGGGCGCGTTAGCGGTCGTGATTTGCGAGCTGCGTTTTTTGTCAGTCCGCCGCTGACATCCCCAATCTGACCGACACAAGCCCAAGTCCAGCCATCGGGTATATCGGGTAACTCCATAAACTCCTCGAAGTTTGGTCCTTGAGGTTCGACGTACCGCTGCTTCCAGCGGTCGCCCTTGGGTGACTTGCCATTGGCGGTGAGCTTGGCCAGCTCGGCCGCTTCCCAGGACTCGCGGCGCTTCTCGAGGATTTCGGCCAGCAGATCGGCGCCGGTCTTCTTCTGCTTCTTCAAGCGCGCGAGGTGCTTCGCGCGCCATTCCTTGGTCAGCTCGCCCGTCACGGCGGTCTTCAAGACCGATTGCCGGTAGCGCTTTACCAGCAGCGCCGCCCGCTCCAACGCCTTCTCACCGGCCTCGATGTCGGAGAACAGCTCGTCGATCTTGGCAGCGATGCGCTCCTGCATCGCTTGTCCTGGAACCAGGATCTCGTGATCGAGGATATGGGACTTGGACAAGCCGGGAATGTCACCCCGAGCATTCCAGATCACATCGTTGACGGTGGCCCGAATTGCAAATTCGACAAACCGGGCCGACACACCGGGCCTCGGCTCAAAGGCATAGATGTCTCGCCCGATGGCACATTCGACACCGGGAAAGATCGTACCCACGCCAGCACCTTTCACCGTTACGAATATGCATCCGTTCGGCACCCTTCGCTTGGGCTGGGTCGTCCACTTGTCAAGATGCAGTTTGAAGCCATCCCAATGCTCAGGCCCCGAAATGTAGGCGATCCCGTTCCCATCTCGATTGACGTGAGATGTGCTGGGAGACTGGCCGCAGTGCAAATCACCAAGCTGGGACAGGTTTGTCCTGACCCACCCAGTTGGAATGTCATCCTCCCCGCCGATCTTGCTCATGCCACGAGCGCCGCACCAAGATCATCGAGGATCGCGTTGAGGTCGTAACCGAACACGCGGCGCGCAGCCACGACGCCGCCCTTGGACTGGAAATCCGGGATGTCCTGAAAATCACCGGCGGTGATCTCGGCATTGGCCGCGATATGATCCTTGATGAGCCGCAACCATACCTCCTGCTCGGCCGTGAACGTCTTGCCGGCCTTCTGCTGCCGTCCCATCCACAGGTTGAACCGCTGCTCCGCGGCCACCGCGAACGGCTGCAACGTCTTGTCGACGTCATTGCTCACCGCAAACCGCACGAGCTGGATCAGCTCGGTCAACGTCTTGTCGGACGGCTGCCCACGCACGCGCGCCGCCTCGAGGCGCGTGTACGCCTGCCACAACTGCGCGGGCATCAGGTGCCACGGCTTCGCGGCGAGGCTATCCGCCAAATCCCGCAAGGACTTGTAGGTGATTCGCTGCTGCCCGTACGGCCGGTTCAACAGGATTTGCAGCGCCAGCAGGTGATCCTTGTTCTGCTCGATGAACTCCATGAAGCTGGTGACCCGCGCCCGCGCGTTGGTGAGCGCGTATCCGGCCTCGATCACGTTATCCGGATTGGTCTCATCGATTACTATCGACGACTTGTGCTTGACCTCCTTGAGCAGGTTGCGGAGCTTCGGATCGTCGAACAGCCGTGCCACTTCCTCCTTGAGGTCGTCGGCGACCTGGGCGAGCTGGGCGTCCGTGATCGGTGGCGTGTGCTGCTCCCGCGCCTTCGCCTCGATCACGTCAGGATCAATGGCGTCGACAAGCTGGCGGGAGATGTGCGCCAGAGTCAGACCACCTACCGCTTCCCTAATCCGTTCGCGATCCTTGTCCTCGATTGTGCGGTCCAATGCGGCGAGACGCGCGCCGAGCGACGACAGGCTGTCGTCCGAGCGGTCGCCCTGCGCAATGCCATCGATCAGCTTGTCGAACGAGACCGAGCGCTTGCGCTCCAGCGGCGCAGACGTGGTCTTGCAGCTCTCCGTGACGCCGACCGCATCGACCAGGACGAAGCGAGTCTTGCTCACGGCATCATCGGTTACACTCTTCAAGTCCGAATCCGGGATTGTCCGAACACCGCGCCCCTTCATCTGCTCGAAGTAGCTCTCCGAGCGAACGTCACGCATGAAGATGACGACCTCGACCGGCTTAAGGTCGGTGCCGGTCGCGATCATGTCGACTGTGACCACCACGCGCGGATTGAAGTCGACGCGGAAGTTCTTGATCACCTGCTCGGGATCGTCGGACTTGTACGTCACCTTCTTTGCGAAGTCGTTGCCCTTGCCGAAGACCTCACGGACGATCTTCACGATCTCGTCGGCGTGATTGTCGTCCTTGGCAAAGACGAGTGTTTTCGGCACCGTGGCACGGCCCGGAAACAAATCCGTGAATAAGTGGTGCCTGTAGGTCTCCAGCACAGTGCGAATCTGGTTCGGGTTCGTTACCGAGCGATCGAGCTCGGTTGCCTGATAAGGAAGATCCTGATCGAGCTGCTCATAGGTGACGCGCCGCGTTCGGCGGTCACGCACCGGCACCTGATAGCCGGCGTCAATCAGAGCGCCGTTCTCGGATACGTGCGTGCGAATCCGGAACACCTCGTAGCCGACGTTCACCCCTTCCGCGACCGAGCGCTCGTAGGGGTACTCGGAGACGAGGTTGCGATTGAAGTAACCCAGTGTGTGCCTGGACGGCGTGGCGGTTAGGCCGATGATATGGGCGTCGAAGTACTCGAGGACTTGCCGCCACACGCCGTAGATCGACCGATGGCATTCGTCGGTGATGATGACATCGAACGTGTCGATGGGAATGCGCGGATTGTATGCAACCGTCCGCACCGAGCCGCCATCGTTTCCACCCTCGAACGCTGAGCTTTCCTCATCTTCGACGGACAGCTCCTGTCCGCGAAGCATAGCGTAGAGCCGCTGGATCGTGGTGATGACGACCTTGGCGTCCGGATCGATCCGGCTCGATTGCAGGTGCTGAACATTGTAGAGCTGCGTGAACTTCCGGCCGTCGTCCGGCGGGCAGAAATCCTGGAACTCACGGAGCGTCTGGCGGCCGAGATTGTTGCGGTCGACGAGGAACAGGATGTGCTTTGCGCCGGCGTGCTTGATGAAGCGGTAGGAGGCGGTGCAGGCCGTGAACGTCTTGCCTGCGCCCATGATCATCTGGATCAGCGCTTTCGGATCGCCCTGAGCCAGCGACGCATCGAGGCCGTTCAGCGCCTCTATCTGGCAGTCGCGCAAGCCCTGTGTCACCAGCGGTGCCGGCTGCGCCAAACGACCACGGAAGCTCGTGCCCTGCTGCAAGGTGGCGAGAAGCGCCTCAGGCCGGTGAAATGTGTAGACGTTGCGCGACCGCGAGTTGGGATCGCGCATGTCCCTGAACAGGGTCTCGGCGCCCGTGCTCTCGTAGCCGAACGCGAGATGATCCGGCGCCCAGCGCCCCAGATGTTTGGGCAGGCCAGCAATGATGTAGCGTTCCGACTGGTCCGACACGCCCGTGAGCGTTTCGCCCAGCTTCTTGGCCTCGATCACGCCTGCGACCTTTCGGTCGATGAAAAGCAGGTAATCGCATGGGCCAGTGGAAAGCGGAAACTCGCGCACGGCGATGCCGACACCGGCGCCGAGGTTGAGCTGGTCCTTGTCCTGGAGGATCCAGCCTGTGGCCTCGAGCTGCCGATCGAGCTCCTCGCGTGCCTTATCCTCCGGACCTGCTGGCAATCGCCCCCCAAGATGCTGCATTGCGACTTACTATAGGTGCTGCCACGGTTTGGGCTTGCCCGTCCACTGCAGGAAGTACCCAATTCACAAACCCTCTCAATGAGCGGGCAATTCGCCTTCGATTGGCCTCTTGGCCGGGATGTTATGAATTTGCACTCCGACGCGCCCCGGGGGAATGTCGACGGTCAATACGTTCTCGCCGCGGCGATAGACTATCGTTCGCGGTGTTTCGGCCGGGCGGCCGACGAGATAGATGAACTGTTGAGTGCTTTGTATCTCCACGCTGGCGTATGAGAGCAGGCGATCACCGGGCATCAACCCGGCTTTCGTCGCAACGCTATTCGGGACGATAGCCTGGACCTCAACTTCGATCGGAATCATCTCGCCACGCTCGTCCAAATAGGTGGCTGCGATAAGCGTGTCTCCATCGTCGGTGTAGGAGAACCTCTGAGTAGCCGCGAAATCGTTCCTGGGAATGGTTGGCTTGCCGTCGACGCCGAAAAGGGCCTCCTCCAACTTGTTGCCGCGTTCATTGTAACGCCACGTAACGCAGGCAATCCCGCTGGAGTTGCCTTTCGGCTTCCCGTCGATCCCGAAAAAGCATTGCCCTATTCCATTGCCGCGTTCGTCATAACGCGACGTGAGGGAATTATGCACTTGACTGAACAGACCGGATGACCTATGTTTGGCCTTAGGGAGCTAAGGCCATGACCGATCTGACAAATCCGATCTTTCACGACGAAGACAAAGCCCGCGCGTTCTTTGAAGAACAGCGTTGGCCGAATGGGGCCGTTTGCCCGTTCTGCGACAAGCCCGATGCCGTAAAGACGCTTCAAGGCAAATCGATGGGCGCGGGCTGGTATCACTGCGGATCGTGCCGCGAGAAATTCACCGTCCGTGTCGGCACCGTCATGGAACGCAGCCACGTTCCCTTGCACAAATGGGCCTTGGCCTTCCGGCTGATGTCATCATCCAAGAAGGGCATCAGCGCCCACCAGCTTCACCGCTCGCTCGGCACCGGCTCATATCGCACGGCTTGGTTCATGTGCCATCGCATCCGTGAGGCCATGCGCGACACAACGCCTTCAGATGCCGGCCCTATGGGCGGCGAAGGCAAGACGCTCGAAAGCGATGAAACCTATGTCGGCGGCAAGGCCAAGAACGCTCACAAGGGTAAGCCCATCCCACCCAAGTACGCCGTTCATGCACTGGTTGAACGTGGCGGCGAGGTTCGCGCTAAGCACATCGCCAACGTGACGGCCAATACCCTCCGCAGCACGATCAAGGAGGCCAAGTCCGATATGCGATCCGTTCTCAACACCGACGCGGCATCGGCCAACGTCGCACCGGGCCAGGACTTCGCCGATTACGCGATGGTCAACCACGCGGCTGGCGAATACGTGAGGGACGACGGTGCGACCCACACGCAGACCGTCGAGAGCTTCTTTGCACTGCTCAAGCGAGGCGTCTACGGCAACTTCCACGCGGTGTCTAAGCAGCACTTGCAGCGCTACGTTGATGAAGCCGCGTTCAAGTGGAACAACCGAATCAAGCTAGGCGTAGATGATACGGCCCGCACGAATGCGGCGGTCAAGGGTGCGGCGGGCAAACGTTTGACTTACCGACGGCCTCACCAAACTGCGTGACGCCGAATCGATTCGTCCCAAGACGAAAGCCAAAAAGTCAAGGAAATGAATCTCTTGCGGGCAGCACCGTGATGATTGCGCTCGACACGGTTTCTGATACGAAGAAGGCGATGCAGGTCTGAACACCTGCATCGCCCATGTATCCCGCCGGTTTGAGCCGGCAGCGGGAATCCGTCAAGAACAGCGACACCATGTACGGTGTCGCCAGGGCAGTCAAGACCGGCTCGATTTTATCCCATAGAGGGAAGAGCCGTCATGGCAAAACATAGCCTGCCTGCCAAACCAGAAACTCAAGCGACCGGAATTGCCGCGATTGATGTCGTTCACGCGCCCTATGTCTATTTTGACGGGGCGCCGACCTTCGGCAACCTTAATGGAATCGTGAACGTTACGCTTTGTGCGGCTCGACACGTTCCTTCGGGAGACCGGATCGCCACTGACATCATTTCCGTGGCTTATCTGCGATGCAGCGTTATAGCCGCTGTTGAACTCCGAGATTCGATAGACAAAGCGCTCTTGCTCGGTGCCCAGACCCAAGGGGAGGCGAACTAGGATTCTCACTTCATAGCCTCTCTGGCCTTCCCGCCCTTGCTCCGTTTCGGTTCGTCCTTATGGGGCTTGGGCGGGGTTGTCAGAGCCTTGCGGACACCCCGAAGGAAACGGTCTTCCGCGCCGGGCTCGTCTTCGATCTCAGCTTTCTTAGGTGTCTTGGCCATGGCCAAATACTTTCCTGGAATGGTATTGCCTCTGGACCGCGATTATCTCACCGCGATTGGCGGAGTCCTTGCCCAATGGGGTATGTTTGAAGGCGATTTCGATAATACCCTTTGGTTTCTTAGGCTCTCGCCAGATGCGGCGGCATTGACCGCCGACGTCCCGCATCGCCTGAGAGATAGGATCACTCTTTTTAAAAAGTCGGCAAGAGCATGTTTTTCAAGCATGCCAAGCCTCGCCGAAAAATTTGTCTCGATAGCAGGAGAAGCAACGGCCACATCACGCGACCGGAACCTGATAAGCCATGGCAGATGGGGAGTTGGAAACGGTACTGCCCGCGTCTACGCCTTCCACGAGGGCGATATGCGACACAAACATTTCACGATTTCCGATCTTGAGGAACTTCGAGATCGGATTTCTCACAACCACTGGCGGATGTTGATGCTGAGTGAGCAGTGGCCGAACAAGAAGCTTGTTTCCAAATGTCTAACATCTGACGAAACACTTGCTCTGCACGAGCACCGTAGTCGTAACTGGCCTCCTCCTCCCCCGCCGCGCCTCCCTCAAACAACCAAATGAGATGCCCGCCCAGGGCCTTCATCTCTGGGGTCACGTAAATTTTGCATTCGTCGGCCTGTCGGCTGCCATTACACATGACGCACCTGTTCAGTCAAGTGCATAATTCCCCGACGTGACGCGAGAAACTTCATGTTTATTCAGCGTCGGTTTCCCATCCGTATCGAAATAGGCCTCCTCAACTCTGTTGCCGCGTGCATCATAATGCATGAGCATCTTCGCCATTCCGTCGGCGATCAAGGTTGGCTTGCCGTCGACGCCGAAATAGGCTTCCTCAACCATATTGCCGCGATCATCGTATCGCCAAGTCGAGCTGGAGATGCCAGCCGCGTTCGCAACGGGCTTGCCGTCAAGCCCAAGCAAAGTGTGTTCTGTCTTATTCCCCCGTTCGTCGTAGCGCATCGTTACTGCCGCGATGCCATCGACGTCGAGAATCGGTCTATCGTCGATGCCGAAAACAGATTGCTCTATCTGGTTGCCTCGATCATCGTACTGCCATGTGACCCGAGCGACGCCGTACTTGTTGAGGGTTGGCTTGCCATCGACGCCGAAATAGGCAGCCTCCACTTGGTTGGCGTGACCGTCATAGCGCCAAACGGTGCGCGCTATGCGCTCTGCGTCCAAAGTGGGATTGCCGTCGATGCCGAAAGAAGCCTCCTCAACTCTATGGCCGAATTCGTCGAAACGAAAAGTTTCGCGCGCAGTTCCGGCGTTGATACGGGTTGGTTTGCCGTTCACGCCGAAAAACGCCTCTTCTACAACGTTCCCGCGCCGGTCGTAGCGCTTGGTTATGCGCGCGTTGCCATCCTTGTGGAGTGCAGGTCTGCCGTCTATTCCGAAATAGTCCTGCTCCAATTTGTTGCCAAGGTCGTCATAGAGCGCTGTAAGCCGGGCAAAGCCTTCCTTGTTGACTGTGGGTCGACCATCGGCGCCGAAATAGGCTTCCTCTATGTCGTTGCCGCGTTCATCGTAAGTCAACGTGACACGCGAATAACCGTCTTTTGCGACAATTGGTTGGCCGTCAGCACCGAAACGGGCCTCCTCTACTTTTTTCCCGTGCTGGTCGTACCGCCAGGTTATCCGCGCATAGCCGTTCTTAAGGAGCGTAGGCCGACCGTCGACGCCGAAATAGGCCTCCTCCAGCAGATTGCCACGGTCGTCGTAGAGATGCTTCAGGCTGGCATTGCCGTCCTTGTGCAGTGTTGGCTGGCCATCGACGCCAAAAAACGCCTTTCCATCCTGGTTTCCGCGGTCGTCATAGTGGATGATCACGCGAGCGACGCCCTCTGTGGCCAGCGTCGGTTGACCATCAACGCCGAAATAGGCTTCCTCCACTAGTTGGCCACGTGCGTCGTAGTGGCGGGTTACGCGCGCATCTCCGTCCTTGTGCAGTGTGGGCCGACCGTCGACACCGAAATAATCCTGTTCCAATATGTTGCCGCGCTCGTCATAACGAAGTGTCAAACGCCAATAGCCATCTTTGAAACGTATCGGCTGACCATCAACGCCGAAATATGACTGTTCGACTTTGTTCCCGCGATCGTCATATTGCAAGGTCGTGCGCGCGTAGCCATCTTTCACCAAGGACGGCTTGCCGTCGACGCCGAAATAGGTCTGTTCGATCAGGTTGCCGCGCTCGTCGTAGCGGTCGGCAATTCTCGCGCCGCCGTCCTTATGTTCAATTGGCTTACCGTCGGTGCCAAAAAATGCCTTCTCGATTAAATTGCCGCGCTCATCGTAACGCGAAGTGACGCGTGCATGGCCAGACCTGCCCAGAATCGGTTTGCCATCGACGCCGAATTCAGACTGCTCGACCCGATTGCCACGGTCATCGTAACGCCAAGTCACCCGCGCAAAGCCCTCCTTGTTGTGAGTCAGCTTGCCGTCGACGTCAAAATAGGCGAACTCGACAATGTTGCCGCGGTCGTCATATTGGATTTTAGTACTGGCATAGCCGTCGGGTGTCACGAAGGGTTGTTTGTCGATACCGAAATAGTCTTCCTCCATCATGTTGCCATGGTCGTCGTACCGCCACGTCACGCGGGCATTTCCGTCCTTACTGAGGATTGGCTTGCCGTCGACACCGAAAAAGGACTCTTCGCTTGGATTGCCGCGCTCGTCATAGCTCTCCGTCACGCGCGCATAACCGTCCTTGCTCAGCGTCGGCTTGCCATTGAAGTCGAAGAAACTTTCTTCCACCACATTGCCGCTCTCGTCGTAACGCGCCGTCCAGCGCGCGTAGCCGTACTTGTGCAGCGTTGGTTGGCCGTCGACGCCAAAAACGGCTTCATCCACTCTGTTGCCGCGATCATCGTAGCGTGTGGTCCAGCGTGAAATATCTTGCGCCCCTAGCGTTGGCTTATTGTCGATGCCGAAATATGCAGTCTCGACACTGTTGCCCCGCTCGTCATAACGACTTGTCCAGCGCGCAAAACCGTCTTTTCCTAACGTCCTATTGCCGTCGATACCAAAAAACGTCGTGTCTACTATGTTGCCTTGGCTGTCGAAACGCCACGTCACTCGGGCAATACCGTCCTTGTCCAAAATCGGCTTGCCACCGGGCCCCAAATACGTCCTTTCGATTGGCTGCCCATTAGCAAATGTTGCTTGCTCAAACGACGCGTAGCCGTCGTCACGGCGCAGGGTCGGAGCACCACCCTCGTCGAAAAGGTCCAAGCGGACGATATTGCCGTTGTCATTGCGGTGAAAAACGACGTCAGAGAAGCCCTGCTCATTGACACGGAGCTTTCCCGCAGCGTCGCGCCAAGCCACGTCGACGAGGTCTCCGCGCGGATCAAACGTGCGGCTCTGACCGGCGATGCCGCTATTCTCAATGTTTGGCTTACGGTCAGCACCGAGGTTTCGAACAAAGTTCGGAAGGCCATTGGAAGCATATTCGTAGGCGCGGCCATATGTGCTGAGGCTATCGGAGACCGAGGCGCCGCCGCCGACGGGTTCGAACACGCGGCGCAGCAGCAAACCACTGTCATCAAAAGTGAGACGGTGTTGACCTATGTTGGTACGCTTGATCGCACTACGATCTGTGATTGTTGGCAGCCCCAGCGTGCTTGCTGCCGCACCTTGGCGCTCGGCAACGCCCAAATTCCGGTCGAAGCGCGCGATCGCGGTTTTGCGGTCATCGGAGAATTCATAGTTGATGCGTCGCAATTGGACGCCCAGCCTGCTTTCGAGCGACGCGGCGGCGAGAAGTGCGCCGGCACCTGCATCAGAGCGGTAGGCAAATCGCCAGACGGCGACATTCTTTGTCCAAGGCTCTGCCTCGTAATCATTGTCTTGCTCGCTCTCAAGTCCGTCCATGCCATTTACGCGGGCTAGGTCCAGCACGCGGCCGCCTTGGATGTGGAAGCGATAACTCGTGGTCCTCAGCTTGTGCTGAGACTCGCTCACTTCGCCGACGCATACGGGCACTGCCCAACGTTCTCCGTAATTGGCGCAATATTGAGTGTGAACCGCGATATTCCTATCCCACCACCACCCACCTAGCGCGGCAAAGGAAACTAACGCCGCAGCAGCAGCGCCGAGGTTGCGTCGTCGTGTTGCCTTGCGCCGCTCCTCGTCGCGCCGCGCGAGATCATCGTAGGTGCAACCAAGAAGCGCCGCCGCCAGCCGCAGCACCGCGCGCCGCTCAGTACGCGACTTGGACTCATCCTTCCTGGGCCGGACATCGGCGGCTATCGGCTCGATTTCCTCCCAGACGTCTTCGCGGCCGCCATCCGGCAGATTGTGCCACACATGCCGCCGACGAAGCTCTGAAGGAAAGGACTCATCCGGCTCGCCAGCGATCAGCAAGGGGAAAATCCGATCGCCTTTGCCCATTTCCTGGAATAGCTCAATCTCGCGCCTGACCCAGCGCGAGCCAGGTGTGTCCGGAGAGCAAATCACGATCAGATTTTCGCTGCGCGCCAAAGCTTGTTTGATCTCGTCCGACAGGTCTGACGAAGCTGGAATTTCGTCTTCGTCGCGGAACAGGTGCGCTATGCGCGCAGGATAAGCTTGAGAGACTAGCGGCTTTGGCGTTCGGAAGGTTTCGAGCGCCTGCATTATGCCCAACGCCCAGAGCCGATCACGGGGCATATGGCGATAACTAATAAACGCGGCGTAGCGGCTCGGCTCAGTCGCCATTTGGACGCTCCCTCAGATCGACTTTGGTCAAACCTTCACTCTAGCAATGAGGCAAAGTAGCCGTCGTCAGGTTGAACGCCCTCACGCATTGTCCCCGTGGCTGCTTCAGATACGCAATATGATGGTAAGCGGTCATCACAGCAACGTGCAAGCCGCACACCCCCACCTGACCACCGCTTTGACGCGGCAATCGGCGATGACGGACAGTTGCGACTTCAAGACAAAGTCGAACCCTGCTGATTGGGGCAAAATATTCCCATTTGAGCATTGGGCCGACCTCTGCCAAAATGGAAATTGCTGCGTTCGCGGGGGCGTTGTCATGGCCGTTTCCACTGATCTCAGATACCGCGCCTTCCTTTCCTACGCTCACTCCGATAAGCGTTGGGCCAACTGGCTGCATGGCCGGCTCGAAGCTTTTGCCATCGACAAGGATTTGCGCGGGCGCGAGACCAAACTTGGGCAGGTACCCGCCTCAATCAAGCCCATTTTCATTGACCGGGGAAATTTTAGCGGCGGATCGACCCTGACCGAGGCGACGGTGACTGCGCTCGATGCCGCTGGCGCGCTCATCGTGCTGTGCTCGGCGGTTTCGGCAGGCCGCCCTGCGGTGCAAGAG
>Ga0075017_100001736_pt1 | contig 13501 bp, 10 predicted proteins | sample AleBraG_ABR_2012_FD_71475 | JGI IMG/M metagenome (GOLD analysis project Ga0075017, IMG submission 71475) | Freshwater sediment microbial communities in response to fracking from Pennsylvania, USA - Alex Branch Run_MetaG_ABR_2012 | ecosystem: Environmental > Aquatic > Freshwater > Creek >... | reverse complement strand
CGCGAGCGCGCTCGCGGCCCTGTTCTGGCTCGTACCACCGCGGCTCGCCGGCGGGGAGCCGGGCACGGCCGCGCACGTTGCCGCGCTCAGGCTCGCCGCCTGGCTCGGCATCATCACGCTGCTGCTGCTCGCCGCGCTCGCGCAGCTCGTCTACGACGCGAACCGCGCCAATATTCCGCGCCTCGCGGTCGGCAAGGCGGGTGCGCTGCTCGCGAGCTATGCGGTGTTCCTCGTGCTCATCGTCTGGCTGCGCCGGCGCAGCGCGCCGCCGGCGCCATGAGCGCGCGGCTGCTCGCCGACGCCGTGCTCCTGCTGCACCTGGGCTTCGTGCTGTTCGTCGCGGCCGGCGCGCTCGCCGTCGTGCGCTGGCCGCGCCTCGCATGGCTGCACCTGCCCGCCGTCGCATGGGGCGTTGCGATCAGCTTCACGGGCGCCGTCTGCCCGCTCACGCCGCTCGAGCTGTACCTGCGTGCCCGCGCCGGTCAGCACGGCTACGCCGGCGGCTTCATCGACCACTACCTGCTCGGCATCATCTACCCCGAGGGGCTGACGCGCGGCCTGCAGGTCGGCATCGGCGTCGCGGCGCTCGGCGTGAACCTCGCCGCCTACGCCTGGCTCTGCAGGCTGCGCTCGCGCAGGGGCTGACTTGCGAGCTGCGCCCGGTAGCCGTCGGCCGCCAGCAGCTGCAGGCCCAGCAGGCGCACGTCCGCCGCGAGGTCGTCGCGGTCGCGCGCTGCGGCCTCGAGCAGCCGCGGCCAGAAGCGCGGATGGCCGCCCCAGCGCGCCAGGAGCTGCGGCAGCGCGGCCATTACCGCCCGGTCCAGCCGCGACAGCGGCAGCGCGCGCCAGGCCGGCTCGACGGCGGGTGTCATGCCGAGCGCGAGCGCGGCAGCCAGGTCGCCGCGCTGCACGAGATGCCAGGCGAAGAACACGGCCGTGCGCGCGAAGGGCGCGTCGTCGGGGCCGCTGCCCGGCGCCGCGCGCGGCCCGTCGAGGAGGGCGCCGCTCCAGAATCGCGCGTCCTCGAAGCGCATGTTGAACAGGGTGTAGCGGCAACGCGCCGCGCGGCTGCGCGCGGCCGCATCCAGTGCTGCCACGCGCGCCACGATCCCGCCGGGCAGCCCGAGCGCCGGCGCACCCGGGGTGCGCGCGTGCCGCTCGGCCACGAGACCGAGGAAGGAGGCGTTGGCCTCCTCAATCGTCTCGAGCGTGCCGGCATCGAGCACCGCGCGCGTCGCGTACGCCCCTTCGGGCAGCGTGTCGTGCACCTGAACGTCGGTCCGCGTCATCGCCATTTCTCCCCGAGCGACGCCGTTATTCTCTCTTGTCAGCGCGTCCCGGCGAGAGTAGCGTTTTTGGTGCATTTACACCAAAAACCGTTTCTCTTGAAATTAATTAACGACGGGAATACAGTCACATGCGCGTAACGGACGATCGCTACATCCGCGACCGGCAGCGCTTCGACCTCGCCGTCCGGATGGTCCGGCACGAGGCCCGCACCTGCACGATCCGGCTCTGGACGGGGCTCACGGGCGACCGCATCCGCAAGCTCATCCGCAGCTACGTCGCGGCGCAGGGCGCGACGATCACGCGCCACCGCGGCAAGTCGCCGAGCCAATCGGCGTTCTTCGTGCGCAACCTCAAGACGCGGCGGCAGACCGCGGCGCTCGCCGGCCAGTTCGCGATGCTCGGGCTGCTGCACGGCCCCGGCAGCGACGCGCACACCGGCGGCACGAGCGCTGCGCTGCGCTGGGGCTGGCTGTTCTGCCGCGCCTACGAGACCTACCTCGCGCTGTACCAGCCGCATTGCATCTCCTTCGAGCACGCCTGGTACCTGTTGCGCGTCCTCAAGCGCAGCGCCGAACTGCGGCCACAGTCCTGTCCCGTCTGCCAGGGCTTCATGGTGGCGGACACGCTGCGTGCGCGCGGCGGGGTGTGCACGTACTGCGAGGCCGACGAGCGCACGCCTGCGTTGCCGGCGCCGGACGAGCAGCGGCCGATGCTGGGCTCATTCCCGGTCCGCGCCCGCCGCGGCGCCCGGCGGCTGGCGCGCAGCCGCCGCAGCGAGGCTGATGCCGCGGCCGTGCCCGCCGAGGCCTGAGGCCCCCGGTAGTCGCCGGGCGGGAGGCACGGAAGCAGGTTTCCGATCCGGTACACTTGCGGCGTGAAGGTCGCGATCGTGTCGTGCGCGTCTTGCGGAGCTCCTCATGGCTGCGCCCGCTTGGCGGCCGCCGCCGCGCCCATGCCCCGGTCCCGGGCGGCCTGCCGCCCATGAGTAGTGCCGCGAGCCCCGTGCTCTCGACGTCGGTGCTCGACGAGGACGCCTGGGACGACCTGCTGAGCTTCATCGAGGAGCGCCGCGTCATCCCGATCGTCGGGCCGGAGCTCCTGCAGGTCGCCACCGATCGTGGCCCGCGGCTGCTGTACGACTGGCTCGCGGAGAAGCTCGCGGCACGCCTGAACGTCGACGTCAGCGCGCTGCCCCAGCCCTACACGCTCAATGACGTGGTCTGCTGGTTCCTCGCCGCGCGTGGCCGGCGCGAGGAAGCCTACGTGCGGCTGCGCGGCATCCTCAAGGAAGCGAACTTCGAGCCGCCGCAGGCGCTGCGGCGGCTCGCGGCGATCACCGATTTCGACCTGTTCGTCTCGACAACCTTCGACCCGCTGCTCGAGGCGGCGATCAACCTCGAGCGCTTCAGCGGCGCGGCGTCGACCGACGTACTGTCCTACGCACCGAACCGCGTCACCGACCTGCCTTCCGAGCGCGACCACCTGCAGCGGCCGGTCGTCTATCACCTGTTCGGACGGCTGTCCGCCTCGCCGACCTACGTGATCTCCGACGAGGACCTGCTCGAGTTCATCTGCGCGCTGCAGAGCGAGCACCTCGCGCCCGAGAAGCTGTTCCACGAGCTCGAGCACAGCCACCTGCTGTTCATCGGCAGCAACTTCACGAACTGGCTCGCGCGCCTGTTCCTGCGCATGGCGAAGCGCCAGCGGCTGTCCGACCCGCGCGACGTCGGCGAGGTGCTCGCCGACGATCACACGAGCCAGGACGACCGGCTGGTGGCCTTCCTGCAGCAGGTCAGCGTGCGCACGCGCATCTACATGGGCGCCGAGCGCTTCGTCGACGAGCTGCATGAGCGCTGGCAGGCCCGCCGCCGCTCGGCGGCGCCGGCCGTGCCGGCAGCCGCGCCGCTGCGCTTCCTGCCGCCGGCCCGCGAAATGCCCGACAATGCCGTCTTCATCAGCTACGCGCGCGAGGACCTGGCCGCGGTCCAGCAGATCAAGGCCGCGCTCGACGCGGCCGGCATCGCCGTCTGGTTCGACATGGACCGGCTGGAAGGCGGCGACGACTACGACCGCAAGATCCAGCGCAACATCGCTCGCTGCTCGTACTTCATCCCGGTCGTATCCGCCACCACGCAGCGGCGGCTCGAGGGATATTTCCGGCGCGAGTGGAGCTATGCACTCGACCGCGTGCGCAACATGGCGGACGGCGCGCTGTTCATCGTGCCGGTCAGCATCGATGCGACGACCGCGGCCGAGGCGCGCGTGCCCGACAGGTTCAAGGAGCTGCATTTCACGCCCTTGCCCGGCGGCCGCGTGCCGCCCGAGTTCGCGCGACGCCTGACCGACTTCATGCAGGCCCGCCAGCAGTGAACGCCGAGCCGAGCAGCGCTGCAGTGCCCGAGCTCGGCGCGGCCACGGTCGACGAGCGCAACCCCTGGCTCGGGCTCGCCTCCTTCACCGAGGAGACGCGCGGCTACTTCTACGGCCGCGAGGAGGAGGTCGCCGAGCTCGCGCGGCGCGTGCAGCGCAAGCTGCTGACCGTGCTGTTCGGGCAGTCGGGGCTCGGCAAGACCTCGATCCTGCGCGCCGGGCTCGTGCCGCGCCTGCGCGGCCAGGGCTACTGCCCGATCTACGTGCGCATCGACTACGCGCACGAGGCGCCGGAGCCGGCCGACCAGATCAAGCAGGCCATCCAGCGCACCGCGCGCCGTGCGGGCCAGTGGACCCAGGTGGGCGTCGCGGTCGAGGGCGAGTCGCTGTGGGAGTTCCTGCACCACCGCGACGACGTGCTGCACGACGAGTCCGGCGCGACGCTGATCCCGCTGCTGATCTTCGACCAGTTCGAGGAGATCTTCACGCTCGCGCAGACGGACGACTTCGGCCGTGAGCGGGCCGCGCGCTTCATCGCCGACCTCGCCGACCTCGTCGAGAACCGCCCGCCGAAGGAGCTCGAGGCGCGGCTCGAGACGGACGAGTCGGCGGCCGAGCGCTTCGACTTCGCGCGCAGCGACTACCGCGTGCTGATCGCGCTGCGCGAGGACTATCTCGCGCCGCTCGAGGGCCTCAAGGCCGCGATGCCGAGCATCACGCAGAACCGCCTGCGGCTCGCGCCGATGACGGGCCAGCAGGCGCTCGCGGCCGTCATGCGGCCCGGCAAGCGGCTCGTCACCGAGGAGGTCGCCGAGGCCATCGTGCGCTTCGTGGCCGGCGGCGCCGAGCTCGCCAACGCCGAGGTCGAGCCCTCGCTGCTGAGCCTGATCTGCCGTGAGCTCAACGACACGCGCATCGCCGCGGGGCGCAGCGAGATCTCGCTCGACCTGCTGGCCGGCTCGCACGCGAGCATCCTGTCGAACTTCTACGAGCGCTCGCTCAGCGACCAGCCCCCGGCCGTGCGGCGCATCATCGAGGACGAGCTGCTGACCGAGTCGGGGTTCCGCGAGAACGTCGCGGAAGAGCGCCTGCTCAGCAGTTTCGCGGCCGCCGGCGCCGCGCCCGACACGCTCGCGGTGCTCGTCAACCGGCGCCTGCTGCGCATCGAGGAGCGGCTCGACGTGCGTCGCGTCGAGCTCACGCACGACGTGCTGTGCAGCGTCGTCAGGCAGAGCCGCGACCTTCGCCACGAGCGCGAGGCGCACGACGCGACCGAGCGGCTGCTCGCCGCGCAGCGCGAGCGCGAGCAGGCGGCGCGCCGCTCGCTCGCCCATGCGCGGCGCGTCGCGGCCGTCTGCATCGTGCTCGCGCTCGGTGCGCTCATTGCGGCGGCGCTCGCCTACGTCAGCACGCAGCGCGCGCACCGCGCCGAGCGGCAGGCCGTAGAGGCGCGCACCGCGGCGGACGAGATGAATATCCTGACCGAGCAGGCGCGCGGCCAGGCCGAGCAGCTGCTCGGCTACCTGACCGACGATTTCTCCAGGGAGCTCGAGAGCTTCGGGCGCCTGGACATCGTGGCCGAGCTCGCCAGGCGCCAGGTCGACTACTTCAAGGCGCTGCCGGCGGCGCTCAAGGGCGGCGACACGAGCCGCAACGGGGCGCTCGCGATGGTCTACTACGCCAAGGCCAATCGCGGCCTGGGCAAGATCGACGAGGCGGGCGCGGCAGCGGCCGAGGCCGTGCAGCTGCTCGAGAAGCTGCGCGCGGGCGGCGATCGCTCGGAGGCCACGATCATCGCGCTCGCACTCGGCAACATGGTCCAGAGCAGCGTGCTGCAGAACCGGCAGGACGCGGGGGCACTGCCCGCCGTACAACGCGCGGCCGCGCTGTTGAAGCCGATCGCGGAGGCACCGAAGGCCTCGCTCGAGGCACGCCGGGCCTACGTGCAGGTGCTCGATCGCCTCGGCCTGCAGCAGATGAATTCGGGGCAGAACGAGGCGGCGGTCACCACGATGCAGGTCGCGATGCGCATCGCGGCGGCCGCCGGCGCGCTCGACCTCAGCAACCTCGACATGGCGGCCGAATACACCAACTGTGCCGCCTGGCGCATCGACGCGCTCGCGAACCTCGGCCGCAGCGCCGAGGCCCGGCGCATCGGCACCGAGGGAAGCGGCGTGGCCGAGCGGCTGCTCAAGCTGCGCCCGAACTACGTGTTCGCGCTGCGGGGCCAGCAGCTGATCACGAACGGGCTGGCCGGACTTGCCGTGGACGACATGCGCAATGCCGAGGCGATCACGCTGGCCGCGCGCGCACGCGAGGTGTCGATCGCTCTGACGCGGCTCGATCCCGGTAACACGATCGCAGCCAGCAACCTGGCCAACGACCTGCAGGTGGCAGCGTTCGCCCGCTGGCAGATGGGCAGGCCGCGTGAGTCGGCCGCGTATCAGAGGGCCGCCTACGAGCAGTTCCGCGCCACCCGCCAGTCGGGCGCCTCGTTCCTGCTCAACGGCGTATTTACCGCGGCCATACTTGCCGGTTGGCAGGCCGAGCTCGGCGACCCGGCCGAAGGCCGCGCGGTGCTGGCAGAGTCCGCGCGCGACCTCGACGCACTGCGCCGCAGCGAGCCGGCGGGCGGCCTGCAGCTCGCTTTCGGCGAATGCCTGCTCGAATATGGCGAATCGGCCATTGCGCTGCGCGGCGCCGACCCGGCGGCGGCACGCCGCATCGGGCGCGCCTGCCTGGCGCGAATGACCGCCCTGGCTGCTCACGGCCCGGAAGAGGAATTCTGGCGCGACAGCACCCTATTCACCCACGGCAATCTCGTCGGCCAGGCCGAGTACCTGCTCGGCGATTACGCCGCGGCCGAGAAGGTGCTGCGCGAGGCCCTGGTCGCCCGTGCGCACCTGCCCACGCACAGCAACGGCGATCGGCGCGACCAGGCCGGCGTGACCATACTGCTCGGCATGAGCCTTGCCCGCGGCGGCCATGCGGCCGAAGCGGACCGCGTGATCCTGCCGGTCGTCCGGTTCCAGCGCGAGCTCGCCGCCGGCAATCACGACGACCAGTGGCAGCGGATCGAGCTTGGCAGTGCGCTCTATGCACAGGCGCTCGCCGAGCCGGCACAGCGCGACGCGCTGCTCAAGGAAGCCGCGACGCTGGTCGCGTCGGTGCCGGCCGAGATGCAGCCGCTCAAGAGCGTGCGCCTGTGGCGCGAGCGCATCGCCGAGGCACAACGCGGCAAGACGGCCCGCCAAACGGCCAGCGCAGCGGGCCCAGACGCCGGCGGCTGAGGCAGGCGCGTTCCACATGCGCGCGCGGCACCCCGTCAACGTCTTCGCCGGCCCCTACGTCGACCGCGACAGCGCTCTGAGACGCGACGCCGCGGGCCTCGCCGACGCGCTCGCCGCGCCGGCCACGCGCTTCGTGCCGGTCTGGCGCAACCAGAGCCTGCTGCAGAAGCAGCCGTCGCACGCGGCGGTACTGATCGGGCGCGAGGCCTTCGCGAGTCTGGACGCGGATGGCGCGATCCTGCTCGGTCGCTACGAGGGCAGCGCCTGTTTCGCCGTCGAGATCGAGGCGCCCGAGGCGCTGACGCTCCCGCCGCACGCCGAGTTCGCCGACCTGAGGCTCGTCGGCGCGTTGCTGCCGCACGCGCAGGCCGGGTTGCTTGCGTATGCACGCGCGATGGTCTGGTGGCGCCACCGCCACCGGCATTGTGGCGTGTGCGGCGCACCGACGCAGGCGCACTCGGCCGGCCACGTCATGGCCTGTACCAACCCGGGCTGCGCGACCGAGTACTTCCCGCGCATCGATCCGGCCATCATCGTTCTGATCAGCGACGGTGAGCGCGCCCTGCTCGGGCGGCAGGCCGCGTGGGCGCCGGGCCTTTACTCGACGATCGCCGGCTTCGTCGAGCCCGGCGAGAGCTTCGAGGACGCGGTGGTGCGCGAGGTGCGCGAGGAAACGGGCGTGACCGTGACCGAGGTCGCCTACCACTCGTCCCAGCCGTGGCCCTTTCCCTCTTCGCTGATGGTCGGCTTCAGCGCGCATGCGGCACCCGACGCGATCGTGCGCACCGACGAGGAGCTCGAGGACGCGCGCTGGGTCACCCGCGAGGAAATGGCGGCCGGCGCGGTGGCGCTGCCGACGCCGACCTCGATCTCTTTCCGGCTGATCGCGGACTGGTACGAGCTCGCGAGCGCGCGGCCGCTGGCCGAGGAGCCCGCGGCGCGTTTCTGGCGAGCACGCGGCTGACGGGAGCGCTGGCGGCGGCCGCCGGCGGCGGCCACTGGCGGCGCGGCCGTTCGGCGCGCCAGGAGCTAGGATGGCGGCATGTGCCTGCTCGTACTCGCCTGGCGCGCGACCTCCGCCCACCGCCTCGTGCTGGTCGGCAACCGCGATGAGTTCCATGCGCGGCCCGCCCGTGCGATGCACTGGTGGGAGTCGCCGCGCCTGCTGGCCGGCCGCGATCTGGAGGCCGGCGGCACCTGGCTCGGGGTCGACGCCGACGGCCGCTTCGCCGTGGTCACGAACCACCGCAGCCCGCCGTACGCGCGCATGGGGCGCTCGCGCGGCGAGCTGATCCCGCGCTTCCTGGCCGGCGCAACCGCGCCCCTCGCCTTCCTCGAATCCGTGCAAGCCGGGGCCGCCGACTACGCGGGCTTCAGCCTGCTGGCCGGCGACCAAGACGAGCTCGCCTACTACTCGAACCGCGATTCGGCCGGGCCGCGCGCGCTCGCGCCGGGCGTGTACGGGCTCAGCAATGCGCTGCTCGACACGCCGTGGCCGAAGCTCACGCGCACGCGCGACCGGCTCGAGGCGCTGCTCGACGCGGCGGCGCCGGAGCCGGCGCCGCTCCGCGTCGAGCCGCTGCTCGAGCTCCTCGTCGATCGCGAGCGCGCCGCCGACGAGGACCTGCCCGACACGGGCGTCGGCCGCGAGCGCGAGCGCTGGCTGTCCTCGCCGTTCATCGTCGGCGAGGACTACGGCACGCGCTGCACGACCGCGCTCCTGCTGTGCGCCGACGGCACGGGCGAAATCGTCGAGCGCAGCTACGAGCGCGACGGCCGCGCGGCGGCACTGCAGCGCTACACGCTGCCGGGACCTGGCTGACGATCGCGCTCGGCAATCCTGCCGCTGCCACGGGCCGTGCGGCCGGCCGGCCCGAGGAGCGTGGTACCGGCGCCGATGCGCCTCGCACGTCAGGCGACGACCGGGATGTCGAGGCGCGGTATCGTCGTGGCCCGGTGGTGACTCGTCAGCTCTCGGCAGTTGCCTCCGCGCACAGCCGATAGCCGACGCCGGCCTCCGTCACGATGTGGCGCGGCCGGCGCGGGTCCGGCTCGAGCTTCTGCCGCAGGTTGCGCACGACGACGCGCAGGTTGCGGCTGTCGTCGATGCGATCGGGGCCCCAGACCTCGCGAATCAGCCGCCGTTGCGTGACGAGCGCGCCGGCGTCGCGCGCGAGGGCCTCGAGCAAGCGGTACTCGACCGGCGTCAGGTGCAGTTCCCCGCTGGCCGGGCCCGTCGCGACACGCCGCTCGAGGTCCACCGTGAGCGATCCGAACCCGAGCCGCGGCAGCACGTCTTTGCGGCGCGCGATGCGCCGCAACGCCGCGCGGACGCGCGCGAGCAATTCGGGCGCGCTGAAGGGCTTGGTCACGTAGTCGTCGGCACCGGCGTCGAGTGCGGCGATCTTCTGCTCCTCCATGCTGCGAGCCGACAAGACGACGATCGGCACCGGCGCGAAGCGCCGTACGCGGCGGATCAACTCGAGGCCGTCGCCATCGGGCAGGCCGAGGTCCACGAGCAGCAGGTCCGGCTTGTGGCTGCGCGCCTCGATCTCCGCGCGCTCGGCCGTATCGGCCTCGACCACCCGATGCTGCTCGGACTCGAGCAGCGCGCGCAGCACGGCCCGGATATCGGGCTCGTCCTCGACGACGAGTATCTGGTACATCGCCGTCGTCACGCGGCGGCTTCCTGCAGCGGCACAGTGAAGGTGAAGCGCGCACCGCCCCCGGGGCGCGCTTCGGCCGCGATCGTGCCGCCGTGCGCCGCGACGATGCTGCGGCAGATCGTGAGTCCGAGGCCCGCGCCGCTGACGGAGCTCTCGGCACGGCCGCGCTGGAACTTGTCGAACAGTCGCGCCGGATCCCCGGGCGGCAGGCCCGGGCCGTCGTCCTCGACCGTGACGCGAACGAAGTCGCCATCGAGCGCCGCCGTGACCCAAACGCGCGTCCCCGGCGGCGTGTACTTCGCGGCGTTCTCCAGCAGGTTGACGAACACCTCGACCGCGAGCGTCGCATCGACGTGCACCGGCGGCAGGTCCGGCGGCACGCGCACCTCGACGAGGTGGCCGGCGAGTTGCGCGTCGAGGCGGGCGAGCGCCGCGCCCGCGAGGTCGTCGACCGTCTGCCAGTCGCGGCGCAGGACCACCTGGCCGCTCTCGAGGCGCACGAGGTCGAGCACGTTCGAGACGAGCTCGGACATGTCGCGCGCCTTGAGTTCGATCGAACGGGCGAGCTCCGTGCGGCGCTGCGGCGTGAGGGACTCGCCGTGCTCGGCGAGTGTACTGCCGGCGCCGGCGATGACCGCGAGCGGCGTGCGCAGGTCGTGGGAGATGGATGCGAGCAGCGTGTTGCGCACGCCTTCCGTCTCCGCCGCGATGCGCGCGTGCTCGGCTGCCTCGGCGAGCCGCACGCGCTCGAGCGCCAAAGCGATCTGCGATGCGAAGGTCTCGAGCAGGTGGAACTGCTCGGGCAGCAGCACGCGGCGCGGATTCGCAGGCCGCAGCGCAAGCACGCCGTGCGTCGCCGCCCACGGCCCGCCCGCGGCTTGCGCGCCGTGTGCCGGCGAGGCCGCGGCGCCCGGCGCTGCCAGCAGCGGCAGGTAGATCGCCGGCGCCGCCGGCAGCGTGTCGGTGCCAAGGCCCGCGGCGCGCCCGTGATCCGCCACCCACTGGGCGACGGACAGGTCGGCGCCGCGCAGCGAGCCAGGCAGTGGCGCCCCGGTCGGACGCCGCAGCCGGCCATGCACGTCGGGCAGCAGCATGACCGCCTGGCCGTCGAATACCTCGGCGACGTGCCGCACGGCCACGCCCGCGATGTTCGTGATGCCGCGCGTCGCGGCCAGCTCGCGCGTCATGCCATACAGCAACGCCGTGCGCCGCTCGCGCGCGCCCGCGACCCGCGTCTGCTGCCGCACGCTGGCCGTGAGGCCCGAAATCACGAGCGCGACCCCGAGCATGACGGCGAAGGTAACGAGGTACTGTACGTCCGAGACCGCGAAGTTGAAGCGCGGCGGCACGAAGAAGAAATCGAAGGCCGCGACGTTCAGCACCGCCGTCAGCGCCGATGGCCCGCGCCCGAGTCGCAGTCCCGCCAGCGTCACGCCGAGCAGGTACATCATGACGATGTTCGAGAGCTCGAAGTACGGATACATCGCGAACGCGACCGCCGTGCAAAGCGCGGTTACGCCGGCGGCCCAGACATAGCGCGGCCACGGCAGCGGGCGGTGTGCCGGCGCGGGCCGGCGCATCGCGGCGGACGCGGCCCGCGCCTCGCCGCGCGCTGCGATGATCGAGATGTCGACGTCGCCGTCGATGCGCACGAGACGGTCCGGTGTGGACGGCTGCAGCAGCCTGCGCCAGCGACGCCGGGTCGTGCTGCCGACCACGATCCGCGTCACCCGGCGCAGGCGCGCGTAGTCGAGCAGTGTCTCCGCCACCGACGGCCCGCCCAGCGTCACGGTCTCGGCGCCGAGCGATTCGGCCAGCCGCAGCACCGCGATGCGGCGATTGCGCTCGGTTTCGCCCAGCCGCAGCTGCCGCGGCGTCTCGACCGATACGACGATCCACTCGGCGTCGAGCGCGTCGGCGAAGCGCTTGCCGAAACGAACGAGCTCCTCTCCCTGCGGGCCAGGCCCCACGCCGATCAGGAAGCGGTCGCGTGCCAGCAGCGTCCGTGCGCTCGGTTCGCGCGCCGCGTAGGCACGCGCCGCCGCGTCGACCCGGTCGGCCGTGCGCCGCAGCGCGAGCTCGCGCAGCGCAATGAGGTTCGGAACGCGGAAGAAGCGCTCGACCGCCGTCGCGACCTGGTCTTCGACATAGACCTTGCCGGCCTTGAGCCGCGCCAGCAGGTCGTCGGGCGGCAGGTCGATCAGCTCGATCTCGTCGGCCTCGTCGAGGATGCGGTCCGGCACGGTCTCGCCCTGCCGGATCCCCGTGATGCCGGCCACCACGTCCTTGAGGCTTTCGAGGTGCTGGACGTTGACGGTCGTCCAGACGTCGATGCCGCCGTCGAGCAGCTCCTCGACGTCCTGCCAGCGCTTCGCATGGCGCGGCGCCGGCGTGCCGTCGACGAGATTGGAATGCGCGAGCTCGTCGACGAGCACGATGCCCGGACGGCGCGCCAGCGCCCGGTCGAGGTCGAACTCCTGGCGCACGATGCCACGATAGCGGACCGGGCACGTCGGCAGCTGCTCGAGCCCCTCCATGAGCCGCTCGGTCTCGATGCGGCCGTGCGGCTGCACGTAACCGACGACGAGGTCGCGGCCGGCGGCGCGCGCCGTGCGCGCCGCCTCGAGCATCGCATACGTCTTGCCGACGCCGGCGCTCGCGCCGAAGAAGATGCGCAGCCGGCCGCGCCGCGCGCGCGCCTCCTCGGCCTGCACCGCAGCCAGCAGGCGATCCGGGTCGGGTCGCTGGTCGTTCACCGCCTGCACGCTCCTCTGGTCTCCTCTCCTCTACTCTACGTGCGGCGTCAGAGCGACCCATCGAGTGCGAGGTTGAGCTCGAGCACGTTGATGCGCGGCTCGCCGATGAACCCGAGCAGTCGACCCTGCTCGTGCGCCGCGATCAGAGCCTCGACCTGCGCCGGCGCAAGGCCGCGCGCGCGCGCCACGCGTCCTGCCTGGTACCGTGCGGCCGCCGGGCTGATCTCCGGATCGAGCCCGCTCGCCGATGCCGTGACAAGCTCGACCGGAATCAGCTGCCTGTTGTCGGCGTCCGCGTCGTGCAGCGCCTTGGCATTGGCCTTGACGGCGTCGATCAATGCCGGATTGAGCGGGCCGAGGTTCGAGCCCGTCGACGCCGTACCGTTGTACGGCTGCGGTGTGGTCGCGGAAGGCCGGCCCCAGAAGTACTTCGGGTCCGAGAAGCCCTGGCCGATCAGCGCCGAGCCGACGAGCCTGCCGTCCTTCAGGATCAGGCTGCCTTTGGCCTCACGCGGGAACGCAACCATCGCGATCCCGGTGATCACGAGCGGGTACACGATCCCGAGCAGCACCGTCATGACGAGGAGCAGACTGACTGCGGGTCGCACGAGTCGCATGAGCATCGTTCTTCTCCTCAGGCCCAGCCGGCCGCGGACAGGACCACGTCGATCAGCTTGATCCCCGGGAACGGCACGACGATCCCGCCGAGGCCGTAGACCAGCAGGTTGCGCCGCAGCAGCGGTCCGGCCCCGAGCGGCCGGTACTTGACGCCTTTGATCGCGAGTGGGATCAAGAGCACGATGATCAGCGCATTGAAGATCACCGCCGACAGGATCGCCGAGTTCGGCGTCGCAAGGTGCATGATGTTGAGCGCGCCGAGCTGCGGATACGTGACCGCAAACGCGGCCGGAATGATCGCGAAGTACTTCGCGACGTCGTTGGCGATCGAGAACGTGGTGAGCGCGCCGCGGGTCATCAGCATCTGCTTGCCCGTCTCGACGATCTCGATGAGCTTGGTCGGATTCGAGTCGAGATCCACCATGTTGCCGGCTTCCTTGGCCGCCTGCGTCCCGGTGTTCATGGCCACCGCGACGTCCGACTGCGCGAGCGCCGGCGCATCGTTCGTGCC
>Ga0075017_100001735_pt1 | contig 13506 bp, 14 predicted proteins | sample AleBraG_ABR_2012_FD_71475 | JGI IMG/M metagenome (GOLD analysis project Ga0075017, IMG submission 71475) | Freshwater sediment microbial communities in response to fracking from Pennsylvania, USA - Alex Branch Run_MetaG_ABR_2012 | ecosystem: Environmental > Aquatic > Freshwater > Creek >... | reverse complement strand
CACCATCGGCAGTCCAGCGGGGGCGCTCTGCGGCGGAACGGTGACCTCACCAGCCGGTGATCACGTCCGCGGCGGGTCATTGGTCGGCTCGGGCTACTACAACGCTCCCATCCCGACCGCCCACGGCAGCTCCTGTTCCAACTTCGCTGGTCCCGACATCGTCGGCCAGATCAAAGTCACGATCAGCTGGACAATGACCGGGCCCCCAATTGCCAACACCGTCGTGGTCTACAAGCTCAACCCGGCGACCGTCGCGGGTGCCGGTGTTGACACGATCACGTTGAAGGCTCCCGGCGGCACTGCCGTGAAGACGGGGTCTTTCGCAACCGGGCTCCTCAATACGACAAGGCTGAAGACAACCCTTCCCGGTCCAGCGTGTGGACCTGGGCCCTGGGCGGCTTTCGGGATCAACGGCGGCAATGTCTCGATGTAGTAACAGTTGAGTTCAATCGGTGCCGGTGGCAGTCCATACGCCAGGTGCCAGCCCGATGACTCGCAAGCAGGAGCATTCTCATTGGCCATCGTCATCTCACCTGACGTGTCGGGGCCGTCAGTCGCAATCAGGATCGGATTGCGGGTCCCATTGGTCGCCGCGAGCACTGCATCTTGTTGTGCCAGCTTGACCGGCTGCATCATCGAGCAGTATCGGTGCCGGTACTGCTCGAACGCTGTCCCTGAACAGTGACACTGTCCCTCAGGGTCCACCGCCGAATGGCGGGTCCTCAATACCTTCGGGAGCACTGGAGAATTCAGCCTGACCAGTGGTCATGAGGCGCCCTCGGGCCTCGTCGACCGGGCCGCCAGTTGCACAGCTAACGCAGGCGCGGTTTCGACCACCAACTGTTCGAAGATGGTGTCGATCGCCGACACCTCCGCCTTGAGCTCGAGTGCCCGTCGGGCCAGCATCCGCAGCGTCAGCTTGTTGATCGACACGAGGTCCCGCCCGTCGGCCGTCGATAGGACGAGGCCCGCTCCAGCAACCGGTAGACGTTGAGGCCCCGCAACTCGGCCCGGATGCAGTCGGGCCCGGTGGCAATGAGTGCCCGCATCTGGTTGAGCGCCCGGCCGCGTCCCTTCCTGGCTGACGCTCGTGCGACACGCAATACCCGCATGGCCTCGACGTTTCCGTCCCTGGTCTTGGCTTCTCCGGTGGCGTCCCCACCTTGGGCGGCCCGGGCTGCCGAGATGGCGTCCTGCGGGTCGGACTTGCCGTGCCGGCGACGACGTAGACAGTTGGGTCGGTTGACCTCGACGACCTTCACGCCCCGACGGTGGAGGTGGCGGGTGAGTCCTGCGCCATACGAGCCGGTGCCTTCGACCCCGAGGAGGTCGACCTCACCGAAGCTCTCCAGCCAGGGCAGCAACTGCCCATAGCCCTTGGGGGTCGTCGCAAAGGACTCCACGCCGAGGAGCCCTCCCGTTCGTCCAGGGTGGAGGCGACCAGCACGTCCAGGTGGGTGTCGGCACCTCCCGTGATCTGCCGTGTCAACGTGGTCGTCGTCATCCTTTCGCTCACACTGCGGGTGGGATGGCACCGCACCGAACGGGACGATGGACAGGACAGCGACGGGCCTGTGCGGCGGGCTCCTATGAGGTCACTCCGTCCGACCGGCAGGTGTCGAGTGGATGTCCAAGACGGGCCGATGGATCGTTATCAAGACAGTCCGATCATGTCAGACGGGAAAGTTGAGTCAGACCTGGCTTGGGCATCCACCCTCACGCTGACCGGTGTCACCGCCGAGGTGGTGGACCGGATCAACGCCCGATTCAATCCTCGCTGCCGGGTGGGTGTCGGGTCAGGCGCGGCCCAGCACGCCGCCCCACTTCTCGCGGGTCAGGGATCTCCGATTGTCGAGATGATGTACCGCTTGACGTTCGCCGATCGGATTGGTGGCGATACGGCCGCCGGCTGACCGGCGCCCCGAAAGGCGAGCAGATGTTCCTCTCCATCCCATCGCTCGAAGATGTTGATCCGCCGATCGTCGATTGGATCGGCTGCCTGTACGAAATCAAGGCAACCTGTCGCTTGACGGGCCCGGCCCACTACTTCCGCATTGGCATCAAGAAACGTCGAACGGTCGGCTGGATCCACGATCAGATGGCCGGCAATGATCAGCATGGGTCCAACCTACTGAGGAGTACCGAATCATTCCCGCCAATCGACTCCCACCCCCGAACGTCAGGAGCGTGTCACGCTCAGGCACGTGTGAGGTCATTCGATTCGGGCTTCCGGGCGCACTACCTTCGGACGAAGCCCGATCCCCTGAAAGGCGATCACCATGGCCAAGCTGATCTACCTGGCGATCACGTCGCTCGACGGATACATCGAGGACGAGCAGGGCAACTTCGACTGGGCGGCACCCGACGAGGAGGTGCACAGCTTCGTCAATGACCTGGTACGACCGGTCGGCACCCACTTGTACGGGCGCCGGATGTACGAGACGATGGTCTACTGGGAGACGGTCAGCAGCCCTGCCGACGGGCCGGCTTTCGCCCGCGACTTCACGGAGCTGTGGCAGGCGGCCGACAAGATCGTCTACTCCAGGTCACTGGAAGCCGTGTCGAGCGCGAGGACGCGCATCGAGCGCAGGTTCGACCCGCAGGTGATCCAGCAGATGAAATCGTCCCAGGAACGAGACATCTCCGTAGGTGGCCCCGACCTGGCCGCCCAGGCGCTCAAGGCCGGGCTCGTCGACGAATGCCAGCTCCTGCTGACGCCCGTCATCGTGGGGGGCGGCAAACCATCGCTGCCCGACGACGTCCGCCTTGACCTCGAACTGCTCAGCGAGCACCGTTTCCGCAACGGCGTCGTGTTCCTCCACTACCGCACCTCGACGGCCGACCCACCGCACGCCTGATCGGTCGCCGGGACCGGGTCGCCCATCGGACCTGGCCGGGCTGCCCATGGTGGGCCGATGGCTACGACAGACCGAGCCGCTCGGAGAGGGAGGAGATGTAGTCGATGTGCGCATCGACCGAGTCCAGGCCGAGGCCCATGGTGACCACCGAGACATGTGTGCCGCCAGCCCCTCGCCACGCCTCGATCTCCCGGATGAGCTCGCCTACGTCACCACCACTGAGCGCCACGTAGTCGCCGCCGAACTGATCGACCGACCTGCCGGCACGGGCCACGCGGTTGCGGAGCCCCGTCCAGGCTTCGATGGTGTGCTCGACGCCACCACCGAAGAAGAGGAACCCGTCGCCGAGCCGGGCCGCGCGATCGAACGCCTTGTCCCCGGCCCCACCGAGCCATATCGGAATCGGGCCAGACGGCTTGGGTACGAGTGCCGCCCGGTCGATCCGGTCGAAGCGACCCGAGTAGTCGACGACAGGCTCGGTGAAGAGACGACGGAGCAGACCGATCTGCTCCTCCTGGCGGGCACCACGGGTGTGGAAGTCCTGACCGAGGGCTTCGTACTCGACAGGGTTCCAACCGACGCCGACGCCGAGCCGCAGCCGACCCCCGGACAGGAGGTCGACATCGGCGGCCTGCCGTGCCACCAGTGCGGTCTGGCGTTGCGGCAGAACCAGGATCCCCGTAGTGAAGCGGATCCGCTGGGTGATGCCGGCCAGGTATCCGAACAGCACGAATGGGTCATGGAACGGATCACGCTCGGTGTAGGGACCCTGCAGGTGAGGCGACCGATCGGCATGAACGGCGCCGAGTACATGCTCATAGGCGAGGAGATGGTCGAAACCCAATTCCTCCACCGCACTCGAAAACGCCCGGAGCGCGGTGGGGTCGCCCTGCAGTTCGATCTGGGGGTACGCGATGCCGATCTCCATGTGCCCCACTTTCTCACGGGAGATTCATCTGTGCCCCCGCACGCTGCCGGATCGGCCAAGACCGTGGGCAGCCGGCCAAGCGCGAGTCCCGTCCTCGGGGTGGTCGGGACATTGGGGGGTCCATGTGCGCAATCGAGGCGAGTGTTCGGGTCGAGAGTCCCGATGAAGCCCGACTGCTCCTGCCAGCGGCCCGAGAAGCACTCGTCCCCCGGGCGCCGGGAATCGTCCGTGACTGCTGGCGGGAGCCGATGGACGGAACCGGAGCGTCCCCCTCAGCCTTCGAGACCCCTCAGCCTTCGAGACCCCTCAGCCTTCGAGACCCCTCAGCCTTCGAGACCAAGGGGTATGCGGAAGAGCCTGCACGGTATCCGGTGACGCCGGTCCTACGAGGCACCCAGGTCGATCCGACGGTCCGTGAGGTCCTCGCTCAGGTCTGCGGCGTCGACGACGAGAGGCCGCGTGCCCCGGGAACCGTCACCAACCCTGTGTCCCGGGCCCACCTTTGAACGGCCCGACGAGATCGGCGGTGATCCAGCCACCGTAGAAGCCTCCGGGCTGGGGGTCGACCTCCTCGTCTCCCAGCAGGCAACGGTCCATGGGGGCGGGGTAGAAGGCCACGAAGCCGGCGATGGCGGCGAAGGCGGGGCTCGGGTCGTCGTACCCCCAAGCGGCATCCGGCGCCAGCGCGTCCCCTACGGTGACGTCGAAGTAGTGGGCCGTGCCCTTCCACTCACAGAAGGACGCGTGGCGGGTTCGAATCAGGCAGCCCGCAAGGACGTCGCTTGGCGGCACGTAGTAGTTGGGTGGGTGGCTCGTCTCGAGGACCCGGAAGCCGGTCACGGTGTCGGCGATGGTGATGCCGGCGAACACCACCCGGATGCGTGACGTGACCGCCTCCAGTCGGGGTGGTCGGGGATAGTCCCATACCGATTCCCGACCGGGTTCGAGGGGGGTGCCGGAGCGGTGGCGGTCACCGTGATTTGGAGTCCTCATGACTCCAGCATGCCAACCGGGGCCCGGCGATCGGGTCAGCCCCCGTGCCGCCGGCCTGCGACTGTCGGTGCCCCAGGCGGTCGCCTCGGAAGGAAGCGCGGCACCTTCACCCGACGCGACCTCGGACAGCTCGGCGAATCCGCCGATCCCGGACGGTCCCGATACCCGTCGACCACTCGCCGGATGCGGGACGCACGGTGCGGATCGGTCCGGGTTGGAAAGGTGCTAGATGCCGGCCATTTCGGCTCAGCTCGTCTGCGGACGGGCCCGATCGAGCGCCCTCCTCGACATCGGCACCATCTTCGCCATCCCGAATGACACCTCGAGTGCCAGTGTCGTGGCAATCCGTGGGTCCAGGGTGGCAGCGGTCTGGCTGATGGCCGAGGCGAGCGCCATCGCCCCGAGACCGTGCCGGCTCCACCCGGTCGGTCGGCCGTCGTCGGCTGGACCGACCCGGAATCGGAGACGTTCGGCCTCGTCATCGACGACCGGTCGCATCTCGAACGCGCACTTGATCGGAATGATGTGGGGCCGATGGGCCTCGGGCACGGTGACCACCACAGTGCCCCATGGAGATGCACCAACGTGCTCCGCCACGTGCCTGTAGAGCCGCTCTACCGAGGGGAATGCCGCCTCGGGCACCAGTGCCGGAACGAGCTGACTGTGCATGATGCCGACGACCGTCAGCAGTTCAGGCTCCGCCGGTGTCGTCCCGTCACCGCTCAGGACCCGGTTGATCGCCGGCCCGAAGATCCCCTGCCCGGGGATCAGGTCGGTGCCCTCGATGTCGATGCTCCCGCTGTCCACCAGGGTCGCCTCGCCGGTCGCCGCAGCCAGGACGGCGAGGAGGTCCTCCGCCCGGACCCGTTGGTCGTCACCCTTGACGAGCGCGATCGCGTAGTCCTGGACCGAGCGGACGGCCGCGATGAAGTCCCGGGAGTTCTGCGCCTGACGGGCTTGCAACGCCCTCGATCCCGCCCAGGGGTCTGCGATCGCCCGCTCCATGGCGAGTCTCGCTTTGCGGACCTTCACCAGGCCCATCCGCGGGTTCCGGACTCTGGAATCATCGGTGTTGTGTCGACCTGTCGGCAGACGACCTTTACCGGTGTCCCGCATCGCCGGAGACGGGGCCTGGGACACCCCGGCACGTTGATCATCCGAGACGGCGATCGTGCTGCCGATCAGGACCACCAGCCGCACCGGTGGCTGCACCAAAGAGTAAAGTATGTACTTGACTGTTGCCGACAGTCGCTCGTATCCTCGCGTACATGCCGGACCAGACCATCGACCTGGATCGAACCTTCCAGGCGCTGGCCGACAAGAGCAGGCGCGGCATGGTGGAACGACTCGCACGGGGACCAGCCTCGGTCAGCGAGCTCGCGCAGCCGCTGGCGATGTCCCTGGCCGCCGTGGTCCAACACGTGCAGGTCCTCGAAGGGTGCGGGGTGGTGAAGACCGAGAAGGTCGGGAGGACACGCATGTGTCAGCTCGAACCCGCCGCGATGACCGCCGCCGAAGGGTGGATCCACGATCGGCGGCGGGGTTGGGAAGCCCGGCTGGACCGGTTGGGCGACGTCTTGGAGGAAGCAACGACCACCGAGGGGAAACCGTGACCGAGTCCACCGTCGCCCATGACACGTTCGTGGTCGACCGGACGTACCGGGTTCCGGTCGACCGGACCTTCCGGGCATGGGCGGATCCCCAACTCAAGTCCCGCTGGTTTGCCGGCTCTGCGGAGGCGCTGGGAGCCGGCTACGAACTCGACTTCCGGGTCGGGGGCCGCGAGGTCAATCATGGTGGTCCTCCCGGCGGGCCGGTCTACACGTACGAGGCGGAGTTTCGAGACATCGTCCCCGAGCAGCGGATCGTCTACACGTACGAGATGTACGCCGACCAGGCCCGCATCTCCGTGTCCGTCACCACGGTCCTGTTCAGCGGGGACGGTGCGACATCGAAGCTGGTCCTCACGGAGCAGGGGGTGTTCCTCGACGGCCTCGACACCGTGATCCAGCGGGAGGAGGGAACCCGTTCGATGCTGGACTCGCTGGCCACGTTGTTGACCGGCGACGTGCCGCGATGACGCTGCCCGGCGACGTCACCGACCGGTGGACGAGACGACACCCCGGGCGATGATCGGTCCCGTGCCCCGGCCGTGAGCCTGATCCCCAGGATCCCCACCACGGATCCCTTCCCTCCACTGATCAATCACCATCACCATCCCCGTCCATCTCTGAGGAGTACAAGCATGTCATCGGTCCGTGTCCACAACTTCGCCGTTTCGCTCGACGGTTTCAGCACCGGTGAGGGGCAGTCCCTCGAGCAGCCGTTCGGACATGCAGGAACCCGGCTCCTCGACCGGTTCCTGGCCACCCGCACCTTTCGCGAGTTGCACGGCGAGTCGGGGGGAAGCAACGGAGTCGACGAGGCCTTCGCCAGCAACTGGGGGACGGGCATCGGAGCCGAGATCATGGGCCGCAACAAGTTCGGCCCCCAGCGCGGCCCGTGGGCCGACGAGGAGTGGAAGGGTTGGTGGGGCGACGATCCCGTGTTCCACACACCGGTGTTCGTGCTGACGCACCATCCGAGGCCGTCGATCCAGATGGAGGGCGGTACGACCTTCCACTTCATCGACGCCACGCCCGCCGAGGCCCTCGCGATCGCCCAGGAAGCAGCAGGTGGCCTCGACGTGCGCATCGGCGGAGGGCCGTCGACGGTCCGTCAATTCCTGGACGCAGACCTGATCGATCACCTTCACCTGATCCTCGTGCCCATCGTCCTGGGACGAGGGGTACGACTCTGGGATGGACTCGAGGGACTGGAGGAACGCTTCGCCGTGGAGGCGGTCAGCACGCCGAGCGGCGTCACCCACGTCACCTTCACCCGTCGATAGCCGGCCGGGCGAGCCGCACCCGTTGGTCCCGTCCTGCGCGGGACCAGGGGTCAGGGGTCAGCAATCCTGCCCGGCAACCGTCAGTTGGTGAGCCACCGGACGGTGGTCCGTCGACAGGCAACGCTCCCCGCTCGGTCGTGCACTATGACTTCCCGGCCTCGTAGGTCTCCGTGAACAGGTCCCCTTGGGCGGCACCCGACCCGGACTTGCCCCCTCCCGCACCTCGGAGGACGAACGCGATGCCCACGGCCAAGATCGCACCGGCCAGGGGCCCGGCCACGTAGATCCAATAGCCGGTGAACGTGGTGCTCACCAGGTCGGGGCCGAATGTACGGGCCGGGTTCATCGAGGCCCCGGAGATGGGGCTGCCCCAGAGGCCGGCCAGCGCGATGTATCCCCCGACCCCGATGGCGCCGAACAGCCCGATGTTCTGCGCCCCCGAGGCCGTGCCGAGGATGACGCTGACCAGCCCCATGGTCAGGAGCAGCTCCATCCAGAACGCGGCCATGTCCGAATGGCCGGGCGCCGGATAGTTGGCCCCGTACTTCGCCGATACCGTGATCACCGCGTGGAGCACGAGCGCCGCCAGGGTCGCGCCGATGAGCTGGACGACGATGTAGCCGGGTACCCGCCGCCACGGAAAGTCGCGACGCAGCGCGAAGGCGATGCTGACCGCCGGGTTGAGATGGGCGCCGGATACCTTGCCCATGAACAGGATGATCCCCATCACCATCAGGCCGGGTGCGACCACGGCGGCGGAGCGACCGATGGTACCGGGGAAGGCCTGGCCCATCATGCCCCCACCGGCCGCCACCATCACCAGGAGGAACGTCCCCAGCAACTCCGAGAAGAGGCGGCGCCATTCCTGCCTCGGATCGTTGAAGTCCGAAATGCGGTCGATCATGTTCTGCTCGTAGCGAGCGATGGGCCCGAGGACGGGGAATTCCTGAGTTGCCGGCATCGTCGATCCTGCTTTCCAATTGTTGCGTCCGCGGAGGGAGATGGGGTTCAGCAGCCCTCGCCGAATCGTAGGACCGCCACGACGGGCCGAGTTGGATGGGTTCCCCGGTCCTCATCGGAAGCGAGGCATGCTGAGGTCATGGGTCCGGCATCGCTGCGCATCGTGGCGGCAGTCAATGTCTCCACTGTCGGCGACGCGGTCCTGCTTTTCCTCGCTGTCACCTTGTCCTGGGCCGGCGTACCGGGAATCGGCACGGTGGCGCTCACGGCGGCCGCTGTTGCCGCCAGCCAAGGCCGATTCGATCTCGGCGCGGTGATCGTCGTGTCGTCGATCGCCGGAGAGGTCGGCGGTCTGATCGGCTACTGGATCGGAGACCACTGGGGCCGCGAACTCGCCGAGCGACCGGGAAAGCACCAGGACCGCCGCGAGCGACTGCTCACCCGGGGTGAGCAGGTCTATGCCCGATGGGGTCGGCTCGCCGTGTTCGTCACACCGGCGGTCATCTCCGGCACGGCGAAGATGCGGTACGGACAGTTCGTTCTGTGGAACTTCCTCGCATCCCTCGGCTTCTCCGTGTCGGTGGGTGCAAGTGCCTACGGAATCGGCAGGATCGCCAGTGGTCACCACTCGCGCCAGGACATCGCCTTCCTGGTCATCGGAGGTGTCGTCGGTACGGTCATCGTGATCAGGACCCGTCAAAGGCACCGGGAACACACGGCCGGATCCGCGCCCGCCCCTGACGCCGAAGGAGGCTGACCCGTATCTCCGGAGCGTGCGTGAGCCGGTCGCACGGTGCCGGTGGGTTGTGCCCGTAGCTCGACCTCCCGGTCCAGCCTGCTGCCACCCCGATCCGACCAGTCCGGGCACTACAACCGACACCACCGGTGAGCGGCTCCCGTCTGGCCGGGAGGACCGGCCGGGCCGGTTCTCGCCCTTACGGGCGATGGCGTCGGTTGGCGTCGCGCCCGCGCTGACGGGTGGCCGCCGACCGTGCCTCGTCCTTGGTGCTGCGCTCTTCGACGTAGGCCAGGAACTCGGCCCGTCGTCGCCGATCGAGGGTACCGTCGGTCACGGCCCGGTCGAGCGCGCAGCCTGGCGTGCCGAGGTGGCTGCAGTCCGAGAACCGGCACTCCTCGGCCAGGGCATCGAGGTCGGGGAAGCGCGGGGACTCGTCCTCCTCCTCGCCGTCGTCCCACGACGTCGCCGCCCGGATGCCCGGGGTGTCGATGATCGCCCCGCCACCGGGCAGCGCCAGCAACTCCCGCCGGGTGGTGGTGTGGCGGCCCTCGCCCGTGCGACCGACCTCGTTCGTCTCCTGGGCGTCGTTGCCGAGCAGGACATTGGTCAAGGTCGACTTGCCGGCACCCGAGGCCCCGAGCAGCACCACCGTGCGGTCGGCGGTGAGGGCCCGCAATCGGTCGAGGCCGTCCCCGGTGACGGTACTGGTGGTCACCACCTCCACGCCATCGAGCGCCCCACCCAACTCGGCGATGAGCGCCTCGCCGCTGTCGGACGTGTCGACCTTGGAGAGCACGAGGACGGGAACCGCACCCGAGTCGTGGGCCAGGGTCAGCATGTCCAGGAGGCGGCTGCTCCCCACCCGCGTGTCGAGCGCCCAGGTCACGACCACGACGTCGACGTTGGCCGCCATGTGCTGGGGCTCGTCCCGCCCAGACACCGACTGGCGGACCAACAGGCTGCGGCGCTCGAGGCGCTGGAGCACCCCCTGGCCGTCGGGCACCACCCAGTCGCCGACCACGATCTGCGGGCACTCCCGCAGGGGCACCCGGCGGGCCTTGCGGGTCCCCTGGAGGGTCGCCCACCCCCGGTCGATGCGGACGACGCGGGCCGCCAGCTCGGAGGAGTACCCACCAGCCCGGGCCTCGTCGACCCGGGTGCGGTCGAAGCCGATCGGGGCGAGGGGATGGGCACCCTGGTCGTCCGGTGGCGTCACCTGCGAGAGCATAGGACCGCAGGGTCGGCCCACCCCGGTCCCGCCCGGTCCCTCAGGCCTCCGGTGGGGCGAGGGCATTGACCTCGGCCACCTCGTCGGGCGTGAGCACCCATGTGGCCGCCGCTGCATTGGCCCGGACCTGGGCGGGCGAGGTCGCCCCGGCGATGACCGAGGCGACCACGGGCTGGGCGGCCAGCCAGGCGAGCGCCAGCTCCAGGACGGAGTGGCCCCGCTCGGCGGCCCAGGCCGTCGCCGCCTCCACGACGTCGAAGTTGCGGTCGGACAGCATCCCGGCCCCGGCGCTGCCGAAGTGGACGAGCCGGGTGCCGGCCGGTGCGTCCCGGCCCCGGGTGTACTTGCCGGAGAGCAGGCCACTGGCCAGCGGGTAGTAGGGGAGGTAGCCGAGGCCGAGCCGCTCGGCTTCGGGCACCGCGTCGGCCTCGTCGTCCCGCTGGAGCAGGTTCCACTGGTTCTGGACGGAGACGAAACGGGCCCCGCCGGCCGCGGCCTCCGCCTCCCGGAGCTGGGCCGCGCTGAAGTTGGAGCAGCCGATCTCGCGCACTTTTCCTTCGGTCACCAGCTCGTCGAGCACCCCCAAGGTGTCGGCGATCGGCGTGGCCTCGTCGGGACGGTGCAGCTGGTAGAGGTCGATGCGGTCCGTGCCGAGTTTCGCCAGGCTGCGCTCGACCGCCGAGCGTACGTAGTCCGGGGCGGCCCCGCCGGTGCCCCCGTCCACCGGGCTGGCGAACTTCGTGCCGATCACGATCTCGTCCCGCCGGGTGCCGAGCGCCTTGGCCAACCGGGCCTCGCTCTCGAGGTACGAGTCGGCGGTGTCGAAGAAGGTGATGCCGGCCTCCAGGGCGGCATCCACCACCGGTGGGACGGCGTCCTCCTCCATGAAGAAACCGAAGTTGTTGGTGCCGAGGCCGATGACCGATACCTCGAGGGAGCCGATGCGTCGCGTGTCCATGGGACCTGTACTACCAGCCCCCGGGATCCCGTGGATCGCCGACCGGGAGCGGGAGCGGCCCGGGGGTGCCATCCTGGGCCGGTGATCACCACGCTCGAGACCGGTCGCCTGGTCCTGCGGCCGTTCACCGGGGAGGACCTCGACGGGTTGACCGCCCTCCATGCCGAGGAGTCTTTCTGGTGGTATCCGCTCCGTCGTGGGATGACCGCGGAGGAGACCGGGGCGTTTCTCGACCGGATGATCGAGCACGGTGGCGCTCCTGATCGCCCGACGTTCCACGCCGTGACCGAGCGGGGGACCGGCGCGCTGGTCGGTTGGGCCGGGCTGGCCGTGCCCGACTTCCTCCCCGAGATCCTGCCGGCGGTCGAAGTGGGATGGAGGCTCGGCACCGGGTTCCGGGGCAAGGGGTACGCCACCGAGGCGGCCGCGGCCACCTTGCGCTGGGGGTTCGAGGACCTGGGCCTCGACGAGATCGTCTCGATCTTCGAGCCCGACAACCGTCCATCGGGCCGGGTCATGGATCGCCTCGGCTTCGGGCCGGGTTCTGCGACCACGGAGCCCGGACGCGGCCATCTCCTGCTGGTGCGGCGCCTGTCGGCGGAGGACTGGCGCGCTACCCCCCGGTGAGGCGCGCCCGGTCGCCGGCCCCGGACCGGGCCGGTCAGCCCAGGGCGAAGTCGGCGAGGTCGGGCCGGCGGGTCCAGGTCCAGTAGTCGACCAGGCGCCAGGGGCTCAGCACGTGGATCTCCCCGGCCGAGTTCTTGAAGAAGGAGTGCTCGATGGAGGGCTGGGACCACACCAGGCCCCGCATCTCGCGTTGGGACCGCTCGTGCCAGTCCTCGTAGCGCTCGACGAGGGGCTCCATCGTCCGGTGGCCCCCGGCGACGAGGGCCTCGAGGCACTGGGTGATGTACCGCATCTGGCACTCGGAGTGGAAGATGAGGCTGCCGCCGTGGGCGAGGTTGGTGCCGGGGCCGTACATGCAGAAGAAGTTGGGGAATCCGGGCACGGTGATCCCGAGGTAGGCGGCCGGCCGCTCGCCCCACAGGGTCCGCAGGTCGACGCCGTCCCGGCCCACGATGGACATCGGGAACAGCACGTCGGTGGCCCGGAACCCGGTGGCGTAGACGAGGATGTCAGCCGGATGCCGCTCGCCGTCGACCGTCACCACCGCATCGGGTTCGATGTGGTCGATGGCCGTGCGCACCAGGTCGACGTTGTCGCGCGTGAGGGCTCCGAGCCACGCACCGTTGTCCTGGAGGGTGCGCTTGCCGGTCGCCGGGTAGTCGGGCACCACCTTGGCCACCAGCTCCGGATCGTCGCCGACCTGGCCGACGATCCAGTCGGTGAACATCTGGCGGGTGAGCTCGTTCATCTCGCTCACCGCGCGCTGCTGGTCCGGGTAGTCCGGGTCGACCCGGGCGGCCTCCAGTCCCTTGTCGCAGCCGGGCCACAAGATCAGGAACCGGTACCAGCGGCCGTAGAACGGGAGGTGGCGCAAGGCCCAGCGCACACCGGGCCCGACGGTGGCGTGGTAGTTCGGGTTGGGGAACATCCACTGCGCTGTGCGCTGGAACACGGTCAGGTGGTCGACCTCGGGGGCGATGGTGGGGGCGATCTGGAACCCGCTGGCCCCGGCCCCGATCATGGCCACCCGCCGGCCGGTCAGGTCGACATCGTGGTCCCAGCGGGCCGAGTGGAAGGCCGGCCCGGCGAAGGTCTCCTGGCCCTCGATCTCGGGTACGTGGGGCCGGTTGAGCTGACCCACGGCCGAGATCACGGCCCGGGCCGTGAGCACGTCCTCGGTACCGTCGGCCGCCCGGGTGCGCACCGCCCAGGTGGCCGACGCCTCGTCCCAGGTGGCCCCGAGTACCTCGGTCTCCCACCGAACGTGGGGGCCGATGCCGTGCTTGTCCATGACCGACTGGAAGTAGCGCTGGAGCTCGGGCTGC
>Ga0075017_100001733_pt1 | contig 13512 bp, 12 predicted proteins | sample AleBraG_ABR_2012_FD_71475 | JGI IMG/M metagenome (GOLD analysis project Ga0075017, IMG submission 71475) | Freshwater sediment microbial communities in response to fracking from Pennsylvania, USA - Alex Branch Run_MetaG_ABR_2012 | ecosystem: Environmental > Aquatic > Freshwater > Creek >... | reverse complement strand
GCCACCGCGAGCGCGAGCAGGAGCTGGGCCGGCCGCGTGCGCACGGGCCGGAGGCTAGCCAGCCACCGGAGGGGTGACGGGTGCGGGCCCTGGCGGGCCCGGCACTACCCCATGAGACCGGGCCCTGGCGGGCCCGGCACTACCCCATGAGACCGGGCCCTGGCGGGCCCGGCACTACCCTGAATCGCCATGACGCTCGCCGAGCGACTCGGGCATCCCGCCGACGCCAAGCTGCTGATCATCAGCGGCGACGACCTCGGCCTCACCCACGCCAGCAACGTCGCCACCTACGACGCGCTGCGCAACGGCCTCGCCACCAGCGCGGGGCTCATGGTGCCCTGCCCCTGGGCCCGCGACGCGGTTGCCGGGTACCGGGGCGAAGACGTCGGCGTGCTGCTCACGCTCAACGCCGAGCACGACACCTACCGATGGGGGCCAATCACCAACGCACCCAGCCTGCTCGACGGCGACGGCGGCTTCCCCCGCACCCTCGACGACTCGTGGGACCACGCCGACCTCGACGAGGTGCGCCGCGAGTGCCGGGCGCAGACCGAGCGGGCGATCGTGTGGGGCTTCGACGTCAGCCACGTCGCCAGCCACCTCGGCACCCTCGTGCAGCGGCCCGAGTTCTTCGACGTGTACCTCGAGCTCGCGCTCGACTTCGGCTTGCCGCTGCGCCTCGCGGGCGACGAGCACCTCGCCGGCTTCCCGTTCCGGAAGCTCGCGGCCGAGGAGGGCGCGGTGTTCCCCGACCACGTGGTGCCGTGCGCACCGGGAGAGCGCCGCCGCATCGAGCGCGCGCTGTTCGACCTCCAACCCGGCGTGACCGAGCTGTGCCTCCACCCCGGTGTCGACTCCGACGAGCTGCGCGCCGCGTGCCGAGACGACTGGGCGGGCCGGGTGGAGGACCACGCCGCGCTGTGCCGCGACCCATCGCTGCGCGACCTCGTCACGCGCGCCGGCGCCACGCTCATCGGATGGCGCGAGCTCCGCGAAGTGGCGCGGGCCTAGCTGCTCGTTGCGGAGAGCACGCCGGCGCGCCACGCGGCGTAGCCGCCGGTGGCCGACAGCAGGTCGAGCAACTGGCCGGGGTCACCCGCCGTCTTCATACGGCCGCGCATGAACGCGACGTTCGGGTCGAGCTCACCGGCGAGCATCGCCTGCGCCTCCGCATGTGGGATGGTCACCGACACGTCGGCCTTCGGGTTGTTGCCCGGCGTCGCCGCAGTGACGACACCGTCGGCGACGGCGAGGTGGAACTTCACGTCGCCTGCGGGAGTGCCGCCCACCACCACCTGCACGGTGGCCGACGGTCCGGGAGCGGCGCCCGTCCCCGCGAGCGCGGCGATCCACTCGTCGCTCAGGAACTCACTCACGCGTCGTCTCCTCCATCTCCGATGCGCGCACCCACGTGCACGCGCAGGCCGGCGAACAGGTCGGTCTCGCAGTCGCCTTCGGGCACTCCGGTGTCGACCAGCGTGCGGGCGAGCTCGTACTCGTCCCACGGGAAGGCCTCGCGCATGAGGTCGTCGGGGACGCGCATCCAGTGGCTGTCGGGGTCGATCTGCGTGCGGTGCGCGAGCAGGGCAGCGCGGCGCCGGTGCAGGAACTCGCTCACGTCGATCAACGTGCTCGGCGCCACGTGCGCGGCGTCGGCCGGAAACTTCTCGATCCGCTCGGCGTAGGGGCTCTCCTCCCCCAGCTTCACGTAGGCGTCGTGCAGGGCCATGATGCGCCGGAACGAGAAACCCGAGTAGTAGAGCTTCTGCGGCTGCCACGCCGGCCCGGCGTCGGGGAACTGCGTGGGATCACCGGCTGCGTCGAATGCGGGCCCGGAGATCTCGTGCACGCGCAAGTGGTCGGGGTGGGCGTACCACTGCTGCTCGTCGGGGTAGGTGATGATCACCTGCGGCCGCTCGGCGCGGACGATGCGCACGAGGCGCTCGACCGCTTCGTCGAGCGGGGCCATGGCGAAGCAGTCGGGGTGCTGGTTCGAGTCGCTGCCGGCCATGCCCGAGTCGCGGTAGCCGAGCAGGTGCAGCGACGAGTAGCCGATCGCGTCGACGCTCGCCTGCAACTCGGCGGCGCGCACCTCGGCGAGGTGCTCGCGCACCTCAGGGGTGTCGACGCGCGGGTTGAGGATCTCGCCCTCCTCGCCCCCGGTGCAGCACACCAGCACCGTCTCCACACCCTCGGCGGCGTACCGCGCGACGGTGCCCGCCCCCTTCGACGCCTCGTCGTCGGGGTGCGCATGCACGGAGAGCAGGGTGAGCGGTTCACCGGCCGCGTCGAGAGGGCTCACACCCCGAAGCTACCCCGATCGGCGCGAGGCCAGACAGGAAGATGCGGCCGGTAGATTCTGCCGGTGTTCGTGCGCCGCGTTGCCCCGTTCGTCGCCGTCTGTGCCGTGGTCGCGCTGTTCGCGGGAACCGTGCCTGCCGTCGCACAGGCCACCTCCACCACCGCCCCGGGCGGAGCTGCGACCTCCACCACGACGGCAGCGCCACCGCAGAAGCTCACGTGGCGCAAGTGCGGGAAGCTCGAGTGCTCCACCCTGAAGGTGCCGGTCGACTACTCGCAGCCCGACGGCGAGCAGGTCGGCATCGCGGTGTCGCGCCACCGCGCGAACGACCCGTCGAAGCGCCTCGGCTCCCTGGTCCTGAACTTCGGGGGCCCGGGCGACGCCGGGTCGACCACCCTCGCCGACTTCGTGAGCAGCTATCCCCAGGAGATCCGCGACCGTTACGACCTCGTCAGCTTCGACCCGCGCGGCGTCGGGAAGTCGCGCCCCGTGGAGTGCACCGACGGACCCACCACCGACGCGCTCTACGCAGAGGATCCCACGCCCAACTCCCCGGAGGACCTGCGCTCGTTCTACGACGGCACCAGCGACGTGACCGACTTCGTCGCGGACTGCGTGGCGAAGAACGGCGCGTGGCTGGGCCAGCTCGGTTCCCGCAACGTGGCGCGCGACATGGACCGGCTGCGCGCCGCGCTCGGCGACGACCAGCTGCACTACCTCGGCTACTCCTACGGCACGGTGATCGGCGCGGTGTACGCCCAGATGTTCCCCGACCGCGTGGGCCGCATGGTGCTCGACGCGCCCGTCGACCTGTCGGTCGACGCGTTGGCGGAGCTCCGGGGCGACGCCCAGGGGTTCGAGACCGCGCTCGAGTCGTTCCTGGCGGACTGCGCCAAGAACCGCAAGTGCGCATTCCACTCGGCCGGCAACCCGCAGGCCGCTTTCCGCGACCTGCAGCAGCAGTTCGAGAAGGGCGCGCAGCTCGACGCCACCACGATCGACGGCAAGCAGACCAGCCGCAAGGCCGGCGTGGCCGCGTTCTACACCGGCATCATCTCGGCGCTGTACGACAAGTCGTTCGGCTGGCCGGAGCTCGCCCAGGCGCTGGAGGACGCGAAGACCGGCGACGGCACGCTGCTCCTCTCGCTGGCCGACAGCTACAACGGCCGCCACGACAACGGCACCTACGACAACATCGGCCAGGTGTTCGACGCCATCCACTGCGACGACCGCTACGACCCCACCCAGAGCTGGGAGGACTTCGCCGCCGAGTACGCCCGTGAGGTGCAGCAGTACCCGCTCCTCGGCGCCTACACCGGGTCCACCAAGCTCGGCTGCGACCCCCGCTACCCGGAGCCGCCGGCCTCGGAGCAGCTGGGCGACGTGCGCGTCACCGGCTCGAAGCCGATCCTGATCCTCGGCACCACCCACGACCCCGCGACTCCCTACGCGGGTGCGCTCGACCTCGCGCGTCGCATCAGCGGGTCGCGCCTCGTCAGCTTCGACAGCACCGAGCACACCGCGTACACGAAGAGCGCGTGCATCGACTCCATCGTCGACGCCTACCTGCTGCGCGGCACGGTGCCGAAGTCCGGTATCACCTGCAAGGCCTGATCGACGACTGCGTCGGGCCCTCGTCGGGTTGGCGCTACCCGTTGCGGGGGACGTTCTTCCACGCCGCGTCGCGCGACGGGTCGGGGTCCTTCGGCAGGCCGAGCACGCGCTCACCGAGGATGTTGCGCATGATCTCCGACGTGCCGCCCTCGATGGTGTTCGCACGCGACCGCAGGAACAGGCGCGCGGCCGTGCGGGCGGACTCGGCGGACTTGGACGTGTCGTCGGCCGCCGCGTAGGACATCGTGCCGTCGCCACCCACCAGCGGACGCCCCTCCCACGCGACGCCCGCCGCGCCGGCGAGGTCGACCTCGAGCATGTGCAGCCGCTGGTTCGCCTCCGCGCTCTGCAGCTTGGTGATCGAACCTTCGGGGCCGACCTCCGCGCCGCTCCGGCGCTTGTCGGTGGCGCGCTGGTTGTTGAGCGCGACGAGCCGCTCGTCGATCCACGCTCGAACGATGCGCTGGCGGAAGTTGGGGTCGGCGATGCCACGGTGGTGGGCGATGATTCGGTCGATCGGCCGCACCGCGGAGCTGTCGCCGATCACCGAGCCCGCACCGGACAGCGACACCCGCTCGTTCATCAGCGTGGTGATGGCGACGCGCCAGCCGTCGCCCACGGGACCGAGGCGCCAGGCATCGGGGATGCGCACCTCCTCGAAGAACACCTCGTTGAACTCGGCGTCGCCGGTCAACTGGCGCAGCGGCCGCACCTCCACGCCGGGCGCGTGCATGTCGACCACGAAGTAGGTGAGGCCCTTGTGCTTGGGCACGTCGGGGTCGGTGCGGGCCAGGAGCATGCCGTAGCGGCTCATGTGCGCGAGCGACGTCCACACCTTCTGCCCGGTGACCACCCACTCGTCACCGTCGCGCTCCGCGCGCGTGGCGAGGCCCGACACGTCGGACCCGGCGCCGGGCTCGCTGAAGAGCTGGCACCAGATCTCCTCGTTGGTGGCGATGCCCCGCAGGAACCGGTGCTTGAGCTCCTCACTCGCCCACGCGATGACCGTGGGGCCGCCCATGCCGATGCCGATGATGTTCATCGGCCGGGTGACGCGGTAGCGGTTGCAGACGTCGGCGACGATCCGTGACTGGCTGGGCGACAACGACAGGCCGGCGCCGTACTCCGCGGGCCAGGTGGGAGTGGCCAGGCCCGACTCGCCGAAGCGGGTGCACCACTCCTGGTAGTCCTGGGCGGCGCGCAGGTCGGAGATCGTGGCGCTGTCATCGGCGTCGATCGCCTCCATCCACCCGGCGGGGAGGTTGTCGCGCAGCCAGGTGAGCGCGTACTCGCGCAACTCGTCGTTGGATCGGGCGGAGAGGTCAGCAGCCATGCCCGGGGAGCGTACCGGGCATGCGTAGAGTCCTCCCGTGATCTCTGCGTGGTGCTACACCGCCGGCGTGGCCGGACGCGAGGCGCTCGATCCCGCCGACCTCCGTCGCGACGCCGCCGCCCCCGTCGACGGCGGTTCGACCGTGGTCTGGGTCGATCTCGTCGACCCCACCGACGAGGAGCGGGCCCTGCTCGCCCATCGGCTCGGGCTCAACCCCACCGTGATCGAAGCCCTCCGCCACATGCAGGAGCGAACGAAGCTCGTGCGCTACGGCGACTACTTCCACGTGGCCGTGCACGACGCCCGTTGCACCGCCGACGGCTTCTCCACCACCGAGGTCGACATCGTGATGGGTCCGGGCTGGATGGTGACCGTGCGTCATCCCGACCGCGAGGGTCGCCGCCTCGACGTGGAACTGGTCGAGCACCGCTTCGAGCTGCAGCGGAGCGAGCACAGCATCACCGAGGAGGGCTTCCTGCTCTGGGCGTTGTTCGACGTGATCGTCGACCGCTACTTCGAGGTGACCGACGCGTTCGACGATCGCCTCGACGCGTTGGAGGAGGCGGTGTTCGGTGACGACGGCCAGGGTGGTGTCCCACGCGACGTGTTCGCGATCCGACGCGACCTCATGGAGTTCCGCCGCGCCGCCGCGCCGCTCCGCGAAGTCGTGAACGCGATGATCCGCCGGGAGGTGTCGTTCGTCAGCGACGAGGCGATCGTGCACTTCCACGACATCTACGACCGCGTGTTGCGCATCGCCGACCTGGTGGAGTCGCAGCGCGACCTCCTGACCGGCCTGCTCGAAGCCGACCTCGCCGTCATCTCCAACCGGCTCAACCAGGTCATGAAGAAGATGACGTCATGGGGCGCGATCCTCATCGTCGCCACTCTCATCGCCGGCATCTACGGCATGAACTTCCGCCACATGCCCGAGCTCGGGTGGCGCTACGGCTACGCGGGCGCGCTCGGCATGATGGCCCTGTCGACGTTCGTGCTCTACCGGATCTTCAAGAAACGGGACTGGCTCTAGCCCTTCAGCGACTGCAGCGCGGCGACGGTGGCCGCCACCACGTCGTGCAACTCGGTGAAGTTGGCCGAGGCGACCTGCCTGGCGGTCGGAGCGCACGCGCGACGACGGTAGCCCTGCGCGGGTCGTCGTGTTGCATCTACGGTGGCGCGATGACGAGCAACCGGTTGATCCAGGGCGGGACGGTGGTCGACGGCACGGGCCGCCCGCCGTTCGCCGCCGACGTGCGCATCCGTGACGGCGTGATCGTGGAGATCGGCCCGTCGCTGGCGGCCGAGGGCGACGGCGAGGCCACCATCGATGCCGCCGGTGCCCTGGTCACGCCCGGCTTCGTCGACGGGCACACGCACTACGACCTCGAGATGTTCTGGGACCCGTCGCTGGATCCGCTCCCCTCCTACGGCATCACCACGATGGTCATGGGCAACTGCGGGTTCGGCATCGCGCCCACGCGCGCCGACGTGCAGCACGACATCGCCGACCTCCTCTGCTTCGTGGAGGAGCTGCCCACGTCGTTGGAGACTGCGGTCGAGTGGGGCTGGCCCACGTGGTCGGAGTACTTCGCGGCGGCGTCGCAGGTGCCGCTGACGCTCACGCCATTCGCGTTCACCGCGCACAACGCGCTGCGCGCCACCGTGATGGGCCGCGCCGCGTGGGAGCGCGCCGCCACCGACGACGAGCTCGAGGGCATCTGCTCGCTGCTCGACGACGCGCTACGCGCGGGGTCGCTCGGTGTGTCGGGCAACTGGTTCGACACCGACCGCCAGGGCGAGCTGGTGCCGAGCCGGCTCGGCGACGACCGGGAGCTCGACGCGCTGCTCGCCGTACTCGCGCGCTACCCCGGCGCGCTGCTGCAGACGATCATCCGCGACGACGACCTGCGTACCCACGTGCACGGTCGCGCCGCGAGCGCCGGGGTGGGTGTGCTGTCGCTCGGCGACGGCACCGGCCGCGGACGCGACGGCGAAGACGGCGTCGTGTACCTCGGTGGCGGTGGCGAGCCGTCGCGGCCGCGCCTCGGCTTCGAGTCCAGCATCGGCACCGCGGCGGTGCCCGCCTGGCACGAGCTGGTCAACGGGCCTGCGGCGCGCAAGCTCACGCTGCTCGCGGACCCCGAGTGGCGCGCCCGCGCCCGCGACGACTGGGACCACCCCCTCGACGAGCAGAACTCCTTCCGCGCCGAGCAGCTGCACGAGCTCATCCTCAGCGATCCAGAACACGGCCCCGGTCCGCGTGGCATCTCGCTGCGCGCGCTGGCCGACGAGCGCGGTGAGCACCCGTCCGACGTGCTCGCCGACTGGGTGCTCGCGAACGGCATCGGCTCCCGCTACACGAAGCTCAACGCCGGACGCATGACCGCCGAAGAGCGCGAGGCGCAGGACCGCGCGTTCTTCGACCGGCCCGACATGATCTTCGGCGGCACCGATGCCGGCGCGCACCTCAAGATGTTCTGCGGCGCCGGCTCCGCGCTCTACCTGCTCACGCACTGGGTGCGCGACATCGGCGAGCTCAACGTCGAGCAGGCGGTCCACTTCCTCACGCAACGCAGCACCGACTTCTTCTCGCTCCGCGACCGCGGCGTGCTCGAGGTCGGTCGGCGCGGTGACGTCAACGTGTTCGCGCTCGACGAGATCGAGCTGCACGACCTCGAGCGGGTACACGACCTGCCCGGCGGCGACTACCGCTTCTCGCGTCCGTCGGCCGGGTTCCGCGCCACCCTCGTGGCCGGTGTGCCCACCGTGCTCGACGGCAAGCCCACCGAGGAGCGCCCCGCGCGCCTGAGCAGCGCCCGCGAAGCCGCGGTCAGTTGACGGGCAGTTGACCACCCGGATGGGCGGTCAACTGCGCCAGGAAGCCGTTCCGGTCGCCCTTGCGGCGCAGCTCGATGTCGATCACGCGATGTCTCGCGTGGGCGAAGTCCTCGAAGCCGACGGCGACGTGGTCGTCGCCCAGCACCTCGATGGACCGGATGTCGGCCCGCGGCACCTCGGTGAGGACCGACTTGAGCCGCACCGCCGTCACGATGAGCAGGTGCTCGTCGGTGAGCACCGCATTCGCCTTCCGCTCCTCGCCGAGGGCATCGGCCCGCACCCGCTCGATCGCGAGCACCTCGGCTCCCTCGGCCAGGAAGGGCTGGAGGCCCCGGAGCAGGATCCGATCCGTGATGCGCATCGGTGCATTCTCACCGACGGGGCGGGCGCGGGCACAGCCGTGAACGCCTCACGGCCCGAGGGGGGCTCGCTCAGCGCCGCGCGGTGACGACGTAGGCCCGGATCGGGCCGGAGATGTCGTTCGTGCCGAAGCGGGCTTCGACGGCGGCCGCGGACGCCTCGGTCGCGTCGTGCAGACGGCCGGGATGACGGGTCTCGATCTCGTTGCGCATCGGTGAGCCCTGACAGAAACCGATCGCGGGATCGCGAAACAATGCCGCGCGGCTCGTCACCTCCACCGCCTCGACCGTCGCCGTCTCGGCGAATCCGCCCGCGGCGACGTCGGCGCGCATCACGTCGGGGTCGTGGTATCCGTGCGCGACGTTCGCGAGGAACACCGGCGGGTCGTCGGGGAAGAGCTCCCGGAGCGCGTCGACGACCGTGGCAGTGAAGGCGTTCGCGCCGATCTCGTCCCACGCGTTGAACACCAAGGTGCCCCCGGGTCGCAGCACGCGACGCACCTCGGCGAGCGCGGCGGCGCGGTCGGGGAAGAACATCACACCGAATTGGCACGCGACCGCGTCGAACGCTTCGTCGGCGAACGGCAGGTCCATCGCGTCAGCCTGCTGCCAGGTGACCGGTCGGCAGGTGCCGACCGCAGCCGCATGGTCGAGCATGGGCTGGTTGAGATCGGTGGCGGTGATCGCCACCGATCTGGGCAACCGGGCCGCCAACTCGCGGGTCACCGCGCCCGTGCCCGCCGCGATCTCGAGCAGCGACGTGGCGTCGAGCGGCGCCACCCGCGCGGCGAGGTCCACCGCGTACGGCTCGAAGATCAACGGCACCAGGTAGCGGTCGTAGACCTCGGGGATCGGACCGGCGAACACCGCCTCGGGGTCACGCGCGTCACTCATGGGCCCAAGGCTCCCACACCGCAAGGTGCGTGAACACTCCACGAGCTCGCAGCGTGTCCGAGCGTGTTGCACTTCTGCCGGTTCCGGCCGGCTGAACTGTCACATGCGCGTCAGACCTCGTGGGCGGGGTCGCGGCGGGCGCCGACCACTCGGCTGAGCCGGAACGCGACCTCGAGCAGGATGATCGCGACCACCGCGACGCCCGACGCCTCCAGCAACACGTCCGCCGGGGGCAGCTCCACCGCGTAGAAGTCGCGGAGGAACGGCACCGCGAGGATGATCGCGATCGAGCCCGCCATGGAGGCGACGAGCAGCGACTTCCACCAGTTGAACGGGCGGGCCTGGATCACGAGCACCCAGAGCCCCACCGCGATGAGCACGAGTGCCGAAGTGGTGCGGATCTCCCGGTTGCTGAGGTCATGGCCGTAGCGCGCGATCGCATACGCGGCCAGCGCCGCACCGGCGGCGATCGTGCCCGCGGGAATGGTGAATCTCAGGACGCGCAGGATGAACCCGGGGATGTAGCGCCGCGGGTTCGGCGCGAGGGCGAGGAAGAAGCCGGGGATGCCGATGGTGAACGTGCTGATGATCGTGAGGTGGCGCGGGAGGTAGGGGTACGGCCAGGCCGCGATCACGACCGCGATCGCGATGATCACCGCGTACACGGTCTTGGTGACGAACAGGTTCGCGGAGCGCTCGATGTTGGCGATCACGCGTCGGCCCTCGGCGACGACGCCGGGCAGCGTGGCGAACTTGCCGTCGAGCAGCACGAGTTGGGCGACGGCGCGCGTCGCGGCGGCGCCCGAGCCCATGGCCACGCCGATGTCAGCGTCCTTCAACGCGAGCGCGTCGTTCACGCCGTCGCCGGTCATCGCGACCACGTGGCCCTTCGACTGCAGCGCGCCGACCATCGCCCGCTTCTGCTGCGGCGTGACCCGGCCGAACACCGCGTGCCGCTCGAGCACCTCGGCCATCTCGGCCGGGTCCTCGGGGAGCTCGCGGGCGTCGAACCCACCGTCCTCCGCGCCGGGGAGCCCGAGGCGCGACGCCACTGCCGCGACGGTGCGCGGGTTGTCGCCCGAGATCACCCGCAGCGTGACGCCCTGGTCGTGGAAGTAGGCGAGCGTCTCCGCGGCGTCGGGACGCACCTTCTCGGCGAACATCACGAGGGCGACGGGCGTGAGCGGCGACGGCAGCACCTCACCGGCGAGCGGCGCGTCGGTCCGGGCGAGCACCAGCGTGCGGCGACCGCCGGCGGCGATCTCGTCGGCCCGCGCCCGCACGCTTCCCGCGGCCGGCGTGGCAGTCTCGGGGAACACCATCTCGGGTGCGCCCATCACCCACGACCCGTGGCCGTCGAACTGCACCGCGCTCCACTTGCGCGCCGACGAGAAGGGCACCGCACCGGTGCGGGTCCAGCCCGGCGACTCGAAGTGGGTGGCGAGCGCCACCGCGGTCGCGTTGCGGTTCGCGTCGTCCGCGATCGCGCCCAACGCCGGCTGCGCCTGCTCGCCGAGCGCGGCATCGACGTCGGGCAGCACCTCGAGCTCGTCGAACACGATCTCGCCCTCGGTGAGCGTGCCCGTCTTGTCGAGGCACACCACGTCGACGCGGGCGAGGCCCTCGACCGCGGGCAGCTCCTGCACCAGCACGTTGCGCCGGGCCAGCGACAGCGCGGCGACCATGAACGCGATCGAGGTCAGCAGCACCAGGCCCTCGGGCACCATCGCGACGACGCCCGCAACGGTGAACCGCACGCCCTCGGAGAAGTCGTGGTCGCGGGTCTGGCTCCACAGCAACAATGCCGACACCGGGATCAGCACCCACGTGATGATCCGCAAGATGGTGTTGATGCCGTCCATGAGCTCGGAGCGGGTGAGCTGGAAGCGGCGGGCCTCCGCGGCGAGCTTCGCGGCGTACGCGTCGGCCCCCACCCGGGTGGCCTGGAAGCGACCCGCGCCGGCCACCACGAAGCTGCCCGAGAGCACTTCGTCACCGAGGTGCTTGTCGAGCGGGTCGCTCTCACCGGTGAGCAGCGACTCGTCGACCTCGAGGCCGTCGGCGACGCGGACCACGCCGTCGCACGGGATCTGGTCGCCGGTGCGCAACTCGAGCAGGTCGTCGAGCACGACCGTCTCGACCGCCACCTCGTTCGCCTGCCCGTCGCGCACCACCCGGGCCCGGGGCGCGTTGAGCACCGCGAGCTGGTCGAGCGTGCGCTTCGCCCGCACCTCCTGGAAGATGCCGATGCCGGAGTTGACGACCAGGATGATGCCGAACGTCGCGTCCTGCAGGCCGCCGATGACGAGGATGGCGAGGAGCGCGGCGCCGAGGATGGCGTTGAACCGGGTGAACACGTTCGCCCGGATGATCTCGCTCAGCGTGCGGCTGGTGCGCTCGCCCGTGTCGTTCACCTGACCGCGGGCGGTGCGCTCCTGCACCTCGGCGGCGGTGAGGCCGGTCGACGCGGTCTCCTCCCAGCCGGTCCCCTGCATCCGCAGGACGCTAGTGGAGCCGCCACCAGCCTCCGTGGAGTGCGCGAGGATGCAGCCCATGACCGATCTCGCGCTCCCCATCCTCACGGCCGCGCCCGCCGAGCCCGGCGAGCCCGCCGAGCCCGCCCACGCGGGTCCCCGCCCCGGCGTCGTCGTGATCCACGAGGGCATGGGCATCACTCCGCAGCTCATCCGCTTCGTGGAGCGCGTCGCGCGCGAGGGCTACGTGGTCGCCGCCCCTGATCTCTTCTTCCGGGTCGGCGGACCCGAGTCGTCGGACTTCGGCACCATGATCGGATCGGTCACCCCGGAGCAGCTGCAGCGCGACCTCGCCACGACCATCGCACACCTGCGCGCCCTCGGCGCCACGAGCATCGGCGTCACCGGCTTCTGCATGGGCGGGTTCTTCACCTACCGCGCCGCGAAATGGGCGGGTGAGCTCGGCGTCGACGCCGCGGTCGCGTTCTACGGGGGCGGCATCACCCGCGAGCTGGGCGATCTCGCCTGCCCGGCGATCCTGTTCTTCGGTGGTGCCGACCCCTACGTGCCGATGAGCGACATCGAAGTGGTGCGCGCGCACCACGGTGACCTCGTGCAGGTGTACGAGGGCGCCGACCACGGCTTCATGCGCGACGGCTCCGACAGCTACAGCGAGACCGCTGCGCCCGACGCCTGGGCGAAGCTCCTCGCGTTCTTCGGCGAGCACCTCCGCGGATCTGCCCGATGACCCCGAGCGACGAGGCCGCGGCGCGGTCGCTCGCGAGCTTCGGCGCCGCGGCCGAGGACTACGACTCCGAGGCCCAGTCGTTCTTCCCCCGCTTCGGCCAGCTCACGGTGGAGCGCCTCGCGCTGGTGCCCGGTGCGCGCGTGCTCGACGTCGCGTGCGGCACCGGCAACTCGGTGCTGCCCGCGGCGAATGCGGTCGGCGTGTCGGGCTCGGTGCTCGGCGTCGACCTCACCCAGCAGATGCTCGACCTCGCGCGGGTGCGAGTCGACGCCGCCGACTTCACCACCGTGGAACTGGTGTGCGCCGACATGCGCGACCTGGAGCTCGCACCGCAGTCGTTCGACGCGGTGCTCTCGGTGTTCGGCATCTTCTTCGTGCCCGACATGGCGGGTCTCCTCGCGCACCTGTGGGAGCTGGTCGCCCCAGGCGGCCAGTTGGCCGTCACCACTTGGGGCCCGAACCTCTTCGAGCCGCTCTGGAGCACCTTCTGGAATGCAGTGCAGGCCGAACGCCCGGAACTGCGCCCTGCCGGGGGCCGCTACGAGGAGATCGCCACCCCCGCGGGCATGCAGGCCCTGCTCGACGAGGCCGGCATCGACGCGCCCGCCGAGATCGAGGCCTTCGACGCCATGCACCCGATCCGCGACGGTGACGACTGGTGGGGCATCGTGCGCGGCTCCGGCATGCGCGGTGTCGCCGACGCCCTCGACGACGACCACCGCGCCCGCGTGCGTGCCGCGTGCGACGCCGCCATCGCCGGATCGGATGCCGGATCGGATGCCGGATCGGATGGAGGCGGTGGCGCGCACGAGATCTTCGTCAACGTGGTGTTCACGAGAGTGACGCGGCCCGCCTGAGTCAGTGGAAGTCGCGGGACCGGAGCAACGCATCCGGACCCAGCGGCAGCGCGACGATCTTGCGCGCGAGCACGTTGACGACACCCTGGTGGC
>Ga0075017_100001732_pt1 | contig 13512 bp, 8 predicted proteins | sample AleBraG_ABR_2012_FD_71475 | JGI IMG/M metagenome (GOLD analysis project Ga0075017, IMG submission 71475) | Freshwater sediment microbial communities in response to fracking from Pennsylvania, USA - Alex Branch Run_MetaG_ABR_2012 | ecosystem: Environmental > Aquatic > Freshwater > Creek >... | reverse complement strand
GCCGGCGTCCAGCACCGGGACGAAGCTGTTGTCGATCGCGCCGGTCGTCGAGTCGAAGGCGAACAGGTAGTTCCGGGTCACGGCACCGGACGTGGTTCCTGGCGGGCTGACGCTGGTGAAGCTGCCACCGACGATAATCTTCGTTCCCACCTGCGTGATCGCGAACACCGTTCCGTTCGCGATGTTCGGCGTTGCCTTGCTGGGCACCGCGTTGACGAGCGTGCTCAAAGAGACGCCCGAACTCGGGGAAGCCAGCACGCTCTGGGTGAGCCCGGGGCCGGCGACGAGGCCGACACCCGCGATCAGGGCAGTAGCGAGAGCAAGGATCGATCGGAACCGCATGGCAGTCCTTCCAAGACAACGGACGGACGCCGACGCCCCCCAAAGGCCTCACTACGTCCCGTGATCCCGAAAGGCTAAGAGGGATTCAGGCGTGCGGTCATGCTGGAAAGGGAACTTTGGCCGAACGGTGGAGCAATGATCGCCCGCTCGGTGAGAGGCGAACGCCGGTCGGCTTCCCGCCGTTCGCGACGGTACGTGACGTCCTCGCCACGAACAGCAACGAAGGGCTTGCCCGTACGCTCTCGACAGACGACACGGCCCAGTGCCGGCGACAGGAGGATTCGTGCAAGTCTGGACCGGAGCGCCGTATCCGCTCGGGGCGACCTATGACGGCGCCGGGACTAACTTCGCGCTCTTCTCGTCGGTTGCGCACGATGTCGATCTCTGCCTGCTGGACGGCTCGCCCGGTGGTCGGGTCGAAGAAACCCGGGTCCGTCTGATCGAACGCGAAGCCGACATCTGGCACGCCTACCTCCCCGGAATCGTGCCCGGACAACGGTACGGATACCGCGTTCACGGGCCGTTCGATCCGCGTAAGGGGCATCGCTGTAACCCGGCCAAGCTCTTGCTGGATCCGTATGCGAAAGCCATCGACGGGGACGTGGACTGGGACGAATCGTGCTTCGCCTACCGGTGGGGACATCCAGAAGAGGTCAACGACGCGGACTCGGCGCCGCACATGCCCAAATCCGTCGTGATCAATCCGTACTTCGATTGGGCCGACGACCGCGCGCCCAAGACCCCTTACCACGACACGGTGATCTACGAAGCGCACGTCAGGGGGCTGACCCGGACTCATCCGGGCATACCCGAGGACATGCGCGGCACGTACTCGGCGCTCGCCCATCCGGTCATGCTCGAGCACTACGCGCGACTCGGCATCACCGCGATCGAACTGATGCCGGTGCACCATTTCGTGCACGATCACCACTTGGTCGCGCGCGGTCTGCGCAACTACTGGGGCTACAACACGATCGGCTTCTTCGCGCCCTATTCGGGGTACGCCTCGAACGGATCGGACGGGCAACAGGTCGCCGAGTTCAAAGCCATGGTGCGGGAGCTTCATCGGGCCGGCATCGAAGTCATCCTCGACGTGGTCTACAACCACACGGCCGAAGGAAGCGAACTCGGGCCGACGCTGTCCTTCCGTGGAATCGACAATGCCGCGTACTACCGGCTGGTCGAGGACCACCCGGAGCATTACTACGACACGACCGGCACCGGCAACAGCCTTCTGATGCGAAGCCCGAACGTCCTGCAGTTGGTCATGGACTCGCTGCGCTACTGGGTGACCGAGATGCGGGTGGACGGATTTCGGTTCGACCTCGCATCGGCGTTGGCCCGGCAGTTCCACGAAGTTGACCGCCTCAGCGCCTTCTTCGACCTCGTCCACCAGGACCCGATCGTGTCCCAGGTGAAGCTCATCGCCGAACCGTGGGATCTGGGTGACGGCGGCTACCAGGTCGGCGGGTTCCCGCCGCTGTGGACGGAGTGGAACGGGAAGTACCGGGACACAGTGCGGGACTACTGGCGCGGCGAAGCGGCGTCGATGCCGGAGTTCGCGTCCCGGATCACCGGTTCGTCCGACTTGTACGAGAGCAGCGGCCGGCGCCCGATCGCTTCGATCAATTTCGTGACCGCCCACGACGGGTTCACCCTGCGGGATCTTGTCTCGTACGACCGCAAGCACAACGAAGCGAACGGCGAAGACAACCGGGATGGCGCGGACGACAACCGCTCCTGGAATTGCGGTGCCGAGGGACCGACCGACGACCGGGATGTTCTGGCGCGACGGGCGAAGCAGCAGCGCAACTTCCTGACCACTCTGATGCTGAGTCAGGGTGTTCCGATGCTGTCCCACGGCGACGAGATCGGTCGGACGCAGCAGGGCAACAACAACGGATACTGCCAGGACAATCCGATCAGCTGGATCGACTGGGATGCCGCCGCCGTGGACGCGGAACTGTTGGAGTTCACCGGCATGCTCATCCAGCTGCGCCGAGCGCACCCGGCGTTTCGACGCCGGCGTTTCTTCCAGGGTCACGACGTGCGGGGCGGCGCCGGCAACGCCGAGCTGGCCTGGTTCCGGCCGGACGGCAAGCAGATGGGCGACGAGGACTGGACCAACGGTTTCGCCCGGTCACTCGGAATGCTGCTCAACGGCGAGCGCCTGCCCGACGTTGACAGCCGCGGCGAGCGCGTCGTGGACGACTCCTTCCTGGTTCTGATGAACGCGCACAACGAGGCGGTCGATTTCTCGTTGCCCGGCAGGCCGTTCGGCCGGTCCTGGCAGGTGATGCTCGACACCAACGAAGCCGCGCCGGCACCCGGCGAACGCGACGGCGACCGCGGCGACGGTGCCAGAGCCGGTCGCGAGATCGTCAAAGCGGGAGCCATCCGGAAGATCAGCGCACATTCCGCTGTCCTGCTGTGCAAGCGGTCGGCACGTTGACCGCGCCGTCGCGGGCTGCGGGCACGCGCCGTCCATGACGCCCACCGCCACCTACCGGTTCCAGCTCGGTCCGGGCCAGACGTTCGAGACGGTGGCCCGGGCAGCGCCGCACCTCGCCAGGTTGGGCGTGAGCCATGCGTACCTTTCCCCGGTGCTGCAAGCGGTGGCGGGCTCGACGCATGGCTACGACGTGATCGACCACGGACGGGTCAGCGTCGAACTGGGTGGGTTGGCGGGGCTGCGCTCCGCAGCGGAATCCCTGCGCGAGCACGGCATCGGACTGGTCCTGGACGTGGTGCCCAATCACATGGCCATCCCGGTTCCGGAGTCGGCCAACGCCGTGCTCTGGTCAGCACTGCAGAACGGCCCCGGGTCCCTCTGCGCGCGATGGTTCGACGTCGACTGGGCCGCCGGCGGCGGGCGAATCGTGCTGCCGACGCTCGGTACGCCCATCGAAGCGTGTCTGGCCGCCGGTGAGATCCGAACCGGCGTCCGCACGGCTGGCGCAGGCGCGCCGGTCGAGCCGTCGGGGCCGACCGTTGTGCGCTATTTCGAGCACGAGTTTCCTGTTCGCGCGGGCACTGAGCATCTGCCGCTCGACGGGCTCCTGGACGCGCAGTTCTACCGGCTCGCGTATTGGCGGGTCGCGGACCAGGAACTCAACTACCGGCGCTTCTTCGACGTGGACAGCCTGATCGCGATCCGGGTCGAAGTTCCGGAGGTGTTCGAGGCCAGCCACGCAGTGCTGCTCGATCTTGTCCGGGACGGCACGGCCGAGGGCCTGCGCATCGACCACCCGGACGGCCTGGCGGACCCTCGCGAGTACCTGGACAACCTGCGCAAAGCAACAGCAACAGCAACAGCAACAGCCCCGACCCGCCCCTGGATCGTGGTGGAGAAGATCCTCGTGCACGGCGAGGCACTCCCCGATGACTGGAACTGCGACGGAACGACCGGCTACGACGCGATCGGCCCGGTCGACGCGCTGTTCGTCGAGCCGGCCGGTGCCCGGCAGCTCCGCACGGAGTACACCGCATTCACCGGCGACGACGCCACCTGGGACGAGGCTGTCGCGCGATCACGACGCGACGTCGTGCAGCGGCTCTTCGCGCCTGAAGTCGAACGCCTGACCGCGCTCGCGGTCACGGCTTGCCGGTCTCAGGTCAGGAATTGGGACCACACGAAGGCAGGGCTGGCCAAGGCGATCACCGAAGTACTGATCGGCTTCGATGTCTACCGGGGGTACGTGCGCCCGGGCGAGCAGCCGCCACCGAGCGCCGAGGCTGCGGTCGGGCGCGCAGCCGATCGGGCTCGCTCGGAGTACCCGGCCGTCCGGTATGACATCGACGCCGTGGCCGCGCTAGCGCTGGGACGACTCGGTCGGGGGCCGGCGCAGGACGAGTTCTGCGTCCGCTTCCAGCAGACCACGGGGCCGGTGATGGCCAAGGGGGTCGAAGACACCGCGTGCTACCGCTGGGTGCCGCTCAGCGCGCTGGGCGAGGTAGGTGTGCGCCCCGACCTTTTCGGGATCGAGCCCGACGACTTCCACGCGTGGGCCGGGAATCGGCTCGCGACCTCGCCCGCGACCATGAACGCCGGCTCGACGCACGACACCAAGCGCAGCGCGGACGTGCGAGCACGGCTGCTGGCTTTGACCGAAGCGCCCGGCACGTGGGCCTCGACAATCGAATTGCTGGAGAGCTCGGTCGGGCGATTTCGCGTCGACCCGGCCGACGGCGGCGCGGCCCTAGCCGGTGGAAGGCTCGGTGCCGAGCAGGCGGACGCGACGCTCGGATGGCTGTGCTTCCAGACCTTGGTCGGCGCATGGCCGATCGACCGCGAACGTCTCGCCGCGTATCTGGTCAAAGCCGCTCGTGAAGCCAAGCTACGAACGTCCTGGATCGATCCCGACCTCCGGTACGAAGCCGCCATCAGCGAATACGTCACCAAATTGCTGGCCGATCCGCGCGCTGTCTCGACGGTCCACGATGTGGTCGGGAAGCTGCATCCCGCGTTCGTGGCGAACCTCATGGGTCGGCGCGCGGTTCAAGCCCTCCTGCCCGGGATTCCCGACATCTACCAGGGAGACGAGTCGGTGTCGCTTGCGCTCGTCGATCCGGACAACCGGCGGTGCCCGGATTTCGACGAACTCGAGGCCGACCTGGAACGTGGTCTGGCGTCGATCCCGGAGCCGGGTCGCGATCCGGCGGCGGCCAAGGCCCGGGTGACGGCAACGAGCCTTCGACTCCGGCGGGAGCGACCCGAACTCTTCGACGGTACGTCGTCGTACGAACCGATCGTGACGAGCGGCCCGCGCTCGCGACACGTCGTCGGCTTTCTGCGGCGCGACAGTCGCGGCCGGCCGGTTGCGGTCCTGGCGACCCGATTCGCGCTGACGCTCGCCGACAGCGGAGGGTGGGGCGCAGACACATCGGTCAGGCTCCCGGAAGGACGTTGGAACGACATGCTCGCCGGCCGCAGCCACGACGTGGGCGCGAGCGGCGCCATCGCGGGCGACATGCTCGGATCCGTCGAATCGGGCGGTTGGCCCGTCGCCTTGCTGGTCCCGGAGGGCTGACGGCATGCGGCTTCGAGTCTGGGCGCCGCGAGCGCAGTCGGTCGAGGTGTTGCTCAAGGACGGTGGGCGCGTTGCGCTGGCAGCGGAGATCGAACGTCCCGGATGGTTCGCCGCCATCGTCCCCGCCCTCACACACGGCACGGATTATGAGCTCGTCCTCGATAACGAAGAACCGGTGCCCGATCCGCGCGCTCGATGGCTGCGTTGGGGAGTACACGGCCCCTCCCGGGTGTGGGATCCGGCCTCGTACGAATGGGCGGACGCGGACTGGCGCGGCCGGGACCTCGCGGACAATGCGGTGCTGTACGAGCTGCACGTCGGGACGTTCACAACCCCGGGGACGTTCGACGCGGCCGCGACTCACCTGGCTTGGTTGAGCGAGCTGGGCATCACCCACGTCGAGCTCATGCCGGTCGCCGGCTTCGACGGGCGCTGGGGGTGGGGCTACGACCCGGTCGCGATCGATGCGGTGCACGAGCCGTACGGAGGTCCGGAAGCGCTGTGCCGATTCGTCGACGCCGCGCACGGGAGCGGACTCGCTGTCGTGCTCGACGTCGTGCAGAACCACCTCGGACCGAGCGGGGCACACTGGCAGCGCTTCGGTCCGTTCCTCAGCGGCGAGGTGCACCGGACCCCGTGGGGTGACGCGGTCAATCTGGACGCGCCGGGGTCGGACGACGTGCGAGAGATCCTGCTTTCAAGCGCTATCGGCTGGCTGCGGGACTTCCACCTCGACGGGCTGCGACTCGACGCGATCCACACGTTGAAGGACGATCGCGCACTCACTTATCTCGAGGAGCTCGGTGCTCGCGTCGACGAGTTCTCCGCCGAGGCCGGCCGTCCGCTCGCGTTGATCGCCGAGTCCGACCTCAACGACCCTCGTTTCGTTACGCCTCGTGAACATGGCGGGATCGGCCTCGACGCGCAATGGGACGACGACATCCACCACGGGCTGCACTGGCTCCTGACCGGTGAAACGGCCGGCTACTACGCAGACTTCGGGTCGCCGCAGGCGGTCGCCTACGCGATCGAGCACGGCTTCCTGCACGACGGGCACTGGTCGTCCTTCCGCGGTCGCTCGCACGGCCGCCCGATCGACTTCGCACTCGTTCACCCATGGCGCCTGGTTGTCGCGCTGCAGACGCACGATCAGATCGGCAACCGGGCATCCGGCGAGCGGCTGGCGGGCCTGGTCGATGTTGACCGGCTCGCGGCCGGGGCGGCGCTGCTGCTGACGCTGCCGTACACGCCGATGCTGTTCATGGGTGAGGAGTGGGGTGCGAGCTCGCCGTGGATGTATTTCACGGCATTCGCCGACGCGGAGTTGGGCGATGCGGTGAGCCAGGGCCGCCAACAGGAGTTCGTCGGACACGGCTGGGAAGCCGATGCGGTCCCGGACCCGCAAGTGCCGCGGACATTTTCCGCGTCGAAACTCGACTGGGACGAGGCCGGCTCCGGTGAGCACGCTGAGTTGGCCACGTGGTATCGGTCATGGTTGGCGCTCCGGGTGAGCGACCCGCCGATCGGGTCCGCAGCGGCAGGCCCGTCGTCCCGACCAGGCGAGATCGAGTGCGACTGGTCCCGACCGGTCGAGGTCGGCGAGCGGCCCGCGTGGTTCTCGATCCGGCGCGGTACATGGCGCACGGTCGTCAACTTGTCGGACGGCGAGGTAGTCATCGACCTGCCGGAAGGACGTACCGACGTCGTCCTCGATTGGCGTGAGCGCGCACGCCTCGAAGCATCGACGCTGCGGCTCGAAGCCCGCGGAACTGTTGTGCTGCGCAGTCTCTGACCGTTGCGAGCGTTCGATCGAGCCCGAACTCGGACCCTGCGTCGCCGGTGCTCAGGCCGGCACGGCAGCCGTCGGCGACATGTCGGCACTGGCGACGTGGCAGGACGCGGTGTGGCCGGGCGCGAGCTCGCGCGGCTCAGGAGTCACCTGGTGGCACAGATCGACGGCCAACGGGCAGCGCCAGCGGAACCGGCAGCCGGGTGTCGGGTCGATGACGCGAGGCGGTTCGCCGCGGTCGGTCGCGGCGGTCACGTTCAGCGGCGCTCTCGGATCGGGCACGGCCGACAAGAGCAGCTGTGTGTAGGGGTGTTTCGGGCCGGCCAGCACGTCCTCGGTCGGCCCGGCCTCGACCATGTGACCCGCGTACATGACAACGATCCGGTCGGCCACATATCGGGCGCTGGCGATGTCGTGCGTGATGTAGAGCAGCGAGACGCCTTCGGTGTCCCGCAGGTCGGCCATGAGGTTCAGCAGACCGACCCGGATCGAAACGTCGAGCATGGAGACCGGCTCGTCCGCGAGGATCAACTTGGGCCGGTAGGCGAGCGCCTGCGCGAAGCCGATCCGTTGCCGCTGGCCTCCGCTGAGTTCGTACGGGTATCGCTCGAGGATGTCCTGCGGCGGCGTGAGTCCCACCTTCTCCAGAACGGCCATCGCTTCTCGCTGCCGCGCCGGTCGGGAGAGCTCGCGCCGGTGCAGGGTGAGGCCGCGCATGATCCCGTGCGACACCCGGTAGGCCGGATTGAGCGAGCTGAACGGATCCTGGAAAACCATGGGAACGTCGCCGCGGTACGAGAGCTCTTCGCGGCGGGAACGCTTCGTGTCCAGGGAACGCCCCTCGAAGAAGATCTCGCCGGCGGTCGGCTTGTACACGCCGGCCAGCAGCCGGGCGATCGTGCTCTTGCCGCTCCCGCTCTCGCCCGCGAGAGCGACGATCTGCTTGCGTTCGATGCTGATGTCCGCGTCATCGACGGCGTGCAGCGAGTGCCGGGAAAAGGCTCCGCCGATCTTGAAGTGCTTGGTCAGCTTCCGGGTCCGCAGCAGCACGTCGCCGTCGGGCGGCGCCTGCACCTGCGCCTGCGCCGGAATCGCGGCCGGTTGCTCAGACACGGGCCACGTCCGGAGCGTGCAGCAGACACCGGGCGAGCACGTCGTCCGCGGGGTAGAGCTCGGGAGCGGTCGTGCGGCATTCGTCCATGACCTGCGGGCATCGCGGATGGAAGCGGCAACCGGTCGGCAGGTCGCCAAGGTCTGGCGGGCTGCCCGGGATACCGGTCAGCGGCAGCCGCTCGCCGCGGATCGACGGGAATGCGTCGAGCAGACCCTGGCTGTAAGGGTGCTTCGGACTGTCGAACACCGAACGGGTCGGGCCGGCCTCGGCGATCTGCCCGGCGTACATCACGATCAGCCGGTTCGAGAAATGACTGACCAAGGACATGTCGTGCGTGACGAAGACAACCGCGAATCCCAGCTGCTCCTGGAGTTCCTTGATCTGCACCATCAGCGAACGCTGAGCCACCACGTCCAGAGCTGACGTAGGTTCGTCCATGATGACCAGGTCGGGAGTGAACAGCAGGGCCATGGCGATCATCGCGCGCTGGCGCATCCCGCCGCTGAGCTGGTGCGGGTAACTGTCCAGGTGAGCCGCGTCGATGCCCACCAGACGGAGCACCTCCGCCGACCGCTCCCGAATACGAGCCTTCGACATCGACCGGTCGTGTGCCTTCAACGCGTCGGTGTATTGGGCGGCGATCGACTTGACCGGGTTCAGCGCGTTCATCGCGCTCTGCATGACGACCGAGAAGTCCCGCCAGCGCAACGCCGAGAGCTCGCCGCCACTCATCCCGACCAGGCTCTCGCCCTTGAACAAAACATCGCCACCGGATACTTCGGCGGGCGGACTGAGCAGTTGCGCGATCGCGAACAACAACGTCGACTTGCCGCAGCCGGACTCGCCGACGATGCCGACGAACTCGCCCGCGCCGACGGTGAAGCTCACGTCGTCGACCGCCAGGACCGGCCCCCTGGCCGACGCGTACACGACGGACAGGCCGCGGACGTCAAGAATCGGAGTGCTTGACACGTACCCTCCGAATCGGCCGTAGCGCGGGATTGCTGATCTCGTCGAATGCGTAGTTCAACAACGCGAAAGCGGCACCTAGCCCGGCGATGCACAATCCGGGTGCCGTCGCCCACAGGTACTGCCCGGTCTGCAGCGCCTCATTGTTCTGCGCCCAGTAGAGCATCGTGCCCCAGCTGATCTGCGAAGAGTCGCCGAGCCCGACGAACTGCAATCCCGCGGCGGTCAGAACCGCATACAGAGCCGCGCCGAGGAAGTTGGCCACGATCAGTGACGTCATCGTCGGCAGGATTTCCGCGAGGATGACGTACAGCTTTCGTTCCCCGCGCACGCGCGCCGATTCCAGGAAGTCGCGATTGCGCAGCGACAGCGTCTGCGATCGGAGCTGGCGCGCGCCGTACGACCAGCCGGTGATGACCAGGACGGCGATCAGTACCCAGTCGCTCTGGCTGTGGGCGTACGCCGCGATGACGATCACCAGGGGGAAGGTCGGGATGACCAGGAAAACATCGGTGACCAGCGAGATGACGTCGTCGCTGAGGCCGCCCAGGTACGCCGACGAGACCCCGACGAAGACGGACAGCACCGTCGCGAAGAAGCCGGCGACCAGAGCGATCACCATCGAGGGACGGGCACCCCAGACGATCTGCGAATAGATGTCCTGGCCGTAGTGCGTGGTTCCCAGCCAGTGCAGTCTGGACGGACCCAGGCTCGGCGCGAATCCCTCGTACGTCGCGCTGTAGGGCGCGATGAGTCCGGGCGCGACCGACCAGGCGACGAAGACAAGCAGCAACGCCAGGCCGACGATCGCCTTCTTGCTCGACCGGATCGCGCGGCCGAGGTTGGCGACTCCGCCGGTCCGCAGCCGTGGGCGCTGCATCGGGAGCAAGCCGATCGCGGCCGGGACCGGGAGGGCATCTTGGCGCGTGCTGAGGTCGGCCATCGATCACGCCGTCCGGGTCCGGGGGTCGAGAAACGCGGTCAAGATGTCCGCGGCCAGGATCGCTACCAGAACCGCGACGGTGATGAGCAGGAACAGGCCCTGCATCAAGGCGAAGTCCTCGTTCTGCGCGGCCTGCAGCAGATAGAAGCCCAGGCCCGGGTAGTTGAAGACGTACTCGACCAGCGTCGCTCCGCTCACCACGAATCCGAGCGACATCGCGAAGCCGGTCAGGCTCGGGAGCATCGCGTTCCGGGCGGCGTAGTCATACATGATCCGGTTGTTCGACAGGCCCTTGGCCCGTCCCATCCGCACGTAGTCCTCGGCCACGGTCGTGATCATGTTGTTTCGCATCGTCAGGATCCACGTACCGATGGTCGTGATGAGGATCGTGAGCGCGGGAAGCAGCGCGTGCTGAAGCACGCTCCCGATGTACGGACCGGTGAAGCCGACCGGGAGCGACGTGTCGGCGGATCCGTTGGCCGGCAGCCAGTTGGTGATCGCCGAGAACAGCAGGATGAACATCATCCCGACCCAGAAGTACGGCAGCGCCGAGGTGACGATGAAGACCGGGGGCAGGACGTTGTCGGTCCAGCTGCCCCGCTTCCACCCTCCCCACACTCCGATACTGGTGCCGAGGATGAACGCGAGGATCGTCGTCACGCCGATGAGCCCGAGGGTCCAGGGCAGCGCGGTACGGATGACGTCACTCACCGGCAACGGGAACTGGGTCGTCGAGATGCCAAGGTGTCCGGTCAGCGTGTTGCGCAGGTAGTCCCAGTACTGGTGCAGCAAGCTCTCGTTCGAGTTGACCCCGAACTCGACCTCCAACGCCTTCAACGCGGATCCCTGAATCCGACCGTGGAAACGCGCCATGATCGCGATCGCGGGGTTCCCGGGCATCAGCCGGGGAATGAGAAAGTTCAACGTGAGCGCCACCCACAAGGTGAGGAAGAAGAAGCCGACCCGACGGATCAGGAACCTCACGTCGACCCTCCCTCCCTCACCTCGTGAACGCTGTGGCAGCCACGTGTCACCGCAGTATCCGCCTCACTCAGCTCTTCGGGGCCAGGTGCAGCAACATCACCTCGAGATCCGGCACCTGGAATGCGGCCGGTTGTGCGAACGGGTCCGACTCGGTCGCCCAGCCGGAGATGTTCGCGGTGTTGTACTGGTACCAGTCGACGCCCTCCGTGACCGGGATCAGCGGGACGTCCTGGAGCATGACGGTCTGCAGCTGGTTCACGATCGACTTCTGCTTGGCCGGGTCGGTCGTCGCCCCGTAGGCCTCCAGCAGCGCGTCGGTCGCCGGGTTCGAATACCGCTCGTAGTTCGTCGAGGCGGCCGTTCCGATCGGCGCCGAGTTCTTCGAGTAGAGCCATTGCCGGAACTCGTAATAGGGCGTCGGGCCGGCGGTCTCCTCGTAGTAGGCCAGATCGAACTGCCCGTTGAACAGACGGTTGTCGAAGTCGTTGCTGGACAGGTTCAGCTGGTTGAGCTGGATGCCCACCGCCTTGAGCTGTTGCTGGATCTCGTTCATCGACGCGACCCAGTCGGAGTAATCGCCCTGGTTGATCACGTTGAACACCAGTTTCTTCCCCTGCGGGGAGACCCGGATCCCGTCCGAGCCTTTGGTGAACCCGGCCGCGTCGAGCATTGAGTTGGCCTTGCTCGGGTTGTACGTGTAGTTGTATTGGGACTGCTGACCCTTGTCGAGCCACGACTGGAAAGTCGGCGTGACAACGCCGTTCTGGTTGGCCGGGGGCTCGTACCCGTACTCGCCGACCTGTGACACGCGGTTCCGGTCGATCGCGTAGGCCATCGCCTGGCGCACCGTCACATTGGTCAGCGGACTCACCGTCTGGTTGATGAACAGCGATACCTGGGCGATCGGCGGGAACCAGTAGTGGTGATCGGGGCTCTTGCTCTTGTAGAACGCGTCGATATTCGGGATGAACTGGCTGCCCCACTGTGCCTGGCCGTTGGCCAGCTGCAGGTTCGCCGGGTCGTTGGAGGTGAATGCCGGGTACTGGACCGTCTGCATCTTCGGCAGGCCCGGCTGCCAATAGCTCGGGTTCCGCTGGTAGGTGATGTTCTGCGGGGTGCACGGGTTGACCGTGTAGGGGCCGGTCGCGACCGGATGAGCATCGATGTACTGCGCGGGATCGCCCTTGATGGTCGACCAGATGTGCTGCGGAACGATCCCCACCTGGTCGGCGATGTAGTAGAAGTACGGCACCGCAGGGTTCTTGAAGTTCATCACGATCTTGTCGCCCTGCTGGCTAACGTTCGAAAGCACCGACCACACCGAGTTCAGGTCCAGAGCGGGGTGTGCCTTGATGAGATTGAACGTGTACAGGACGTCGGCCGCCGTCATCGGTTGCCCGTCGCTCCACTTGACGCCGCTGCGGATCGTGAACGTCAGCGTCGTGTTGTTGTTGCTCCACGCGTAACTACTCGCCAGCCAGGGCGTCGTGGCCGCGCTCTTCAGGGCGTTCACGAAGACCAGAGGTTCGTAGAGAATTCCCAGGCTGAGGAATTGCACCGACGGATTGAACGGATTGAACCCGCAGGTCCATAGACCGCCGCTCTCGTTCGAGATGGTTACCGTGCCGCCGATCTTGCCGCTCGCCGTGGTGCCGCTCGAACCGGAGCTGCTGCAACCAGCCGCAAGTACTCCGGTGGCCACGGCCGCAACGGCGATTGCCTTGAAGCGCTTCATTCCGGTAGCCCCTTACTCGTTGGTGCACACATGCGAGCCGATCCTCCGTGCGTCCGGCGTGACAGTGTCGTCGACGGCCGGCCCCGATCCTGATTCGTACCTGAGGTCATTGCGATCTCAGTCGTGTAACGGTTCGTACCGCTGCGGCCGCCGGTGCCGGCGTCGCACGTCGCCGAACTACTTCGACGCCCACTCACGCTGTGGCTCCCACGCCGATGACCTCGGCCGCCGCCGCCACACCGAGAGCGAGCGCCCCGACGAGGGGCGCGTCGAACGGGAATCGCGCGACGACCAGTTCGGGCGGGTACGGCACGGCTGCATCCAACGCGCGACGCAAGGGTGGCTCTAGGAGCTCCCACGAACGCACCATGCCGCCGCCCACCGCGATCCGCTCGGCGTCGACGGCGATGGCGAGATTCGTGACGTGCAGGCAGAGCTCGGCGACGAGCTCGTCCAGCACCGCGGCGAGCACGGCATCCTCGGATGCGGCGGCGAACACCTCGGCAGCACGCATCGGCCGCCCTGCGACGCGGGTCGCGTTGCGAGCCAGGGCCTTGCCGCTGACGACCTCTTCGAGCGAAATCCGCTGCGCGAGAGGTACTCCGA
>Ga0075017_100001731_pt1 | contig 13513 bp, 14 predicted proteins | sample AleBraG_ABR_2012_FD_71475 | JGI IMG/M metagenome (GOLD analysis project Ga0075017, IMG submission 71475) | Freshwater sediment microbial communities in response to fracking from Pennsylvania, USA - Alex Branch Run_MetaG_ABR_2012 | ecosystem: Environmental > Aquatic > Freshwater > Creek >... | reverse complement strand
CGGCCCAAGCTGGAGCAGGCGCTGGTGGAGCAGCGCACAGATCAGGCACTGGACCGCTGGCTCGGCGACACGCGGACGCAGGTGGAGATTCGCTTTCATGAAGGAGCGTTCCAGTGAGGTGGCGTCGTTGGTTGCTCGGCGGGTTGGTAGTGCTGTTTGCGGGTCTGCTGGCCGGCTTGCTCGTGCTGCAAAGCGATTGGTTCCGCAATAAGGTGCGCGAGCGGATAGTCTCGGAAATCGAAGACAGCACTGGCGGTCGCGTCGAGATTGGCGCGTTTCACTATGACTGGCGCCGATTGACGGCTGAAGTTGCGCCGTTCACGCTGCATGGAAAAGAGGCCGCCGATGCGCTGCCGCTGTTGCGTGCGGATCGCATCCAAGTGGGATTGAAGATATTGTCCGTGCTCAAGAGAAGTGTCGACGTGCAGGAGATTGTGGTAGACCGGCCGCAAGCACACGTCACCGTGGCAGTGGACGGCAGCTCGAATCTCCCGCTTCCGCGGCGGCGAATTGCCAGTCCCGATCTGTTGCAACAACTCTTCGATCTCAAGGTACGGCACTTTGAACTGCGCAACGGCTCTTTTGACTACAACGAAGCACGCGTTCCGCTGGACCTACGAGGAGACGATTTGGTGGCGGACGTTCGATACTCCGCGGACGGTCCGCAATACGTGGGAACCGTAACCGCGCAAGAGATACGCGGCGCCTCGCCTGATCTAGCCGGTCCCCTGGCGTGCAATCTCAGCGCGGCTTGGGCGCTTCGTAAGAACCGGCTGGAACTCAAGTCGGCCAAGTTGGAGCGAGGAGGCAGCAGCGTGGAGTTGGCCGGCGAGATCACCAACTACAGTGCGCCCCAGGGCGACTTCACAATCCGCTCGCGGATTCTCTCGCAGGATGTCGCCGCTGTGTTTCGCTTGCCCGCCGCCGGGAACGTCAATTATGCCGGCAAAGGCTGGTTCCGGACGTTTCCGTTCTTGTTTGGTCTCACTGGAGACGTCAACGGGCGTGCGGGCGACGTCGCGGTGGTGTCCCCGATCGAAGTGCAACCCGGGAAGTTGATCCTGCCGCGGGCGCAGCTCAATGCGCTGGGCGGAACATTTCGAGGAGCGGTTAGTTTGACCGATTGGAAAAAGCTCGCGCTGCAGGGCGAAGCGCAAAAATTCCCGGTGGAGCAACTGCTTCGCGTAGCCGCACAGAAGCTGGAAGGCGTGAGCGGTTTCGTCAGCGGACCGGTGAAAGCCAGCGCGCTTCTTACCCAGCGCGGCCTCGAAGATCTTAAGGTTGAGGCAAAGGTGGAACTGACGCCCGGCGCTACGGGCCTGCCGCTTTCCGGAAACTTGAATGTAGACTTCGATCAGCGGGCGGGGAAGGTGACGCTCGATTCATCCCGGCTCACGCTGGGAACCACACACATGGAGGTTGCGGGCACCATCGGCGAGTCCTTCGAATGGCACGTGGAATCGCGCGATTTGAACGATGTCCTGGCAGCCCTCAACCTGGCTGGCCGTCAATTGAAAAACCCACTGCCGGTGGAGCTCGATGGCGGCACGGCTCGCTTTGACGGCACGATCACCGGGCGTACCAATGCCAGCCACGTTGTGGGTACAACACAGTTGACCCATTTCCGCTACCAGCAGCAGGTGTTCGATCGTTTGTCGGCGCAGGTGGACGTCATTAGTTCGCTGGCGACGTTGCGATCTTTTTCTCTCGACCAGGGGTCGATGCACCTGGAGGGTCCGTCCGCGACGGTGGGCCTCTCCGATTGGCGGATTGTGGATTCCAGCCCGATCGCGGCCATCGTCACGGCCACTGGCATTCCGCTCAAGCGATTGGCTGCGGAAAAGTTTCCAGTCGAGGGCGTCGCCTCGGCGTCATTTACGGTGCGGGGCACAGTGGGCGATCCGGAAGGCGGTGGTTCGCTCCAGGCAACCGGCGTAGTTGTCGACGGCGAAAGCGTCACCCGGGCTGCCGCCCAACTGGACTATAGCCGGCACACGCTGATTGTCTCTAACGGCGAGATTTACGGAGCCGGGGGACGGATTGCATTTACCGGCAACTACCAGCACGGCGCGCAGGATTGGCAAACGGGACAAATAAAATTTGGGTTGACCGGAACCGGCATCGGACTCGCTTCGCTGAAGCACGTTCAGGATTTCCATGCAGGGATTCGCGGCCAGACGAGCGGCAAAGCGTCTGGTACCGCGAAGATGACCCGGGGCGTGCTGGATTTGGTTTCCCTGGAAGCGGAAGGTTCCGTGCGCGATATCTCCGTGGACAACCACCCCTACGGCAACATTGCTCTGACGGCCAACGCCGACAACAACACGCTGCAGGTGGAAGGCCACGCCGACCTGCGCAGCGCCCAGTTGACGGGCATCGGTCAATGGCAGTTGACGGGCGATTATCCCGGTACAGCGCAGATCGAGATTCCGCATCTGACTGCGGCCACGCTACACGATCTTTCGCCAGGGGAGCACACCCGCGAAAAACTTCCGTTCGACGGATACGTGCAAGGAACGGTTAGGATTGAGGGGCCGCTGAAGAAGCCGGATTCCTTGCGCGCCCGGGCGATCTTTGAAACGGTTCAGATCAACGCCGATCCAGCGGCAAAACCCGTGGCCGGCGCGCTGGCCAAAGATCTGGTGATCCGGAATGCCAAGCCGGTGTTGCTGTACGGCACTACTAAGGCCATCGAAATCGAATCGGCGGAGTTCGCCGCCAAGGACACCACGGTGCGCGCCACCGGCCGATTCGCTCTCGATCTCAAGACGGCCTGGGACCTGAAACTGGCGGGCAACGTGAACCTAGCCATCCTGCAAATCTTCAATCCCGACCTGCTGGGGGCGGGCCGGTCGGTGATCAACGCTACCGTCCGCGGTACCTATGATCAGCCGGACGTGGATGGGCGGATGGAGTTGCAGAACGCCTCACTCTTCCTCAAGGACGTGCCGAACGGCATCGATGAAGCGAACGGCGTGGTCCTGTTCGATCGCAATCGCGCGACCATTCAAAGTCTCTCGGCGACCACCGGCGGAGGCAAGCTCATCTTCCAGCCGGGGAGCTTTCTGGGCTTTCGCGGGTCTACGGTTACATATCGATTGCAGGCGGAGGCGCAAGACGTGCGTTACCGCAGCCCGGACGGTCTCAGCATTGCGGTCGGCGCCAATCTGAGCCTGGTGGGAACGTCGGAGAGCAGCGTTCTCTCCGGCACCGTCACCGTGCTGCGGGCCGGCTTGAGTGCGCGCACCGACATCGGCAGTCTGCTGGCGGCGACGGCGCGCCCCATCTCCACGCCGACCAGTCCGAGTGAGTACTTGCGGGGTGTCCAATTCGACGTGCGGCTGCTCACCGCCCAGAGCCTGCAATTGCAGACGTCGCTGACGCGCGATGTACAGGCGGAGGCGAACCTGCGGATTCGGGGTACGTCGCTGAAGCCGGTGGTGCTGGGCAATGTGACGGTGAGTTCCGGCGAGATCGATTTCTTCGGCAACAATTACAGCATTACCCGCGGCGAAGTGAACTTCTTCAACCCGGCCAAAATCGATCCAATTCTCGATATGGACTTGGAGACCAAGGTGCGCGGAATCACTGTGGATATTCGATTCTCGGGGCCAGTGAGCAAACTGAATTTTTCCTACCGGTCCGATCCTCCGTTCGAGCCGAATCAGATTATCGCGTTGCTCGCGGTAGGGCGGGTGCCGACGGCAACGGGCGGACTGGCCTCAGCGCAAACGGGCGCGACGAGCAACTTTCTGGCGACTGGCAGCAATGCGCTAGTCAGTCAGGCGATCTCTCCCGGTACCGGAAGGCTGGAGCGCTTTTTCGGGGTGAGCCACATCAAGATCGATCCGCAGTTCACCGACGTCACGGCCATCCCCCAGGCCCGCCTCACTCTGGAGCAGCAGATCTCCAAGGAAGTGACCCTGACCTACATCACTAACCTGACGCGCGCTCAAGAGCAGTTGATCCGGGTGGAGTGGGATCTGAGCCGGCAGTGGGCGGTGGTGGCGCTCCGCGATGAGAGCGGCGCGTTCGGCATCGACGTTCAGTATAAGAAGCGGTTCAAATGAAACTCCGGAAAGCGCAAGGCAAGCTTAAAATTGAACACAGCATCATCGACGGAGTGCGCGATCTGCTGGAGCGGTTGCTGGAGGCGAATCCGGAGATTCGATCCATCATTCCGGGCGTGATCCGGAGGGTGCGCGACGCCAAGGGCGCGATCAAAGTACACGTGACGGTGGAAACCGGGAACGGGTGGAAAGCGATCGCCCTGAGCGGAGGGGCGCGCCAGGAGCTGTTTATCAGTACGGCCATGACCAAGGAAGCCCTGGAGGCAGCGATTCTCAAATTGGCGGCGGAGCATGAGCGGAGCTAATGGAAGTAAACAAATGACTTCGCTCTCTGATATTTACTGAGAGGAATGCGTTAATTTGGACCGGCCACGACATCGCCGGCGCGACGGTTGCAACGGGCGGACTCGGGAGTGTAATCACCGTCTTCATCTATGGCCGCTCGCGCAAGTCTCAAGTCGACGAAATCGCCATTGAAAAAGACGATGGCACGTGAAGTTGCGGCGAAGCTCTGATTTTGTGAGAGAAACCATTCCGGCCGCCCACTATCAGAGTGATCGCAGCAAAAATGGAGGCCAAGCCCAGGAGAAGGGACGCTCTTGGGCTTCGCTTTTTAACCAAGTAGGCCGAGCATCTTCGGCTTGTAGCCGGGGAACACGGCATTCAAGTTACGATTGCCCAAATGGCGGGCCACCAACTCGCCGAGAACGTCGCGGAAATCGGTTGTTAGCGCCAGGTCGCGCCCCTCGTAGAGCTGCTCTTCGGCCAGGCCGGGCCACTCGCCATAGATTTTGCCGCCGTGCACGCCGCCGCCGAATGCCAGCATATAGTTGGCGTGGCCGTGATCGGTGCCGCGGTTTCCGTTCTCCTTCGCGGTGCGGCCAAATTCGGACATTGTGACCACGGTGACGTCGGCCATCCGGTCGCCCAGATCGCGATAGAACGCCGCCAGCGATTCCGCAAAATCGCCGAGGATATTGGCCATTTGGCCTTGCACCGGTTGCGCCCCGACCTGGTTGACGTGCGTGTCCCAGCCGCCGATGTCGGTGAACGCAACTTCCAGCCCAACCTCGGCCTTGATGAGCCGGGCGATCTGTTGCAGACTCTGCGAGAATTTGCTCTTCGGGTATTTCACGTCGGCAGCCGGCGCGTAGGGTTGTTTCTGGATCGTCTGCAGCATCTTCATCGCGTCGAATGTCTCATGAGCCGCGCCATGCAAAGTGGTGTCGAGCGATTGCTCATACATGCTTTCAAACGTCGACGCGCCCACCGCATTTTGGATCTGAAAGTCGTTCAGATTGCTCACGGCGATCGCGCTGTTCGGTCCGCGCAGCGTGCGCGCCAGATTGGAGCCCACGCTCACCGCCCGCACCGGCGACACCTTCCCGGCTTCCAAGGGCAGCGCTCGGTTGAGCCAGCCTTCTCTGGTTGCCTTGAGGCCCGGTGTGCCGGATTCCATGTAGTCCTGCGCGTCGAAATGAGAGCGCGTGGGGTCGGGCGAGCCGACCGCATCGACAATCGCCAGGCTATGCGAATCCCACATCGGCTTGAGAGGCGCCAACGCCGGATGCAGGCCGAAGAACCCGTTCAGGTCGACTACGGAATTGGCCGGAATTCCTATGGACGGCCGCAGATCGTAATAGCGTTTTTCGCCGTAGGGAACGATGACGTTCAGGCCATCGACCGCGCCGCGCTGGAACACGGCCACCAGCACCTTCTTCCTCTTGCCGGGCGTGAGTTCGGAAGCGTAGACCGAACGCGACAGCCAGGCTGGCGCTGCGCCGACGCCGAAGAGAGCGAGGGCGGAACCTTTTAGAAAACCACGTCGAGTCGTCATGATTGGATAACCTCTATCGGCGATGAGCTTGACCGAGGCAGCCCGCGGCCCGGTCCCTTGGACGGATTGCAGGCGGACGAGGGCGTCCACCGGGTCCAGGGGGACCGCCCCACACAACGATTACCTGAGTGAAGCACATACCCTTTGACCTCTTATCGTTATCGGCGTTGAAATTCCGGTGAACCGATCACCAGCCCCGCCACCATGGCCGGTGATGGCGATTTATCCTTCTGCTCGGCGAGCGCCATGGCGATCGCGGTTTGGGTGGCGCCCGAAAGATCGCGGAACAACAGCATCCGCGCGATCTCAGCCGGATCGGAAGAGAAACGGGTTGCGTCCACCTTGACGCCCGCGATCTTGTTCTGCGCCAGCGCCAGGCCAAAATTCATGCGTCCCAGCAGCGCTCCCGAATTGACCCACTCGGAGTTGAGATTGGAGTAGCCGGTCGGTTCGAGTTTGCGGTACAGTGGCTCGCCCAGATTCGATACCTGATTGCCGAGGGCGAACGCATCCGTCACATCGCCGTTCAGCGCGCGCACCGAGCTGGCCACCATCTCAAACGGAGTCTTCACTTTGGCTTGATACGCTCCTTGCGACCAGAATTCCTTCTGGTTGAGCATGGTCTTCATCACTTCGCGGATATCCCCGTGCTTGTCGACAAACGTCTTCGCCATCTTGTCGACCAGTGACGGTGGTGGATTATCGGCCACAAATCGCTGCGCGAGCTTACGCGAGATAAACCGCGCGGTGGAAGGATACGCGGCCAGTATGTCCAGCACCCGTTCTCCATCGTTCTCGCCGCCACCAGCCGGAATCACGTGTCCCAGCACGATCTTCTGGCCCTTGTCATGAACCTTGTCCCGGAAGATAAACCCGCCGCCCTTGCGCGGCTCCTCAATGCTCCAACCTGTGAAGCAGCGAGCCACTTCAATGACGTCGTGCTGCGTATACCCGCCGTTCACGCCCAGCGTGTGCAGCTCCATCAGTTCGCGGGCATAATTTTCATTCAAGCCGCGCTTGGGACCCTTTCCTTTGGCCTTGGCGTCGATGTCGGCACGCACGGATTGAAAGTTGTCCAAGTAGTACAGCATCGCCGGGCTTTTGGCGGTGGCTTCCAGCAGGTCGCGGAAGCGCCCCAGCACGTTGGGACGGATGGCCTCCCGTTCGTAGGCGGGAATCTCAAACCGATCAGCGCCTTTCTCGTAGTTGACGTTGAAATGGTTGAACCAGAAGTCGTCCAGTTCCTCCGCCAGTTGACGGTTGCTGTAGATAGCGCGCTCCAGTTTGGAAACCACCAGATCGTAGGAAACTACGGCCTGCGGATTCTGCATCAGCAGGAGTTTTCGGCGCACACCCGTGGACGCGGCGTTGAACAACTGGCGGCGCAGGTTGGGGGGCAGCGCGATGATCAGATCGTCCAGTTGTTCGCCATGGAAAGATGCCAGCAGAGTTCGCTTTTCGTCCGGAGTACCGCTGCGGAGCGTTTTGATTTGGGCGGCGTCGATCACTTCCTCCAAGGGCTTGGCCGGTTCCATGTCGGCGTTGGGATCGGCGGTCTTGAGGTCCTTGTTGGCCTTGTAGCGGGCCACCAGACGCGTAATGCTAGCGCGCAGCAGCGGGTCTTCCGGCATCTTTTCTTTGCCGAAAGCGATGTTTCGGATGAGCTGCGGCGGCGGGTATTGCTGCACCACTTGCAGTGGACTCATTTCCAAAGATGCCAGCGGCTTCAGCTTCCGCTCCAGGTCGGGATTTTCCGGGATACTATCCGGGTGCAGTTGGATGTCCACCCATTTCTTCAACCCCAAGGCGCGAACCCGCTCCACATCGCCCGGCCTGGGGCCAAATGTGAGCCGGTCCAGGGCGTGGAGAATTTGGTCGTCTTTGTTGAGCTTGGTGCGAAAGAGCTTGGTTTCATCCGGCCCGGCAGCCGGAAATGCGAACGTGGCCAGCGCAAGAAAAGCAGCAATAGCGCGTAACTTCATCGGCGTTGAACCCTCACTACTATAAACGGATGGCGCCGTTAGAAGTTTACCGCGAAACGCTATTATTCTGCAGCCTGAAAGGCCATGACGTTCTCCCAGTGGGGATCATTCCAATCGCCGGTTGGCGGAAGCTCAGGTGGTTGAGATAGTTCGTTGACAAGCGACAATATACACTGTACGGTGTATCCTGATGATAGGGAGTTTCAAACACCGAGGGCTGAAGCGACTTTATGAGCGTGGCGACCGGAGCGGGATACGGCCCGATCTCCTGGCGGATATTGAGGATATTCTCGCTCGCCTCGATGACGCGGATACACCGCAGGCTATGAACCTTCCCGGCTATCATCTTCACCCGCTGAAAGGCGCTTTGAAAGGGTTTTGGGCCGTGACGGTCCGGGCCAACTGGCGGATCATTTTTCGGTTTGGGGCTGCGGATGCGTTTGATGTTGAACTGATCGACTACCACTAAGGAGGCGACGATGCCCATGAAGAACCCACCCCATCCCGGAGGGAGCATACGCCGGGCGTGCCTTGAGCCCTTGCGGCTGTCTGTCACCGAAGGCGCAAAAGTTCTTGGTGTCACAAGGCAGACCCTGAATAATGTCATCAACGGCAAGTCCGGCATTAGCCCGGAAATGGCTATCCGACTGTCCAAGGCTTTTGGCAGTACGCCGGAAACATGGTTACGGATGCAGCTTGCGTATGATCTTGCCGCGGCGCGGAAGGACGAGAGCAAAATCAAAGTGCGTCGCCAGCACGTCCCGGAAGAACAGTACGTGTAGCGACGCAAAATGGACAGGGTGGACATAGCGGCCGATCCCCATCCCGTTCACACCGTTGTCAGTACTCTTTGCCGTTGTACAGGCCAGCCACCCACTTCTCATAGCCGTTGTACATGAGGGTAGGCTTGCGGCCCATATCCGGCAGCACTTTCTCCGTCGCCTGCGACCAGCGCGGATGCCGCTTCTCTGGGTTCACGTTGGAATAGAACCCGTACTCATTGGGGGCGGAGTGGTGCCAGAACGTCTCCGGTTCCTTGTCGATGAACTCGATCTTCACAATGGATTTCGGGCTCTTGTAGCCATACTTCCAGGGAAGCACCATCCGGATGGGCGCGCCATTCTGCTTGGGTAGGGGTTTCCCGTAGAGGCCGGTGACCACCATGCACAGCGGATTCATCGCTTCATCCACGCGCAAGCCTTCAAAATAGGGCCACTGATAATTCGTATAGCGAACTTGGCCGGGCATTTCCTTGGGACGATACACCGAGGTAAAGGCGATGAACTTTGCATTGGCCTTGGGCTGCACCTGCTCGATCAGTTTGCTGAACGGAAAGCCGGTCCAAGGCACGGCCATAGACCAGGCTTCCACGCAGCGATGCCGGTAGAGCCGTTCCTCCAACGGAAAACTGCCTACAATGTCGTCAACGTCGTAGGTTTTCGGCTTGTTCACCAGCCCGGTTACTTCCACCTTCCACGGGCTGATGTTGAAGTTGCCCACCAGGTTCTTTACCGCCGTCTTGTCTTCCTGATCGAACTCGTAAAAATTGTTGTAGCCAGTGGCCGCCCATTCCGGCGTTTCCGGACGGTCCAGAGTGAACTCCGGGTTCTGTTTGGCCGGGTAGGGATTCTTCCCAGTGGTTGCAGCCTGCAGCAGGCCGCTCATGGTGAAGAAGCCGGCCGCCTTCAATATCTGCCGTCGATTCATGTAGATCGACTCCGGCGTGGCTTCGCGCTCCGGAATTTCCCAACCCTGGCGAATCTGGATGAGCATGTTGTTTATCCTATCTCACTCTCACTATGCACTACGGAACAAATACCCGATCGGTTGCGTTCTATTCCACAGAGAGGAAACCCCATGTTTTGCACCAAGTGCGGAACCGACTTAAAGACGACCGACCGGTTTTGTTGCCAATGCGGAACCGCCGTCCCCGGCGTGACGCCGAACCTGCGCCCTCCCGAACGGCTGAGTCGTCCCATATATGATGCCAAGATTGCCGGCGTTTGTGCAGGATTCGCACGGTACTTTGCGATGGATGTAACCGTGGTGCGGATCATCTGGATCATTCTGAGCATCTGGCCGCTGCCCTCTGTCGGTGTAATTGCCTATGTGGTTGCTTGGGCGATTATGCCCAAAGACCCGTTAGCGCTGCCCGTGCCGCAGAATGTACAGCAGCAACTCCGGAGTTAGTTTGAGAAGATGCGGACCCGGCGGCGCGACACTGGAATCACATGGTTGGACTTTGTGAAACCTGTCTGCATTGCCGCAAGATCACCTCAGACCGCGGGTCGAACTTTTATTTATGCGGGCGGCACCAGGCAGAACCACAGTATCCGAAGTATCCGCGCCTGCCGGTCTTATCCTGCCCTGGGTATCAGGAGCGGCCGTCAAATAGCGCTCAGAGCGGGTGAGGAGTCAACGCGAAGCCTGCGGAAATACCGCTCAGCCGACGGCGATCTTTTTCAGGATGGAAAACTCGCCCTGGTGCAGTGCTTTGCCGGTAAAGCTGCCGGCCGGTCCGAAAGACCCACAAGCCCTTCTCCTTGCGTAGCCGTGTTGAGTAACGGACGCGACTGCGTAACCATCTCACCCGCTGATTCCAACTCGAAACCATCGCCCGGCTGGAGATGCAACTCGTCATGTAAAGGTTCCAGGATCACGATGAGCCTCGCTGGGTCGAGCGTTACTGCGGTATTCATACTGGCAGTTTAAGAGGGCTGGGTCCATTTGTAGAATCCCACGGCCGGCCCATTGGAAGAATTTCTTAGTGATTGGGGGCGAGGCCTACAGGGCATCAAGCAGATCTTGGATTGTGACTTCGGCTTGACGCAGAACGTTTTGGAGCGTGCCGGCCGGAACGAATCCGCGCATTGCTACGGTGACGCGCTTATCGCCTTTGATCAAACGGGCATGAGAACCCTTCTGGCGTACGACGGTGAAGCCGAGCCGCTTTAGGCATTTGACAATGTCTGCTCCCGAAAGATCGCGGGGAAGTTTCACGCGCCAGCAAGAATGGGGTCGTTGATGAAGTGAAGCCGGATGCGGTGCGGCGTCTCATCCGCGTCGAAATGAACGGCGACGGCCTCCATAATCTGCTCTTGCAAGTCGCGGAGATCCTTGCCCTGAGTCGAAATTCCTCCCGAGCCGTTCGGGGCATCCCAAGAGGCCACTAGCCAGCCAGAATCGTCATCCCGCTGCACCTGGAAGCTGATTTCGTCCATCTCTTTTAAGGTACCGTCCTCGACGCTGTCAGTCAAATGAACTCATCCGCTTGTGAACTCATCCACCTGGCGCGACGAAAACTGTCGCTCAAAAGTAAGGTCGGCAAGGTGATACATGAGTGGAAGGAGGGTGAGTTGCACTCTGGTTCCGACAAAGGACCGAAAGTCAAAAACCAAAAGCAGGCCGCGGCCATCGCATTGAGTGAAGCGCGCAAGGCCGGCGGCAAAATGCCGCCTCCGCTTAAGAAGCAGTAGCGCCCGCCCGCCGGCGCCATTCAAAGAGCACCACGCCGGCCGCGACCGAAACATTCAGCGACGAGATTGCTCCCGCCATCGGAATGCGGATCAATCCGTCGCAGTGCTTCTGCACCAGTTGGTGGAGTCCGTGGCCTTCTCCGCCGAAGACAAATGCCGTGGGGCTATTGTAATCGACCTCGGTGTACAACTGCGTTCCCCGCTCATCCACGCCGTAGATCCAGAAGCCGGCCTGCTTCAGCCGTTCCAGGCATTGGTTGACGTTGCCGATGCGGACCACGGGAAGGTGCTCCAGCGCGCCGGCGGCGGCCTTGGTCACGGTTTCGGTAAGGCCGGCGGCACGCCGCTCCGGCGCCACGACCGCCGAAGCTCCGGCGGCATGCGCGGTCCGGATGATTGCGCCCAGATTGTGCGGGTCTTCCACGCCATCCAGAATCACCAGAAGCCTGGCGCCGGGAATCACTTCCTCGAGACTGGCGTACTCGCGAGCCGCTCCGAACGCGACCACGCCCTGATGACGGACGTCGCCGCCGGCCGCTCGATCCAATGCATCCCGAGGCTCAAATCGTACCGGTACTTTGCGCTCCCGGCAAAGGTCGATGATCTCCTGCAGTCGCGGGCCGGCGGCGCCGCGCGCGATCAAGACGCGATCGATGGGGCGCTGCGTCTTGAGCGCTTCCCGCACCGGATGAACTCCGGCAATGGCCTGGGTTGGACGATTCGTATCTCCAGTGTAGTAGCGATTTGCTAAGATATTGCAAGGATGACGGATCCGGTAAGCGATACGGCTCGCGAAGAGATACCGGACAAACTGTATTTCCGCATCGGGGAAGTCAGCCGTCTGGCCGGGATCAAGCCGTATGTTCTGCGGTTTTGGGAGACGGAATTTTCCGGTCTCGGACCCAAGAAGTCGGGCACCGGTCACCGCCTATATCGCCGCAAAGACGTGGAGTTGGTACTAGAGATCAAGCGGCTGTTGTACGACAAGCGGTTCACGATTGAGGGCGCGCGCAAGGCTCTGGAAAGCCGCAAGGGCGAGGGATTGAAAGCCGCCTCCACGCCGTCGAAGGAAGCCCAGGCCGATCTGTTTCACGACTCGCACGCCACGCTCGATCAAGTGCGCAAGGAACTGCGCGGAATTCTGGAGCTGCTGCATTAGCCGCGCAGGTCCGGGTCCAGCGTGAGCCCTTCGTCCAACTGCACGCCAAACGTATTCAAGATCATGGATACCTGCGTATACTGGCCAACCAGAAACACCAGGTCCATGCGCTGCTGCTCCGTGAGAAAGCCGCTCAGCGCTTTCCACGTCGCGTCCGAAATGAAGTGATCCCGATGGAGTTCGTCAGCCGCCCGCAGTAGAGCGGCATCGGCTGCATTCCAGCCCGGGGCATCGCTTCCAAGCTTGATGTTGGCGATTTCGCCGTCCGTGAGTCCGGCCCGCTTGCCAATCCGAACGTGCTGGGCCCACTCGTAGCCCGATTTGCAGAGAAAGCCGGTGCGTAGGATCACGATCTCGCGCTGGCGCGGATCGAGACTGGAGTGATTGAGCGTGTACGTGCCCCAGGCGAGAAAAGCTTTCAGCGCCCTGGGATTGCGCGCCAGCGTGGTGAAGATGTTGTAGAGACGCCCCTGAGCAACGAAAGGCTCCAGAACCTTCCGCTGCTCATCGGTCCATTCCGCCTCAGGAACGGGAGCGATCCGCGGTTCGCTCAAACGCATTGGCTACTTATCCAGCTTATCCACCCGGTAGCCGGCCTTGATAGCGTCGGCTTCGGACATGTATTGGCCCTTCTTCGTCTTTCCGTAATAGCGGTCGCCTTCCCTGTGATAGACCTTCGTTTCCAAATTCACCCAGACCTGTCCGGAGCCCGCCGGAGGAGCCGCTTGCGGCGCGGAGGCAGCCTTGGTGGTTTTAGTGGCTGCGGCCGGGGTTGGAGCCGCTGCTGGTGTGGCGCTCGGGGCCGGTGCTGGAACGGCCTTCGATGTGGCTGCCGGGGCGGCCTTGGTTGCAGGCGCTGGCGCAGCCGCTGGAGCTCCCGAGACCGTCACGTTGGCCTTGATCTTGTTTACGGTCGTTGCCGCGATTCCTGCTTTCGACAGATCGTTGACGGAAGAGTAGGGGCGGCCGGCGATGATCTTCTTCGCCGT
>Ga0075017_100001730_pt1 | contig 13515 bp, 13 predicted proteins | sample AleBraG_ABR_2012_FD_71475 | JGI IMG/M metagenome (GOLD analysis project Ga0075017, IMG submission 71475) | Freshwater sediment microbial communities in response to fracking from Pennsylvania, USA - Alex Branch Run_MetaG_ABR_2012 | ecosystem: Environmental > Aquatic > Freshwater > Creek >... | reverse complement strand
GGCGAAGTCGCGCGTGCCGTGGTGGCCGCAGTAGCCGATCGACGGACGGATCGCGATCTCCCGCATGAACGTGTCGAAGTGGGGCCATGTCGTGTCGGGGCGGTACGTCCCGAGGATCACGACCGTGCCGCCCGGGCGGGCGAGCTCGACGGCACGCTGGAGCGCGCTGTCGCTGCCGCCGGTCTCGATCACGATGTCGTACTCCCCCGACGGTGTGTCGACGCCGATGCGCTCGCGCGCCTCGTGCTGGTGCGCGTGCCGCGCCTCGATCGCGACGGCGGGCGCGCCGAGCGTCTGCGCACCGGCCGCGGCGAGGATGCCGATGGCGCCGGCGCCGACCACGGCGACGGTGGTGCCGGCGCTCACATGGGCACCGTTCAACGCGTGCATCGCGACCGCCCCCGGCTCCACCAACGCGGCGTCGCGGGTGGCGAGCCCGGTCGGGAGCGGGATCAACGCGTGCTTCGGCGCCCGGAACCACTCGCACATGCCGCCGGGATCCATCATGCCGAGGCCCTGCACGCCGTTGCGGCAGCGGTTGTAGTTGCCCTGGTCGCACTCCTCGCAGCCGGCGCACCCGAAGATCGCCTCGACCGCCACCGGCGTGCCGTCTTCCAGCACCCCGGCGAACTCGTGCCCGGCGATCTGCGTGCTGCCGAACTCCAGGTACAGCAGGTCGGACGCGCAGATGCCGGTGGACGCGACCCGGACCAGCTCGCCCGGACCGTCGGGCTCGTCGATCTCCACGACCTCGACGGTCGGCGGGGCGTTGCGGACGGCCTTCATCAGTGGTTCGACACCTCGTGGTCGAGGTACTGCGCGAACCTCGCCCGCGCCTCTTCCCTGCGGGTGGGGATGTGCATCGACGGCCAGCCCTCGACCGGCTTGTACGCCTTCGCCTTCTTGGTGGCGACGAACGACTTGTGCACCTCGTCGGCACCGTCCGCGATGCGGAACTGCCGAGCGGACACGTACATGTCGGCGAGCGGCAGGTCGGTGGTCCACCCGAGCGCACCGTGCACCTGGATCGCACGGTCGACGACATCGTGCAGCACACGCGCGCCCCAGAACTTCAGCTCCGCGATCTCGACCCGCGCCTTCGACGCGCCGACATGGTCCCACACCCACGCAGAGTGCAGCGCGACGAGGCGCAGGGCGCGGATGTCGATCGACGACTCGGCGATCATCTCCTGGATCATCTGCTTCTCGATGAGCAGCTCGCCCTTGGTGCGGCGACTGATCGCGCGCTCGCACATCATGTCGAACGCCGCCTCGCACTGGCCGACCCACCGCATCGCGTGGTGGATCCGCCCGCCGTTGAGGCGCTGCTGCGCGAGCACGAAGCCGTCGCCCTCCTCACCGACGCGGTTCGCGACCGGGACGCGGCAGTCCTTCAGCAGGATCTCGGCGTGGCCACCCGAGCGGTACGGACCGGGATGCGGGTGGTGCATGTTGTGGACGTCGCGCACGATCTCGAGCCCGGGCGTGCCCTTCGGGATGATGAAGAACGACGCGGCCTTGTGCGGCGGGTTCTCCGGGTTGGTCACCGCCATCATGAGGATGAAGTCCGCGCTGGACGCGTTCGACGCGAACCACTTGTGCCCGTTGATGACGTACTCGTCGCCGTCGCGCTCGGCCCGCGTGTTGATCATCGTGGGGTCGCTGCCGGAGAAGTGCGGCTCGGTCAGCGAGAAGCTCGACGTGATGTCACCGGCGAGCAGCGGCTCGAGCCACTCCTTCTTCTGCTCGGGCGTGCCGCCGATCGCGATGAGCTCGCTGTTCCCCGAATCGGGCGCCTGGTTCCCGAAGATCGACGGCGCCACGCCGACCCGGCCGAGGATCTCGTGCATCAACGCGAGCTTCACCTGGCCGTAGCCCTGGCCACCGAGCTCGGGGTCGAGATGGCACGCCCACAGCCCGCGGTCCTTGACCTGCTGCTTCAGGGGCGCGGTCGCCGCCTTCCACGACGCGGGACTCATCTCGTCGTAGAAGAGCGCGAGCGGCGCGATCTCCTCGTCGACGAACGTGCGCATCCAGTCGAGCTGCTCCTGGAATTCCGGCTCGGTCGAGAAGTCCCACACCATGGCTGTGCCTGCTTTCTGGAATCGATCGAGGACGGTGCGCGCTCAGGCGAAGAGCGCGCGCGACGCGTACCCGAGCTCGGGCTGCTCCGCCTTCAGCCAGGTGCCGAGCTCACGGGTGAGCTGCGCGCTGGTGCCGAGCAGCGAGTCGAGCGCGAGGGCGCGGCTGTAGCTGAGGTGGTGATCGTGCTCCTGGGTGAAGCCGATGCCACCGAGGGCCTGCAGCGAGCGCTGGCACGCCCGGCGGGCGTTGCGCCCGGCGATCGCCTTGGTGACCTCGCCGAGCCGCTCGGGTGGGTCGAGCGCGAGGTCACGCGCGAGCTCCGCCGCGGCCGCGGCCGACGCGCAGTCGGTGAAGCCCCAGGCGAGGATGTGGCGCACCGCCTGGAACGTGCCGATCGGCACGCCGAACTGCTCGCGCACCTTGGAGTATTCGACCGCGAGATCCATGGCCGCCTCCGCAGCACCGACGAGGTCGAACGCGAGCGCGACCCGACCCGCATAGAGGCTACGGGCCCGCGCGTCGCGCGCCGCGGCGTCGTCGAGCAGAGGCTCCGCACTCGCAGGGTCGAAGGTGACCTCGCGCAGCGTGAGCCGGCCGGGGATGTCGACCGCCGCGAACTCGACGCCCGACATGGGAACGAGCGACACGCCCTCGCCGGGTTGGTCGACGAGCAGCAGCTGCGCGTCGGTGGGACCGACGAGCGTGTACACGGTGCCGCGTCGCAGTGAACGCCGAGTGATCGCGGCGGCCACCGCGCCGTCCGCATTGGCGTCGTCGAGATAGGGCGCGGCGAGCAGTGCAGGAAGCGCACCGACATCGGCGTTCTCACGTCCCGCGGCGCGGAACAGCGCGAACATCGCACCGCGCGCTTCGGGGTCGTCGAAGGCGGCAGGCAGCTCCCACCAGCCGAGCTGCGTGAGCACCTCGTTGCCCGCGTCGCCACCTTCTTCACCGACGGCGGCGAGCGCCTGGCGGCACACCAGGAAGAATTCCTCGACGGTCTCGTTCACGGTCATGGCAGCTTCAACACCTGCTTGGCGATGGTCTCGAGCTGCATCTGCTGCGAGCCGCCGTAGACGGTCACGATGCGCGAGAAGAGGTACTCCTGGCGCAGGAGGTCGGTGAGCTCGTCCTGCACGCCGACCGCGAGGTCGACGTCGCCGGCGAGGATGGCGTCCTGCACCGACTGCTCCGCGGTGCAGAGCATGAGCTTGTTGGTGCACGCCCGCGGTCCGAGGATCTCCCCCGCCGCGTGCTCCTTCACGCCGTTCGCGCTACATGCGGTCGCGGCGACGAGGTCGAGCAGCGCGTCACCGAGGAGGAACTCGGGCGCGTCCGGCGACGACGCGCCGAACTCGATCAGCTGCTGGTAGAGGAAGTTGTGGCGGAACCAGGCGAACGTGCCGCGTTCGTGGCTGAGGATGTGCATCGCCACGCGCCAGCCGCCGTCGAGCTCGCCGACGATGCGATCCGTGGGCACGAACACGTCGTCGAAGAAGACCTCGGCGAGCTCTTCGTTGCCGTTCGCCTGCCAGATGCCGCGCACCTCGACGCCGGGATCACTCAGGTTCACGATGAACGCCGTGATCCCGCGGTGGCGCGACTCGGTGGTGCCGGTGCGGGCGAGCACGCAGCACCAGTCGGCCCACACCGACCAGCTCGTCCAGATCTTCTGGCCACTGATGCGGTAGCCGTGGCCGTCGGGCTCGGCCCTGGTTCGCAGCGCGGCGAGGTCGGAGCCGGCGCCGGGCTCGGAGAAGCCCTGCGACCAGATCTCCCGACCCGAGAGGTAGCGCGGGACGTGCTCGGCGGTGAAGTCGCTCGGGCCGAGCTCGACCAGTGTGGGCAGCAACACCTCGACGTGCTCGAACAGGTTCATGCCCAGCACGCCGTGGCGTGCCAGGCCCTCCCACATCGCGGCCCGGTGCAGGAAGGAGCCGCCGAGCCCGCCGACCTCGACCGACCACCCGTAACGGACGAAGCCCTCGTCCCACAGCACCTGCATCAGGTCCTGCATGATCCGCACCCGCGTGGGGTAGTCGGCGACGTGCTCGGAGGCCCGCACCACGGCGGGCGGACGGGTCTGCAGCCAGGCCTCGAGCTCGGCGGCGAAGGCCGCCGGGTCGACGGCCGCCGCGGCTTCGGGCGTCGTAGGTAACATCGACGTCAAATTACTCAGAGCGGGGACTTCCCGCAATGCGGAGCGGGGGAACCCATGGGTGTCGAGGAACAGATCGAGGAGCGGGGCCCGAACGGCGAGATCCTGGTGGAGCGGCTCGATGAGGGCGTGGTGGTCGTCACCCTGAACCGGCCCGAGGCGTTCAACGCCTCGAACGAGCCCCTCCACACCGAGGTGTCGAAGATCTGGGCCGAGCTCGACGGCGACGTGAGCATCCGGGCGATCGTGCTCACCGGCGCCGGAGAGGCGTTCTGCGGCGGTGGCGACCTCGGCCTGCTCCAGCGCATGGTCGGCGACACCGACCTGCGCCAGGCGACCATGGACGAGGGCGCAGTGATCGTGCGGACGATGACCGCGGTGCGCGTCCCGATCGTCGCCGCGGTGAACGGGCCGGCCGTCGGCCTCGGCTGCAGCCTCACCGGCATGAGCGACGTCGTGCTCGTGGAGGAGCAGGCCTACTTCTCCGACCCGCACGTCGCGCTCGGTCTCGTCGCCGCCGACGGCGGTGCGCTGATGTGGCCGCTGCTCACCGGTCTGTTGCGCGCCAAGGAGCACATCCTGCTCGGCGACCGCGTCGACGCGGAGGAGGCGGTGCGCATCGGCGTCGCCAACCGGGTGGTCGCGAAGGGAACGTCGCGCGACGAGGCGATCAAGCTCGCGACGAGGTTCGCCAAGCTGCCGCCCCAGGCGGTGCGCGAGTCCAAGCGGCTGCTGAACCACGCCACCCTGCAGGCGATCAGCGCCATCCTCGACGATGCGCTCGACCGCGAGACCGAGTCGTTCGACGAGCCCGCGTTCCAGGCCAACCTCGACCGGATGCTCAACCGCAAGAGGTAGCCCACCCAGAGCACGTTTGGCGTCACTCAGGCGCCTATGTCCGCGCCCATTGACGCCAAACGCGATCTTCAGGTGTCGGCGGGGCCGATGCCGTCAGGCGGCCACACGGGGAGGCCCTTGGCCTCGGCGGTGAGGCCGGTGGAGTTCGTCACTGCCGCGAACATCAGGTAGCCGGGCACCAGGTAGAGCAGCTCGTAGCGGGACGCGACATCCGGGAACCGCCGCTCCACGGTCGTCATGGTCGCCGGCGTGAGCGCCCGGTGGTCGACGAACTCGTCGACGACGCGTGCGACGAGCGCGAGGTCGTCGTCGAGATCGTCGTCGGGCATGGACGTGCGGATGGCGAGCACGTCGTCGCGCGTCACACCGATGCTGCGCGCGAGGCGGTAGTGGTTCGCCCATTCGAGCGACTGACCGGTGCGCCACATCGTGCGCAGGATCGCCAGCTCGCGCAGGTGCGGGTCGAGGCGGGCGTTGAACACGAACGTGTCGAGCCACCGCTCGAAGAAGGCGCTGAGCTGCTCGTCCCCGAGCTCCGGGCCGCCCTCGCCACGGGCGCGGGTGAGCGCGAGCACCTCGGCGCCGGAGCGCGGCACGGCCGGGTGCTCGGCGCTCACGCGATCGTCCGTGCCGGCGCTCATTGGTCGAAGAGGGCCGCGAGCTCCTCCATGGTCTTGGGGACCGGGCCCCTCGGGGCGGTGGGCACCATCTGCACCAGCTCGAACTGGCAGCCGGCGGGCAGCGTGACCATGTGCGCCACCGCGTCGGCAACCATGTCGGGCGTCATCGCGCCCGTGTGGCGCAGCAGGCCCCGGCGGAACCACAGCTCCGACGAGGTGAACACGCGCCCGGACTCCATCTCCTTGGTGGCGAAGTCGGTGCCGATGGTCTCGCCGCACCGGAACGTTGAGACTCGGATGCCGGTGCCCTCCAGCTCCTGCTTCAGGATCCGCGCGGCATGCTCGGCACCCGCGTTGGACGCGGCGTACGGCAGGTGGTGCACCCACGGCAACACCGCGGCGAGCGAGGTCACGAACACGATGTCGGCCACACCCTCCCCCTGCTGACGCATCGTCTGGATCGCGCGTCGGGCCACGTACAGCGAGCCGAGCAACTTGGTGTTCACCTCGGTGGCGATCTCCTCGGGCGAGAAGTCGTCCATGTCGCCATATCGCGCCACGGCTGCGTTGTTGATCGCGACCGACACCGGCCCGAGCGCGGATTCGGCGCCGGCGAAGAACTCGTCGACCGACGACGGGCTGCTCACGTCGAGAGCGCCCGCGAACGGCGTGCCGCCCGCATCGCGCACGAGCTGCGCGGTCTCCTCCAGCTTGTCGACGCGCCGGCCACCGATCGCGACCGACCACCCGAACGACGCGAACTTCACCGCCATGGCCTGACCGATGCCCGTGCCGGCGCCGGTCACCACTGCTACCCGGTGCTCCGTCATGATCCCCCCAGATCGATTCGCGTTGGGTGCCGTCGTGCGTGGCTCGTCAGGCGACGATGCCGCGCACCTTGAGATCGATGAGCGCGTCCCAATCGAGGCCGAGCTCGAGCAGTACGTCGTCGCCCTGCTCGTGGAACGTCGGTGCGCGCAGCGCGGGCGCGTCGCCATCGCCGAAGCGGATCGGCGGCGAGGTGAGGCGGAACGGCTTGCCGTTCGCGGCCTCGTAGTCGCGCACGTACCCGTTGGCGAGCACTTGCGGGTCGTTCGCAGTCTCGAGCACGTTCTGCACCACGGTCCACTGACCGCTGAAGCCCGCAAGGAGCTCACGCCACTCGGCGAGCGTGCGCTTGGAGAACTCGTCCTGCAGCGCAGCTGCCGCGGCGGCGACGTTGGTACTCAGGCCGGCGAAGTCGGCGAAGCGCGGGTCGTCGGCGAGGTCGGCGCGACCGATGAGGTGGCAGAACTCGGGCCAGTACTTCGCCGCCTGCAGGCAGCACAGGTTCACTGCGCGGGCGTCGGACGTCCAGTAACTGCACACGAGCGGGTTGTACGGCACGCCGGGCAACGGCGGCACCCATGCCGTGCCGTGCTGCAGCGACATCGCGATCGCGAAGCTCATCGCGAAGGTGCCGACGCCCAGCAACGACACGTCGACGGTGGTGGCCTCACCCGTGCGCTCACGGTGGTAGAGCGCGCCCATGATCCCGCCCGCGATGGCCAGACCGCCGATGGTGTCGCCGTAGGCGCCGGACGGCGGGTTCGGCACCTCGTCGGGGTGGGCGATCGCCGCGTTCATCGCCATGCCGGTGCGGCACCAGAACGAGAGGATGTCGTAGCCGCCCATGTTGGCATCCGGACCCTCGTTGCCCTGGCCCGTGCCCATCGCGTAGACGATGTTCGGGTTCTGCGCCTTGATGTCGTCGACGTCGATGCGCAGCTTCTTGCGCACTTCCGGCACCTTGTTCACCAGGAACACGTCGCAGGTGGCCGCCAGCTGGTAGAGGATGTCGAGGCCCTCGGGCGTGGCGAGGTCGAGGCCCACCGACTTCTTGCCGCGGTTGGCATGCTCGAAGGTGACGTGCACCGACGGATCGATGTCCTGGAAACCCGCCGACTCGATGCCGCGCATCGCGTCGCCGCGCACCGCGTGCTCGACCTTGATCACCTCGGCGCCCCACTCGGCGAGGATCGCCGACGCCGCGGGCACGAAGGTCTGCTCCGCCACCTCGAGGATGCGCACACCCGACATCACCTGCGTCATCGTGGGAGGTCTCCCCTACTACTTCTTCTTCGTCTTCTTGGTGGTCGCGTCGTTGAGCCCGAGCGCGTTGCCCCAGAGCAGCGAGAGCTGTTCGACGACGTGGTCGAAGTCATAGTCGCAGTAGCCCTGGACGAGCCAGAGCTCGGCGAAGCGGGCCACCATCGCGCCGAGCGCGTCGGCCGCGAGCTTCGGGTCGATCGCGGGGTCGACGCGCCCGTCCTCCTGCCAGTGCCGGATCGCCGTCTCCGAGCGGTCGCCGAAGAAGCGGAACCGCTCGGCCCGCACGTCGCGCACGTGCTCGTCGTAGCGTGACACCTCCTCGATCACGCCCATGAGCGCGGCTTCGTCGCGGTAGCGCTCGAGGTAGCGCCGGTTGGCCTCCTCGATGCGCACACTCAAGGACGCGTCGTGACCGGTGACCGTGGGGTCGTCGGGCGGCGCGGTGAGGCGCGCCTCCTGCAGCTGCGCGACCTCGCGGAACAGCTGCTCCTTCGACTCGAAGTAGTGGTAGTAGGAGCCGTGCGACACCCCGGCTTCCTTGGCGATGTCGGTGATGCGCGCCTCGAGGAAGCCGTCGCGCTCGAACACCACCTTCGCCGCCTCCACCAGACGGGCGCGGGTCTCGGCGCCCCGGCGCGAACGACCGCCGGCGGCCTTCTTCGGGGAATCGCTGGTGGTCTCGCCGGCGGCCTCGGGCACGATCAGGACTCCGGGAGCTCCTGGCCGTCGACGAAGCGCGCGGGGTCGTGCGCGTTGCCGTGGTCGTAGCCACCGCTCTTGCGCATGAACGTGGTGGACCGGCGCCGGATCCGCCATCCCTTGTCGGTGCGGACGTACTCGTCGTCGTACCAGGCGATCCGCATCGAATGGTCGGACTGGATGATGAACACGTAGTGCTGGATGCCGGTGGCGTGGTCGGGGCCATCGAAGTCGACGACCGGCGCGTTGCCGATGTACTGCCCCGCCGGCGCGCTCTTCAGCAGCATGGGGAACGCGTCGAGGCCGTACGGCGTGCCGAACGCGTTGTACTGGCCGTCGTCGGTGAAGACGTCGAGCCAGGTGTCCATGTCCATCACCTTGCGCGCCGAGTACATCATGTAACGGGCGCAGAGCTGGTGGAGCTCGAGCAGGTCCGACATCTCCTGCTGGTCCATGGTTCCTCCTGGGGCGGCGACGAGAGCGCGTCAGCCTCGCGCAGAACCTTGGTCGACGTCGACTCCGACCCCGCGCCCGGGCGACGTCGGGCCGGCCCGCTCCGGGAACGCGTGGGTCAGTGCCAGACGTGGGCGGTGGCGAGCACGGCGAGCTTGTCGCCGTCGCCCTCGTCGCGCACCTCGATGTTGGCCACCTCGCCGACGATCTCCGCCCGGGCGACCGCCGGGCCGACGCGGACCGGGCGCAGGTACCGCAGCGCGAGGTGCGACAACCCGTGGCCGCCGGTCGCCGACAACGCCGATTCCTCCGCGACCAGTGCGAGCAGGCCGCCGTTGAGCGTGTTCGACGCGTTGCCGCCGTCGGCGCGCCGCGGCAGCCGCGCGACCCCGGGCGCGTCGCGGGTGCAGCCGGCCCGCTCGGCGAACGGCACGCTCATGCGGATCTCGCTGCGCCAGTCGAGCCGATCGGTGGTGATCGAGAGTGCGGTGTTCGGAGACTTCATGAACGACGCGTGGGCGATGGCGACCGGCCCGCCGTCGACATCGGTGAACTCGACCGTGGCGACGAGCACCGTGTTCCCCGCCTTGGCCAGACGGCCGACGATGTGCAGCTCGTGCAGCCCGACCGGCTCGCGGTACACGTCGACACCCAGCTCCAGGGTGACGGGCACCCGCGGCGCCAACTGCGGAACCACTAAGTGGCCGGCGACGGTGTCGGCCCACACCGCGAGGATCGACGTGCGCATCACCTCGGTGCCGGTCAGGAGCATCGCGTCGAGCACCGGGCCGGTCGCCCGCTGCACGTCGACGCCGTTCTCGGTGCTGGCCCACAGGTCGAGGCCGAGCTCGAGGAGCATGTGGTGGGCCGGCTGGTCGCCCGTCTCCGTGTTCGCCATGGGCCGCGCACGGTACCAATCGCTCGGCTCCAGGCCCCAGCCGGTGTGGCAGGCTGCGCGCCGGACCGAGGAGGAACCGAGATGCCGTACGGACCGTGGGACGAGTACTTCGTCCACCAGTTGCCGACCACCATGGACGTGGTGCACGACAGCGACCCGAGCTGGTCGGATCGTTGCTACTTCAACGTGCACGCGCCCGACGACTCGCTCCTCGTCGTCACCGGGTACGGCAACAACCCGAACCAGCAGCGGGCCCACGGCTACGCCAAGGTCACCCTCGCCGACGGCCGCCACTGGGACCTCGACGCGCACCGCCACTGCAGCACCGACCGCGGCGACCTCTATGCGGGCCCGATGCGCTGGACGTGCGTCGAGCCGCTGCAGCGCTGGAAGCTGGAGGTCGGCCCCAACGACTCCGGCATCGAGTGGGAGCTCGAGTACCGGTCGAAGGCCCCGATGTGGGAGCTACTACCGCTGCGAATCCGCAAGCGCGGCCGCACCCTCGCCGACATGCACCACATCAAGCAACCCGCCCGCTACACGGGCTGGGTCAGCGTCGACGGGGAGCGCTTCGAGATCGACGGTTGGACCGGCGGACGCGACCGCACCTTCGGCGTGCGCGTGTCCGACCAGGTCGACTTCTGGCTCTGGTTCGAAGCGGTGTTCGAGGACCGCGCCATCGAGGCGTGGATCTTCGAGACGGCCGACGGCGAGGTGCAGTACGTCGACGGCGGGTTCACCCACGACGACGGCACGTTGTCGAAGCGGTTCACCAAGTTCGAGCACGACATCCGCTTCGACGGCGACCTGCGCCGGCCGGCGTCGGCCGACATCGTGTTCACCGACGAGGACGGCCGGCAGTACGCGGTGACCGCGACCGCGAACGAGCAGCTCGTGAACGTGTACTACGGCATCGGCCAGCCCAACCGCGTGATCGGTGAGAGCGGAGTGATCCACGCGCGCTGGGACGCGTCGAAGCCCGAAGAGCTCGCGATCGCCGAGGGCGGTGCGATGTCGATGGACCAGCTCATGCACTTCGAGTGCGACGGGGTGCAGGGCGCCGGCATCTTCGAGCTGTTCGCGATGGGCGACGGCTACCCCCGCTACCCCAACTGGCCGCCGGTCGCGATGCCCAACCGCTGAGGGCCGTTGCGGAGCGGGGACCATCGAGGCAGCCACACGAGCATCCGCAAGATGCGGTTCAATTGCCGACAGCCACGCTCCGACACACGATGTTGGTGGAGCCGCTGGACCAAGGGATCCCGCACGCCGGCGCGTCGGCGAAGGGTGCGGACACGTCCACGGACGTCACGACCCACACGCGCCCGCTCGCCGGGCCGTTTCCGAGTCGCACCGCGCCGATGTCGCGCACGCCCGGGATCGCGACGTCGTGCCACGGCAGCCCGCTGTGCACACCGACACGCCACTCGACCAGCGACACCAGCCACGCGGGACGCACGACGACGACGTCTCCGTCGGCAACGACCGCGTTCGCGTGCTGCATGACGACATCGGGCTCGTTGCGCTGCTGCAACAGTGCGAGCGTGGATGGGACCGCGAGGGCGACCGCGAGGACACCCACCGCCACACCGAGCGGCACCCACCGTCGCCCGGCCTCCCCCGCCAACGCGGCGACGGCGAGAGGCGGCGCCCACGCCGCGAAGATCATCGTGCGGGGAATGAACACCTGGGCGGCGAGACCGACCACGGCGAGCGCGACGAGCGGGATTGCGTAACAGCAGAGCCACACCCGACCGAGATCACCGGCGCGCTTCCAGAGCACGTAGCCACCGACGGCGACGACGAGCACGACGAGCGACCACGCCGCTCCGAGCTCGGTGATCGGCGTGCCGACGCTCTGAGCGAACGACTGGACCGACGTGGGCGGGATCCAGTTCGCGTGGTTGTCGCGCACCTGGACGAGAAACGAAGGGCCCCAGAGCACCGCCCACGGGAGAACGCCGAGGCCGAGGGCGACGCGCCAACGCCAGGCCTCCCGATCGCGCCGAAGTCCTGCGACCGCGAGGAGCCCGAGGGCGAGGAGCAGCGCGGACACGTGGTCGAAGCAGCCGACGGCGATGACGCCTCCAACTGCCCACGCATGCCACCGTCGCGGCCGGTCGAGCCATGCCGCGGCGACGACGACGGCAACCATGCCGAGCAGCTCCATGAGCGCGTACATCCGAGCCATGCGCCCGTAACGCACCTCGAACGAGCTGACTGCGAAGAGCGCGGTCGCGAGCACGCCGACCCAGGCCCGACGTCGCATCCACCAGGCGAAGAGGACGAGCGCGCCCACCGCGAACGCGACGGAGGGCAGACGGAGCGCGACCGCGCTCGCTCCCGCCCGGGCGAGGGGAGCTCGAAGGAGGTAGTCGAGGGGAGGGTGGGAGTCGTGGTGACGCAGATAGGTGAGCAGCGACGTCACCGAGCGGCGACCGGCCGCCGCGGTGAACGACTCGTCGAACGTGAGGCCGTTGCGGCCAAGATCCCAGCACCGAAGGACGATCCCGAGCGCGACGACGACGGGAAGCACCCACCGAGGGGGTCCCGTCACCTCCACCGCGCCACGCCGCGGCGCTTCGATCCCGCGCTCGCAGGTCGCGTTGGCCACTCCGGTTCTACGACCGTCCGCAACCCCCCCTTGAGGTCCGGATCGGGCCGTGTCCCCTCTCGTACTGCAGTCCCCGCAGCCGGCGCCTCGGTCAGCTCACGATTCCTTCACGCGTTTCGGCGTGGCGCCTGACACCGTTGCGCAAGAGTGAGGCCATGGAAACCGAGTTGCGTGACTCCGGCGAGATGCTCGGCGATTGGGTGGCGTTGCGTGAACGCATCGCCGAGGACGGCTACGTCTTCGTGCGGGGCTTGCTCGACCCGGACTCGGTCCGTGAGGTCGGGCGACGAGGTCTCGCTGCGCTTCAGGCGGCTGGCTGGACCGAGGCCGGTCGAGATCCGGTGAGCGCGCCGCCCGCGGCGCCGGTACGCGCAGTGCGGATGCGCGATGCGTTCGGCCAGCCGGGCTACCGCGACATCGTGCGCGACCCGGGATTCAACGGACTGCCGTTCGCCGAACCGATTGCGTCACTCATGACCCAGATCCTCGGACCCGACGGATTCTGCTACCCGCTCAAGGTGCCCCGGGTCGTCTATCCCACGACCTTCGCGCCGCATCAGCCCGGGAACTACACCCACAAGGACTACAACGCGGTCCAGGACATGTTCACCTGCTGGGTGCCCCTCGGCGAGATCCCCCGCAGCCTCGGCGGCCTCGCCGTCGAGCCGGGAAGCCAGCACTCGGCGCGCATCCGACCCCGTCCGATCGACCAACTGCCCGCAGGCTGGGTCACCACCGACTACCAACCCGGCGACGTGCTCGTCTTCCACTGCCTCACCACCCACGCCGCACTGCCGAACCACGAACACCGCATGCGCTTCTCCGGCGAATACCGCTGGCAACTCGCCGACCAACCCGCGCCACGACGCCTCGTGACCGGCCCCGCCGGCCAGGAGCTCTCCTCTCGCCTCTTCGCCCGAACGCCGTGGTGGCACCCGGTCCCGACGAAGCTCGAACTCTTCGACGATCAGTTCGGCCAACGGCAGCTCCCTGCACCTCCATCGCGTTTCGTCAACGTGACGGACCCCGGCGCCTGAGC
>Ga0075017_100001727_pt1 | contig 13518 bp, 9 predicted proteins | sample AleBraG_ABR_2012_FD_71475 | JGI IMG/M metagenome (GOLD analysis project Ga0075017, IMG submission 71475) | Freshwater sediment microbial communities in response to fracking from Pennsylvania, USA - Alex Branch Run_MetaG_ABR_2012 | ecosystem: Environmental > Aquatic > Freshwater > Creek >... | reverse complement strand
AGTCCAAGAACTTCTGCAACGATTCCGGCGAGAACGTCGTCCGAGCCCTGGCCAATTTCCGTGGCGCCACAGAAGATGGAAACTCCTCCACCACGATCGAACTTCAACTGCACGCCGGAGTGCGGCATCTTGTTCCAATAAATGGGAAGGCCTGCGCCCGTGAGGTAAGCCGAGCACGCGAGGCCGACTCCGCGGCCTTCCGGTAGCTTGTGGAATTTTTCCTTCCAGCCTGAAGACCTAACCACGCGCTCGATGCACTCGCGCAGATTGACGGTTCCCAACCGGAAGAAATTCGCGGTGACGGCGTTGGATGATTCCACGATACGCAGGCGCAGTTCCGCAGGGTCGATTTTCAGTTTATCCGCGATTTTATCGAGCTGGACTTCCTGGCCGAACCGCGGCTGGACGGTGCCGTGGCCGCGTTTTGGCCCGCAGGGCGGCTTATTCGTGAATGTGCGGCAGCCGTTGTAACGGTAACGCGGAATATGGTAAGTGGTGGTTTGCAACGCGCCTGCATAGAAGGTGCTCGCTACGCCGTAAGAGCCGTAAGCGCCGCCGTCAATCAGCGATTGCAGGTGCATGCCGGTGATTGTTCCGTCTTTTTTCACTCCGGTTTTGAATTTCATCAAAATGGGATGGCGGCCGCGGTGGCAATAGAAGACCTCCTCACGCGTGAGGCAAATCTTCACCGGACGGTCGAGGAGCAACGCGGCTCTAGCGACTACAATTTCATGGTTGAACGGATCGCTTTTCCCGCCGAATCCGCCGCCGTTGGGAGTGGCAATCACGCGAATGTGCGCGGCGGGCATCTCCAAGACTTTTGCGAGCGCTCGGTGGAGATAATGAGGGGTTTGCGTGCTGGACCAGATGGTCAGCTTTCCGTCGGGGTCTTTTGTGGCGACCGAAGCGTGCTGCTCGATCGGAAGGTGCGTATTTCCTTGATAAAAAAATACGTCTTCGAAAATCTCATCGGCCTCGCCGAAGCCTTCTTCGACGTTTCCAAACTCAAGCGCCACGAGCTTGTGAATATTGCCGGTCTCGCCGTAATCATGAATGCGAGGGGAGGGGGTGGCGAGTGCTTCCTCAGGATCGGAGATGGTAGTCAAAAGTTCGTATTCAACGTCAATTAAATCGAGCGCTTGCGAAGCGATCAACTCTTCGCGCGCGATGACCGCGGCCACCGGGTCGCCAACGTGACGGACCAGATCAGAGCAGAGCGCCTGTTCGTCTTGACTCACCGGAAGGATTCCGTAGGGAATTGGCAGGTCCTTTCCAGTCAGAACGAGATAAACGCCCGGAACTTTGGCTGCGCGGGTGAAATCAACCCTCTTGATGCGCGCGTGAGGATGAGGAGACCGCAACAATTTGCAGTGCACCATGCGAGGAAGAACGATGTCGTCGGCGAAGCGCGTCTGACCCGTGACCTTGGCGCGAGCATCGACTCTGCGGCGGGGAACACCGATGACGCGCAGAGACTGTGCGGGCGCGCCGTTGCTCTTCACAGATTTCTTTTCGTGGTGTTGCTCTTCTTGCATTTGGCAGTCCTCAGAAAATTCTAATCATATCTATTGCGCCGCTTTTCCCCGTTCGGCAATCCTGAGAACTGCGTCTTCCACGGCTTCAAAGATCTGCAAGTAGCCCGTGCAGCGGCACAGATTTCCAGTAAGAGCTTCACGGATTTGCGCGCGAGTGGGATTGGGATTCCGATCGAGCAGTGATTTCGCGGTGACGAGAATCCCCGGAGTGCAATAGCCGCATTGCGCGGCGCCCAGGTCGGCGAAAGCATCCTGCAACGGATGAAGTTTTCCATCCTGCGTGAGTCCTTCGACGGTCAAGACCTCTCGGCCACTGCACTCGAGCGCTAGAACCAGGCAGGAGAGCACTGGCTTGCCGTCAAGCAAAACAGCGCAAGCTCCGCACTCGCCCAGTTCGCAGCCATGTTTTGTGCCGGTGTGTGCAAGGTCTTCGCGCAGAACTTCGAGCAAAGTCTTGTAAGGAGCAAAGGACACATCCACGGCTTCGCCGTTCAGTGTGAACTGAAGCCGGGCGGATTTCATCGATTCATCAGGCAAATTAACCAAGAGTTCGTCGCCTCATTCTCGCCTCAGCGTGCTTTCTACGTTTGCATCAATTCGGGAAAAGCCGCGCTGCATTGTCGTACAAAATCTTGCGCTTCACTTCTTCGCTGATGGGAAGCGCCTTGAACTTTTCTATGTTGCCTCTGATCTCGGGCACTCCGGGTCCGGGCCAATCGGTCCCCCACAGGACTTTGCCGGCAATGTCCTCGATTCGCGGAAAGTATTCCAGCAGCTTTTGAGGAGGAATGCTGGAGATATCCATATGCATATTCTTGTGGCGGCGAACCAGGAAGAATGCTTCGTTCATCCAGAGCGGCCTGCCGCCATGTGCCAGGATGACCACAAGATCGGGATAGTCGATGCTGATATCGTCGCAAAGAATCGGCTGTGCGTGGCGATTGCGCGCGCCAGGAAAAATCGACGTGCCCGTGTGAACCATGATGGGCATACCATTCGCCTGGGCGCGCTGGTAGACCTCGGCGAGGCCTCGGTTGCCGTCCATGTATGCGTTCGGCGACAGAACTTGATGCGAAGGGTGGATCTTGATGCCTCGAATGCCGAGCTTTGCGAGACGGTCAACTTCAACGCCGGCGTCGGGAACAGTTCCCGGCAGCACTCCCCCAAATGCAATTAGCCGACTGGGGGCGGCCTTGCAATAGTTCGCGCTCCAGTCGTTAACTTCCGGCGTGAACCCGATGATTTGAGGCGCGACGTAATTGATCAGTCCGGCGCGTTCTACGCCGAGCGTGTCAAGGAATTCCAGGAACGCTTTGGGCTCTGCGCAAAATCGTTCGATCGCGGCCAAGTCTTTGCGGCCCGCCTTCATCAGCGCCCACGCCGTAGGTTTCATCATCGCGTACGGCATGATGTGAACGTGGATGTCTATGATCGGTTGCAACTCCTGGCCATCCCTTCCCTTGTCCTCGCGCGGTCGCCCATCAAATTAGTTAAATCGCACGTATTGGAAATTCATCGGCTTGCCATTGATGCCGCGGATTGGCGGTGCAATCCAGTTTGCGAATTTGCCGGGCTCGGTGACGCGGCCGCACATCAGCGATTGAACGTAGGCGTGGTCCTTGACCGTCGGAAGCCATTCGGATTCGTGCTGCTTCCAAGCCTCTTCAGTGAGGACCTCGCCCTCAGGGCTGATGAAGTGGCCCGCAAAATTCCCGATTTCGCGATGGAATCCCTTGTGAGGCAGCCGCAGGCGAAAGGAAACACCAGTGTTGTCAATCACGCGCTGCCAGCGAGCCAGTCCGTCTTCGATTTCGCCGATGTAGTCATCACGCAGGCGTTCATTGAGTGCCGTCAGAGCGGGAACTTCTTTCTTGTTGATTTTGCCGCCCGCGACTTCGTAAACAGGATAAGTGGAATCGCTCAGGACGTGATCATCCTCGAGTTTTGTCTCCCGGTAACGGCCTTTCAAACCGTTGGTGAAATAGTTCGCAGCGTTCGAGGAGACGTCAGAGCCGTATAGGTCAAGTGTCACGCTGTAGTGGAAGTTCAGATAGCGTTGGATGGTTTGCAGGTCGATCACGCCCAGGCCGCGCACATCGGACGGAGCATCCACTTTGTGCTCACTCATCACCTCGCAGGTGCGCTGGATGATTCGGCCCACTCCGGTTTCGCCCACGAACATGTGGTGCGCTTCCTCGGTCAGCATGAAGCGGCAAGTGCGCGAGAGGGGATCGAATCCTGATTCTGCCAGCGCGCATAATTGGAACTTGCCGTCGCGGTCGGTAAAGAAAGTAAACATATAGAAAGCGAGCCAGTCGGGAGTTGGTTCGTTGAACGCTCCGAGAATGCGCGGATTGTCTGTGTCCCCGGAGCGGCGGTCGAGCAATGCTTCCGCTTCTTCGCGGCCGTCACGCCCAAAATAGCGGTGCAAAAGATAGACCATCGCCCACAGGTGACGGCCCTCTTCCACATTTACCTGAAAAATGTTTCGCAAATCGTAGAGAGAGGGGCAGCACATTCCGAGCATGCGTTGTTGTTCAACCGAAGCCGGTTCCGTGTCGCCTTGCGTGACGATGATTCTGCGCAGCGTCGAACGATATTCACCGGGGACGTCCTGCCAAGCCTGGTGTCCCTTGTGGATGCCGAAATTGACTTCGCGTTTTTCATCGCGCGGCTGCAGAAAAATTCCCCATCGATATTCGGGCATTTTTACGTAGTCGAATTGCGCCCAGCCGTCCGGCTCGACGCTAATCGCCGTGCGCAGATAGACGTCCAGAGCGTGGCTTTCGGTCGGCCCCATGTCGTACCACCAGTTCATGTAAGCAGGTTGCCAGTGCTCAAGCGCACGCTGCAGGACGCGGTCTCTGCCCAGGTCGACGTTGTTCGGTATTTTTTCCGTGTAGTCGATCATTGCGATCTCCTCAGTAAATTCCAGCCAATTGAGACCATCACACTCTTTCCCAGTTGAACTTTACTGGCGCTCCGGTCCCGTAGACTTTCAGAGCCCCACTGGGGCCGACGGCGTTTGGACGAATGAAGATCCAGTTTTGCCAGGCAGAAAGCCGGCCAAATATTCTGGATTCCATGGTTTCGCCGGTTCCGAAACGGATGTTCGCTTCCAGTCCCGTGAGGGCATCAGGTGATTGCGCCGCACGCGATTCAATGGCTTGGCGCAATTCATCTTCCCAATCCAGATCGTCCGGCGCAGCGGTAACCAAGCCGGCTTCCATTGCTGCCTTCGCGTTGAGGGGCTGACCAATCTGCTTCTGAAGGGATTCCACCCGTGCAGAGTCGCCGTAAAAGCGCGCCGCAAGACGAGGCATGTGAATCACCATCGGCAGTGCGCCGAAATTCATTTTTGAGAGATAGAGCGCGGCGGGAGCAGCGCTCTCCTGCGAATCGCGCATGTAAAGGCGGTCCGCAGCGAGGGCGAGTTCGAGCAGGCAGCCCGCGAAACAAGATCCGGGTTCGGCAATGGCATACATCGAGCGTGAAGTCACATCCAGCCGGGCCAGTGTCCTCCGCATCATGCCCAGAACTTCCCGGAAGAACCAGTGATCCTGATGACGCAATAATAAGTCGTCGGTTGCAAGAACGTTTTCAGGGTTTCCCGCGGTTTTAATCAGCCAAAGGCCGAGTTCCAACTCGCTTGTGCGCAGCGTCAGGATCGCATCATCCAGTTCTCGCGCCATTTGCAACGGCCACCAACCGGTGCCTGCAGCAAAAACTTCTTCGACACTTTTTGCGTCAAGCCGTTCGGGAGCGCGAACGGTGAGTGTTGCTGTCCGCGCATCGCGGTTCCATTGGACGTCCACGAATTCGTAGTGCAACCCGGATGCATCAACCGTTTTTTTCAAAGGCGTCAGCGCGATACCCTTCGTATTTGCGTGACGGTCGCTGCCCTCGGCAAGTTCAAGCGCGCGTTGCTTCACGCGCTGGGGGAACTGTTGTGTGCGGACCACTTCATCTACCAGGCGCCAATCCTTCGCGCGCTGGCCCCGCACGCCGTCGGGGTTAGTGCAGAAAATGTCCGCATGATCGCGCCGCACTCTGCGCTTATCTGTCAAGCGGGTCAGGCCGCCCGTGCCGGGAAGCACACCGAGCAGCGGCAGTTCTGGCAAGCTAACAGCAGATGAGCGGTCGTCCACTAAAATAATTTCATCGCAGGCCAGAGCCAGCTCGTAGCCTCCGCCCGCCGTGGTGCCATTACACGCTGCCAGAAACTTCAGGCCGGAGTGAGCGCTGGAATCCTCCATGCCGTTCCGCGTTTCGTTGGTGAATTTGCAGAAATTTACTTTCCACGCGTGAGAGGAAAGTCCGAGCATGTAAATGTTAGCACCGGAGCAAAAGATGCGGTTTTTTGCGCTCGTGATCACCACGCTCCGGATTTCCGGATGCTCAAAGCGAATTCGCTGCAGCGCGTCGTGGAGCTCAATATCAACCCCGAGATCGTAGGAATTTAATTTGAGCTTGTAGCCCGGCCGGATTCCGCCATCCTCCGCCACGTCCATTGTCAGTGTGGCGGCCGGTCCATCGAACGCCATGCGCCAATGTTTATATCGCGATGGGTCTGTCTGGTAATCCACGGGGGCCAATTTTTCCTGGGTCTCCTGCGTTGCCACAACGTCCACAAATTCCTCCTACTGCAGTTGGATCTGCAACACCGATTTCAATTCCGCGAAACTTTCCTCGGCGGTGTGGCCTGAAGTGTCCAGGCAAATGTCCGCCTTGCGATAGAGAGGTTCGCGCGCGTCCAGGATCTGGCGAAGGTCATCGAGAGCGCGATCATTTCCGGCCATTACGCGCAAATCTCCTTGAGCGATTACGCGTTCCATCAACTCTTCCGGCTGGGCTTTGATCCAAATGGTGTAACAGTGCGAGAGCAGACGCTCAAACGAGTCTTTCTCTGAGACGATGCCGCCGCCAACCGAGAAGACCGCCGTATCCACTTCCGCCAGCACCCGGGAAAGCGTACGCCGCTCAATGGCGCGGTAGCCGGACTGCCCATACAAAGAAAAAATTTCGGGGAGCGGCATGCTGGCTTCTTTTTCAATTTCACTATCGAGTTCGATGAATGGGCGTTTTATTCCCTTAGCCAGTTTGGAGCCGAGCGTGGACTTGCCCGCTCCCCGCACGCCGATGAGCGCGATCCGCTTGCGGCGCGAACTTTCTTCCTCGCTGAATTCGCGGATCAGCCGGGAGGCGACTTCCTCCACGCGGTGGTTTGGCAGGCGCGCAAGAAGAGACTCAATCTTCTGCCGTTCGTTTTGCTCTTCAATTCCCGGTGCAAACAATTCAGGTAGTGAGACACCGAGGGCGGCTGCAATTCTTCGCAGAAGCACAATGGAGACGTTTCCTGCGCCAGCTTCGAGCTGAGCCAGATGACGCTCGGAAACCTCGGATTCGCGTGAGACCATTTTGCGCGTCATCCCACGGCGGCTGCGAAATTCACGCACGCGCTGCCCCAGAAAACAGAGAAACTCCCGTTCGCGCTTGGAGTCGCGGGCGCGAATCGTAGAATGTCTAGGTCGGGGAATGGCAGTAGTCGTCATCCTGGTGTTCGGAAGCTGCAGTATAGTACATCCTAGGGGCGAATCAAGGGCAATGTTTACGTTCGCTGACTGCTTGTGACCGATCGTGAACTAGGACACATCGGAAGCCCAATAAATCATTCAGGATCTATAAGATATACGGACTGCAACTCTTGTGATACCTTGTTTAGGGTCGCGTATTCTGGGATATGCAGTATATTGCCGAGCTGATTTTTCAGGAACCGTGACACCTGTCTTGATCTCGTGCATCCTATAACGCGCTCAGATTCACCAGGCGGGAATTGTGGAGTGCACCGAAACCAGACTTGCCGAACCGGGCACTTTTTGCTTACAAGAAAGCCAATCCAAACCCGAAATAGTGCGACCATTGCATGATCGTATCCAAAGGGAATACCCCGTTTATGACGCGTGCCCAGTCTACCGAAGACCGCAGACTCGAAGAAGCGCTTAGTCGCAAAAAGCATTGGAAGCGCTGGGGGCCGTACCTCTCGGAGCGCCAGTGGGGCACGGTGCGCGAAGACTACAGTCCTGGGGGCACAGCTTGGGAGTTTTTTCCGCATGACCACGCGCGCTCGCGCGCTTACCGTTGGGGAGAAGATGGAATCGCGGGGATCAGCGACCGCCACCAAATGATCTGCTTCGGGCTCGCCCTTTGGAACGGACGCGATCCCATTCTGAAAGAGCGCCTCTTCGGGTTGACCGGAAATCAAGGCAATCACGGTGAAGACGTCAAGGAAAGCTATTTTTATCTGGAATCTACGCCTACTCACAGTTATATGCAGATGCTCTACAAGTATCCGCAGGCGGAATATCCGTATGCGCGACTCGTTTATGAAAACCAGCGGCGCGGACGCGGCGAACCTGAGTTTGAATTGATGGACAGCGGCGTTTTTACAGAAGGGCGCTATTTCGATCTATCCGTTGAATACGCAAAAGCGGACGTCGAAGATATTCTAATCCGCATCAACATTGCGAACCGTGGGCCCGAAGCAGCTTCATTGCAGGTGCTGCCTCAACTGTGGTTTAGAAACACCTGGTCGTGGGGCAAAGACCTCCGCCGTCCCGTCGCTCGCAAGGCGGTTAGCGTGCCTGGGAGCGAGACCGTGGAATTGCAGCACTGGCGCTATGGAAAGCGTTGGTTGCTCTGCGCGGGCAATCCAGAGCTTCTTTTCACGGAAAATGAAACAAACAACAAGCGGCTATTCAGTGGAAAGAATCGTACGCCGTATGTCAAAGATGCTTTTCATGAGTATGTGATTCGCAGCAACAAAGCCGCGGTCAATCCGGCACAGATGGGGACGAAAGTTGCCGCGCGATATTCTCTCCAGCTGGCGCCTGGCGCTTCCACAACTCTCAAGCTTCGCCTGACCGATTTGGAGCCGCTCGGTGCGATGGACCTTGATTCTTCCAGACTCGGCACCATCAACTCTCCCGGCCACGCCGAGCGCGCTGCAGGGGTTCCCGGGACAAACGATTTCGCCAAGGGATTCGACGAACTGTTTGCAATGCGTCAGAGAGAAACCGAGGAATTCTATTCGACTCGCGTCCCGCAAGAACTTTCAGCAGATGCAAAAGCGGTGATGCGGCAGGCATTTGCTGGAATGCTCTGGTCCAAGCAGTTTTATCACTACGATGTCAGGACTTGGCTCGATGGCGATCCTGCAGGACCGAAACCGCCCTCTGAACGGCTCAACGGAAGAAACAAGGAATGGACGCACCTGTACAACGACGACATCATCTCCATGCCGGACAAATGGGAATACCCCTGGTATGCCGCATGGGACTTGGCGTTCCACTGCATTCCGCTGGCGCTCGTCGATCCTGATTTTGCGAAAGACCAGCTTGTTCTGCTTCTGCGCGAGTGGTATATGCACCCCAACGGACAACTGCCAGCCTACGAATGGGCCTTCGGCGATGTGAATCCCCCCGTCCACGCCTGGGCTGCATGGCGAATCTACAAGATCGAGCGCCGGCTTCGCGGCAAAGCGGACCGCGGTTTTCTTGAAAAGATTTTTCACAAACTCCTTTTGAATTTCACGTGGTGGGTGAATCGTAAGGACCCCGACGGCGCCAATATTTTCCAGGGCGGATTCCTCGGCCTCGATAACATTGGAGTGTTCGACCGCTCAGCCCCATTGCCTACGGGCGGCCATCTCGAGCAGTCGGACGGCACAAGCTGGATGGGAATGTACTGCTTGAACATGCTGGCCATTGCGCTAGAGCTGGCAAGAGAAGACCCAGCATACGAAGATGTTGCCAGCAAGTTCTTCGAGCACTTCGTGCACATCGCCCACGCCATGAACGATTTTGGCGAGGGCGGGCAGTCGCTGTGGGACGATGCAGACGGTTTCTACTACGATGTCTTGAAACTTCCCGACGGCCAGGAACATTTCCTGAAGATCCGTTCGATGGTCGGCCTCATACCTCTGTTCGCCGTCGAATCTCTCGAACCGGAAATCGTGGATAGCCTCCCGGGCTTCAAGCGCCGCATGCAGTGGTTTATTGACAACCACCCGGAAGTGCCCGAACACATAGAAATGACCCAGCGGTCTGCGCGCGGAGTCCGCCGCCTACTTTCGCTCGTCAATCGCAAGCAACTGAAGCGCGTGCTCAATCGGATGCTCGATGAGACCGAATTCTTCTCGCCCTACGGTATTCGCGCGCTCTCTCGCTTCCACAAAGACCATCCGTACGAAGTTCAGGTGGATGGCCACGTGAGCCGCGTCGAATATGAGCCGGCGGAGTCAGCCACGGGCCTGTTTGGCGGCAATTCCAATTGGCGCGGGCCCATCTGGTTTCCCGTGAATTACTTGCTCGTTGAATCGCTTCAGAAATTTCACCACTACTATGGCGAGGATTTCAAGGTCGAATGCCCCACGCATTCCGGAACGGAGGCAGATCTCTGGCAAGTGGCCGCTGAGATCTCGCGCCGTCTGGTCCATATCTTCATTCGCGATGAGCATGGGCGGCGTCCGGTCGCAGGCGGCGTCGAAGTGTTCCAAAACGATCCCCACTGGCGCGACCTGATTCTTTTTTACGAGTATTTCCATGGCGATAACGGTGCAGGCATTGGCGCCAGCCATCAAACGGGTTGGACGGGAATCGTCGCCAAGCTCCTTGAACAAAGCGGTGAGTAAGATGCCTCCCTTGAAATTTCGCGAAGGGCTGATCTCAGATGAGCGATTGCTCATTCCCATGATGAGGCAGTTAGCTGAACAGGAACCCGGCAAAATCAGGTTTGACGAGGCCGCCGCTCGCGAAACCTTCCGAAAATTGCTGGCCCTTCCACGGTTCGGCCGCGTTTGGCTTTTTTTTGAGAGCGATCAACCCGTCGGCTACATCGTTTTGACCATCGGGTTCAGTTTTGAATTTCACGGCCACGACGGATTCATCGATGAATTGTTTGTCGCCGAACCTTTTCGTCGCCGCGGTTACGGACGCCAAGCAGTCGCTTTTCTCGAACAGAATGCGCAGGAGCTGGGCGTTAATGCCATCCATCTTGAAGTGGATGAAGGGAATGATCCCGCTTCAGAACTCTACAAGAGCGGCGGTTATGAGAGCCACGGAAGATTCCTGATGACCAAGCGGCTGGTCTAATGACTTTCGGTTCAAAGCACGGAGATCGGAGTCCATGAAACTTGCGGAAATTCAATTTGGCAGGGAAATTTGCGGCGATCTCGCGGCAGCGGAGTCACGCGAGTGGCTCGTCACCAACGGAATCGGCGGTTACGCCTCCGGCACGATCGCCGGAAGCCACACGCGCCGCTACCACGGACTGCTGTTCGCAGCTTTTCAAGCTCCGTGCGGCCGCACGCAACTGATTGCTTCACTGGACGAAACTGCTCAATACGATGGAATTCAATTTCTGCTCGACACTCACCGCTGGGCCAGCGGAACGGTCACCCCTCAAGGATTCCGCTCGATGGAAAGCTTTCGCCTGGAAGGCGCAACTCCCGTATGGACGTACGCCCTTGCTGAGGCGCTGCTCGAAAAGCGCATCTGGATGCAGCAAGGAGAAAACACGACTTACGTCCAGTACACGCTGGTTCGCGGGAATCAACCTCTCGAACTGGAACTCAAGGCGATCGTCAATTACCGCGATTTTCATTCGATGTCCCGTGCCGGTGACCTGCACATGAAAATTGATACCGTCAAGGACGGCGTTCGCGTCTTGGCATTTGACGGCGCTGCGCCTTTTTATCTCAAGAGTTCTAAGGGCAGTTGGGAGCCGCGTTACGAGTGGTACATCGGCTATCGGCTGACCGAGGAGACTCGCCGCGGATTAAACGATCTCGAAGACCGGCTGTTCGGCGCGAACTTTCGTGTTCGCCTGGAGCCGGGCGCTTCGGTCACCCTAGTGGCAACCACCGAGGAAAATTCCTCTCTTGACGGCGCATCTGCAAAAGTGGATCGTCAAAACCACGAAGCTAGACTCTTGCAATCCTGGCAATTGAAGAACGAGCCCCTCGCCTTCCGGGCGCCGCCCTGGGTCCGCCACCTTATTCTCGCCGCCGATCAATTCCTCGTGCAACGAACCCTACCCGACGAGCCTGAAGGACGCAGCGTGATTGCCGGATACCACTGGTTCAACGATTGGGGACGCGACACCATGATCGCGCTTCCCGGCCTCACTCTTTCAACCGGCCGCGCGGACATCGCGAAAAAGATTCTCCTCGCCTTTTCCCGTTACGTTGACGGAGGCATGCTGCCAAACAATTTTCCGGATGGAGCGGGCAAACCCGAATACAACACACTGGATGCGTCACTCTGGTATTTCGAAGCCGCCCGTCAATACGTCGCGGCTACCAATGACGTGGATACACTGAAGAAACTATTTCCCGTTCTTAATGAAATCATCGAAGCTCATGTGGATGGCACCCGCTACAACATCCATGTCGATCCTGCTGACGGCCTGCTCTTCGGTGGTGGCCCCGGGGTGCAACTCACTTGGATGGACGCGAAAATCGACGACTGGGTGGTCACCCCCCGCACAGGTAAGCCTGTGGAGATTAATGCGCTCTGGATTAATGCGCTCCACACCATGGCAGGTTTCGCGCAAAAGTTGTCTCAGTCTCCAAATGGCTTTCAGGAACGTGCCGAGAAGGCTGGCTCCAGCTTTCAGAAGTTTTGGAACCCCGAGCGGAATTGCTGCTTCGACGTCGTCGAAGTGCCCGGATTTGGGAACGATCCTGCGCTACGCCCCAATCAGGTACTCGCGGTCTCGCTTCCCGTGAGTCCGCTATCAAGCGCGCAGCAAAAATCCGTGGTGGATTCCTGCGCCCGCCATTTGCTAACGTCCTACGGCTTGCGAAGTCTCGCGCCCGGCGAAGGTGGCTATTTAGGACATTACGGAGGTGGGCCGCGCGACCGCGATGCCGCCTATCATCAAGGAACCGTCTGGGGCTGGCTTCTAGGCCCATTCACCCTTGCTCACCACCGCGTCTACAGGGATCGGAATGTTGCTCTAACTTTTCTGGAGCCGCTCGGGCGGCAGGTCTGCGCACAGGGGCTGGGCACCCTCAGTGAAATCTTCGATGGCGATGCTCCTCATGCTCCTCGAGGCTGCATTGCTCAGGCCTGGACGGTTTCGGAAACTCTTCGTGCCTGGACCGAATTAACCACAGCTAAATGACGATCAGGGGCGCGACGTGGCCGGAGTCGCCTGGCCGCGCTTCTCATAGAGCTCAATCAAGACCTTGCTCTCCGACGGCGAACTCACCAGAAAGAAATTTACGCGAGTGCCGTCGGCTCCGGGTTGCGTCGCAGGATAAACTGCGGGAACTCCGAATTTCTCTCTCAGCACCTCCGTGGCCCGGTCCACGTCCCGGCAAAGAATTTCCACTTGCTGTATCCCTTGGCCAAATTTCGCAAGGTAGCGCGCAATGGCCCCGCCGCCGCCCGCATCGCGAGTCGTCAGGATGTCCAGCAAGACTTTCCCCGGAAAGTGCAGCTCAAACTCTTGCGCGTCTTGATCCGGCGGCACCCTGGCCAGCCGCGGGTCTCCGTTGATCGCGCGAATTTTCAAAAACGTCTCTTGCGCCACCGCGATTCCGACAGTCATGGCCGGCTCCGGGGCGCCAAGCAACGAAGCCAATTCTGAATCGGATAGCCACGATGCGATCGCTTTTTCCGCAGCTTCGCGTGCGTGCTGAAATATTTCGTTCGCTCCGGCTTGCCGCACGGAGAAAGTTGTGGACCACAGTTTCGTGATTGCCCCTGCGATATTCTCTGTCATGGATTCTTGACCTGACTCTTCGGCCGGGTGAGCAGGGAGGCCAGCAGCGATACAAGCAGTACCCCGCCGACAATCCCAAGTGCAATCCACTCCGGGATATGCACCCAGCGTTCGCCCATCATCTTGCCGCCAATGAAAATCAGCACCAGCGCCAGCCCTTCATCCAAAAATGCTAGCCGGTCGATCGCTCCTGCTA
>Ga0075017_100001726_pt1 | contig 13521 bp, 7 predicted proteins | sample AleBraG_ABR_2012_FD_71475 | JGI IMG/M metagenome (GOLD analysis project Ga0075017, IMG submission 71475) | Freshwater sediment microbial communities in response to fracking from Pennsylvania, USA - Alex Branch Run_MetaG_ABR_2012 | ecosystem: Environmental > Aquatic > Freshwater > Creek >... | reverse complement strand
GTCGTTTGCGTGGACACCGACGCTTCAGAAAGCCGCCGTTCCAGTGTTGTCTACGTGGATCCCTATCTAAGCGGCTGCGTGGCGGGCGAGTTGCTGGGGAAGCTTCTTCCGCGAAGCTCGAAAGTGGCTGTGGTAGCCGGAATGCTAACCGCGGAAGATCACCGAAAAAAAACGGAGGGGTTTTCGCAGATCTTCCCGAAGCACTGCTTACATGGCCAAATTGTGGAGGTCATCGAAGGTCATGAAGACGAAGCCGAGAGCTTCGAAAAGACTCTCGATCTATTGCGCCGCATTCCCGACGTCGCGGGTATTTACGTCAACACGGTAAATTGCCTGCCCGTTTGCCGCGCACTCGAAGCAGCAAAACTTGAAGGAAACGTAAAGTTGATTACGACCGATCTGTTCATGGAAATGTCTCCCTATTTCGAGAAGGGCACAATCGCAGCATCCATTTATCACCAGCCACACCGCCAGGGACAAATCGCTGTCCGACTCATGGCGGATAATCTCCTTTCCAAAATCGATTTCCCTCCTGCGGTTCCGCTTAGTCCGGCGGTCGTGATGTTGTCAAATTTGCACCTTTTCAGGGAAATGCGCCTGAAGGAGTCGAGTCCAAATGACGGTCGGGCCGTGGGCTTGCCTGATTCCGAATGATGGAAGGACAAAAAGTGCATCCCTTGAACGGATCGTGGCTTCCGAATTCCTGCTTGCGCCCCCAATAGCCCCGCTCGGCAACATTCTGCCCGCAAAAAAAAGCCTTGACAAGTAGACGGTCGCAGTAGCATCGTTCACGTGCACGATCAAAACGTGCACGTGCACGCAGATGAGAGAGTTCGTGGCTAGGGTCTGCTGATCGGCGCTGGAGGACACCATGTCGATTCTGATTTCGCTGTCCCGCAAGTCAGGCGTTATTGTGCTGCTGTTGGCAGGGCTGCTCGCACCTGTAGCCGTCGTCGGCCAGGTGGATATGGGCTCGATATCAGGGATGATCCGTGACCCATCCGGCGCAGGAATACCCAATGCCAAGGTCATGCTGACGAATGACGACACGAACATCTCCGCCCCTACCACCGCGGGATCAGAGGGGCGATATACGTTCTCGCCGGTAAAGGCCGGGCGCTACTCCGTATCCGCATCGGCGACCGGGTTTCGGACGGTTAAGCAAAACAACGTCACTCTCGATGTGCAGCAGAAACTCGAGGTGGACATCTCGCTGAGCATCGGACAAGCGACAGAAACGGTCGTTGTCGATACCGCGCCGCCTCTGCTGCAGACGCTGGACGCGTCCGTGGGCCAGGTCGTTGAGGAGAAGGCTATCAATGACCTGCCCCTGAATGGCCGCAATTTTACCTTTCTCGCACAGCTCTCTGCTGGTGTTACTCAGGGCCAGCAGGACACGCGCGGCTTAGGCGGCAGCGGAAGCTTCGCAGCAAACGGATTGCGGCCCGCACAGAACAACTACTTGCTCGACGGAATCGACAACAACACCAACCTCGTAGATTTTCTCAATGGTACGGCGTATGCCGTAAAGCCCCCGGTCGATGCCATTCAGGAGTTCAAGGTCGAGACAAATAACTACAGCGCCGAATCTGGCCGGTCAGCGGCGGCGGTACTCAACGCCACCCTCAAGTCGGGGACTAATGCGTTCCACGGCGCGGCGTGGGAATTCTTGCGCAACGACAAATTCGATGCGGCTAATTATTTCGAGTATGGCCTCAAAAAGGGCGAATTCCGCCAGAACCAGTTCGGAGCCACCTTTGGTGGTCCGATCCTCCGGAATAAGACGTTCTTCTTCGTGGATTACGAAGGCACACGCATTCGCCAAGCCAATCCCTACACGAGTACAGTCCCGACAGCATTGGAGCGCAGCAGCGGCTATACAAACCTCTCCGAATTGCTCAGCCAGGGCCCGGCTCCGGCGAGTTGTTTGCAGAACCCTAGCCAATCAGGTTGCGTCGCGGATGTGTTAGGGCGAGGCTTTACGCTGGGACAAGTCTTCGATCCTTCGACGACGCGTGCCATTTATTGTGGCGTCGCAGATCCGGTGTCCTCAATTACAACGCCCTGCTCAAGCGGAACCGCAACCGGAAGCCAGATCGGTTTTGCCAGAGAGGTGTTCACCGGAAACATGCTCTCCGCAGGACGGCTGGACGCGAATGCGATCAAACTCCTAAATCTGTTTCCAGCTCCGAACAACTCAGGCCTGTTCAATAACTATTTGTCGAATCCAGCCATTAACAACGACACGGATCAGTTCGACGTCCGCGTCGATCACAATATTGATTTGAAAGACAGCGCTTTTGGACGCCTCAGTTATGTGAGAAATCCAGATCTTATTCCCGGACCTTTTGGGGGCATTGCGGATGGCGGCGCGTTCTATGCCGGGATTCAGAACACCATATCCTGGAACTCGGCGCTGAGTGAAACGCACCAGTTTTCACCGACCTTTGTGAACGAGTTCCGCTTGGGCTACAACCATCTGCGGGCCACGCGTGTTCAGCCCAACGCCAACACAGAAGGCATTCCCGCCCAGTTTGGCATCCTGGGCATTCCACAAGGCAATTCGAATGGTGGGCTGGGTTCCATCTACTTCACAGGTCTTAACTCCCTGGGCAGCAGCCAATACTTACCTTCTATCGAGTTGAGCACTACATCGCAGATTACGGACAACGTGACCAAGACCCTGGGGCGCCAGACTCTGAAAGCCGGATTCCAATGGCAGCGCCTGGGTTTCTCCATTCTGCAGCCCATCGCAGCCCGAGGAACGTGGGCTTTCAGCGGTCTGTATACAGAAGTCCCGACCACCAATGGAGGCAACACGAGCCTTGCCCAGATGCTTTTGACACCGATTCCGGGAACGGTGACAGGTGCTGCCGATTACGTCGGAGGCGCTGATTCGATCAGCGCGTCTAACATCGCCAATACATCGATGCAGCACCGATACTACGCAGGCTACTTTCAGGACGATATCAGAGTGAACTCAAAGCTAACCCTGAACTTAGGCCTGCGGTACGAATACTTCAGCCAGTTGAAAGAGAACTACGGGAATCAATCGAACTTCCTCCTTGCCGGGGCAAACGGGCGCTCGACGTTCTTGCTGACGCAAAAACAGTGCAATGCGCCTTTATCTGCCGACTTCAAGACTGCGGCGGCGGCGGATGGCATTGATATCGTTTGTTCGAGCCAGTCGGGTCTTGGTGTATCGCAGAAGAAGAACTTCTCGCTGCGATTGGGATTTGCCTATCAATTCACTCCCCAGTTGGTGGCGCGAGGTGGATACGGCATTTTTTACGGCGGTTTCGAAAATTCCGTGATCGAAACTTATGTGGACTTTCCTTTCCAATACACGCTGGGCTATGGCTATCAGGTGCCGAATGCGCCGATCACTTTCAGCAATGAGTCGATCGGCACGCTGGAGACTGGAACTACCGGCATTCCTCTGACTTCGGGCAACGTTGAACCTGGAGGAGTGTCCTTCACGGGTGAGGACTACCACATGAAGACTCCTTACACTCAGGGCTACAACCTGACATTGCAGTATGCATTAGGGCCGAACGATACGGTGCAGTTGAGCTATGTCGGGAATAACGTCCATCATATGGGCACGTACGCCAACCCGAATACTCCCCGCGAGATTCTGCCGCCTGGATTGAACGCCCTGTCGTATTCTCCGTATCCTGATTTTTCGTCATACATGGTCTATTCCACCTTTTCTGGGAATAGCCACTACAATTCTCTCCAAGCCAACTACGAGCGACGAGTCGGCCATGGCTTGAGTGTCCTCGGCAATTTCACCTGGGCCAGTTGTTTGAATGATGCCGTCGACGTTCTAAATCCCACAGCGTTGGGCCCAAGCTACCGCGCTCCATTCCTGCCGAATTTCGGCATCCACGGAGATTTCTCGCGTTGCGATTTCGACATCAACAAAGTGGTCCACTTGAGCGGAATGTATGAGCTGCCATTCGGGCATGGCCGGCATTTCCTGAGCGGCAGCGGCGGACTGCTGAACGCGATTGTGGGCGGTTGGGACACCAACTGGATTCTGACACTGCAGGACGGTCAACCCGGCACAGTCCCCTGCGCTATCTCAACAACGTCAGGCTTCGGGTGTTATGCGTTGAGGGTTCCTGGTGTGGATCTGTATGCCGGAAAACACAATGTGGATCAGTGGATGAACCCGGCCGCTTTCGCCACGCCTCCAGTCGCGACCACGATTGGGCAAACCGATTACAGCCCGTTGGGTGGCGGACCTAGCCAATTCCGTGGACCGGGTTTCCATCGCATGGACTTCTCGCTGTTCAAGCAGTTCCCGGTGACCGAACGCTTCCGGCTGGAGTTTCGCGCCGAATTCTTCAACTTGGCCAATCATCCTAACTTCTCGAATCCGGGTTTCGGTCTTAACGGAGTGCCAGCTGCCCCCGGAGCACTGAATTACAACAATCCGACCAATTTTGGAAAGATCACGTCGACACGCGACGGTCAAAACGATCAGCGCGAGATTCAGTTCGCGTTGAAGCTGTATTTCTGAGGTTGGACGGCCGGTATGCGGGATTCTGACAGGAGTCGCTCCGCCTACCGGCCAGCCGGCGCAGTCGAACCCCGCGGAGGTGCTGTGACGCTTTGCGAAAGGTATTTTCGGTACTATCTTGCCGAGGGAAGCAAAATGACTCGCGTGATTTCAGCAGTCTTTTCGTTCTTGTGCCTCTTCCTGGTTCCCGGGTTTGGCGCAACGGAACCGGCGAAGATCGAGTTGTCGGAAAACTGGAGATTGGCGCCATCGAAAGACATACGAGCAGACGGGGCGACCGTTTCTGCAAGTGACTACCAAGACCAGCAGTGGTACCCGATCCGTCGCATGCCGGCGACTGTTCTCGAGATACTTCAAGAGGATGGCGTCTACCATGACCTGTATGTCGGCAAAAACCTGCTGGAGAATGTCCCGCAGGACTTATACAAGCAGGACTGGTGGTACAGGACGGTTTTCACTGCGCCGGCGGGTTTCTCTGCCTATGCGCTAGAGTTTCCGGGGATCAACTACCGCGCCGAAATCTGGATCAACGGGCACATGGTAGCGGACAACAAGCAAATCGTCGGCATGTACGCCGCTCACCAGCTCAATGTGACCCAGTGGATCAAACCAGGCGCTCCCAATGCGCTCGCCGTCAGAGTCACACCCGAACAACTGGTTCAAGATGTTGACGGTGTGGAGCTGGCCGATAGCTGGTTTGATTGGATCAACTGGAAATATCTGGGATACAAGGGCAAGTACACCAAGGAGCATCAGTTCGACGCTTCTTTCGTGCCGGACCGAAACGCGGGCATTTGGAAGCCGGTTTACTTAAGGACCACAGGCGCCGTTGCGATCGACAACCCTGCGGTCAATTCTGAGGTTTCCGTTGCGCAGGCGACTGCGCGCCTTACGGTCTATGCGAATTTGCGTAACTTCGCCGCTCACGAGATCAGCGGCATTCTGAAGGCAAGAATTTCTCGGAAAGGCAAACCAACTATCGAGATCGAACAGAGCCTCGCTCTCCCACCCGGCGAGACTCGCGACGTTGCGTTTGACGCAGAAAAGTATCCGGCCTTGGTCGTTAGCAATCCCGATCTCTGGTGGCCGTACACCATGGGTCAGCCCTCCCTCTATGACCTGAGTCTGGAATTTGCGCAGGATCAGAAAGTCTCCGACCGCTCTCACACGCGCTTCGGTATACGAAGCATTACCCAGCATCGCGACCATGACGAAGAATTCCCGGATAAAGGAAAGGGTGGGAATTTTTATCTGCAAGTCAACGGTCGAGACTTCCTCGTGCGTGGCGCCGATTACACCCCGGACCTGCTGTATCGGTACGATCCTGAGCGCGAAGCTGAAATTCTGCGCTATGTGAAGGACCTCGGGATGAACATGCTGCGCTGGGAGTCGAAGATCTCCAGTGAGCATATTGTCGAACTGGCGGATGAAGAAGGTATTCCTGTGATGTTGGGCTGGATGTGCTGCAATCAATGGGAGAAATGGGACCAGTGGAGCGAAGAGGACCATCGCGTTGCTTCCCAGAGCCTTCGTTCGCAGGCGCTCATGCTGCGGCCGCATGCCTCGGCGTTCATCTGGGCCAATGGAAGCGATGGCCTGCCACCGGAGCCTGTGCGCAATGAATACCACAAGATCCTCGCCGAGGTGCATTGGCAAGACGCGATCGTCGATACCGTTTCATCTTTTGCCAAGGATGCCAAAGGCGAACGTATTTGGGACGGCATCATCATGGAAGGCCCCTACAGTTGGCGGCCGCCGACGTACTGGTTCAGCGGGAAGTATCCGCCCTCGCGCGGTTCTTCCGCGGAGCAGGGCGATAACGAAAGTATCCCCACCTTGGAAAGCCTGAAGAAGTTCATCCCCGCCGATAAACTCTGGCCGATCAACGACACCTGGTTTTTCCACGCCGGAGCGATTGAGAACAGCAACGTGTTGATGAACGTGCAGCGAGCTGTAAACCGTCGCTACGGGGCTTCCAGCGGCGTGGAGGAGTTCGTGCGCAAAGCGCAACTGTCGCATTACGAGAGCACGCGCGCGCAATTCGAAGACTTTGCGGCGAACGGCTGGGCCAATCACAAGATGACCCTCTATTGGATGTTAAATAGCCACTGGCCCTCGTTCTACGGCCACATCATTGATTACTATCTGAGCCCCGGCGGCGCGTATTACGGCGCGAAAAAGGGCCTGCGCCCGTTGTCTGTGGTCTTCGATGCCTACGCCACGGGCGATCACAGCCTGGCCAAAATCGTGATCTTCAATCAGACTCCTGCTGACGTGCAGGGTCTGCGTTTACGCGTGCGTGTTTACGATCTGAATGGCAAGGTTCTCGACGACCGCTCCGCCGATAGCGTCGAAGTCCCAGTCAACGGCACAACTCAGGTGACCACCCTGCCTCGCTATCCCCGGGGCACTCCTGTGTTCTTTGTGCGCTGCCAATTGTCTGACAGCGCCGGGAAGCTGCTGGTCGATAACAGCTACTGGCAGTCACAAATAGACGACGACATGGGAGACCGGAAAAACGACGACGCCTTTGACCTTAAACAGGCCAGTTGGGCGGACATGACCTCGCTGAATACGATGCCTCGGGTACAACTGGAACTCAGCGCCCAGCAGACGGGGAACGAGAGCGAAAAGCAGGTCGCCATCCGGCTACACAACCCGTCCGAACACATCGCCTTTTTCGAACGGGCGGCCGTCTCCGCTACACAAAACGGCAACGAAGTCCTCCCCATCCTTTACGACGACAATTACATCACCGTGTATCCCGGCGAAACTGTCGAGATTCATGCAATCCTGTCGAAATCGGCGGAAGCGCATTGGGTCAAGCTCGAAGGGTACAACACGCCCGCGACTTCGGCTCACATTGAGTGAAAGTCTGGATGGCAGAGATGCTCTTCAACAATCAGGGAACGGGAACATTCATGAGTTTTCGCCTTTGATATGGACGAAAAGAATTTGAGTTTGCCCTCATCGCCTTACGTTAGCACCACAGAATTGCGGCGCTGGTGCGCGATTCCCGCGAAAGAACTGCTCGGGCATCCGGAGCTGCGGGTGGGCTACCGGCAGGTGGCTGACTCGAAAGAGTTGGGTACCTTAATGGCACGGGAGTTGGTCGACCTCATCGAGGAGAACAACAGCCTGAGACGAGCAACACGCGCCATTATTCCGTGTGGGCCCACCTGTTGGTACGAGCCATTTCGGTCCTTGATAAATACTCGCGGCGTATCACTGAAACACCTGCACGTGTTTCACATGGATGAATGTCTCGACTGGCAGGGCAAACCGCTCCCGACGGGCCATCCCTACAACTTCAAAAGCTTTATGGAGCGGCACTTCTACGGAGGGATTCTCCCGGAACTCGCAGTCCCAGAAGCTCAACGTTATTGGCTGCTACCCACGACGATGGAACAAGTGCGAGCCACGATCAGCGAGGCGCCGGTGGACATTACTGTGGGTGGTTGGGGACAGGATGGACACGTAGCTTATAACCAGGCGCGCCGCCATCCCTTTCATCACGTCACATTAGAGGACATCGCAAACTCTACCATCCGCATTCAGGAAAACAATATCGACACGATTATCGCGCTGGCGCAGCGCACGTTCGGCGCGGCCTACCAGTTTGTTCCGCCGATGTCGATTACTCTGGGCATACGCGAGTGTCTTTCGGCCAAGAAAGTCCGTGTTTATAGCGACACGGGCGCCTGGAAGCAAACGGCGCTGCGAGTCGCATTGTTTAGCCCCCCGACGCCGGAATACCCGATGACGCTGTTGCAGACACATCCCGACGCGATCATAACGGCCACGCTGGAAACGGCGCGCCATCCGATTAGCGAAAATCCCGATTGGGAGTTGCTCTAAATTCATGCTGGCCCTGCGCGCAAACGAGGAAAACGGGTTCACCTGCGCTCTAGGCGTAGGCGGCATCGGAGTGGGCATGATTTATGCCCTGCAAGGCGAACACGAACTTGGCCGCAACGAAAGCAGGTTAGGGGAATTGCTGGACTCGCGGGATTACTGCAAGTTGCACATCGTCCTCCACTACATTGCGCGGCTGATGGGCTCCGGCAGAGAACCAGATGCGTTTCAGGTATCGCCGATTGGGGTCATTGGGAATGATGCGGCGGGGCACCAGATCCTTACGGAAATGAGTGCTGCGGGAATGGACACGCGGTTTGTGCGGACCCATCCTGCTCTCAGAACTCCCTTCAGTGTTTGTTTTATGTATCCCGATGGTTCTGGTGGGAACATTACTAGTAGCAACTCGGCCGGTGGGGCATTGGCGGTCGAGGACCTCAGGGCCGCTGCCCCGTACATGAAAGCTGCAGGAACACGCGGGGTAGTGCTTTGCCTTCCAGAGGTTCCACTGGAATTGCGGCGCGACTTCCTTGAACTTGCGTCGGATTGCGGCAACTTTCGGGCATGCTCATTTGCGCTGGGAGACATGAAAAACGCGCGGGCGATGGGGTTGATTGGCCTCTCAGATTTGCTGGCGTTGAATCAGGAGGAGGCTTCCGCCCTGCTCGGAGACAGTCCTGGTCCCGTTCTTGATGACAGCGTGCTGGCGGAGCGGGCTGCCGCGCTAACAGTGGCGTGCCCGCGCCTGCGCATCGTCGTCAGTGCGGGACGGAAGGGAGCCTACGGCTTTGAGGGCGGGAATTCGCAATTCTGCCCAGCGCCGGTTCTTCAGCCCATATCCACCGCTGGCGCGGGGGATGCGCTCCTGGCAGGCGTTTTGTGTACTTTGGCAGCGGGTGTCCCGTTCATCGCGCCAAACGAATTCGGCAATACATTTAGCAGCCGAACGCTGCGAACAGCACTGGATTTCGGCGTCCTGAACGGTAGCTTCAGTATCACTTCTCCCCACACCATTCACCCCGAAGCAGTAGTGGAGAACTTGTTTGCCTTTGCAGAATCGCATGGAGCGCATGTTGCCGATTCGCTCCGGTCTGCGTGCTACGAATGGGAAGAGACACTAGAGAGCACGGACGTCACGTAGGGTCGAGTCGAGCACCTGGTCATGCCAACATCTCCAACGGAAACCGCCAGCAGGCCACAGCTCCGCCGTGCATTGGGCTTGTGGGATCTGATTCTCTATGGGCTCATCGTGATTCAGCCGACTGCACCCATGCCGGTGTACGGCGTGATGAGCGTGCGTTCTCATGGCTACGCCGTAATCACAGTGCTGCTCGCCATGGTCGCGATGCTGTTTACCGCCATCAGCTACGGGAAAATGGCTTCTGCCTATCCCAGCGCCGGCTCTGCTTTCACCTACGTGGGGCGCGAAATTCATCCGACGCTCGGTTATGTAACCGGATGGTGCATGGCGATGGACTATGTGCTCAATCCGCTGATCTGCACCATCCTCTGCAGCAAGTTTGCGATGAACTTCATCCCCGGAATCCCATACGCGGTCTGGGTGGTTGCCTTCGTGGTTCTGTTCACGTTCCTGAACATACAAGGCATTCAAACCTCGGCACGCATCAACTCCACTCTCGTCGCGGGGATGGCTGTGGTCATTCTCCTGTTCTTGGGCGCAGCGGTCCGTTACGTGTACATGGCACCGCATGATGGCGCTGCGTTCTTTACTCGCCCGTTTTTCGATCCGAATACTTTTTCCGTGCGAGCGATTCTGGGCGGAACGTCGCTGGCGGTCCTGACCTACATCGGCTTCGACGGAATCTCAACGCTATCCGAGGAGGCAAAGAACCCCCGCCGCAATATTTTGCTCGCGACAGTTTTGGTGTGTTTGCTTACCGGTCTGTTGGCATTTGTCGAGGTCTATGTGGCCCAACTGGTCTGGCCCGGCGCCCAGAAGTTTCCGGATGTGGACACGGCGTTTGTGTTTGTAGCCGGCAGAGCGGGTGGACGCTGGCTCTTTTTGGTTATCAACGTGACGCTTTTGGTGGCGACGGTCGGTTCGGCGCTGGGGGCGCAGTTGGGTGCCGCGCGCCTGCTCTATGGCATGGGGCGAAGCGGCGCGCTGCCCCGCAGCTTCTTTGGGGCGATCGAACCCAAGAAGCGCATTCCGCAAAATAACGTGCTGCTGGTCGGCGCAATTGCACTGATCGGCGCGATGATCCTGAGCTTTGAAAGGGGCGTGGAGTTGTTGAATTTCGGCGCCTTGCTGGCGTTCATGGGCGTCAATGCCTCGGCGCTGGCGAGATTCTACTTTCGCGAACCATGCAAGCGGTGGCTTAACTTCGTCTCCCCGGTCCTGGGTTTCTTCATATGCATGTTGTTATGGTTCAGCTTAAGTTGGCATGCCAAAGTGCTGGGAATCGCATGGATGCTTGTCGGTTTGGCCTACGGCGCTTACAACACGCGGGGTTTCAGACGGGAACTTTTAAACTTTGACATTCCGACGGATGAAGGCGAGCACCAGATGGCCCTGTCCGACTAACCACGGACTCTCGGAGTCTGGTTCGGGAATGTGGGTTGACGATTATGCATGTCCCGAAACCGTTGTAAGATTCCGGGAGAAGGACGAAGGAAGAACTTCGAGAAAGGTCTAGAGATGATCACAAAGAACTTGTTCCGCATCCGCCTTTCCCTGCTGGCGATGTGTTCTTTCCTATGGTGCGGACCTCATGCGGTGGCTCAACTATGGGAGGTTCCGCCCCTGCCTGAAGTCAAGTACACGCAGGTTGCTGACGGTATCGCCGCCAGCGTAGGCAACGAGAATCTGCACATTTCCGTCTGCCGTCCTGGTGTAGTTCACTTTGTCGCCACGCCCGAGCCGCCCAACAGCGTCAAACCGAACCGGCCATGGATGCTCGATGCCAAGGAGTCGTGTCCCGGTGCAAAGTTCGAGGTTTCACAAAGCAGGGATGCGGCGGTCCTCACCACCGGCACTCTGCGGGTTGAACTCTCTTTGAAGTGGGGAAGCGTCCAGTACAGCACCATTGGCAACGACAACTTGCTGCGCGAGCGCAACTCAATCCCGCGCACGTATGACCCAGTCAATCTGAATGGCGAGAATACCTTTCACGTGAAAGACCGGTTCGGGCCCGAGTTCGGAGAGGGCTTTTATGGACTGGGTCAACACCAAAACGGAATGTTTAACTACCGCGGTGCAACCGTGGAACTCGGGCAGAACAACACCGATGTCGCGATTCCTTTGCTTTTATCGAGCAAGGGCTATGGGGTGATGTGGAACAGCGCGTCGCTGACGTATGTTGACAACCGCTTTCCGCTTGAATTGAATATCGACTCACTAGCGGGCCATTCCATCGACTACTACTTCATTTACGGTCCCGAGCTGGACCAGATCATCCATGAATACCGAGGCCTCACCGGACACACGCCTCTGCTTCCCAGGTGGGCCTATGGATTTTTCCAATCCAAGGACCGATACGTCTCGCAGGATGAGGTCCTGGGCATCGCAGATCGCTACCGCAAGGAGCACATCCCGCTTGATGCCATCGTTCAGGATTGGTATTGGTGGAAGACGGAAGGAGACCCTGCATTCAATTCGAATTTCTTGGATGTTCCCGGCGAATTAGGCCGCCTGCACGATGAGCACATTCACACCATGCTGTCGGTGTGGGGGCTTTTTGACACGAAAGCGGAAAACTACAAGCAACTCGACGCGCAGCATTTACTCGTCCCCGACGCCCATGTCTATGACGCTACGAACGCCAAAGGGCGCGATTTTTATTGGAATAACTTGGTGAGCAAAGTGTTTTCGCAGGGCTGGGACGCATTCTGGCTCGACAGCGCGGAGCCCGAAGAATATTGGCCGCACATGGGCGATGCCATTCTCCAGAACAAGCAGATTGCGATCGGCAACGGCGCAGAGTACACGAACGTATTCCCGTTCATGCACACCGCAGGAATCCAGCAGCACTGGAAGACAACCACAGATCGCAAGCGCGTCTTCTTATTGACCCGATCAGCGTTCCTCGGGCAGCAGCGAGTTGGAGCAACGGTGTGGTCCGGGGATGTTTATGGCTCGTATTGGGGCCTAAGGCATCAGGTTGCGGCTGGGCTCAATTTCGCACTTTCTGGATATCCCTATTGGACAACTGACATCGGTGGTTACTGGCCACCTCATGACAAACCTCTTGACGACCCGAAATTTCAAGAGCTTTACGCACGCTGGTTCGAGTATGGAGTTTTTTGTCCAGTCTTCCGCACGCATGGACACAGACCGGAAAATGAGATTTGGTCTTTCGACAAAGTCGAGCCGATCCTGATCAACTTCGATAAGCTCCGTTACCGGTTGATGCCCTACATCTACTCCCTGGCGTGGCGGGTCACCAATGAGGACTACACAATTCAACGCCCACTGGTGATGGATTGGCGCACGGATGCAAAGGTTCGTGATACCGGCGACCAGTTCATGTTCGGGCCGTCCATTCTCGTAAGCCCCGTGCTTGAAGCGGATGCGAGTCGCAGGACGTTGTATCTGCCCGATTCCCCTGCATGGTACGACTTTTGGACAGGAGCGTCGCAGACAGGCGGCCGCGAAACCGAATCAAGCGCCCCTTTGGATCGCATTCCACTGTTCGTGCGCGCTGGTTCAATTCTCCCTCTTGGGCCGGAGATTGAGTACGCCGATGAGAAGCCCGCGGGGCCGATCGAACTGCGCATCTACACCGGAGCGGATGGTGATTTCGATCTGTATCAGGACGCCGGCGATACCTACGACTATGAACACGGATCTCACTCTGTTGTTCCTCTGCATTGGTCCCAGGCAACGCGGACTCTGACCATTCGCGACCGTCAAGGCAGTTATCCCGAAATGCCTACAATGCTCCAGTTCAACATTGTTTGGGTTTCCGCCGGGCATGGCTCGGGTGGTGCAACCGTGACCAATCCTGACAAGACCGTTGAATACACGGGGAAGGCAATTTCGGTGCAAGCTCCTTAAACGCTCAACCCAGTAGAGTTCGAGCGAGGAGCGCGGAGGCCGCAAAACATGCAACAGCTTGCCGGAATCGGCAGAGTAAAGATTGAAGAAGTAGAGCACAACAACTGGAAGGCTGTTCGAA
>Ga0075017_100001724_pt1 | contig 13523 bp, 8 predicted proteins | sample AleBraG_ABR_2012_FD_71475 | JGI IMG/M metagenome (GOLD analysis project Ga0075017, IMG submission 71475) | Freshwater sediment microbial communities in response to fracking from Pennsylvania, USA - Alex Branch Run_MetaG_ABR_2012 | ecosystem: Environmental > Aquatic > Freshwater > Creek >... | reverse complement strand
GTGGCCTCATATCAGGGGGCGCAGGTCTTCGAGGCGCTCGGCCTTTCGCACGAGGTGGTCGATCGCTACTTCACCGGAACGAGTTCGGTGCTCGGTGGGATAGGCCTGGACACGATCGCGCGGGAAGTCGAGTTCAGGCACGACACCGCATACCCGCGCGGCGGAATCTCGCCCGCGCATCGCAGGCTCGAGGTCGGCGGCGACTACCAGTGGCGACGTGAGGGCGAACCGCACCTGTTCGACCCGGAGACCGTTTTCCGGCTGCAGCATGCGACACGATCCGGCCGTTACGACATCTTCAAGCAGTACACCGACCGGGTCGACCAGCAGGCCGAGCGTCTGATGACGCTGCGCGGGCTGTTCCGGTTCGTCGATGGGACTCGTGCCGCGGTCCCGATCGACGAGGTCGAGCCGGTCAGCTCAATCGTCCGCCGATTCAGCACCGGCGCCATGAGCTACGGCTCGATATCAGCCGAAGCACACGAGACGCTCGCGATCGCGATGAACCGGATCGGCGGAAGGTCCAACACCGGCGAGGGCGGCGAGGATCCGGAACGCTTCATCCCGCTCGCCGACGGCGATTCGCGACGGTCCGCGGTGAAGCAAGTCGCGAGCGGGCGTTTCGGGGTGACCAGCGAGTACCTAGTGAACGCGGACGACCTCCAGATCAAGATGGCACAGGGCGCAAAGCCCGGTGAGGGCGGCCAGCTTCCCGGGCACAAGGTCTATCCGTGGATCGCGAAGACGAGGTACTCGACTCCGGGCGTGGGTCTGATCTCGCCGCCACCGCATCACGACATCTATTCCATCGAGGACCTCGCGCAGCTCATCCACGATCTGAAGAACGCCAACCCGCGCGCCCGCGTGCACGTGAAACTGGTTTCCGAAATCGGCGTCGGTACGGTCGCGGCCGGCGTGGCGAAAGCACACGCCGACGTCGTGCTCATCTCCGGCCACGACGGAGGTACCGGCGCCGCACCGCTGACGTCGCTCAAGCACGCCGGGACGCCGTGGGAGTTGGGTCTTGCAGAGACCCAGCAGACCCTGTTGCTCAACGGCTTGCGAGACCGCATCGTCGTTCAGACCGACGGGCAGTTGAAGACGGGTCGCGACGTCGTCATCGCGGCGCTGCTCGGAGCGGAAGAGTTCGGCTTTGCCACCGCGCCGCTGGTCGTCATGGGCTGCGTACTGATGCGGGTGTGTCATCTCGACACCTGTCCGGTCGGCGTGGCCACCCAGGATCCGGAGCTTCGCAAGCGATTCTCGGGCGAGCCGGAGTTCGTGCAGACCTTTTTCGAGTTCATTGCCGAGGAGGTCCGAGAGCACCTCGCCCAGTTGGGATTCCGGTCCTTGGAGGAGGCGATCGGACATGTGGAATACCTGGACACGAGCAAAGCTGTTTCGCATTGGAAGGCGTCCGGCCTCGATCTGGATCCGGTGCTGCACGTCCCGGACGTCCCGCAAGTTCGAGCGGGTGCCGCCAGGCATCGGACAACGGCACAGGACCACGGGTTGGAGCGCGCCCTCGACCATGAGCTGATCGCATTGTGCGCCGATGCCTTGGATCGGGCTGATCCGGTGCGAGCCACCTTGGCGATCCGCAACACCAACCGGACTGTCGGCACCATGCTCGGATCCGAGGTCACCCGGCGGTTCGGCGGCGCGGGGCTGCCGGACGGGACGATCGATCTCACGTTCGCCGGCTCGGCCGGCCAGTCGTTCGGTGCATTCCTGCCTTCCGGGATCACGCTTCGCCTTGAGGGCGATGCGAACGACTATGTCGCGAAGGGATTGTCCGGTGGCCGCGTGATCGTGCGGCCGGATCGGTCGGCGAGCTTTGCGGCGGAGGACAACGTCATCGCCGGAAACGTGCTTCTGTACGGCGCGACCTCGGGTGAGGCATTCCTGCGCGGCGTCGTCGGAGAGCGTTTCGCCGTCCGCAATTCCGGCGCGACCGCGGTCGTCGAAGGCACGGGTGATCACGCCTGTGAGTACATGACGGGCGGAACGGTCGTGATTCTCGGGCCCACAGGTCGCAACGTGGCGGCCGGGATGTCAGGGGGAGTGGCCTTCGTTCTCGATCTGTCCCCGGTGCTGGTCAATCGCGAGCTCGTGGACTGCGAGCCTCCCGAGGCGACCGACCTGCCGGCGCTCGCAGGGTTGTTGCGCCGTCACCGGGACGAGACAGGTTCCACCGTCGCGCAGTGCCTGCTGGACGTGTGGGCCTCGGCAAGCGAGCGATTCACGAAGATTATTCCGCGCGAGTACCGGCAGGCGATCGAACGCGATCGCCGATCTAATCCGATCGAGCTTGTCGGCGCCGGCGGTGGCGGAGATGGCTGACCCGCGTGGCTTCCTGACCACTGCACGGGCAGTGGCGACCCGCCGCCCAGTTGATCTGCGCCTGCTGGACTGGCGTGAGGTTTACGAGCCGATGGACCAGGCCGCTGTCAGCCTGCAGGCGGGCCGGTGCATGGACTGCGGGATCCCGTTCTGTCACCAGGGATGCCCGCTTGGGAACCTGATTCCCGAATGGAACGACCTCACCTACCGTGGCGACTGGCACGACGCCGCGGAGCGTCTGCATGCGACGAACAACTTCCCGGAATTTACCGGCCGGCTCTGCCCGGCGCCCTGTGAGACGGCGTGCGTCGTCGGCATCGCGGCTGAACCAGTCTCGATCAAGCAGGTCGAGCTGTCGATCGCGGACCGCGCCTGGGACGAGAACTGGCTCGCTCCCCAGCCGCCGCCGAGACAGTCGGGCAAGACAGTCGCCGTCGTCGGCTCGGGCCCGGCTGGACTCGCGGCCGCACAGCAACTGACCCGGGCCGGCCACACTGTCGCGGTGCTCGAACGCGCGGATCGGATCGGGGGTCTGCTTCGATACGGGATCCCCGAGTTCAAGATGGAGAAGCGAATTCTGGATCGAAGACTCGACCAGATGATCGCCGAGGGAACCCGGTTTCGTCCGAGCATCACCGCCGGCGTGGACATCACGGGCCAGGAATTGCGCCGCAGGTTCGATGCGGTCGTGCTCGCCGTTGGAGCGACCGTCGCGCGTGAACTTCCCGTTCCCGGTCGCGAGCTCTCGGGGATTCACCAGGCCATGGAGTACCTCCCGCTGGCCAATCGGGTTCAGGCCGGCGACCTCCCGGAGTCGCCCATCAGCGCCGTCGGACGTCGAGTCGTCATTCTCGGCGGCGGCGATACTGGTGCCGACTGTCTGGGCACGGCGCACCGGCAGCAGGCGGCGTCGGTCACGCAACTCGAAATCCTGCCCCAGCCGCCGGACGCGCGACCGGGGAACCAACCGTGGCCGACCTATCCCATGATCCTTCGGATGAGTTCGGCTCACGAGGAGGGTGGCGAGCGACTGTTCGCCCTGAGCACGAGTCGCTTCCTCGGGGACGGCGCCGGCAGGGTGCGCGCGTTGGCGGTCGTCGGCGTCGAGCCGGCCGACGGTGGGTTTCGCGAGGTACCGGGGACGGCCAAGGAAATCCCGGCAGATCTCGTTCTCCTGGCGCTCGGGTTTACCGGACCCGAGACCGATGGCCTGGTCAGCCAACTCGGCGTCACCGTGGATCCGCGAGGCGTGGTCGCGCGCGACAACGACTTCGCCACCAGCGTCGACGGAGTATTCGTGACGGGCGACGCCGGGCGCGGTCAATCCCTCATCGTCTGGGCGATTGCGGAAGGCCGCGCGTGTGCGGCGGCAGTTGATCGTTGGCTCGACGGATCGTCGAATCTGCCGGCGCCGATCAGGGCCACCGCGCGGCCTCTCGTCGTCTGACCGACCGGCCGCGCCCGGATAGGGTCGTGACATGCGTCGCGCCAAAATCGTCTGCACGCTCGGTCCCGCCACGTCTTCGCTCGACGCGATCCGCGCTCTCGTCGGGGCCGGAATGGATGTCGCTCGACTGAATCTGAGCCACGGTGGATACGCAGACCACGAAGCTGCGTACCGGAATGTGCGTCTGGCATCGGACGAGAGCGGGCGCGGGGTGGGGATACTCGTCGATCTGCAAGGGCCGAAAATCCGGCTCGGGACGTTCGGTCACGGCCCGGTGCTGCTCAAGCCGGGGGACAGCTTCGTCATCACCACCGAAGACGTCGTCGGCGATTCCGCTCTAGCGTCCACGACCTACCATGGCCTGCCCGGCGACGTCTCCGCAGGTGATCGAATCCTCATCGACGACGGGAAGGTCGCGGTCGAGGTCGAACGGGTCGAGCCGCCCCGAGTGGTCACGAGGGTGATCGAGGGCGGCATGGTCTCGGACCACAAAGGCATCAACCTGCCGGGCGTCGCAGTGAGTGTTCCCGCGCTGAGCGAAAAGGACGTCGAGGATCTGCGTTGGGCGCTGCGGATCGGAGCCGACCTGATCGCCTTGTCGTTCGTGCGCAGCCCCGACGACGTCAACGATGTGCACAAGATCATGGATGAGGAAGGACACCGCGTCCCGGTACTCGCCAAGGTCGAGAAGCCTCGGGCGGTCGAGAACCTTCAGGGCATCATCGACGCGTTCGACGGGATCATGGTGGCGCGCGGCGATCTGGGCGTCGAGCTGCCACTCGAGGACGTGCCGCTGGTTCAGAAGCGCGCGGTCCGGCTCGCCCGGGAAGCGGCTAAGCCGGTCATCGTGGCGACGCAAATGCTCGAATCGATGATCGGTTCGTCGCGACCCACCCGGGCCGAAGCTTCGGACGTCGCGAACGCCGTCCTCGACGGGGCGGACGCGCTGATGCTCTCGGGTGAGACCTCGGTCGGAACGTATCCGGTCGAAAGCGTGCGGACCATGGGCCGGATCATCGAGACCGTCGAAGACCAGGCGCTCGGTGATCTCCCGCCACTGGTCGGACAGCCGCATACCAAGGCGGGGGCAATCTGCCGTGCGGCAGCTGCAGTCGGCGACGTCGTCGACGCCAAGTACCTCGTGGCCTTCACCGAGACCGGCTCGTCGGCACACCGGCTGGCCCGGCATCGATCTCCGATCCCCCTGCTCGCCTTTACCCCCAACTCAGAAGTGCGAAGCCAGCTGGCACTTTGCTGGGGTGTGGAGACTTTCCTCATCACTCCCGTGACCCACACCGACGACATGGTGCGGCGCGTCGACTCGGCGCTGCTCGACATCGGGCGCGCGGGAGTGGGCGAGAACGTCGTGATCGTTGCTGGCTCGCCGCCCGGGATTCCCGGATCGACGAACGCGCTCCGGGTGCACCGCATGGGCGACGCTGTCGGCGAGATGGCGCCCGCGTACGCGCAGAGCTGAGGTCCGGCCCGACTGCGCGGGTCAGTCCAGTGGCAGCGCGCGACGTGCCTCCGGGTTGAGGACCCCCCAGACGATGAACTGCTCGACGATCACGTTGGGCGATGTGTCGTAGATGACGGCCAGGGTGCGCAAATCGTCCTGCCGGACCGACAACACCCGACCGTTGTAGTCGCCCCGCTGACTCTGGATCGTGGAGACGTACCGGGCGAGCGGGCCGGCCTTCTCGGCGGGCACTTGCGCGAGGCGTTCGAGATCGAGTACCAGCCTCGGCGGTGGCTCGGCCGAACCAGGGCCGGTCGCGCCGCCTGGCAGCAGTTCGGCCACGGGGACTCCGAAGAAGTCGGCCAGTTCGGCGAGCTTTTGCACCGTGACGGCGCGGTCTCCCCGTTCGTAAGACCCGACGACGACAGCCTTCCAGCGGCCCTCGGACTTCTCTTCGACCCCGTGCAGGGACAAACCCTGCTGGGTGCGGATCGCTCGAAGCTTCGATCCGAGAGCACGTGCGTAGTCGGACGGCATCAGGTCCCACCCCACCTTCGTACCGGCAACCCTGCGTAGCGCCGGTAACCGTCTGTGACGTTACGGAGGGTGATCAAGGTCGTCAAGCAATCCGGGCGGACTCCGTACATTCGGGGGATGCCCGCCTCGACCAGAAGGTCGGCGGGGTAGCGGTCTGATCGGCTGCTAAGTTGTCGTGACCGGATTCCTTTAACGACCCGTCCTGTGAGGCGGGGAAGGAGGCCAGCGGATCATGACGCCCGCATCTCGCGCGGCTGCTAGCTCCCAAGAAGCCGCGCCGCAGCCATCAGCACAACCGCCCGAGCCCCGTGTGGTGCTCGACGGCAAAGACATCCAGCGGGCTCTGACCCGCATCGCGCACGAAATCCTCGAGCGGAACAAGGGCGCCGAGTCGGTCGTGCTCCTGGGTATACCGACGCGTGGGGTGCCGCTCGCCCGCAGACTTGCCGAACGGATCCTCGAGTTCGAGGACGCGGACGTTCCAGTGGGAGCGCTCGACATCACCATGTACCGCGATGATCTTCGCTTGCACCCGCCCCGTGCGCTGGCTCGTACCGAGGTTCCGCGCGGCGGGGTGGACGGTCTGGACGTCGTGCTGGTCGATGACGTGCTGTTCTCCGGGCGAACGGTCCGGGCCGCCCTCGACGCCCTCGGGGACCTCGGCAGGCCGCGCACAGTCCAGCTGGCCGTACTGGTCGATCGTGGCCACCGGGAGTTACCGATCCGAGCGGACTACGTCGGGAAGAACCTGCCTACATCACTGCGGGAGACGGTCAGGGTGCTCCTGCTCGATACGGACGGTGACGCCGAGGATTCAGTCCTGCTCGGTCCGGCTTCCGGAGGTCGCGCGTGATTCGCCATCTGGTATCCGCGGGCGACCTCGACTACGACGACGCGGTGGCGGTTCTGGACACCGCGACCGAGATGGCCGCTCTGTCCCAACGTGAGGTGAAGAAGCTGCCGACGCTCCGTGGCCGAACTGTGGTCAACCTGTTCTTCGAGGACTCGACCCGCACCCGAATCTCGTTCGAGGCCGCGGCGAAGCGGTTGTCCGCGGACGTCATCAACTTCTCGGCCAAGGGATCGAGCGTGTCCAAAGGCGAGTCCTTGAAGGACACTGCCCTCACTCTCGAGGCGATGGGCGCCGACGCCGTCGTCGTCCGGCATTCGTCGAGCGGCGCTCCGCACCGGCTCGCCGCCTCAGGGTGGATCGGCGGATCGGTGATCAACGCCGGCGACGGCACCCACGAGCACCCGACGCAGGCCTTGCTCGACGCTTTCACGATGCGCCGTCACCTCGGTGCCGGGACGGGCGACTTGTCCGGGCGGAGGGTCACGATCGTCGGCGATGTCCTGCACAGCCGGGTGGCCCGGTCCAACGTTCTGCTCCTCCACACGCTCGGTGCGGAGGTCACCTTGGTCGCCCCGCCCACATTGCTGCCGGTGGGTGTCGAGACGTGGCCCTGTGCGGTTTCCTACGACCTCGACGGGCCTCTGCCCAAGAGCGACGTCGTGATGATGCTGCGCGTCCAGCGGGAGCGCATGAATGCGGCGTTCTTCCCCAGTGCCAACGAATACAGCCGCCGGTACGGCTTGGATGCACGGCGCGCGGCAACGCTGCCCGACCATGCGATCGTCATGCATCCGGGCCCCATGAATCGGGGAATGGAGATCGCGGCTGAAGTCGCCGACGGGCCGCGGTCGACCATCGTCGAGCAGGTGACGAACGGCGTGAGCGTGCGGATGGCCGTTCTCTATCTGATGCTCGGCGGAGCGGGGGAGGCAGCATGAGTGGGAATTGGCTGGTCCGCGGAGCGCGAATCCTCGGTGCCGAGCCAGTGGATCTTCGAATCGACGAGGAGACGATCGCAGAACTCGGATCCGCGGGTGCTGCCGACGCAGGCACCGCGCGAGTCTTCGACGCGGACGGCTTGATCCTCCTGCCCGGGCTCGTCGATCTCCACACCCACCTGCGTGAACCCGGCCGCGAAGACGCGGAGACCGTCCTCACCGGAACGCGTGCGGCCGCCGCCGGCGGATTCACCGCGGTCCACGCGATGGCGAACACGGATCCCGTTGCGGATACCGCCGGCGTCGTCGAGCAGGTGTGGCGCCTCGGTCGCGAAGGCGGCTTCTGTGACGTCCAACCCGTGGGCGCGGTAACCGTCGGCCTAGACGGCACGCAGCTCGCCGAGCTCGGAGCCATGGCCAGCTCGGCTGCCCGGGTCCGGATGTTCTCCGACGACGGGCGTTGCGTTTCGGACGCCGTTCTGATGAGGCGCGCGCTGGAGTACGTGAAGGCGTTCGACGGCGTCATCGCCCAGCACGCGCAAGAGCCCAGGCTGACCGAACAGGCTCAGATGAACGAGGGGATTCTCTCGGGGATTCTGGGCCTGCAGGGCTGGCCGGCCGTGGCGGAAGAAGCGGTCATCGCCCGCGACGTGCTGCTCGCCGAGCACGTGAACTCCCGCCTGCACGTCTGCCATGTCTCGACCGCCGGCTCGGTCGACCTGATCCGGTGGGCGAAGTCGCGCGGAGTCGCGGTCACCGCAGAGGTCACGCCACACCACCTCCTGCTCACCGACGACCTCGCCGCGACGTACGACCCGGTGTACAAGGTGAACCCGCCGCTGCGCACGAAGGCTGACGTAGAGGCGCTCCAGGCCGGCCTGGCGGACGGGACGATCGACGCCGTCGCCACAGACCACGCGCCGCATCCGGTGGAGGACAAGGACTGCGAGTGGTCCGCAGCATCGTTCGGAATGGTCGGCCTGGAGACTGCGCTCGGGGTGGTCGTCGAGTCGATGGTCAACACCGGGCTCATCGACTGGGCCACGCTGGCCGACCGGATGTCGTTCGCGCCGGCCCGGATCGGACGGCTCTCGACTCAGGGGCGACCGCTCGTCCCGGGGGAACCCGCCAACTTCACGCTGGTCGATCCGTCCGCGCCGTGGATCGTCGAGCCGACAAACATGTTGTCCAGGAGCCGCAACACCCCGTTCGGTGGACGTGAATTGCCCGCGCGGGTCGTCGCCACGTTCCTTCGGGGACGGCCGACCGCTGGGATCGACGTCGGGGTCGACGCGTGAGCGCCGCCTCGGTGGCGAGTCCGCGATCGAATGCTCTGCTGGTGCTCGAAGACGGTCGATCGTTTCGCGGAAAGTCCTACGGTGCGATCGGCGAGACTTTCGGCGAGGCCGTCTTCTGCACGGCGATGACGGGTTACCAGGAGACCCTGACCGACCCCTCGTACCACCGCCAGGTAGTCGTGATGACGGCTCCGCACATCGGAAACACCGGCATGAACGACGAAGACGGCGAGTCGTCCCGCATCTGGGTGAGCGGCTATGTCGTCCGGGATCCGTCGCCGATTCCCTCCTCGTGGCGGTCGAAACGGTCCCTCGAAGGCGATCTGGAGCAGCAAGGTGTGGTCGGTATCAGCGGCATCGATACGCGTGCGCTCACCCGACATCTGCGAGAGCGCGGGGCCATGCGAGTCGGCGTCTCGTCGGTCGAGACCGAACCGGAGGCGTTGCTGGAACGCGTGAAAGCGTCGGCGCAGATGGTCGGAGCCGATCTCACTTCCGATGTGTCGACCCCGGAGCCCTACGTCGTCCCAGCGGTGGGGGACCAGTTGTTCCGGGTCGCTGCGATCGACCTCGGCATCAAGTCGATGACGCCGCGGATGATGGCCCGGCGCGGCATGGAAGTGACCGTGCTGCCGGCGGCAACCACCCCGCAGGAGTTGCTGGGCGGTGGCTTCGACGGTGCGTTCTTCTCGAACGGTCCGGGAGATCCGGCTACCGCCGACCGTTCGGTCCAGCTTGCCGCGGCTGCGTTGGACGCCCGGTTGCCGGTCTTCGGGATCTGCTTCGGCCACCAGATTCTGGGGCGGGCGCTCGGATTCGGCACCTACAAGCTGAGATTCGGGCATCGCGGGACCAATCAACCGGTGCAAGACAGGGCGACCGGCCGGGTCGAGATCAGCGCCCACAACCACGGATTCGCCGTGGACGCGCCGGCGGACGTGCCGAACGCGACCGAATTCGGCGTCGTCGAGGTAAGCCACATATGCCTCAATGACGGCGTCGTCGAGGGTCTGGTGTGTCGGGACGTTCCCGCATTCTCGGTTCAGTACCACCCGGAAGCTGCCGCCGGACCGCACGACTCGGCCTACCTGTTCGACACTTTCGCGGATGTCATGCGGCGACGAAGTCCGGTCGTGCCGCTGTCGCCGGCAGGTGGTCGCTGATGCCCCGCCGGACCGACCTCGACAGTGTGCTCGTTATCGGATCGGGGCCCATCGTCATCGGCCAGGCGTGCGAGTTCGACTACTCGGGCACCCAGGCGTGCCGAGTTCTGCGTGAAGAGGGACTGCGCGTCGTCCTGGTGAACAGCAACCCCGCCACGATCATGACGGACCCGGAATTCGCGGACGCGACGTACGTCGAGCCGATCACGCCCGAGATCGTCGCGGCGATCATCGAGCGCGAGCGCCCTGACGCGCTGCTGGCCACGCTCGGAGGTCAGACCGCACTCAACTGCGCCGTGGCGTTGCACGAGGCCGGTGTCCTCGAGCGGTATGGCGTGGAATTGATCGGTGCGGACTTCGATGCGATACAGCGAGGCGAGGACCGGCAGAAGTTCAAGGAGATCGTCGACGCACTGCCCGCCCATCTCGATGCGCTCTCTGCCCGCTCGACGATCGCGACGTCGATGGACGACTGCCTTCGTGCGGCGGCCGATCTCGGGTACCCGCTCGTCGTCCGACCATCGTTCACTATGGGCGGGGCCGGCTCGGGCATCGCTTACAACGAGGCCGACCTGCATCGGATCGGGGGAGCCGGACTCCTCGCGAGCCCCACCACCGAGGTCCTGCTCGAGGAGTCCATCCTCGGCTGGAAGGAATACGAACTCGAGCTGATGCGGGACCGAGCCGACAACGTCGTCGTCGTCTGTTCGATTGAGAACGTGGACCCGATGGGCGTGCACACCGGCGACTCGATTACCGTCGCGCCCGCTCTGACGTTGACCGACCGCGAGCTGCAGCGCATGCGGGACATCGCCATAGCGGTCATCCGTGCCGTCGGCGTGGACACCGGTGGGTGCAACATTCAGTTCGCGGTCGACCCGACAAACGGCCGCATGGTTGTCATCGAGATGAACCCGCGGGTGTCGCGCTCGTCCGCGCTGGCGTCCAAAGCCACCGGCTTCCCGATCGCGAAGATCGCGGCCAGGCTCGCCATCGGGTACACGCTCGACGAGATCCGCAACGACATCACCGGCGAGACACCGGCATCGTTCGAGCCCGTCCTCGACTACGTGGTCGTGAAGGTTCCGCGTTTTGCTTTCGAGAAGTTCCCGGACGCGGATCCCACATTGACCACGACGATGAAGAGCGTCGGGGAAGCAATGGCGATCGGCCGTTCGTTCGCCGAGGCGCTGCAGAAGGCGCTCCGCTCGGTCGAACGCCCCGAGGCCGTCTTCCACTGGCGTGGGCGACTGGACCGGGACGACGCCGAGGGTCTCCTCGCGCAGTCGGCTTTGCCGCGGGATGGACGCCTCACCGTGGTCCAGCAAGCGCTTCGCGCCGGTGTGACGGTCGACCAGCTCGCCCGGGCTACCGGCATCGATCCGTGGTTCCTCGAGCAGATCCGGGGCATCAACGAAGTGGCTCAGAGCCTTTCCGACGCAGCAGAATTGGAACCCGGGCTCTTGCGTCTGGCCAAGTCCTACGGGTTCTCCGACGCACAGCTGGGTGAGCTGCGCGACGTGCCCGAAGCGGTGCTGCGGGGCGTGCGCCAGGCACTCGGGATCCGTCCGGTGTACAAGACTGTCGATACCTGCGCGGCCGAATTCGCGGCGAGCACGCCGTACCACTATTCGAGCTACGACGAAGAAACCGAGGTGGCCGCTCGCGTCCGGCCGGCCGTCCTCATCCTCGGCAGCGGACCGAACCGGATCGGGCAGGGAATCGAGTTCGACTACTCGTGCGTCCATGCCGCGATGACGTTGCGCGAGGCTGGATTCGAGACCGTGATGATCAACTGCAATCCGGAGACGGTCTCCACCGATTACGACACGAGTGACCGGTTGTATTTCGAGCCGCTCACGCTCGAAGACGTCCTCGAGGTCGTCCACGCCGAGCGTGCGGTCGGTCCGATCGCCGGTGTCATCGTGCAGCTCGGCGGTCAGACGCCGCTCGGCCTGGCCCAGGCTCTGAAGGACGCCGGGGTTCCGATCGTCGGCACGAGCCCGGAGGCGATCCATCTCGCCGAGGAGCGCGGCGCGTTCGGTCGCGTGCTGGCAGCAGCCGGTTTGCCCGCCCCCCGGTACGGTCTCGCGTCGACTTACGCCGAGGCGCTCGAGATAACGGCGTCGATCGGCTACCCGGTTCTCGTCCGGCCGTCTTATGTGCTCGGCGGCCGCGGTATGGAGATCGTCTACGACGACGGGGCGCTGCAGCAGGCCCTGCAACGGCTTTCCGGTGACGGCGGGAACAGCGCCTCCGACCACGCGCTCGATCGGCCCGTCTTGGTGGACCGGTTTCTCGACGACGCCGTCGAGATCGACGTCGATGCGCTTTTCGACGGGACCGAGCTGTACCTGGGTGGCGTGATGGAGCACATCGAGGAAGCCGGGATCCATTCCGGCGACTCGGCCTGCGCGCTTCCGCCGATCACACTCGGCGACGCGGAGATCGAGCGAATCCGGCGATCAACCGAGGCCGTCGCCCGTGGTGTCGGCGTGCGTGGTCTCATCAATATCCAGTACGCCCTCGCCTCGGACGTTCTCTACGTCTTGGAAGCGAATCCTCGCGCGTCCCGGACCGTCCCGTTCGTGTCGAAGGCGACGGCGGTGCCACTCGCCAAGGCGGCCGCCCGGATCATGATGGGCGAGACGATCGCGCAGCTTAGGTCCGAGGGCGTCCTGCCGGCCCAAGGCGACGGGGGCACGTTGCCCAGGGACGCGCCGGTGGCGGTGAAGGAAGCGGTCCTTCCGTTCGGGCGGTTCCACGGCGTCGACACCATCCTCGGGCCCGAGATGCGTTCGACCGGCGAAGTGATGGGGATCGACGCGCTGTTCGGAACTGCTTTCGCCAAGTCCCAGATGGCGGTCTACGCCGGGGGACTGCCGACCAAGGGCAGGGCGTTCGTCAGCGTCGCGAACCGTGACAAGCGCTCGATGATCTTCCCGGTCAAGCGACTGGCCGATCTCGGCTTCGAGATCCTCGCCACCATCGGCACCGCCGATGTGCTGGCACGAAACGGGGTCCGGGCGACCGTGGTCCGCAAGCACTACGAGCCGGACGACGGGACGCCCGACGTGGTCGCCCGGATCCTTGCTGGCGAGGTGGATCTGATCGTCAACACGCCCTTCGGAGTCGGGTCCCGCCTGGACGGATACGAGATCCGCACGGCCGCGGTCACCAGAGGCATTCCGTGCGTGACGACCGTTCAAGGTCTCTCCGCGACGGTCCAGGGGATCGAGGCTCTCGCTCGGGGTGAGATCGGTGTCCAGCCTCTGCAGGAGTACGGTGCCCGGTTGCGGGCCGGAAGCGGTTCGCCGCACAGGCCCGAGCGCGCGCAGCCGGTTGGGGACGCCGGCCGCGAGTCGAGCGCAATCCAGAATCTGAGCGGTCCGGGGGCGGCGCCCGAACGAGAGGAGTCGTGATGGCGGCCGTGCAGGTGCGCGGTGAGGTGCTCTCGACCAGACGTGTGGGCGACTATCACGCAC
>Ga0075017_100001723_pt1 | contig 13524 bp, 10 predicted proteins | sample AleBraG_ABR_2012_FD_71475 | JGI IMG/M metagenome (GOLD analysis project Ga0075017, IMG submission 71475) | Freshwater sediment microbial communities in response to fracking from Pennsylvania, USA - Alex Branch Run_MetaG_ABR_2012 | ecosystem: Environmental > Aquatic > Freshwater > Creek >... | reverse complement strand
CTCCGGGGGGTTAGCCGGCTCGCCCCCGACCCCCGGGGGCGAGCCGGCTAACCCCCCGGAGCTGGACTACGAACCCGCCGCGACGTCCGCCCCGACCGCCGTCCTCGCCCCGGCGCAGGCCGCAGCCCCGGCCCGGGCGCCGGGGCGCAGATTCGCCCCGCGGCCGCGGCCGCAGCCGCTGCCGGCCCTCCGCGGCCGGCGCGACCCGCGTCTGGCCACCGGCATCGTGCTCGGCGGATGGATGCTGACCGAGGCCGTCGTCCTGAGCGCCTCTAAGGGAATCGTCCATCCCTACTACGTCTCGGCGATCGCCCCCGGCGCAGCCGCGATGGTCGGGGTCGGGCTGATCGCGCTGGCGCGACTGTGCTCGGGGCGGTTCGCGCTCGCAGGAGTCCTGCCGGCGGGTCTCGCGGTGCTCGGGACCGTGGCCGCGGAGATCGTCCAGATGCACCGCGAGCACTACATGGTGTCGTTCGAGCCCGTGGTGGCGATCGGTGCGATGGTCCTCCTTGCGGTGCTGGCGCTGATCGTCCTGCTGCGCATCCCCCGGCTGGCGAGCGGCGCCACGATCGTGCTCGCCGCGATGGTCCTGTGGCTGATGGTCGTCCCGGCTCGCTATGCGAGCTCGACCTGGCTCGCACCGGTCCAGTCGACGTTCCCGGCGGCCGGTCCGACGCAGGCCGCCGGGCACGGCGGGATCGGGCTCAACATCGAGGATGAAACGGTCACCAGGGCGCTGCGGCGCTACGTCCACAGCCACGGCGCGACGAGGCGCTTCGAACTGCTGACGGTCGCCTCCGACACGGCGGCCCCCTACATCCTGCTGGGCATGAGGGCCGCGGCGGCCGGGGGCTACAGCGGCGTCGACCCGGCGCTCGACGGGCCGGGGCTGGCGCGCCTGGTGGCCCGCGGCGAAGCCCGCTACATGCTGCTCGGCGGCGAGTACGCGTCGCGCGGTGGCAACGCCGCCACCCATGCCGTGCTCGAACACTGCCGCGAGCTGGCGCCGATCGAATGGTCGAGCCCAGTCCACTACCCCTACGGCTACGTCCTGTTCGACTGCCGCGGCCACGAGCGGGAACTGGCCGCAAGCTGAGGACCGCCGGCCCCGCGCGGGCCCGGGCTCAGGCGGCGACCGAGAGGCGGCGGTGAAAGGCCCGGGCGAAGAGCTCGCGCTCGCGCCCGGCCGCCCAGCGCGGCACCGCGGAGTCGCCCTCGGCGATCAGGCGCAGGCGGACCTCCTGACCGTCCAGGGCCAGATCGGTGGAGCGCACCAGCTGGTCGCGCGAGCGCTCGAGGTCCTCGGCCAGACGCAGCAGGGCGGCGCAGCGGTCCAGGCGCTCGACGTCGCCCTCGCCGAACAGCGCGGACAGCGGCCCGGGGGTCGGCATCCCCTTGCGGTGGTAGCGGGCCGACTGGGCGATGATCGCCGTCTCGACCGGCTCGAAGCCCGGCAGGCCGCCGTTGAGGATCAGATAGCGGCTGTGCTTGTGGTGATCGTCGTAGTCGATCGACATGCCGATGTCGTGCAGCATGCAGGCGGCCCACAGCAGCTCGCGCTCGCGGGGGTCGCCCTTGTGCAGGCCGAGGGCCGCCAGCTCGTCGAACATGCCCAGGGCCAGCGCCGCGACGTGCTCCGTGTGCTGGATGTCGACGCGGTACTGGGCCGCCATGTTCATCACGCTCGTCCGCCGCACGTCGTCGAACAGGGGTCGCGGGCGCCCGTCCAGCAGCCGCTCGAAGAAGACGCCCTCGCGCAGGCCCGCCTCGGTCGCCTCGAGGGACTTGAAGGAGCCGGCCTTCATCGCCCCCTTCACGACGACGGCTCCGGCCAGGATCAGGTCGGCCCGGGCCGGCTTGACGCCGGGAACGCCGGCCCGCTCGGCGGCCGGCAGCGCCGCCAGGCGCTCGATCAGCCCGTCGAGGGCGTCGTGGCCGATCAGCATCCCCTGGACGCCGTTTGAGGGAAGGCCGGCGGCGCGCTGGGCGGCGGCCGCGAGGTTTCGCACGGTGCCACCGATCCCGACCAGCCGGCGCGAACGCGCCCTGTTCTCGGTGAGCCACACGGCATCGGCGAGCTGCCCCGCGATGTACTCGCAGAGCTCCTCGAGCTGGCGTCGCTTGGCAGGCCCGTTGGGGGGCAGGAAGCGCTCGCTCATCCGCACCGTGCCCAGTCGCCAGGACCCCGACTCGAGCGCCTCGCGGCCCTCGACACGGACCAGCTGCATCGAGCCGCCGCCGAGATCGAGGACGCAGCCCTCGGCGAGCGTCGTCGAGTTGACGGCCGCCAGATAGCCGTAGCGCGCCTCGGCCTCGCGGCTGAGCACGCGGATCGGCGCGGCGAGGCGCTCCTCGGCGCGGGCCAGGAAGCTCTCGGCGTTCTCGGCGTCGCGGATCGCGCTGGTGGCGACGGCGTCGACGGCGCTCGCCCCCAGCCCGCCGGCCCGGCAGAAGTGGGCGAACACGTCGAGTGTCGCCAGGGCCCGCTCGATCGGCTCCTCGCCCAGCCGCCCGCTGGCCATCAGGCCCTGGCCGATCCGGACCGGCTCGTAGATCTCGTCGGTCCGCCGCCAACATCCACGGCCCGCCTGGAAGACCACCAGGCGGAAGGAGTTGGAGCCGAGGTCGATTACGGCGAGCCGCTCGTCGGGCTTCATGACGATGAGCGTATTGGCCGTATCGGCGGGCTCGGGCCGCCGGCCGCGGGCCGCGGGCCGTGCGGAGCTAGGTCCGCGGAGCGCCCGGCATGGCGGAGCGCAGCGACCGCTCGGCCTCGACGAGGACGTGCTGGACGCTCGGGCTACGCTCGTGCATCAGCGCGAAGCCGACGCTGATGGTCGGGTGGACGACCTGCTCGCCGACGTCGATGCTGCACGAGGGGATCACACGGCCCAGGCCCTCGGCGACAACCCTCAGGCCGTCCTCGTCGGCGTGGGGCAGCAGGACGGCGAACTCGTCCCCGCCGAGGCGCGCGACGAGGTCCGTTTCACGCAGCCGCCGGGTCAGCGCCCGGGCGACCGCCCGCAGCGTCTCGTCCCCGGCCTCGCGTCCGTGGCGGCGGTTCAGCTCGCGGAAGCCGTCGAGGTCGATCACCATCACGCCGGCCGCCTCGCCGTAGCGGCGGCAGCGGCCCAGCTGCAGGCGCAGGTCGTTCTCGAACAGGCGGCGGTTGCGCAGGCCGGTCAGCCGGTCGTGGTCGCCGAGACCCTGGAGCTGCTCCTCGAGGCGCTTGCGCTCGGAGATGTCCTGGAGCTGGGCGATGTAATGCAACGGGTCACCCTCGCGGCCCCGGACCAGGGACATCGAGAGGATCGCCGAGATCGTCTCGCCGGCCGCATCGAAGAAGCGCTGCTCGACCTGGAAGGCAGGAATCTCGCCGGCCGCCAGGCGCCGGCGCTGGAGGTGCTCGGCACCGGCATCCTCGGAGTGGATGATGCGGTCGAGGCGCTTGCCGATCAGCTCGTCGGAGGTGTAGCCGGTGATCTCGCACATCGCCCGGTTGACGAGCAGCCAGCGGCCGTCGGTGTCGAGCAGGCCGGTGCCGATCGGCGCGGACTCGAAGACCTCCTCGAACCCCTCGGTGCGACGGGGGGCTAACTCCTCGGCGTGGCGGCGAGCGGTGATGTCGAGCACGACGGCGACCCCGCCGCGGACGTTGGAGGCGTCGGCGGCGACCGGCGCCCCGTCGCCGCACAGCGGCCCGGCATCGACCATCAGGCAGTGGCCTTCGTCGGCCGTCCAGACCTCGCGGGTGCGGGTCTCGCCTTCCAGGGCCGAGCTGAACAGCGGCTCGACCGTCTCCCAGAAGCGTGCCGGGAAGGCGTCTGCGAGGTAGCGGCCCTCGCGGCAGAAGTCGGGGTCCCCCATGCGGGCGATCGCCTGGCCGGCGCTGAGCACGAAGCGGAGCTGGCTGTCGAAGACGATCACCAACGCCTCGGGCAGCTCGTGCAGCGCCGCCGCGGCAGCTTGATCGGCGCTGGCCACCAGCGCCTCGGCCTGCGGGTCGGGTCCCGTCGGGGGGCTCACCCCTGGGATATCGGCCCGATGCGATGGTTTCTTGACCGTCGCCCCCGACCTGGGGCCGCCGGGCGTTGCTTGCCGGGCGGCGGGCCAGCATACTCCCGCGCGATGGGCACAGACCGCCGAACAGCGGGGCACAGCCCGCGAACGCCCGCGATGCGAGCCGCCCGCGCCAGCTTCGCGCTGCACGCCGAGGCGGCACTCAGCGGCGAGCCGCCGGGAGAGCTTCGCGAGCGTCTCGCCCAGCAGCGCCTTGAGGCCCGCGCCGCGGGCCCGACCCGGCGTGAGCTGATCGCCGGCGCCGGCCTGCTGGCGGGCGCCGCCATGGTCACACAGGCCCCCGCGACAGCGCTCGGGCGGGCACCCGGGCGCGGCGGCCCGCCCCGCGTGGCGATCGTCGGCGCCGGCCTCGCGGGCCTGCGCTGCGCGCACCGGCTGTGGACCGAAAGCCGGGGCGTCCCGATCGCGCCCACCGTCTACGAGGCCAACCCCGAACGGTCCGGCGGGCGCTGCTGGACGCTGCGCGGCTTCTTCGCCGGGGACCTTCAGAGCGAGCACGGCGGGTCGTTCCTGAACTCCGATCAGACGGCCGTCCGCGGGCTGGCCGCGAAGCTCGGGCTGACCGAGGAGATCGTCGACGGCGGCGACCTGGAAGGCGGCGAAGAGGTGTATCTCATCGACGGGCGGCGCTACAGCTACCCCGAAGCCCAGGCCGACTGGGCCGACTTCGGCTACCCGGCCTTCCGCCGGGCGGCCGGGCAGCTGCACAGCGCGGGCGGCGAAGCACGGCTCGACGCGATGTCGGTGCCCGACTGGCTCGAGAGCTCCGGCATCGGCGCCTCGAGCCGCTTCGGCAAGCTGATGCTGGCCAACGCCGTCACCGAGAACGGCGGCGACCCGGCCGACATGTCGGCGCTCGATCTGATCGAACTGCTCACGCGCAACCCCCGCAGCTCGCTCTCGCCGCTGCCCGGCGACGACGAGCGCTACCACCTGGTGGGCGGCAACGACCGGCTCATCGGCGGGATGCTCGCGGCCCTGCCGCCCGAAACCGTGCGCCACGACCACGTGCTCGAGTCGGTCCGGGCGAGCGGCTCCCGCACGATCGAACTCACCTTCCGCGTCGCCGGATCGAGCGTCGATGTCACGGCCGACTACGTCGTCCTGGCGCTCCCATTCAGCACGCTGCGCGAGGTCGACCTGTCGCGCTCGGGGCTCTCGGCGCAGAAGCTGCGGGTGATCCGGACGATGGGCATGGGCACGAACGCCAAGATCCACCTCGAAGTCGCCCACAAGCCGTGGCCGGCTCTGGGCCTGAGCGGGGCCACCTACGGCGAATTCCAGCGGCTGGCATGCGCCTGGGATGATTCGGTCGCGCTCGGGGCGGGTGGCGAACCGGCGCTCTACGTCGCCTTCCCGGGTGGGCAGCGGGGCGCCACGGGGATCACGGGCGCGGCGCACGGCATCGCTCCGGCGGCCGACGTGGAGTGGGCCCTGGGCGAGCTCGAGCCGCTCATCCCCGGCATGACGGCGGCCTTCACCGGGCGCGCCTACGAGGACCACTGGGCGCTCGACCCGTGGGTGCGGGGCGCCTACTCCTACGACCGCGTCGGGCAGGCCTCCGCCTACGGGCGGATCGCGGGCGCCACCGAGGGCCGGATCCTGTTCGCCGGCGAGCACACCTCGATCGCGAACCAGGGCTTTCTCGACGGAGCCGTGGAAACGGGCGAGCGGGCCGCCTCGAGGCTGCTGGCGCGGGTCACCTGAGGGCCCCGGGCGCGGCCCTCAGCGAGGCCGTGGCGGCTGCTCGCCGTCGTAGTAGTCGACCTCGTCGGCCAGCCGGAACAGCGAACCGAGACCGCCGCCGCCCGGGAGCCGCTCGAAGGCACCGAGCTTGCCCGAGTCGGGGTAGACGACCACGTCGGGCTCGCCGCTGGTCGAGATGCTGAGGCAGCGGACGGTCTCCCCGGTGGTGTTGTGCAGCTGATGCGCCCCCTCCTCCCCGCGCGGGAACGAGACCACCTCGCCCTGCTCGAGCATGCGCCAGCCGGCGGGCGTGCGCAGGCTGGGTCGGCCCGCGAGGACGACCAGCAGCTCCTCCTCGGTGTAGTGGAAGTGGTACGGGTAGGCGGCCTGCCCGGCGGGCAGCTCCCACAGGCTCACGCCGAGTCGCTCGGCTCCCGCCTGGCGGCTGATGCGGGCACGCCTGGCGAGGAAGCCGTCGTGCTCGCGCGGCTCGTCGAAGTCCGGGTCGTTGATGTTCGGCACTCTGGTTGACCTCCAACGCGTCGTCGCGGGCCCTCGGAGCGCCGATCTTACGGCCCCCGGCGGGCGCGAGAGCACGCTTGCGGGGATTGACTGGGCCGCCGTCATGCCCTACCGTCAGCGGCGCGGGAACGTGGAGGAGGGAGCGGACCCGCACCGAGTTCAAGGAGGAGCGACATGGGGGAAACGAGAGGGAGCTCAAGGCGCGTCATACAGCGTCTGATCGCAGGTCTCGCGATCGGCGACGTGGCCTACAGGCTCTGGATGCGCGCACCGCTCCGACGGGCGCTGGGGATCGAAACGACGCACGCCTGAGGGCGCACGAGCAGGCCGAGGGGCGGACCCGTCCGCCTCCCGGGCCCGCGCGCCGGAGCGCGCGCACGGGCAGGCCTCACCGACGGCCCCGGCCCCATCGGTGATAACTACGGAGCGGGTTCGGTGTCCTGCGCGGTCGCCGCGGCGGCCCCACAGGGGTTGACTCTGTTGGGCAGCCATGTCCCCGAGCGTGCAGGAGCGCGGCCCGATGAATCCCCCCCAGACGGCGCCGGTCAGAACCGAGCTCGATCTCGTTCTCCCCTTCCCCGTGATCGGACCGGTCGCCTCGGCGGAGCGGCGCCTGCTGCTCGAGCAGGCGAGGCAGCGCTAGGAAGCCGTGTTCGAGGTCCGCTTCCATGGCCGCGGCGGGCAGGGCGTCGTGACGGCCGCAGAGCTGCTCTCGCTGGCGGCATTCGACGACGGCCTGAACGCCCAGGCCTTTCCGAGCTTCGGCTCGGAGCGGATGGGCGCCCCGGTGATCGCCTTCTGCCGCATCGACGAGCAGCCGATCCGCGTGCGCGAGCCGATCGCGGAGCCCGATGCGGTCGTCGTCCAGGATCCCACCCTGCTGCACCACGTCGACGTCTTCGGCGGTCTCGCGGCCGACGGCTACGTCCTCATCAACTCGACCCGCGAGCTCGATCAGCTCGGGCTCGGCGAGCTGCGCTCGCGCCACTTCCCCGAGCGTCTGGTCACGGTCCCCGCCAGCGAGTTCGCCCGCGCCCGCCTCGGGCGCCCGATCGCAAATGCCGCCCTACTCGGCGGCCTGACGGCGCTCGCCGGGCTCACCTCGCTCGGTGCGCTGCAGGCCGCCATCGAGGAGCGTTTCGGCTCGACCCCGGCCGGCCGGGCGAACGGCCTGGCGGCCCGCGACGCCTTCGATCACGTCGCCCGGCGCCTGGAGGCGGCCCGTGCCTAGCCAGCTCGAGGGCTCCGTCGCGATCGCCCGGGCCGTCGCCCGCTGCCGGCCCGAGGTCGTCTGCGCCTACCCGATCACGCCCCAGACCCATATCGTCGAGGCGCTGTCGCGGATGGTGGCCGCCGGCGAGCTCGCGCCCTGCGAGTTCGTCAACGTCGAGTCGGAGTTCTCGGCGATGTCGGTTGCGATCGGCGCGAGCGCCACCGGCGCACGCGCCTACACGGCGACGGCCAGCCAGGGGCTGCTCTACATGGCCGAGGCCCTGTTCAACGCCTCCGGGCTCGGGCTGCCGATCGTGATGACCGTGGCCAACCGCGCGATCGGCTCGCCGATCAACATCTGGAACGACCAGAGCGACTCGATGGCGCTGCGCGACTGCGGCTGGATCCAGCTCTACGCCGCCGACAACCAGGAGGCCGTCGATCTGCACGTCCAGGCCTTCCGTCTCGCCGAGGCCCTGTCTGCGCCGGTCATGGTCTGTGTCGACGGCTTCGTGCTGACGCACGCCGTCGAGCCGCTCGAGGTGCCCGGAACGGAACTCGTCGACACCTATCTGCCGCCGTTCCAGCCGCGCCAGGTCCTCGACCCCGAGGATCCGGTCACGATCGGTGCGATGGTCGGCCCCGAGGCCTTCACCGAGGTTCGCTACCTGGCGCACGCAAAGCAGATCGAAGCCCTCGACGCGATTCCGCAGCTGGCCCGGGAGTTCGAGCAGAGCTTCGGCCGCTCGTCGGGAGGGCTGCTGCGCCCCTACCGCTGCGAGGACGCCGAGACCGTCGTCCTGGCCCTCGGCTCGGTCAACGGGACGCTCGAGGTCGTCGTCGACGAACTGCGCGCCGAGGGCCGACGCATCGGGGCGATCGCGCTCACGTCCTTCCGGCCCTTCCCCCTGCAGGAGATCGGAGCCGCGCTCGCCGGCAGGCTGCGCGTGATCGTCCTCGAGCGGGCCTTCGCCGTCGGCGTCGGCGGCATCCTCAGCGCCGATGTCCGCGGCGCGCTCGTCGGCGGGGGGTGCGAGGCCCACACGGTCATCGCCGGTCTCGGCGGGCGGGCGATCACCCGCCGCTCGCTGCGGGCAATGCTCGATGACGCCGAGGCCGGCCGGCTCGAGCCGCTGCGCTTCCTCGATCTGAACGCCGACGTCGTCGAGCGCGAGCTCGCCCGCGGCCGCGGCGGCGGACGGCCGGGCCCCCACGCCGAGAACATCCTGCGCGAGCTGGGCATCGTCGCCGCGGGGCCCGTATGAGCGAGACCCGCTTCTACCAGACCGGGACCTTCGCGGTCGGCAACCGCCTGCTCGGAGCGGACGGGGGCTCGGTCCAGTCCGACCCCGAGCGGGCAAACGCGATCACCAAGGGCCACCGGGCCTGCCAGGGCTGCGGCGAGGCCCTGGGTGCCCGCTACGCCCTCGACGCGGCTCTGCGGGCCACCGGCGGGCGGCTGATCGCCGCGAACGCCACCGGCTGCCTGGAGGTCTTCTCGACCCCCTTCCCCGAGTCCTCCTGGCGCCTGCCCTGGATCCACTCGCTGTTCGCCAACGCCCCGGCCGTCGCGACCGGCATCGCGGCGGCGCTGCGGGCCAAGGGGCGCACGGATATCCGGGTCGTCGGGCAGGGCGGGGACGGCGGCACCGTCGACATCGGCATGGCCTCGCTGTCGGGCATGTTCGAGCGGGGCGATGACGTGCTCTACATCTGTTACGACAACGAGGCCTACATGAACACCGGCGTCCAACGCTCGGGCGCCACCCCGCCGGCGGCCCGGACGGCCACGACCGAGCCGCTCGGCTCACAGCCGGGCAACGCCTTCGGCCAGGGCAAGAACATGCCGCTGATCGCGATGGCCCACGAGATCCCCTACGTGGCCACCGCCACCGTCGCCGAGCTGCGGGACCTCGAGGCGAAGGTGACCCGGGCGATGGAGCTGCGGGGCCCCCGCTACCTCCACGTCCTCGTCCCCTGCCCGCTCGGCTGGGGCTCGGCGACCGGCGAGACGATCGGGATCGCAAGGCTCGCCAAGGAGAGCGGCCTGTTCCCGGTCCTCGAGGCGCGGGACGGCGCCGTCACGGCGGTCTCGGAGATCCGGCGCCAGGTGCCCGTCGAGGAGTACCTGCGCCCCCAGAAGCGCTATGCCCACCTCTTCGCCGGCGAGGGTCGCCCCGAGCTGATCGCGGCCCTGCAGGCCCAGGCGGACCGCAACATCGAGCGCTACGGCCTGCTCGGGAAGAACGATCGAGGCCGGCCGTGAACCGTCCCTTCGCGATCACCCTGGACGTCGGCTCGAGCCTCGCCAACCACACCGGCGCCTGGCGCGTCGAACGGCCCCGCTACGTCGAACGCCTGGCGCCCTGCAACCACGCATGCCCGGCCGGCGAGGAGGTCCAGCGCTGGCTCTATGAGGCCGAGTCCGGTGGCGAGGGCTACGAGCAGGCCTGGCTCGAGCTGGTGCGCGACAACCCCTTCCCCGCGGTGATGGGGCGGATCTGCTTCCACCCCTGTGAGACGGCCTGCAACCGGGCGCAGCTCGACGAGGCCGTGGGGATCAACTCGGTCGAGCGCTTCCTGGGCGACGAGGCGATCCGCTGCGGCTGGCAGCTTCCGACCCCCGCAGCGGCCACGGGCAGGCGCGTGCTCGTGGTCGGCGCCGGGCCCTCGGGGCTCTCGGCGGCCTACCACCTCGCGCTCGCCGGGCACGCCGTGACGATCCGCGAGGCGGCCGAGAGGCCCGGCGGGATGATGCGCTACGGGATTCCCGCCTACCGGCTGCCGCGGGACGTCCTCGACACCGAGATCGAGCGGATCCTGGCCCTCGGTGTCGAGCTGCGCTGCTCCGAGCCGGTCGCCGAGCTCGAGTCGGAGCTGGCCGAGGGGGGGTACGACGCGGCCTTCCTGGCGGTCGGCGCCCACGTGGCCCGCAACATCGAGCTGCCCGGCGGCACGGCCGGACACATCATCGACGCGGTCTCGATGCTGCACGGCATCGAGGAGGGCGAGACGCCGCAGCTGGGACGCCGCGTGGTCGTCTACGGCGGCGGCGACACGGCGCTCGACGCCGCCCGCAGCGCGCGGCGGCTGACGGGCGCCGAGCCGGTCGTGGTCTACCGCCGGACGCGGGAGCGGATGCCCGCCCACCCCGAGGAGCTGCGCCAGGCCGAGCAGGAGGGGATCGCCTTCCGCTGGCTCTCGACGGTCACCGCCGCCGAACCGTCACCGCCGGCCGAGGGCGAGGTGCACGGGCGCGCGAGGCTGCGGATCGAGCGGATGGAGCTGGACGAGGAGGGCATGCCCCGCCCGACCGGCGAATTCGAGGAGCTCGACGCGGACAGCCTGATCCTGGCACTCGGCCAGAGCGCCGACCTCGCCCTGCTCGAGGGCGTCGAGGGGATCCGTATCGAGGACGGCGTCGTCGAGGTCGACGCCGCGATGATGACCGGCAGGCCCGGGATCTTCGCCGGCGGGGACATGACCCCCGGGGAACGGATGGCGGCCGTCGCGATCGGCCACGGCCGCCGTGCCGCCCGCTGCATCGACGGCTGGCTGGCGGGGGCGGCGGCCGAGCCCGCCGCCGGCGGGCGCGAGCTCGCGGCCTTCGAGTCGCTGAACACCTGGTACTACACCGACGCGCCGCGGACCGTGGCGCCGCTGCTCGCGGACATCCGCCGCCAGAGCACCTTCGAGGAGGTCGTCCGGGGACTGGATGAGAGCTCGGCGCTATATGAGGCCCGCCGCTGCCTCTCCTGCGGCAACTGCTTCTCCTGCGACAACTGCTTCGGCGTGTGCCCCGACAACGCGGTCATCAAGCCCGGGCCGCCGGGCGAGCCCTACGCCTTCGACCTCGACTACTGCAAGGGCTGCGGCATCTGCGCCGCCGAGTGCCCCTGCGGCGCCATCGAGATGATCCCGGAGGAGATCTGAGAGGATGAGGGCCGGCTGATGGCACGCATCGGAATGCTCACCGGCGGGGGCGACTGCCCGGGCCTGAACGCCGTGATCCGGGCCGCCGTGCGCAGCGGCCTGCCAGACGGCCACAGCTTCTTCGGCTACCGCCACGGCTGGGCGGGCGTGCTGGGCGACGAGGGCTTCGAGCTGACGCTCGAGAGCACGATCGGGATCCTGCCCCGCGGAGGGACGATCCTCGGCACGTCGCGGACCAATCCGTTCGCCGACGGCGCCGACGGGACCGCGGCGGTCCGCCGCGCCATGGAGACCCGCGGGATCGACGTGCTGATCCCGATCGGCGGCGACGACACGCTGGGGGTCGCCCAGCGACTCCACGAAGACGGCATCCCGGTCGTGGGCGTGCCGAAGACGATCGACAACGACCTGGGCGGCACCGACGTGACGTTCGGCTTCCAGACGGCCGTGCAGATCGTCACCGACGCGATCGACCGGCTGCACACCACCGCCGAGTCCCACAACCGGGTGATGCTGGTGGAGGTCATGGGCCGCCATGCGGGCTGGATCGCGACCCACGCGGGCATCGCCGGCGGCGCCGACGCGATCCTCGTCCCCGAGCGCCCGTTCGACATCGAGGTGCTCTGCAGCCAGCTCAAGCGCCGCCATGCACGCGGGCGGCTGTTCTCGATCGTCGTCGTCGCCGAGGGCGCGACGCCGCTCGAGGGAACGCTGAGCGGGGGCGACGGCAGCCCCGTCACGAGGGTCGCCGGGACCGACGCCTTCGGCCACGCCCGCCTGGGCGGGATCGGCGTGATGCTCGAGCACGAGATCGAGTCGCGGACCGGCTTTGAGACGCGCGTGACGATCCTCGGCCATGTCCAGCGCGGCGGCACGCCCGTCGCCTATGACCGGATCCTCGCGACCCGCTTCGGCGTCGGCGCCCTGAGGGCGGTCGCCGGCGGGCGCTTCGGCGTGATGGTCGCCCTGCGGGGAACCGAGATCATCGAGGTGCCGCTGCGCGAGGCGATCGCCCAGCCGCGGCTGCTCGACCCCGAGCTCTACGCGACCGCCGAGCTGTTCTTCGGCTGAGCCGGACGCGGCACCTGCTGGGTGATGCAGTGGATGTTGCCGCCGCCCAGCAGGATCTCGCGGGCCGGGATCCCCACCACCTCACGCTCGGGGAAGCACCCGGCGATGATCTCCGCGGCATGCTCGTCGGTGCGCTCGTCGAGCAGCGGGAAGACGACGCGCGATGAGGCGATGAAGAGGTTGACGTAGGAGCCGGCCATCCGTTCGCCGGCCAGGCGCGGGATCGTCCCCGCCCGCGGGGCCACCCCGGCGGCCTCGTGCTCTGAGATCGTGAGCGTCGGCGGAGCCGGGATCCGGATCACCTCCGGCGTGCGGCCGCGGGCGTCCACGGCGGCCGTCAGCCTGCGCTCCGCGTCCTCCGCGGCGGGGCGGCTCGGGTCGCTCGGATCCTCGGGCCAGCTGAGCAGGATGACGCCGGGGGAGGCGAAGCAGGCGATGTTGTCGATGTGACCGTCGGTCTCGTCCCCCTCGAGGCCCCGGCCGAGCCACAGGACCCGCTCGGCGCCGAGGTAGTCGCACAGATGGCGCTCGATCTGCTCGCGCGAGAGGGCGGGGTTGCGGTTCGGGTTCAGCAGGCATTCCTCGGTGCTCAGGACCGTACCCTGGCCGTCGACGTGGATCGAGCCGCCCTCGAGGATCAGCGGCGCCCGGTAGCGGTCGGCCCCTTCGATTTCAAGGACCTTGCGGGCCGCCCGCTCGTCGTGCTCCCAGGTGGCGTAGAGGCCCCCCTGGGCTCCTCCCCACGCGTTGAAGCCCCAGTCGACGCCGCGAAGCTCGCCGGAACCGGCGAGCAGGAAGCTCGGCCCGATGTCACGCATCCAGGCATCGTCGGTCGAGATCTCGAGTACGCGGACGGCCGGCGAGAGCATCGCGCGGCAGCGCTCATACCGGGCGTCGGAGACGGCCATCGTGACCGGCTCGGAGACCGCGATCGCCTCGGCCACGGCCGCGAAGGCCTCCTCGGCGGGCCCCGCCCCCCGGCGCCAGTTGTCCGGGCGCTCGGGCCACGCCATCCAGCAG
>Ga0075017_100001722_pt1 | contig 13529 bp, 9 predicted proteins | sample AleBraG_ABR_2012_FD_71475 | JGI IMG/M metagenome (GOLD analysis project Ga0075017, IMG submission 71475) | Freshwater sediment microbial communities in response to fracking from Pennsylvania, USA - Alex Branch Run_MetaG_ABR_2012 | ecosystem: Environmental > Aquatic > Freshwater > Creek >... | reverse complement strand
AACCTCTGCGTGGTTTTCAATGGGGATTGGCAATCGCGCAGAGGTTTTGACTTGAGGACGATATGGACCTAAGAGCAGCGATAGATACGTATGTAACCCGTGAGAAGAAGTTGACCACGAACCTGACTAAGTTGAGGGATGACATCCTTGCTCAGCACAAGAGGCTGTTAGAGCCCGGACCTACGCATCAGAAGGAGCAAAAGATAATGGACTTAACTACGAGTGGTGATAGCTTGATTAGTGGTAATGCGGTGTGGAGCAATGGGAACGCATGGCGAGGTTATACGGCGCCTTACAACGTGAGTGGTGTGTATGCGCCACCGTCACTCCCGGATGGTTGGGAGTACCGACCGAATGAGATTGTGACCTATCCCACGAACGCGGTGCCCTCGCCCCAACCTGAATACAGACCTATCCCACAACTGGACTACCGCCAGTTGGAACTGGACGAACTGAGACGGAAAGTGATGGAACTCGAATCCCAGATTGGTGAGAAGACACGGCCACGGATCGAAGCGGAAGAAGACCGACAACTGCCACTGGACGGCAAACGTAAGTTCATGGAAGAGGAGCTATGAACGGATTCGTGACACTGAGCCGGGTGGATGGACCGTTTGGCAGCTTCCTGTACTATCCCACGGACTGCATCGGGAACTGGATCAAGGCGGGTAACTTCTGGGATGTGTGCCATAAGCCGTACATGGACGAGTTACAACCGGGTGACGTGTTCGTGGATATAGGTGCGAACATCGGGTTCTATCCCGTGTATCTGGGTCGAAGAGGTGTGAGAGTACATGCCTTCGAAGCGAGTCCGGAGATCATGGAAGTGATGCGACGTAATGTCTTCGAACTGAATGGACTTAGTCCGGACCTGATCACGTTGTATCAGGTAGCGTTATACGACAGGGAAACGGAACTAGCGTTGGAGTACAAAGGCAAACAGTATCCTATCGCGATGGATGGACGGGTGGAATGGGAACATGCACCGAACGCGGGCACGTTCTGTCTCGTCCCACCGGAACATGGATTGCCCCTGAAGGCCTATAACTTCCAGACCAAGACGGTTGACTCGTTCGGTCTGGAGAACATCAAGATGATGAAAGTCGATGTGCAAGGATGTGATCTGCGAGTACTTAAAGGTGCGAGAGAAACGATCAGGAAATCGATGCCCCTGATCTTCTTTGAGTACGAATCGGGTTTGTCGATCTACCATGATGACATGTACTGCGGCTATGAACAGTTCTTTCAGGAGATGGGTTACCAGAAACCAAAAGACCTTGGACGAGGTGTGGAATGGGTAACAGCACCAGCGAACTATCCCAGACCGTTGTAAGCATCGCGACGACACCGTTGTGTCAGTTAGCGGTGAAGTACGGGACGGACAAACGTCTGTACCACACGTACACGCCCTATTACTACGAGCTGTTGAAGGATCACAAGGTCGAATTGATGTTGGAGATTGGAGTAGGTACGCCGAACGCGATGGTGACGAGTGATGGCTCGGTGTACCAGACGGGTGCGTCACTCAGGATGTGGCGAGACTTCTTTCCCAAGGCTCAAGTGATTGGTGTGGACAACGATCCGGTGGGGATGATCACGGATGACCGGATCAGTACCATCCTATGCGATCAGCACAATATCGGGGAGTTGTGGAACCGGATACCCAGAACGATGACCTTCGATCTGATCGTGGATGATGGTAGCCACTTACCGGATGATCAGGTGGTGACGGCGACGGTGTTGTGGCCCTTACTCAGATTGGGTGGCATCTACATCATCGAAGATGTGGCGTACCCGTGGATCAGGGAGATACTGCAGCCTTACTCAGCGATGACGGTGGAGTTCGAGAAAGACTTACCCACGAAAGACAATCGGTTGGTAGTTATGAGGAAATGGAGATAGGTCATGAGATGGTTGATGATTCTGGTATTGAGTGCAGCGCAGGCAATGGCACAATCGAGTTTGTGGCCAACACAAACACCGAAGGTTCCGGATGCTACCGATAATCAGCAGGTTGAACTGGGCACGCGTTTCACCAGTGATGTAGCTGGGCAGATTACAGCTCTGCGGTTTTGGAAGTCGGTGAGGAACACAGGGCCACATACGTTGACGTTGTGGCGAGATAGTGATAGGTCAAAGTTGGTGCAGACCATCGGATTGAACGAACCTGTGAGTGGTTGGGTAACGGTCCAACTGGTGCCACCGATTCCGATACTGGCGAACACGGGTTATACGGTGAGCTACCACGATATCACGCTGAATGGGCACTATGCGGATGATCAGTATTACTTCACGCAGAAGTACGATAACCCGCCACTGCACGCACCTGTGAACGCGGGAGTGTACACGTATGGAAATCTGGCCTATCCCGTGAATAGTTGGCACAGTTCGAACTACTGGGTGGATGTAGTCTTTCAGCCAACACAGGTTGCCCACAAGGTTGGATTGAGCTGGACGGAGAGTACACCGAGCGTAACGTTCAGTGTGATGAGAAGTAGCACCTCAGGCGGGCCCTATTCGAATGTGGCACTGGGGCTGCACACCAAAGTTTATACCGATACGAACGTGAAGGCGGGTGAAGTTTGGTACTACGTGGTATACGCGAGGGACACAAGCAATCACCTGAGTCCGAAATCGAACGAACAGAAGGCGACAATTCCCAGCCCGTAGGAGGGCAACTATGAAATACGTTCTGATGGTGATGATGTTGATGGGCACGATGATGGCACAGAAAGCGGCGGCACCGAAAGCTACATTGACGCCACATAGCGTGGCACTCACATGGACGCAGGGAACGGTTACCTGTTCGGTGGCGCCTTGTGCGGTGATTACAGGAAACAACGTTTACCGTGGAACAGTGAGTGGTGGACCGTACACACTGATCACGGGAGCTTGTTCTGGACCGTGCGTAGCTTATACGGATACCACGGTGGCACAGGGAGCGACTTACTACTACACGGTTACAGCGCTGTGTTCGGCGTGTAGTCCAACCACGGAATCGCCTAAGTCGAATGAAGCGAAGGCGGGACCGATACCACAGGACAACATACCGAATGCACCTGTGCTGAATACACCAGTGGTGAGTGAGTTGTTCTATCCGTGGACACCGGAGTACTTGGTTGGATTCTGAAACTCGGGCGGTGTGAGATGGAAGTCAGAGAAGAACGGTTGTACCGGGTGGAAGACGGGATTGTGCAGGGCAAGACCAATCGTGAAATCGGGATGGAGATTGGTCTTGCCACGCGCACGATCAAACAGTTATCGCATCTGGTGTACAGAAGGAACGGGTTGAAGACAAACGCCTCTCCGATGACGAACCGGGTCAAGTTAGTGGCCATGAAGACGAGTGCAAGTAGACCGAAACAGAAAGTGAAAATAGACTTGAAGCACAGGGAACGTCAGGTGTTGCAAGAGATTGAGAAGGGTAACGATGTATTCGCGATGATGGAGGTTACCGGGTTAACCTACGCGACAGTCAAGAACGTGTTACGGGAAGTCATGGAAAAGACCGGGATGGGTACGAGGATCGAACTTCTGATCTGGGCACGGGCTCACAAGTACTAACATGGCGATAGCACTGGCACAAGCCGCGATTGGGAACGCCACTGCAGATGATGGTACTGGTTCTACCGCATCTGTGGCACAGGCATTTGGTTCCAACGTGACTGCTGGGAATCTGCTAGTGGTTTTTATTGCTGCATGGAATAGTTCGGGTGATTTTTTGTTTCAGATTTCAGATACGCAAGGCTGTAACTGGATTCAGTTGTTTGATTCATCTGCGATACGTTCATTCGACTCTGGGATTGGCAACGTGAGTATGTTCTTTGCAATTGCAAAATCGAGTGCAGCGTGTACAGTAACGGTTACGTTTAACAATGCTGCTGGTGCTGCATTTGCCGCACTTCCCAGAGAGGCAACACTTCAAGTACGAGAGTATTCGGGTGTGGATCAGGTGGTACCGTTCGATAACTGCCGCTTTACAACACCTACCGGAACGGCACCGAGTATGAATATCACAGTGGAGGTGGCGAACAGTCTGGTGGTTGGGATGTTCGCAATGGGGAGCACGAATACTCCCACAGCAGGTACGAACTTTACCAACGGTAGGACGGACCCATCGAACGGGGATGCTAACACGCACTTTCCAGTCTTTGTTGAAGATAGAGTTGTATCGCCTTCGGGAACAGTAGCCGTAGCGTGTTCGGCAGCAAATGGAGGGCAGTTTGCAATCTTAGCTGCATCGTTTCGTCCAGCAGGTACGTACACGAGTAAGCCCTACGTGGTGCAGCAACAGGTGAAGTCGAACTACGACAATACACCGTTGGGAAGTGTTGCGATAACGGTGAAGGGAGTTCGAGCGGGCAGTACGTTGGTTTGTGTGATTGCTGGAGTTACAGCAGCGTCGAATCCTACCAGTGTACAGGATCAGTCGAGTAACAATTTTACAGCGACTCCCAACTCCCCTGCCACGAATACCACGGGGAAGCTATGGATTTATTACCGAATTAGCGTGGCGGGTGGAGATACAACGATTACAGCAACGTGGGCGGTGAGCCGGACTTACTATGATATCCGTGTGCTGGAAGTCACTAACATCGGTGCGTTCGATACCGATGCTGCGGTTACTACGGCACAGTCGGGAACAACGATGACGCTGCCATCACTCACTACGAACTTTGCGAACGATTTTGTGGTCTTTGGTGGAGATACGAACAACGATGTATCTTCTGCTGGAAGTTCTTACGCGCAAGGGAATGGGTGTCAGAACTCCGGGGAAATGTCGGAGTGGTTGTTGGGAGCCAGCATCGGAACTTACACTCCGGGAATGGTGGTCGGTCCTACGGGGAATTGGGTAGCGATTGGAGCAGCGTTCAAGTACCAGAGTTCGGGAGTGAGCGATATCATTACGGAACAACTGAACTACTCAATGAAAATCCAGTGAGGAGAAACTATGACAGAAGCAACGTACCAGACCGGAACATTCAAGGGTAATGCAACGGGTAAGTATCCTATCTCATCGCCTCATCAATTCAACTGTAACGGAGTGCCAGTGCTGCAGAATGGTACAAGGGTAGGAACGGTGCAGATTTCCAACGCGGGTGGATGGATACAGGTCCATGCTCCGGGGATTGCTGATCCGAACCAGTACCTGCTCAGCAAGTTCACGCCGGATATGTCACAGTTCACAGTGCCCAGTGGTACTACACCGGGAACAGTGGCGTGGTCGTGGGAGATTACGGATTTCAGTGGTGCGGTATTTCATGGAACGATAGTAAGCACTTGGACTGATGTCAAGGATTGGTTGGGTTGGCACTATCCGGATATGGTGAGTGGAACGCTGGTAGTCGAGTCCGGTCCATTGTCGTAAGGAGTCAGATGGCCAGAGTGTGGACATGCGGGTTTGAAGAGAACAATCTGACGGTGCCGTTCAGCGGTGGGGCCACTGGATCGCCTACGATTGTGACCAGCCCTGTGCGGAGTGGCACGTATGCCCTGCATCTGAATCCTACCGCTGCCACACAGGCTGTAAGCGTTATCTACAAAACTGGGGGCGCGGCGTTAGGCTCAATCCAATCCTTTCGGTTTGCTCTTTATATAAACGCTTTGCCCGGAGCACGTAGCGTAATTGCGGGGTGGAGGAACGCTCTGAATAATTATGATGAGCGTGTGTGGTTGGAGACGAATGGCGTGGTAACGTTAGAAGCCACGGTTCAGACTGGCACGCCAACGATTACAACTTCGGCACTGAGTATTCAGACTTGGTACTTGATAGAAGTGCAGGTGCTGCTTTCACAAGCTTTTACAGGTTTTTTGGAAATGCGGTTGGATGGTACGGTGCAGGGAACGTTGACTGGTATCAATACGTATTCCAACAGTTTCAGCACATTCGAGTTGGGCAACACTGTGACTGGCTACACGTATGATATCTATGTCGATGATTGTGCGTGGAATGATGATGTTAGTTCAGTTCAGAATACGTATCCGGGAGATGGAAGGATTGCGGGATTTGTCGAGCCAGCGAGTGATGTAGCGGTTGGATTTGTTAAGTCTGGTTCGTCACCAGCGGCTACGAACTTCGGTGGTGTGAATGATTTGCCGGGAGCGTTTACGGATGCTACGGCATACAATGACAATCAAGCCTCCATCAAAGAAGATAGGTTTGGAATCACTACGCTGCCTGCGATTATAGGTTCTACGGATACGATGATTCTGATGCATATTTCCGGTCGGGTTGGGTCGAATGCCTCGGGAACAAGAAATTTGCTTTTTGAAGTCTGGGATGATGGGGGAACGAAAACACAAGGGCCTACCTGCTCCTGTTCAGTTAACGGTTGGAGAAGTCCTAATGCCACGGAAAATTTCTTTGTGGACCTTACTGGCAAAACAAAGTCACAGGTTCAGAACTACAACATCGGTTACACATCCACATCAAGCAACACGATGCGCGTTACAACACTGTGGGCGAACATTGAGTATAAAGCAGGAGCCTTTGTAGGAGCCTATCACCTCACAGGATCAGGAGGAACACTAAGTTCTGTAAGCAGCGGGACTACACTCACATTGGGTACGACGCCAACAACGGGGAACCTTGTAACTCTAGTGTTAGCGATGACGGCGGGATCGGCTACTGTTACGGGGTTGACGGTGAAGGATAGTGCTAACAACTCGTATGCAATTTCAACTTCATCTCCGATGCAAACGAATGATGCAACACAGACATTGGCGATGTTCTACCTGTTAAGTGCTCCTGCGAACGCAACGGCGACACTTACGATTTCATGGGCAAACGGTGGGACTGGTTTGACAATCTTCTGGTTTGAAGAGGAGTTTGAGCTATCATCAGTAACAGCGTCATTCGATACAGATGCAGCGGCTGCAAACGTAGCTGCTTCTACTCTTGTTGTCACACCTAGCATTACGCCAGCACAGGTGGGTGAGCTTCTATTGGCTTGTTGTTGGCTTAGCGGTTCAACTTGTAACGGTCCCGTTGCGGGAAGTAATTCGACGATATGGAAGGGAGGGCAGACAGCACCGATAAGTGGGTTTATGGATGAGTATGTAACGACACCTGCGGCTCGGAGTGCGATTCCTGTGAACTTTACCTATACTGTTGCGGTCACTCAAAACGCGATGTCGATGGCGTTTATCATTACGTTTCCGGCAGCGCCCGGTAGTAGCGATATCATTACGCTGAGCAGCCCATTGTCCTTGGTGGTGGCTTAAGATGGCGATAGGTTTCCAAACATCGGGTGTGGGCCAGAAGACGGCTACGACCGGGACTACGTTTACGATTTCCCTGACGAGCACGACCGGAGACTTGATTATTGTGGGCGTGGCGCTGGGTGTTTCAGGAACACTTGTGTCTGGTGTTGCGGATACGGTGAACACCTACGATCAGGTGGGAACGATTGTGAACGGTAGTGGTTTGAGAGTGTCGGTCTGGAAAACCAGAGCGGTGACACCTACGGGTGGTTCGCCATTAACGATTACGGTTACGTTGTCCGCGAGTGGTTGTCTGGCAGATGGTGCAGCGGCATCCTACAGAGGAGTGGCTTTCGCGGGCAGTGCGAATACCACACTGACAGGTTCGGCGAGTGGCACGATGAGACCGGCGTCAACGACATTGGCAGAAACGAATGCATGGCTAATCTGTGTCGGAGGTACTGCGGCAAACAATGCTTTTACCATAACAGGTGGTACAGGTGCGTTGAGGGTACAGGGAACGGGTACTACGTTACTGAGAGTCTGCATCATGGATTCGAACGATCTCGCGACTCCGGTGAGGCCTACGGTTACGATGACGGCGGCGAACTGGGCTCTGAATTCATGGCAACTCCGGTTGATTGAGGTAACACAGATTGGTGATCAGATCAACACATGGGTGGGTGATGATGTCTGGGCACTCGGGTACGGGCAATCGATCTCGGGAGAGCAGATCAATAACTGGGTCGGTGACGATGTCTTGGCACTTGGCAGGGGGATATCGGTAGCGGATCAGATCAACACTTGGGTTACGGGTGACCTGTTAGCGACACAGTTAGCTAGCATCCTGCAGCTTACAAAGACGGCATCGGATCAGATGAACATGACGGATGGTCCGGTCACGAATACGAGCTCCGGTGTACTGAGTCTGGGAATTATCTGCCCTCACCTTGGGTTGAACTGGCTGGATTCTACGAACATGGGCATGACTTACGGCATCCTGATGTCGGATCAGATCAATACGTGGGTTGGCGATGATGTCTGGGCTTTGGAGTATGGGTTGAACCTGAAGGATATCCAAGGCGTATCGATGCAGGATTCGATTGCCTACATCCCGGTGGAACTGTTCCGGACTCTTAGTGACGCGATCTCGGGACAGGGCAACGATCAGTTCATGAGAGCGAACGGCGCACTTGGTTCACAGTGGACCAACGTTACAGGTTCGAACGTGATCAACAATAATCAGGCGCAGGGAAGTGGCGCGAGTAACAACGTTTCCCAGTGGAGTGCGGCGGCACCAGTCCCGGTAACCCAGTTCTCACAGGTGGTGGTGACGAACGTCAACCAAGACACGTTGTTCGCGTGCGGACCGTCGATCAGGATCGTCAGCAACACGATCTTCTACTCGGTGCAGATTTCTGGTGGAGGTGGGGCAATTTTCGGGAGAAACGGAAATCCGGTCTCGGGCTCGAGCTTCGGTCCGGTGAACAACGGAGACCTGATCCGGGTTGAAGCCTACAACACGGGTTCGGGCACTCCGAACGTAGTACTGACGGTCTATCAGAATGGAGCGATTGTGGTTGGTCCCCTTCTAGATAGTTCCGCGAATAGGATCACCACTGGTGGCGTCGGTATCTATTCCTTTGGTGCGGACGCTACGACCGCGATGGATAACTGGGCTGGTGGCTCATTGTATGGCTTGGCGGATAAGTTATCCACACTCGGTTACGGCATGGTGATGACGGAGGATGCGAGTCCGAACTGGAATGACCTGCTGAATACCAACCTGCTTACTCCCGGTGGGACACCCATCAACGAAGTGTTGTCGGATCAGATTGTGTTCAACGATCAGATGGGCTTGGGTTACGGCAATGTGTTGACGGATCAGATGACACAGGTGGAAGCTCTCAGGGTGGGATACGGTTTGTCGATTACGGATACAGATACCGCGAACTGGGCGGACTTATTCGGATTCACTTTACCCGGTTCTATCCTCAGCCTGATTCTGTATGACGAGATACTGGGAGGTGCGGACAACTTCTTGCAACCGGATAACACTCCTCCGGATGGAGCGAAGTGGGGTGGAGATAGCGTTTCTGATGTCGGACATATCGTTGGCGATACGTGGGGACCGAATGGCATCGGAGAGTCCATGATCCGGTGGATCGCAAACGTCTTCGGTCCTAACCAGTTCGCTCAGGCGAAGTTGGTGGATACAACCGCGGATTGGTTCTTTGTAGGTACGAGAATCGCGTCGAACGCGGAGACGTGTTATCTGGGTGGCAAGAAGCTGAATGGTGGAGGTGCGAGTCCGTTCTACCAGATCATCCAAGTCTTGTCGGGTACTTACACGCCACTGGCTACGTCGAGCACGGTTCCGGTGGTGAATGATGTGGTGAGACTGGAGAACGTGGGCACGAACCTGACCTTGTATGTGAACGGTTCGGTGATGTTGACCGCAACGGATGCGGCGATTACGGACGGTGCTCCGGGACTCCATGAACACGCACTTGGTGCAAACGATCCGCACTGTTGGACGAACGCGTGGGTAGGACCAATGGTGCAGGATGCGTTGGGACTAGGTTACGGCAATCGAGTTACAGATCAGATCATACAGTCAGAGGCGATGGGCTTGGGTTACGGCAACATCTTCACGGATACCATGACCCAGAGTGAGAAACTGGGACTGGGGTATGGACTGGCGGTATCGGATGATCAGGATGGTGGCCATGAGGGGATTGGTGTCGATGCCTTGGGTGTTGGGTATGGGAACCTCGTCAAAGATCAGTTGGTGATGACGGATGGTACGCCACAGAATCAGGGGGATTACCAGTTGACGATCATATGCCCCCATCTGAATAACTGGGCGGATAACCTGTTGGACCTGATGAGTATCGCGGAAGCGTTCTCGGATCAGATCGTGTTCACGGATAGCCTTGGACTGGGTTATGGTGATCTAATCGCGGATCAGATGACGATGGCGGACTTCTTCGCGGTAACTGGTGTGAGTCCCGGACTGACCTTGACCTTGAACGATCAGGATACAACGTGGGCGGACTTCATGGGAGCTGGGTATGGCGCTGCTACGAGCGATCAGATCATTGTGGTGGACTCTCTGTCGATGGGTTACGGTGGTCTGCTCTCGGATGCCATGACCTTGACAGATAGCGAACAGAACTTGATGGGCATGTTGATCACCTTCACGGATCAACTGGTGTTCACGGACAGTGAGTCGAACTTACTGTCGATGGCGGAGTTATTCTCGGATCAGTTGGTCATGTCGGATTTCCTTGGTGTGGGATACGGTGTCTCGGTCAAGGATCAGACCGTGATGACGGATCAGATGTTGTTGGGTTACGGACTGTCGATTACGGATCAGGATGTTAGCTTCGCGGACTTCTTTGCCTCTACGTTGGCGACGAACGTGTTGACCTTGACCCTAAGTGATCAGGACACGACATGGGCGGACTTCATGGGCGCGGGTTACGGTGCAGCGAGCAGTGATCAGATCATCATCGTGGATAGCCTCAGTATGGGTTATGGCGGTTTGTTCTCTGACCAATTGGTTCTGACGGATAGTGAGACGGCGTTCATGACCGCGGCAGCTTCGTTCTCGGATCAGTTGGTGATGTCGGACAGTGAATCTAACTTGATGGCAGGATTCAAAGTGTTCTCGGATCAGATCGTCATGACTGATAGCGAGAGCAATATGATGGCGATGCTATCCAGCTTCTCGGATCAGTTGGTAATGACCGATAGTGAATCTAACTTACTAAGTGTAGCGACAACATTGTCCGACCAGATGACGATCACTGACTTCCTGATGGTTGGTTATGGACTAGCGACATTGACGGATCAGGTTGTCTTTGGAGACTCGTTCTTGATAGGCGTGAGTTTCGGAGAACAATTGTCCGACCAACTTACCCTGACAGACAGCGAGAAGAATGTCTTGGGTATGTTGGAGACGTTCACGGATCAGATGGTTCTAAGTGATAGTGAATCGGCGATGTTGAGTATGGCGGGAATCTTCTCGGATCAGTTGGTGATGTCTGACTTCATGGGAGCAGGTTACGGAGCGTCAACGTCAGACCAAGTCATCATTGTGGATAGCTTGATGATGGGATACGGGGCGTTGTTGTCGGATCAGGACACAACCTTCACGGACAACGTGCAAGTATCGTTGGTACTGACTCCGCTGATTAGTCTGGCGTTTACAGACCAAGACACGACATGGGCAGACTCCTTTCAATATGCTGGATTCGCGAACTATCAGGAGAACTTTGCGGAGCAATTGGTACTGACGGATTCACTAGGTTTGGGTTACGGACTGGGGACGAACGATCAGACGAGCTTGGTGGACTCGATGGGGTTGGGTTACGGGGACAGCATCTCGGACACGATGGTGTTCTCGGATAGCGAGTTGAACGTATTTGGCATACCAAAAGCGTTCACGGATCAATTCGTCATGAGTGATTCGCTACTGGCGGGGTACGGGATGGTGAGTTCGGATCAGATCATATTGGTGGACAGTCTTGGGGCTGGGTACGGTGGACAACTGTCGGATCAGGACACGACATGGGCGGACTCTGTGGCCTTCCTGACGGTGGTTTCAGAGGTGTTGTCGGATCAGATGACGCAGACGGACTCATTGGGTGTGGGTTATGGGAATTCACTCACGGACCTGTTCCCGTTGTTCTTCGATAGCTTCGTGATCACGGTTGGGATTCCATCGGCGTTCTCCGACCAATTGACGTTGTCGGATAGCGAAGCGGCGACGTTGGGCATGTTGGAAAACGTGTTCGATCAGTTAGTCATGACAGAGAGTTGGGGGCTTGGGTACGGAGATGCGATTCAAGATCAATTGGTACTTAGTGACTCGATTGTTGGAGGATATGGTGCTGCTACTTCTGATCAGCTTGTTATTGTCGATAATCTTGGTCTTGGTTACGGTGGACTATTTTCGGACCAAGATACTACGTGGGCTGATGCGATTGCGTTACTGGGCGGAATCACGGAGGCGTTCTCTGAACAATTCGTGATGAGCGATAGACTTGGTGCCGGGTATGGAATGGCTACCAGTGATCAGGTGATCATCGTAGACAGTCTTGGTGCGGGGTATGGCGCGTCACTGACAGATCAGGATACGTTCTGGGCAGACCTGTTTCAGTTCAGTGGCTTCGCGGGGTTGCAACAGACTATCAGTGATGGGTTCACCTTGACGGACTTCATGGCACTGGGATACGGGAACAAGGTCTCGGATCAGATCGTGTTGTCGGAACAGCTGACGGTTGGGTACGGATTGGTCCTACCGGGAGATACGGCGAATAACTGGGCGGACAATGTGGTGAAGTTGATCGGACTGGTGGAGGTGGTGACGGACGGGTTCACTCTGTCGGACAAGATGACCGCGGGTTATGGCGTTTTGTTCTCGGAACAGACCGTGATCGTGGATTCGATGTCGATGGGATACGGTGGTCTGTTATCGGACACGGTGAATAACTGGGCGGACACGGTAACGTTGTTTGGACCAGCGAGTAAGACATTCGCGGATTCGATTAACTTCCTCACGGATGCGAATGCGATTGGCTATGGAGATACGTTCAGTGACACCTTCACCCTGTCGGATCAGATGACGGCGGGTTACGGAGCGGTGACGAGTGACCAACTGGTGATTGTGGATTCAATGAGTATGGGGTACGGTGGCTTGTTGTCGGACACGATCAACAACTGGGTCGATCAGGTGACGTTGTCGGAGGTACTTTCGGAGCTGGCTTCGGACTCGTTCACGATCACGGACTCCATGACGAAGACCTTGGACTATCTGAAGTCCTTCTCGGAACAGAACGTTCTAGCAGATAGCACGACACTGGGACAAGGTCTGGGCACTTCGGATCAGATGACCGTGACGGATGTCTTGGCTCTCGGGTATGGGATGTTGTTCGCGGAGAACGTGGACTTCTTGGCGGACTTCGCACAGATTGGAACTGCGGCGACGAACTTGTTCCTGACCCTGTCAGATACGACCGCGTTCTGGGCAGACTTACTACAGTTTGGGATTGGGTTCGCGGAGAGCTTGCCAGATCAGTTGTTGATGGCAGATTCGATACAGGCTGGGTATGGGATGTTCGTGAGTGATCAGGATGTGACCCTGACGGAATCGGTACAACAGTCGATGTCTACTGAGATGGTAGTGGCGGAGACCTTGAGTCTGTCGGACTCACTCGGGATCGGACATGGTTTCCAGTTGTCGGATACGACTAGCTTGTCGGACTCGGTTGGCGTGGGTTACGGGTTCTTGCTAGAGGATAGTACGAACTTCTGGGCTG
>Ga0075017_100001721_pt1 | contig 13529 bp, 12 predicted proteins | sample AleBraG_ABR_2012_FD_71475 | JGI IMG/M metagenome (GOLD analysis project Ga0075017, IMG submission 71475) | Freshwater sediment microbial communities in response to fracking from Pennsylvania, USA - Alex Branch Run_MetaG_ABR_2012 | ecosystem: Environmental > Aquatic > Freshwater > Creek >... | reverse complement strand
ACCATCCGGACCGCGCGAGACCGCACCTCAGACGAGAACTTGTTCGAGGTCTTCTTCTTCGTTTCCATAGCCCCATCCTCTCAAGAGTTGGGGCCTCCGGCAAACCCGGGGCGGTTCACTATCTCTTGATCCCGATCATCAGCACGGCGATCGGCAGAGTTGCGCAAGGGGTCCGTGAGCACCCGACCTCGTTCGGCCGGTCATGAGTTCTCTTGTTGGAGAACTGTCGGGTGGCGACCAGCGCTCGATCGGCAGATCCAATATCGTGGTTCGTAAAGTTCTTCGTGATTTCACGCCGTGACCTTCCTAACGATCATATTGGTCGTCGGCGTGGTCGCGTGGCGCACATAGAACTCCTTTCCTTGCATTGAGCCTTAACCCCAAGGTTTTGCCGCAGGCTTACCGGTTACCTGCGAGGAACGTCGAGGAGGACCACGATGAAGCCGACTCATCTCCAATTCAACCTGTTGCTGGTCGCCCTGTTAGCCGTGGCGAGTCCAGTTTATGCCGCCAAGCCACACGTCGTAGTGCTCGCCACCGGCGGCACCATCGCCAGCCTGCAGTCCAGCAGCGGGTTGCACGTGTCCGGCGCCCTTAATGTGCAGCAGTTGATGATTGCGGTGCCTCAGCTCAACGAACTCGCTGATGTCAGCGGTGAGGACTTGATGAACATCGGTAGCCAGGACATGACGAACGAGACCTGGCTCAAGCTTGCCCGGCGGCTGAACGAGGTGCTCGGGCGGCCCGATGTTGATGGCGTGGTTATAACCCACGGCACTGATACGATCGAAGAAACCGCCTACTTCCTTAATCTGGTGATGAAGAGTGACAAGCCAGTGGTGATGACAGGATCCATGCGGACACCCACTGCGCTCGGCGCCGACGGGCCAGCGAACCTGTTTGACGCTGTGGAGGTGGCTGCCGATCCGCAGGCCAAAGGCCGAGGCGTCATGGTAGTGATGAATGGCCAGATCCACTACGCTCGCGATGTCACAAAGCAGAACAGCATGCGGCTCGATGCCTTCCAGTCGCCCAACCGCGGTCCCGCCGGCTTGGTCGCGGAAGGGCATGTAGCCCTCTTCGCGAGGCCAATTGAGCGCTATGGTTTGGGGTCCGAGTTCGTGCTGGCGGATGTTACCGATTTGCCCCGGGTGGAGATCTTTTACGCCTACGCCAACATGGGACGTGAGGCCATAGACAACGCAGTTCAGCGGGATGTGAAGGGTATCGTCATCGCGGGTGTCGGGAACGGCGACATGCCCCACGTCGCCATCGAGGGACTTACGGAGGCAGCAAAGCGGGGCGTAGCCGTGGTACGTAGTTCGCGGATCATCAGCGGCGCCGTGGCCCCCAACGTCGAGGTTGACGACGATGCGAGGGGCTTCGTCGCGAGCATGGAACTCAATCCGCAGAAAGCACGCGTCTTACTGATGCTGGGACTGACCAAGACCAAAGACGCGAGGAAGCTACAGGAGCTTTTCTTCCAGTACTGATGTCAGTTGTCGTAGAAGCTGTCTTTTTCACGTTTACGGTCAAAATACGGCGCCGGTCCTTGAGGATTTGTGTGCTCGCTCCCGCAAGTTGATCGCCGATCTGAAAGAAACGTGAGAAGGATGTCAGGGATCATTTTTCACCGCGTTATCTGGCCGCGCGGCGCCGTCCTTCGAGACGCCTGCTGCGCAGGCTCCTCAGGATGAGGGAATTGGGTGTGTTTCGCAGGGCTCCTCAGGATGAGGAAATTGCGTATGTTCTCCAACGGCTCCTCATCCTGAGGAGCGCCCGCAGGGCGCGTCTCGAAGGACGCGAGCAGGAAGACATCATGCCGGGCACGTCGATCTATATTCTGCACTGCGCTGACGGCAGTTATCACACGGGAATAACAAAGCGGGAGGTCGATGAACGCGTCCGCGAGCACGCGCATGGCCTGATCCCCGGATGCTACACAGCCAAGCGATTGCCGGTCAGGCTCGCGCTCAGCGAATATTACGACCGCATCGACGAAGCCATAGCCGCCGAACGACGCTTCAAGGGCTGGTCTCGGCTCAAAAAGGAAGCGTATATGCGGCGCGATTTCGATGCGCTGCCTGAATTGTCGAAGCGGCGACCTAAGCCGCGCACGTAGGGATCTGACCTCCCTCATCCTGAGGAGCCTGCGCAGGCAGGCGTCTCGAAGGACGAGGGGTTAGCGGAGAGTTGCGCGCTTCGAGCGGCCGCGTGTGATCGGAGCGGACCGTCCTTCGAGACGCGCCCTGCGGGCGCTCCTCAGGATGAGGGTTTTAATCCTCGTCCCAGAGCGCGTGTCCATCGCGTATAAAGCGAGTCTCGAATCGGGCGTGCGTTGGCGTCGGCCGATAGCGAGGGAGCCCAAATGTCGCGCATCGCCTATGTCAACGGCCGTTACGTCCCCTTTGCGTCGGCGTGTGTGCATATCGAGGATCGCGGCTACCAGTTCGGCGATGGCGTCTATGAGGTATGCGAAATACGCGGCGGCGCGCTGATCGACGAGACGCGCCATCTCGCCCGGCTCGCGCGCTCGCTCGACGAATTGCGCATCGCCGCGCCGATGCAGGCGCCTGCGATGAAAATCGTGATGCGGGAGATCGTCGCGCGCAACAAGGTGCGTGATGGGCTGCTTTATATTCAGGTGACGCGGGGCGTCGCGCGGCGCGATCATGCATTTCCAAAATCGGTCAAGGCGGCGCTCGTAATGACTGCGCGGGCGCTCGATCGGCGGCCGGTCGAAGCGAATGCTGCAAGCGGCGTCAAAGTGGTGACGCTGCCTGACGAACGTTGGGCGCGCCCCGATATCAAGAGCTTGCAGCTGCTGCCGAATATACTGGCGAAACAGGCGGCCCGCGAGGCCGGCGCGTTCGAAGCCTGGTTGATCGACTCAAGCGGTCACGTGACGGAGGGCGCGTCAACCAACGCGTGGATCGTCACCGCCTCCGGCGTGATGGTGACGAGGCAGGCCGATCGGGGCATCCTTCGCGGCGTCACCCGCACGACTCTGCTGGAAATGGCGGCGAGCGAAGGACTGAGGTTCGAGGAAAGACCGTTCTCTCTCGAGGAAGCATTTGCCGCCCGCGAGGCGTTCCTGACCAGCGCGACCAATGTCGCGATACCGGTTGTGGCGATCGACGGCCGGACGATCGGCGAGGGCAAGCCGGGGCCGATCGCCGTCGCGCTGCGCGGTCGATTTCATGAGGTCGCGGAGGTTTCGTAAGTCGAGACGCGTGGTTCTGGCGAAAATTATCCTGCGATTACAAGACTGAGCAAACAGTTTGTGGACTTTTGCCGATGTCTCGCCGATGATCAATAGACGGAGCGGTGAGGGCCGGGCAAAGACTCTACGGCGTCGAAAGCCTTCAGAAGCGGTGAAACAAACAAAACGTGCGCGGTTTAGCACTTATGCCCTTGAAATAACTACATCGCCGACCAAAGTGTGGGCATCGGCGACGCGCTTTCATAATGTGGCGCATAGGCGCCGCGGACGGTTATGCTGTAGAACTGAGGGTCAGCGTCGGTTTGCGCTGTAGAATTCAACGGCCGCATTGAGCGGCCCAAAACAAGTGGGAACAACTCATGGCTGGAGAAAAAGCGCAAAGCTTGCAGGACACATTTCTCAATCACGTTCGCAAAACCAAGACCTCTGTGACAATATTCCTCGTCAACGGCGTCAAACTTCAGGGCTTCGTGACCTGGTTCGACAATTTCTGTGTGCTGCTGCGGCGCGACGGCCATTCGCAGCTCGTCTATAAGCACGCCATTTCCACCATCATGCCGGCGAGCCCAATCACGATGTTCGAAGTCGGCGAGGAACAGGCGGGGGCCGATTAGCGCTGGCCGGCGTCAGGCCCTTTGCAACTGAAAGACTATCTTTGAGCAAACTCACTGGTGAAGATCGCTTGCGCCGCCCGGAACTTGCGGCCGCGCTGAACACACGGACTTATGTCGTCTGCCCCTATCTGTCGGCGTGGCGCGCCAACGGCGATCGCGGTGCCGCGCGCGCGCCCGAGGCCCGACGCGAGGAAGCCTGCGGGTTGGCGCGCGCCATCGATCTTGACGTCAGGGGCTCCTCGCTGATTACGCTGGGCGCCATCCGTCCCGCAACCTATCTGGGCAAAGGCAAGGTCGAGGAACTCGCGGCCTTGGTGAAGGCGGAGGAGATCGATCTCGTCGTGATGGATTGCGCGCTTTCTCCGGTGCAGCAGCGCAACCTGGAAAAGGAGTTCAAATCCAAGGTCATCGACCGTACCGGACTGATCCTCGAAATATTCGGCCGCCGCGCCCGCACCAGTGAAGGCGCCATGCAGGTTGAACTCGCCCATCTCGCCTACCAGAAATCGCGGCTGGTGCGATCATGGACCCATCTTGAACGCCAGCGCGGCGGCTTCGGCTTCCTCGGCGGTCCCGGTGAAACCCAGATCGAGACCGACCGCCGGCTGATCCAGGAGCGGATCATCCGTATCGAGCGCGACCTCGAAGGCGTCAAAAAAACTCGAGCGCTTCACCGCGCCAGCCGCTCCGACGTTCCCTATCCAATCGTCGCGCTGGTCGGCTATACGAACGCGGGCAAATCGACGCTGTTCAATCGGTTGACGAAAGCCGACGTGCAGGCCGCGGACATGCTGTTCGCGACGCTTGACCCGACCATGCGGCTGTTGAAACTGCCGCACGGCGGAGCGGCGATCCTTTCGGATACCGTCGGCTTCATCTCCGAACTGCCGACGATGCTCATATCGGCGTTTCGCGCGACGCTCGAAGAAGTTCTCGCCGCCGACGTCGTGCTGCACATTCGCGATATCTCGCACGAGGACAGCGAGGCGCAGAGCGGCGATGTCGATGGCATCCTCGCGGATCTTGGCGTCAGCGCAGAGCGCGTCATCGAAGTCTGGAACAAGCTCGACAGGCTCGACATCGATCATCGCGAGGGAATTGCCGCAGGGCAGACTCGTTCACGCGACGGCGCGCTCGCTGTTTCCGCATTGACAGGGGAGGGCGTCGAAAGGTTGCTCGGCGCGATCGAAGAGAGGCTGGCGCAAGGGCGAACGCTGGTCGATCTGACCCTCGATGGAACCGACGGGCAGGGGTTGCACTGGCTGTACCAGCACACCGAGGTGATGCAGCGTGAAACGTCGGACGAGGGTCGCATCAGCGTGAAGGTGCGTGTTGCTCCGGACAAGCTTGAACGGGTGAAGCGGCGCTTTGGCGCGCGCCGGCTTGAGCCACAGACGGCGCTCAGCGCCAGGTCGGGAGCCAGATCCGCGCGCTGTAAGCCTCTGGAGAAACCCCAAACTGGGCCGACAGCACCGGCAAAAAGAAGATGAACGTTGCCCCCGCTGCCGCGAGAATGACATAAGCGGCCAAGCCGGGGCGGCATTCGGAACCCCTAAACACCACGGCGCCGATCGCCGGCCCGAGGCAAACGACCGAGGGAAAATAGTAGTAGAAGAATTCCAGGCCTTTTGGATTGACCAACCACGGCAGCCATTGCGCGAAAAAGCCGATGGCGATGATCATGGCGTCGCTGTCTCGGCGCCGCAGCCAGCGCAAAGCAACGATGCCCATGGCGATCTCGCCTATCGCAAGGACGAAGGGATTGGCGAGCGCGACGATGGCCTGTGCGGGGTTGTCGGCGCTCCAACTGGCAACATCGCCGTCAATGTGGAAGAGCTGCCATACCGGACGAAGCTCTAACGGCCACTGCCACCAGACGCTCGAATAGGGATGTGTGCCGGGATTGCCCGACATGATCTCATACATCCTCTGATGCGAGGCGATGAACTCGCCCAGCGATCCGGCGTGGACCATTTGCGGAACGTAGGTGGCGAAATAAGCGGCGAGGGGCGCTGCTACGAGGGCCGCGAGCGCTTGTCGCAGCGGCATTCGTGTCCACGAATTAGCGCTGTAAAAATCAGTTTTGCGCGGTTCCCCGAACGTCGCGCCCCAGCCGCGCAAAATCTGAAGAAGCAGATATGCCGACCCAATCCCGAACAGCAAGAAGAATCCCGACCATTTGCACGCGGCCGCCAGCCCGAGGCTGGCTCCCATCGCCAGCGCATAACCGAACGACGCGGCGCGCCGTCTTTCGCTATAACTGAATGTGAATAGCGCCAGCGCCAACGTGCAAAACGCGATGAGGAATATATCCAGCATCGCCACTCTCGCCTGAACGTAGACGACCTGGTCAAGCAGTGTGATCGCCACGACCCAAAGCGCCGCGGGAACGTTGCGAAACAGCGCAATCCCCCACAAGAAGACAGCCACGAGCGTAAGCGAACCGAAGATCGCTGCGCCGACGCGCCAACCGAATGGATTGTCGCCAAAGATCGCCATTCCCCCGGCGATAAGAAGCTTGCCGAGCGGCGGATGCTCCTGATGCAGCATCTCGCCGGTTTCGAGCAGTTTGCGAGCCGCGGGGACATACCAGGTCTCGTCGAAAATCAGCTCGCGGTAGCGGTCGATGCCCCAAAGGAACAGCAGGAGCGACGGGACGAAAGTCCCGACGCAACACGTGATGATCTGGGCGGGCGTGATTCTGGCCGCGTCGCTGGGCCGGCCTATCGCGTAATCGGCCCCCGATGCTGCCGGCGTTAGAATTGCTTCCATCGCGGATCCCGGCTCTTCGCTGGCGTGGATTCTGGGCTTGGCGGCGACACCGGTCAAGAGAGTCCTTTCGCCAATACTTCGACCGCTTTTAGCTCGTTTCTTTTGTGAACTGGACGTCTCGTATAATTATGAGACTTGCAGTTTTGGAACAAAGATCTCAAGATTCGTCGCATGAACGAACCTATTATCCGCCCACCAGGGCGCCCGCGCAGCGAAGCCAGCCGCGATGCGATTCTCGATGCCGCCTATTGGCAGACGATCGAACGCGGCTATCACGCAGTGACGACGGAATCGATTGCCAAAGCGGCGGGAGCCGGCAAGCAGACGCTGTATCGCTGGTGGCCGGGCAAGGCGGCGATTGTGCTTGACGCGCTGGCGCAGAAGGCGCGCGAACGCATCGACCGCCCAATGGAGGCCGCCATTCGCGCCGGCGATTTGCACGCCTATTTGCGCGGCGCCATCGCCGCGCTCACGACGATCGGCCCTGCGTTGCGCTGTTTAATGGGCGAGGCGCAGGCCGATCCGGACATCCTAAGCAGCCTGCGTGGTCACTTTGTGGAACCGCGTTGCAACGCTCTTCGCCTTCTATTGGAGCAACGGGTCACCTCGCCGACGCACCGCGAGACTCTGGTTGAAGCGATTGACGGAGCCATCTGGCGTCGGCTCCTGTTGGGCGATCGCCTCGATAACGCCTTTGCCGCCGTGCTGGTCGAAAGCCTGAAGTAATCAGAGGAAGTTACCCGGCTGCGCGCTCGATCTGTTTCGCGTCGTTCCAAAGTGCGTCCATTTCCTCGAGACTCGCGTCGCTTGGGGAGCGCCCCCTTGCATTCAAGACCGCTTCGATATGGCCAAATCGCCTCGCGAACTTGGCGTTAGTGGCGCTCAGGGCCGATTCCGGTTCGACGTTCAAATGCCGCGCAAGATTTGCGACAACGAACAGGAGATCCCCTATCTCCTCGCGCACGCCGTTGACATCGCCAGCCGCGAGGGCGACCTCGATCTCTGCGGTCTCTTCCTTAAGTTTGGCGAGTACGGCGCGTGGATCGTTCCAGTCGAAACCAACTTTGCTGGCCTTGTCCTGAAGTTTGAGCGCCCGCATCAGCGCGGGCAACGCGAGCGGGACGCCGGCCAGGGCGCCCTCCGGTTTCGCAGTCGCGGCGCGAGCAATCCTTTCCTCCGCCTTGATGCGTCCCCAGAGGCTTTTGACCGCGGCGGGGGAGAGATTTCGCGCGTCCGAAAAGACGTGCGGGTGGCGGCGGATCAACTTCGCGGTGATCGCCTCGACAACATCGCCGAAATTGAAGTGGCCTGCTTCCTCTGCCATTCGCGAGTGGAAAACCACCTGCAACAGGAGATCGCCCAGCTCCTCGCGGAGATCCAGCATATCGCCGCGCTCGATCGCATCGATCACCTCATACGCTTCCTCGATCGTGAAGGGCGCAATGCTGGCGAACGTCTGTTCTACATCCCAGGGGCAGCCTGAGACGGGCGTGCGCAGCGCTGCCATTATCGCGAGGAGTTGGCGGATGTCTCGCGAGGACCGCATGGACCGTCCTTCATTGTCCGCAAGAAAAGGCGCGCGCCGCCATCAAGCGATCACGCGCCAACTCTGTGCCTCGCCGCTTGAATTAGAGCGAAATCGCCACGGCTTCACGGCCCTTTGGCGTATCGACCACGCGCATGTTAACCGCCTGGCCCTCGGCAAGGTGGGTTATGCCCGCTGTCCCAAGAATCGAAATATGGACGAATACGTCCTTGCCGCCATCATCGCTGGCGACAAATCCAAACCCCTTGGCGTCGTCGAACCACTTTACCTTGCCCCCAACGCTGATCGCGCTCGACAAATCGGCGGGCGCCCGTCGCGCGGGCCGGGGAGCATCGCCGAATGAACGCGAAGGCGCGCGCTCTGGCGGCGCGGCGGAAGCATCCACCTCGACGACGCGCGTAACCTGCGCGCCTTTGGCGCCGGCGCCAACCTGAACCTTGAGCTTCGCCCCCGGCGGGACCGATTCATGTCCCGACGCATGCAATGCATTGACGTGCAGAAAGGCATCTCCCTGTCCACCCGCCAGCTCGACAAAGCCGTAGCCCTTATCCGCCTTGAACCATTTGACGACCGCATCGACCGTCGGCCCGGTGACCGGAGGCATCGGAGCGCCTGCGCCGCTGTGGGACGCGGGTGCGCCGCCATACGCGCCAGCGTCTGGCGCGCCGCCAAACCCGCGGCTCGGCCTGGAGCGCGACTCGTAGGTCATCGGTCCGTCGTCATCAAAACCGCGCTTGCGAGGCGCCCGGAAGTCCTTACCCTTGCTCATGATTAGCCCGCAGCTCCGCCCTACTGAATATTGAAGCGCCCCCTGTTGGGACAAAACGCTCCGGCTTGCCTCGCGTTCCCCCGCAAGGAATTTGCGAAAAGGATGCCAAGGGCATCCTCAATTTTCTGGATATTGCCCAACGTATTTCGATCATCGCGCCGCCAGCGCTATGGGGAACACGATGTCGCCGAGCGATGCCGGCGCAATTGGACGCGCCCAAGGTCTTACGCCAACGCGCACCGGCTCTGCCGGGGATGGAACAAGACAGAATAATTGCATCATCCAAGCCTGTTCGGACAGCCGGCGTAGATCAAGCCAGCGCCCAACCACCCCAACGATAGCGCATTTGTTTGGAGAGGACCAGATGCTTTCACGAAATCGCAAGCGCAAAAATCAGGCGGTAGCGTCCTCTGCGCTAGTTCTTTTGCTGGCCCGTGCACGGATCGAGAACAATAACCTGTCCCTTGATGGATCCGGTTGTCGCCAGATCGATCGAGTTGAATTTCGGCGATTTGCTCTTTGCCCCGGAGAACCCTGGCTCGAGAAAGGCAAGCGACGGCAGATCGCCATTGCTGGCGTATTGCTCGATGGCCTGCCCGAAGAAGAACGCGCCCAGCGTCGCCACGAGCGCGCCCACGGCGTATCTTTCCACTGCGGCGCCATGTTTGTCCCGCCAGAACTGCATCATCATCGGCAACCTCGTTGATGCGGCAATGTAGGGCAGACAGGGTAAACGAAGCCTTTCCAACCTGCTTAAATATCGACAAGATCGCTCGCCTTCGGCGCTCTTTCCTGGATAAAGGCGAAACGGGCCTCGGGTTTGGTTCCCATCAGCCGTTCGACTGCGCCTGCCGTGGCCTCGCTATCAGCGGCGAGTATTGCGACGCGCAGCAACGTACGTTTGGCCGGATCCATTGTGGTCTCGCGCAAGTCTCGCATGTTCATTTCGCCAAGCCCCTTGAAGCGGCTGATTTCGATGGCCCCGCGCCCGGTAAAGCCGGTCTTGAGCAAGAGCTCCTTGTGCGCGTCATCCCTAGCGTAAATCGACTTGGCGCCCTGGGTCAGCCGGTAAAGCGGGGGAACGGCGAGGTAGAGGTGGCCTTCGTCGATCAGTTTGGGGGTCTGCCGGTAGAAGAATGTAATCAGCAGCGACGCAATATGCGCGCCATCGACATCCGCGTCGGTCATGATGATGATCTTGTCGTAGCGCAGCTCGTCCGAGCGATAGCCCGACCCCGACCCCGACCCAAGCGCCAGCAACAGATCGGCGAGTTGCTGGTTCTGCGCGAGCTTGTCGCGGGTGGCCGACGCCACATTCAAAATCTTGCCCCGGAGCGGGAGGATCGCCTGCGAAGCGCGGTCCCGCGCCTGCTTGGCGGAGCCACCCGCAGAATCGCCCTCGACGATAAATAATTCAGACCCTTGTGCAGAATTGTTGGTGCAATCAGCGAGCTTGCCGGGCAGCCGGAGTTTGCGCACCGCGGACTTGCGGGCGACGTCCTTCTCGGCGCGCCGACGCAGACGCTCCTCGGCGCGCTCAACCGACCAGTCGAGCAGCCGCGTCGCCTGCGAGGGGGAGGCGGCGAGCCAGTGGTCGAAGGCGTCGCGCACCGTTGTGTCGACAATTTTGGCGGCTTCTGCGGTCTGCAGGCGGCCCTTGTTCTGTCCCTGGAATTCCGGCTCGCGGATAAAGATGGAAATCAGCGCGGCGCAATTGGCCATGATGTCGTCGGTGGTGACCGAACTGGCGCGCTTGGACTGGCCCACGCGCTCGGCATGGTCCTTCAGCCCGCGCAGCAGGGCGGTGCGTAGTCCCGCCTCGTGGGCGCCGCCATCCGGCGTCGGGACTGTATTGCAATAGGAGTGGACGAAGCCGTCCTCCTGTGCGGTCCAGGCTATCGCCCATTCGAGCGAGCCGTGATTGCCCGGCTTTTTGACCTTGCCGGTGAACACCTGATCGACAACCAGTTCCTGCCCGGCGATGTCGACCGCGAGGTAATCCTTGAGCCCGCCGGGGAAGTAGAACGTCGCTTCGGCCGGAACCTTGCCCTCGGCATCGACAAATGCGGCCGCGCAACGCCAACGGATTTCCACGCCGAACAGGTAGGCCTTGGACCGCGACATTTTGTAGATGCGGGCGGGATCGAAACGCACGCCTTTGCCGAAAATCTGCTCGTCGGGCAGAAACCGCACTTTCGTGCCGCGCCGGTTCTGTACTTTTCCGAGGGTTTCCAGCTTGGTGACGGGATGGCCGCGCTCAAACGCCATGCGATAGAGCGTTTGGTCCTTGGCGACTTCCACTTCAACCCGCGCCGACAAGGCATTGACGACCGAGACGCCGACGCCGTGCAAGCCGCCCGACGTTTCGTAGGCGCCGCTATCGAATTTGCCGCCCGCGTGCAGCATCGTCATCGCCACTTCGAGGCCGGATTTCTTGGGATATTTGGGATGCATGCCAATCGGGAAGCCACGCCCGTTGTCAGTAACCGACAGCCAGCCGCCCTCCTCGAACGAGACTTCGATGAACGTCGCAAATTGCGCGACCGCTTCGTCCATCGCGTTGTCGAGCACCTCGGCGAATAGGTGATGCATCGCGTTGGCGTCGGTGCCGCCGATAAACATGCCCGGGCGGCGGCGCACGGGTTCGAGGCCCTCGAGAACCTCGATCGAGGACGCGTCGTATTCCGCCTCGCTCAGCGGACCGCGCGACGCGGACGTGGCAGCGACCGCGGGCGCCTTGGGGCGCGCCGACGATCCGCTGCCGCCAAAGAGGTCGTTGTTGTGCATGGCAACTTTCTTGCGAATCATTGGCTCTAGGCTAACATGAACTGAGGGAACAAAGGAGCAACACAATGCGGCTCCCCGGGTTACGATGTGGAACAACCCGATGGACCCGCACTTTGGTCGACGAGCACGCTATTTCAAAGAGATAAGTGCGAAATCACGCCCGTATTTTCCTTCGGCCCGGCACCGGCCAATAACGGACCCCCGCCAAGGAAGGCGATTTATAAACGCTACCACCGACACCCCTCTGGGTAAAGCAAAATGTTATCTATAACGATACAAAATATATAATAATCAAATACATATACATTTTTTACGATGTAATAGACGAGCAAATGGGCGAATTCGGCCCAGGGCTATGCCGCCCGCACATCGCGTCGCGATAGCATTTCGCGATAGAGGCGCTGCAGCGCCTCCACATGACTGTCCAATGTCGGCGGGTTCGACCAGAAGGACTGGTAGGCCCCAAGCGACAAGGCCTGTGCGAGCCCGTCATCCCGGATCCTCGTCAGCGCTCGCGTCAGCGCCGCAACATCGCCGCTCGGAAACCAAAGGCCTGAAATCCCGTCGGCAATTTCTTCGCGGCCCGCGCACCCGTCCGACACGATGACCGGGGTTCCCAGCGCCTTAGCCTCCATCACGGTAAGGGGCTGCCCCTCATGCCACAGCGACGGAAAAACCAGCGCCCGCGCGCCCCGCATCAGCGTCCGTACTTCGCCGGCTGATTTCCAGCCGAGGATGCGCGCTTCGGGGTAGGCGGCGGCGAGTTGTCCCCGCAGAGGGCCGTCGCCGACGAAGACGGGGATCACGCCGGCCGCGCGCGCCGCCTCCGCAAATAGTAGTGGGCCTTTCTCGCCGGCAATTCGGCCAACAAAGATGATGTCGCCTGAACACGGATCGGTCTTGGGCCCAAGGTCCTCCGCGTCGATCGGGTTGGAGATCGAATGAAGGGCTGCTCGCCGGGGCAGCCGGTGTTCGACGATCCCCCTCTGATAGTTCGAAATCGCAATGAAATCATCGAATGCCTCTGGCATTCGAGCGACATGCCGCATCGCGGCGTGGCGTGCGCTGCGCCACAGCTTTTGCGGATAGCTTCGCGAATCGCAGTGCGTCGCAAGGCACTTTGCGGACATCGGCTCGAGCGCGCACGCGGCGCTCGCTTGATAGTTAAAGAAGCCGCCGTTGGGACAGAACAGAAAATATTCATGCATTGTATATGCCGCCGGCAGCCCCGACGCCTTGATGGCGCCGGCGATCGACGGGGAAAGCGCCTTGGCCCAGCCGTGGACATGCACGATCGAATTTCCCCTTGGAACGCGCGCGAGCAAATGCCCTAGGGCGCGAGCGGCGTCGCGGTTCCACAATCCATTGATCGCCGCGTCGAGGCGCGACGGATTGTTCAGGATGTCGGTCTGCCCGAGGCAGACGATCTCGATCTCCTCGCGCTCCAGGTCGGCGTCGATGGGGCCGCAGGCGGCAAACACGATCGGATTGTGCCCGGCGCGCTTCAGCCCGCGCGCGCTGTCAAACGCCACTTTCGCCTGCCCGCCGGTTACGCTGGCGTGGTCGAGGACGATTATTATGGTGAGGGGCGTCGCGGTGGGCAGGGGCGTATCCAGGGGAGGGCAAATGTTTCGCAAAAGTAAATTGCCCCAAAATGCCTCCTGAATTGTTAAGCGCCTAGTCAACGGAGACTCATAGGTTTAGTCGGCGTCGTTGACTAGGGCCTGTTGAGATTCAGGATTCCCATTTCGGATTTGGCATGATTCAAGCTTGGGATGGAACGATTCGTATTGAGCGACGCCCAATGGGCGAAGATGG
>Ga0075017_100001720_pt1 | contig 13529 bp, 13 predicted proteins | sample AleBraG_ABR_2012_FD_71475 | JGI IMG/M metagenome (GOLD analysis project Ga0075017, IMG submission 71475) | Freshwater sediment microbial communities in response to fracking from Pennsylvania, USA - Alex Branch Run_MetaG_ABR_2012 | ecosystem: Environmental > Aquatic > Freshwater > Creek >... | reverse complement strand
GCGTACATCTTCTTCTTCTCTTCCACGTTCTCGATGATGGCTTCGATGACGATGTCGCGGTCGGCAAGGTCCTCTCTTTTTGTTGTGCCCTTCAGGCGGGCACGAACGGCCTGCGGCGGTTCCTTGAGTGTGCCTTTCTCGGCAAACTTCGCCAGCGATTTCTCGATGCCCGCGAACCCCTTGTCGAGATACTTCTGTTCGACTTCGAGCACAGTGACATCAAATCCCGCAGTCGCGCTGACCTGCGCGATGCCCGAGCCCATAAGCCCGCAGCCGAGCACTCCAACTTTCTTAATATTCATGTGGAGCCTCACGATGACAGAAACGTCTAACAAACGAACCCGATATCATCGCAGACGGGTAGAAGTTCGCACAACTCTATCGCACAAACATACGACCGAGGTGTTTGCCCAAAACCGGAACCTCTCAATATGATCTTCAGTCTCATGCGAATTTTGCGACAGCGGTATTGTCTTCTTTTTTTCGTCGTCTCTTTCCTCCTCCTCCCGGTTCCCAGCCCTCGGGCGCAAGAGAAAACTGCGGAGGCGCCTCAACCGAAAATCGCGAGCACTCGCAAATCCGGTGGGGCCCGCTTAGGCGGACCTGCCAAAGTCTGTGCCGCTTGCATCCGTGCGCACATGGAATTTCTGGCCAGCGACGCTCTCCAGGGACGCGGGAGCGGGACGCACGACGAATTGCTTGCGGCCACCTACGTCGGTTCCGAACTTCGTGCCTACGGCATTGCCCCAGCGGGCGATGATGGCGGCTACGTGCAGAAGGTCACGCTCGTGAAGCGTACGGTCAGTGCTGCTCCGGAGTTGAGTTTTGTTCCCCAGAACTCTCCAGAGGGAGAGGCGACAACTTGGACTCACGGCAAAGAGATACAGGTTCTTTATCTTGGGCAACCCGAGTTTTCAGGGCCGCTCCAGAAAATAAATACCGATGACGACGAGGCGAAAGTGCAGTCCGGCGCCGTCGTATTCCTCACCGGAAAAGATGAAAAGAAGTTGCGCAGCGAGATGTTTCGCGTGACCTCTCAAGGTGCAGTGGCAGTGCTTGTGCCTCCGTCTCCCGCGAGGAAGCAGCACTGGCAGGACGCAGCCAAGAAGCTCCCGGAGATTCCGCCGCAGGTGGAAGGATTGGCTGAAAACGGGATGCTCGGCAACTTCAACATATTGGCAGCGGATGACGCCGCGCAGGAAACCTTGAGCAAGCTGCCTGACGCCACCGTGATGCGTTTTCAAGGAAATGTCGGTCCACCGGAGAAGAGCAGCACGTGGAATGCGGTCGGCATCGTGCGCGGCCGGGATCCCTCCCAGAGCAAGAATGCGATTCTGCTTTCCGCGCATCTTGACCATCTCGGGATCGGCAAGCCGGTTAACGGCGACAGCATCTACAACGGCGCTGATGATGACGCGTCGGGCACAAGTGCCGTGCTCGAACTGGCCCGAGTACTAGGCCAGGGACCGAGGCCGCGGCGGACGGTGATCTTCGCTCTATTCGGCAGCGAGGAGGCAGGCGGCCTGGGCTCGAGTTATTTCCGTGAGCATCCGCCCGTGCCGCTGATCGATATTGCAGCCAATGTGGAGTTCGAGATGATCGGCCGGCCCGATCCGAAGGTGGAGGCCGATACGCTCTGGCTGACGGGCTGGGAGCGGTCGAACCTTGGTCCGGAGCTGGCATTGCATGGCGCAAAGCTAGAGGGCGATCCGCATCCGGGGGAAGATTTCTTCCAGCGGTCAGACAACTACGTGCTCGCGAAGAAGGGAGTCGTGGCCCAGACCGTGTCGAGTTATGGGCTACACAATGACTATCACCAGCCAAGCGACGATCTGTCGCACATCGACTTCAAGCACATGACGGTCGCCATCGGTTCGCTGATTGGTCCGATCGAATGGCTGGCGAACTCCAATTTTCGGCCGGAGTGGAAGCCGGGCGGGAAGCCTTGAACAGCCCGCCGGCGTACGCTTCACGGGCCATTGATGTAAAACCCTCCCTTTAGAAACGTAAACATCCTGGAGTCCTTGCCGCCTCGCCAAATCCAGACGGTTTGCGAACCGGCATGTTCGGCAATTCGGTTCATGAACTGCCGAATCGTGAGATGTTCGAAATCAACGGTCCAAGGCTGTGCATACCTGTTGTCGCCGCCGATCTGCACATAACCGATTTGCTCATTTGGAAACTGCTTTGCCAACGGAGTGAGTGCCTGGCCGGGATCAGGGATGTCCTTGAGGCTTAACTTTTCAAATTCGCGATTCAGGAAGTACGTAGGGTCGGCGACAACCGCTCGCGCATAAACGTTGATCGAAGATCCATCGCTTGACCAGGTATAGCGGCTGTCAAACTGACAGAGCGTGTCCACTATGTCACGCACCGTTCTATTCTGAATACTAAGCGAGAATCGGAGACTCCGATCCCGAGGATCAGTCCAGTTCTGTCCAGCAATTTCTTCGATGCCCAAATGCAGACCCGGAATCGACTTTAGACTCAACTCTGACAATCCTTCAATGAGGGTTGAGTCGGTCAAATCAAAGCGAGTCACTTTAAGGTCGAGAGCCGACTCGACCGAGCTGTGACTTCCGGCTTGAGTCGCCGACGCACAGCCGCCAACCGCCAGAAACAAGAGCAACAGTATCCTGGTTCTCGTTGTGATAGGTGCCATAGCAGAAGGCGCGTGGAATTTTTTTCGGAGACCTTCCTACATCCGATCGCTGGTAAAGATGTCTGGACCCAGCCTTCGTGAAGGATGAGCGCAGAGTTTAGCTCTCCGCCGGCTTGCGTACTTTCGTCTTCAGGAAGCGGTCATCGACGGGCTTGCGGCCAGCGAAGCCTTCGCTCGTACCGTGCCAGTGTGTGATCTTGCTCTCACCCAATTTCCAGCAGAGCAGCAGCGTTTCCCCTTGGACAACACAGGGGAAGTCGAGAAGGCCAATGTCCAGATCTTTCACCTGGACTCCGGTGGCGTGAATCTCAGCCACCGCATCGTTGACTCGCTGTAACGCCTTTTCCCGCTCGGCTTTCCGCCGGGCAACCTGTACGACCTTCACCAAAGTACCGCCGTTGAGGAAAATACGGTGGGCGAGTTCCTGCGTCTCTGCCTCAATGGTTTCGATGAGTTTCTTGCCGTCCAGCGCGGCGCGAAGGAGCGATTCGAGTACCGGCAAAAGAGTCTGGGCTTCTTCCAGAGTAAATGTGCGTTCTGACATGGCGTAGGTTCATTCTAGTTCATTGGAGACTCAACCTGGGATGACAAAAGGAACCTCCGGAGGATTACTCGTCGGACAAGCTTGCGACAGCGGGTCAGCCTCCGATGTGAACCATGGTGCGCGAGGCGGGGACGAAGTCAGATTCGCCGATGTGATGGCGTGCCTCTTTCCGCTCGACTACGCCGCGAATGAATTGGGCCAGCTCGTCATCGGAGGCGCCCCGGCGCATGAGTTCGTGCAAATCGTGATCCCAGACGGAGAAGAGGCAGGTACGAATCTTACCGTCTGAGGTGATGCGGATGCGGCTGCAATGTCCGCAGAACGGGTGCGAGACGGGCGCGATGATACCGATTTCGCCGATGCCGTCGTCGAACTGGTAGCGGCGCGCGGTCTCGCTGCGCTCGTGGGGAATTTCGACGAGCGGACGATACTCGGACATGCGGGTCACGATTTCATCCAGCGTGACGACGACTTCGGGCGACCAAACGCGGCCTTCTTCGAGCGGCATGAACTCGATGAATCGGACGACGACGCCTTCCTCACGCGCGAACATGCCGAAGGGGATGATCTGGTCTTCGTTGAAACCGCGCATGAGGACGCAGTTGACCTTCACGGGTTCGAGGCCAGCTTTCCGGGCCGCACGAATTCCGGCCAGGACGTTGTCGTATCCGTTCGCGACCCGAGTGATGCGGGCAAAGCGATCCGGGTCGACAGCGTCCATGGAGACGGTCACGCGGCGCAGGCCGGCGTCCTTGAGCGGCTGCGCCATATCGGCGAGCAGATGACCGTTGGTGGTAAGGGCGATGTCGAGCGATTCGCCATCAGGAGTGCGTAGCTGCGCGACGTCCCGCACGAACTCGATGACCCCTTTGCGAAGGAGCGGCTCGCCGCCTGTGATGCGGACTTTCCTGATTCCGAGAGCGGCCAGGATGCGCGTCATTCGCAGGTAATCAACGAAAGGCAAGTCCGCGTACATCGCGCCATCGTTCCCCGTGCGGCAGTAGACACACTTGTAGTTGCAGTGGTCGGTGATCGAGATCCGCAGATCCGTGATCGGGCGGCCGTGTTTGTCGATGAGAGGCAGCTGCTCGCTCCTAGCCGTTAGCTTTTAGCTTCAAGAAAGGACAATCGGAGAAAAGGAGACGAACAGGCGGGAACTTTCCTGTGGGCCATTTCCTTTCCAATTGCTCCTCGCGAAGCAGGGAGGCACGGGCGTTTCCACCAGTACCCTCGGTTCTCTCAAATTCGAGAAAGCCTCGCCGCCACAGCCAGGGTATGCCCAAAGGCCGGGCGGTCGGAAACTCAACTTGATTATAGATGCAGGAACGCGGGTGGCGTTACCAAACGTTGACGGCCGAGGCTGTCGTCACCGCGGAGTCTTGCCACAAGCAGCAGGATCCTTCGCTTTGCTCAGGATGACCGCGCGCGGCTCCCGCTCCGCTCACGCCGCGCAAACGCGGTCACATACCGTCATAGTTCGGCCCGCCGCCACCTTCAGGTGGGACCCAGGTGATGATCTGGTAGGGGTCAGCGATGTCGCAGGTCTTACAGTGGACGCAGTTCGAGGGATTAAGGCTGATGCGCTTGCCGTTGGGTGCGGCGGTGTCGTCGACCATCTCGTAGACATTCGCGGGGCAGAAATTCTGGCAGGGGCTGCCGTATTCCTTCCAACAGCGCTCAGAACACAGATTGGTGTCGTGAATAACCAGGTGCGCGGGCTGGTCTTCTTCGTGCTTGGTGCCGGAGTGGTAGAGGTCGGTGAGCTTGTCAAAGGTGAGCTTGCCGTCGCCCTTGTAAGGGCCGAGCAGATGAGCTTCACTGCCGCCATCAGCCGGAAGATTAGCGAGCTTGCGCATGTGCTCGTGGCCGGCGTGGGCAGGATAGCGGTTGCGCAGGCCGCGGCCGCCGGTGAGCATCTGCAGGCTGGTGTGGAACATACCGGCGAAGAATCCGCCTTCAAAGCCCTGGTGCATGTTGCGGACTTTCCAGAGTTCGTCTTTGATCCAGCTGGACTCGACCTTCTTCTGGTACCCGCCAAGAGTCGCTGCGGAGTAGTCAGCCTTCTTCAGAGCATCAAATGCCGTTTCCGCGGCGAGCATGCCGCTCTTGATGGCGAGGTGAATTCCTTTGAGGCGGGCGGAGTTAAGAAAGCCGGCGGAGTCGCCGAGTATCATCCAGCCATCGCCGGCGACGGGCGGAATCGCCCACCAGCCGCCGTAGGGCATGGACTTGGCGCCGTAGCGGATCATCTTGCCTCCTTCGAGCAGCTTCGCAACGAAGGGATGCTTCTTGAACTCCTGCAGCACACGCTGAGGATCGAGCCGCGGGTCGGGATAGTCGAGCCCAGTGACGAAGCCGAGTGAGACCACGTTATCTTTGCTGCCGTAGATCCACGCGCCACCGTATTCCTTTGTGGTTAGCGGCCAGCCCATGGTGTAGATGACTTCTCCAGGAGCGATGCGGCCCGAGGGGACCTCCCAAAGTTCCTTCACCCCAACACCGTAAGTCTGCGGGTTGCTGTCCTTGGCGAGGTCGAACTTCTGGACAAGTTGCTTAGTGAGCGAGCCGCGCGTGCCTTCGGCGAGGATGGTGATCTTCGCCTTCAGGTCGTATCCCGGCTCGAAGTTGGACTTGGGCTGATTCTGCTTGTCGACACCTTTATCGTCGGTCTGAACACCGAGGACGCGATTGCCGTCGACCAGGAGTTCTGATCCTGCAAATCCAGTGAAAACCGTTATGCCGGTTTCTTCCACCTTGCTGCCCAGCCACTTCACGAAGCGGTTCAGGGAGATCACGTAGTTGCCGTGATCGCGCAGTGGGGGCGGCGTGATGGGCAGCTTGAGCTTGCCCTTTGCGGTGAGAAAATAGACGGCTTCTTTAGTTACTTCGGCATCGATCGGTGCTTCCTTCTCGAAACCCGGCAGCAGTTCGCGCATGGAGCGAGGATCGAGCAGCGCGCCGGAGAGACAGTGCTGGCCGACTTCACGGGACTTCTCGAGGACGTAGACATTCTCTTTGCTCAGGGGCGAGTTCGGATGCTTCGCGTTGTGCTCGTCGATGAGCTGCGAGAGGCGCAAGGCGCAGGCCATACCAGCAGGACCGCCGCCGACGATGACCACGTCAGCTTCCATCTGGGGGCGGTCAACACCTTCGATCGGTTTGCGGAAAATGAGCATGACTATGCAGGTTTCAAAGTTTCAAGGTTTCAACGTTTCAAGGTAAGAACTCGGCTTTCTGTGCGCAATGAATCAAGAAGGCGATTCAGCAGTCCGAGGACTCGATAACTCTCCTGATCCAAGAGATCGAACTTGCAATTGTCGAGATATCCCAAATCCAGGGCAATCGCCAGCTGGGTTTCTACCTCAAGCAGAGAACCTCTTGCCTGACCCAGAAACTGCCTGAACTCGCCGGTCGTAAGCCGTCCCTGTCCTTCAGCAATATTCGAGGCAACTGAGACGGCTGCCCTTCTCAACTGAGAGGTCAATCCGTAACGCTCGCGCTCAGGAAAACCGCTGGTCACCTCGTACACTTGCGCGGCAAATTTCCTCGCTTTTTGCCAAACCAGAAGCTCTCTGTAAGAGCGGCTCATGTCAAATCCAACTTCCAATCCTCAGCCACTTTGAAACCTTGAAACTCTGAAACCTTGAAACCTGCTTTACCCTCCCGCCTTCGCTTTCTTCACCTCTTCAATCAATGGTGGCACGATGTCGAACAGGTTCCCCACCACAGCGTAGTCGGCGATTTCGAAGATGGGAGCCTCCGAGTCTTTGTTGACGGCGATGATCGTACGCGCGCCCTTCATCCCGACAATGTGCTGAATCGCTCCGCTAATACCCAGCGCGAGATACAGCTTCGGCGCAACCGTTTGACCGGAGGAGCCGATCTGGCGATCCATGGGGAGCCACCCCGAATCGCAGATAGGACGTGAGGCGGCGATTTCGCCTCCGAGAGCCTCGGCGAGTTGCTTGGCGATCTCGATATTTTTCTGCTCTTTGATCCCGCGACCCACAGCAACAATGATCTCGGCCTGAGTGAGGTCAACGGCCTGCTTGGCCTCCTTGAAAACTTCTTGAGGCTTGTTGCGGATCACGCTGTCAGCGATCTCGACGTTCACAGTCTCGACGGGGGCGGCACTTGCACCGGCCTCGACCTTGTCTCCACGGAAAGCGCCGTTCTGGAAGGTGGCAAACCAGGGGGCGTCGCATGCGAAGCTGACATCGGCTGCGAGTTTGCCCTGAAACATCTGGCGGGAAAAGACGAGCTTGTCGCCGTCCTTCTTGTAGCCAGTGCAGTCGCTGATGACGGTGCGCTGCATCGCGGTCGCGAGCTTGGGGACGAAGTCGCGAACCTGGTAGGTGTGCGGCATGAGCACCAGCTTCGGCTGCCTGGACGAGATGAACTGCTTCAGCCCCGCTACGAAGGCATCTGGCGTGTAAGGCTCGAGCTTGGGCGATTCGACCGCGTAGACCTTGGCCACTTTCTTCGTGGCGACTTCGCCGGCGAATGCGCCGACGCCGCTTCCGACGACGGCGGCTTCGAGTGTCCAGCCAGTTTCAGCGGACAGGGCTTGTCCGGCGGTAAGGGTTTCCCAGGAAACGCGATTCAATTTGCCTTCGCGTTGTTCGACGACGACGAGGATAGTGTCAGGCATGGTTTCAGTTCTCGGTCTGCGGTTCTCAGTTTCTCAGCTCTTAGCTGTCAGCTTTCAGCGGTCAGCCTTCAGAAACGATTCGACTCGAAATGCGGCGTACTCCGCTCCGAGTAACGCGCCGAGCGGGTAGAAACTATTCTTCTTGAGCACCGCGCTGGATGTAGCCGAACACGATCAGGCACAGTCCCAGCACGAACAGTGTGGTCAGGATGCCGGTAAAGGTTCCTTGCCGTCCGAGTTTCATCGCCGCGGGCAGAAAGAACAGCACCAGCAGATCAACCACCCAGATGGCCAGTCCGATGAACATGAGACTGGCACCGGTCTCGCGTCTAACTTCCACGTTTGCCATGGCTGCCTCCGTGGGCCGTGTAACCCATGACAAAACGCTATCCCCAAGGCCAATCTGGATTCAGTGACGCCCGACACCAGGTGTGTTCTCTGTTATCACAACACGCGTACTTCGTTGCGCAGCTTTTCAGTGAGCTTCTTGGCCACTTCGCCAGCCGGGCCCTCGATGAATTCCGTGTTCTTGGTTTTCTGGGGAACGTAAAGGCGTTCGATTTTCTGCAGGTTGCCACCAATGGTGGATTGCACTTCGGCCAGGCTGACTTTCCGCAGCGGCTTGTTCTTGGCCTGCTTGATGCCAATCAGCGTGGCGTAGCGCAGCTTGTTGATGCCCGACTGGATGGTGAGCACAGCGGGCAGAGGCATATCGACGAACTGGAAGTATCCGGCCTCAAGTTCGCGCTTGACGCGGATGCCGGCGTCGTTCTTCTCAATCTGCATGATGATGGTGGCATGCGGCCAGCCCAAGAGTTCGGCAAGGATGACACCGGTCTGGGCGTAGCCATAGTCGTCGGATTGCAGGCCGGTAAATATCAGGTCGAACTTTTCATCTTTGATGGCGGCGGCAAAGGCGCGGGCGGTGTTGAGGGCGTCGAGGCCGACAAAGCTAGCATCCTCGAGGTGGATGGCGCGATCGGCGCCCTTCGCCAGCGCCTCGCGGAGTACTTGTTGCGCGCGGGCAGGGCCCGAGGTGATAACGACGACCTCACCGGTGTGCTTTTCCTTCTGACGGAGAGCCTCTTCGAGGGCATATGCGTCGGGCTCATTGACCTCGTAGGAAACATCTTCGCGTATCCAACTACCGCTTTCGTTCAACTTGAGCGGTGCGTCCTTTTGGGGCACCTGCTTCATGCAAACCAGGATTTTCAAGATAAGACTCCCGTACTCTGTGGCTCGGCGAGCCCAGAGCAAACACGTCAGTATAAATGATGGAGTGGAGAGAGGATGGACGTGGGGATACTTGCGAACGGCGGAATGCCGGAAGGGGAAAGAAGGTCAATTCACAGTTCCTGGTTCTCAGTTCCCCGTGGAAAAGCAGGTCCCATTCGACTCCCCTCGCCCCAGCTCGGGTTCGCTCAGGGCAGGCTCTTCGCTGCGCTCAGGATGACAAACCAAAAAAGAGCGTGACTGCGTGGTTTGATGGCGGAGAATCTATTCGGTGAACACGACCGACTGGCCGGTGATGTCGAAGCGTTTGCGGCAGCGCATGTTCTTGCAGACCATGAGGTCGTCTTTGCGGATCATGTAGGAACGGGCCTTGGCGAAGCGGGCGCGGTCGCGTTCGTCGGCTCGGCCGGACAGGCTGCGCTTCTTAGTCCGCACCAGCCAAGTGACATCGTACTCGGCTGACTGGTGGCAGCTGGGACAGTTCAGAGTGGCAGTTTTCTTCTCGGGCCGCTCGTCGAAAAAATCTCGCTCTTCCATAGTTGGTTGCCGTAGTTCAACAGTCACCGACTGTCTGGCCGTTAGACACTCCGCACCAACGATTATTGCATATTGCCGCGATACGTTATGGCAACATGGCGGGATGGCGAAGAAGAAGGCGAAGCGGTTCCGTGCCGTTAAGGCTGTGAAGGGGGCCGCACGGGAGAAGATCGGCATGCCACCTCCTGCAAGAGTGGTGCCTGACAAGAGAAAAGAAAAGGTCGAGAAGCACAAGCCAACGCTCGGGAAGTTGCTGGAGGAAGGATAGCCAGGGTTTCAGCAAAACGTTCCCAATTCCCGCATCGACGACCGCAGCCAGGCGGGCGAATTTCACAGAGGTTCGGGCTTCCGAAATCTGTACTTGTGGCGTATAAAATCCTGACCGGCTAACACCGGGCGCCGCTGCAGTTGGCAAAAGGTTTCGACGGTTAGGCCTATAACGCCCCCTTTATCCGTCCCTGCGAAAAAACCCCGTTGGCCTCTGGCGTGCATCGAAGGTGATCAGCGCAAGGAGTATCCCATGTCGGTACGAAAGATTGGAATCAGGATTCTCGTTTCGGGACTGTTGAGTCTGGCGGCCCAGGCTGCAACGATACCGAACCTGATTCAGCAGGAGAACGCGAAGCCGGGCACGGCAAGCTGGGTTGTCACCAATCCCGCGAAGGATCACGAGATCGAAGGATATGCCTCACTGGCCAGCGTAAATCGCGGGGATTCGATCTCCTTCTTCGTAAATACGATCGAGTCGACGTATGCGGCAGACATCTACCGGATGGGCTGGTATGGCGGCAAGGGTGCGAGGCAGATGGAGCACTTTGGCGGGTTGCACGGCGTGAAGCAACCGGCTCCCTCGGTGGATTATCAAACGCATCTGGTCCAGTGCAACTGGCTCGAACCGATTGTGCTGGGCATCCCTGCGACCAAGTCCACGGAGTGGATTAGCGGGCTGTATCTGGTAAAGCTGACAGCCTTGCGAAGCCGCAAGCAGTCGTACATTACTTTTGTTGTCCGTGATGACGCCCGGGCTTCCGACTTCCTGTTTCAGTCGAGCGTTGCGACGTACGAGGCCTACAACACATGGGGTGGATGGTCGCTGTACACCAATCCGCAAGCATATAAGGTGTCTTTCGATCGGCCCTTTGCCAGTGGAGAAGGTTTTGGGGCGCCGCAGATTTTTTCCGGAGCCTGGGAGTATTCCACCATTCGGTTCCTGGAGCGGGAAGGTTATGACGTGAGTTACACCACGGATGTTGACACTCACGAGCAAAGCGCGCCTCTTCTCCTTCACAAGGGATTCCTGGCTGTTGGGCATGACGAATACTGGTCGTGGCAGATGCGGAACAACGTGGAAGGCGCCCGTGATCACGGGGTCAACCTGGCCTTCTTCGGCGGCGATACGGCGTACTGGCAGATTCGCTTTGAGAGCAGCACGCTGACGGACGCGGCGGACCGGGTGATGGTCTGCTACAAGGACGGAAAGCTTGATCCGCTGTATAACGACCGATCGCGCGCCTACCTCACGACAACCGCTTTCCGCAACCCTCCGGTGAACCGTCCCGAAGCGGCCATGGTTGGCGTGGCGTTCGGCCACGGGCATGGCGCGAACGCGGACATGATTATCACGGACGCTAACAGTTGGGTGTTCGCAGGGACAGGCCTGAAAAACGGAGACCATCTTAAGGGTCTAGTGGGATATGAAGCGGACGCGGTCACAGCCGATTCTCCTAAAGGGATCCAAGTACTCGCGCACTCACCATATGTTTTGAACCAACAGAAAATGTACTCTGACATGGCCACCTATAGAGACGCATCCGGCAGCCTGGTGGTGGCGACGGGCACCATGCAATGGTGTTGGGGTCTGGATGAGTTTCCGAACTGGCAGTATGCCAATCCGGCAGCGCAACAGGCAACCCGCAATATCCTAAGCAGTTTTCAAAAACACTAGGCCGCGACAGGTGTTCCTCGCGGAGTGACTCGCACAGAATCGAGGACTTGGTGGTGGCCTAAGCCATCAGGTCGATCATGCTTTTCTGGATCTCGCCGGCCGTTTGCAGCGTCTTGAGATTGAGCGCAGACAGGTTCTGGGCGGACATCAGAGCAACCACCTCGGCGCTGAGACTCACCGTGTCCACGCTGGCGACATCAGGAGAAGTTGCTCCGAAAGAGGCAATTCCGGCAGCTGCCTGATTCAGCTGAGCGTCGGCTCGTCGCAAGCCCTGGAGGGCGGTCGCAGAAAAATCCATATCTCTCCCTATCGGCACAATCGGGTGGCAACTTTAGCCGTTACCTGGGAAAGGTCTGGAACCTGCGTAAATCGTTGTATTCAGACGGATTAATTGAATGTCACCGCGACGCTGCGGGCCCCAGTCAGATTGTTGATCGAACAAACTTGACCAACAACACCGTCACAGCCGATCCAACCGCCGAAGGTGGAGGAGCCGCTGGGGGCCGCGGTCAGGGTGACATTGGTCCCGGTGGGAAAGGTGGTGGTGCAGCTACCGGCGCAGCTAAGCCCGATGGGCGAGCTAGTCACCGTACCGCTTCCGGTACCAGGGAAGTTGACCGACAAGGTCGCAGAGGTACCGCCCCCGCCGCCCGAGCCGGTGAAGCACACGACGTTCCCTGTCATGTAGCCCGTGACAATCGATCCCGATGAAGATATGCCGCCGGCGCTGGAATTGGTGGTGACAGTGGCGGAGACCAGCGTGTTGCCGCATGCGTTGCCCGTGGCCGTAAGAAGGCCGCCCGAGCTGACGGTCATCATTTGGGGCGTGTTGGAGTTCCATGTGACTTTACTGGTGATGTCCTTGGTCACGGGAGGATGGATGTAGATTCCGATGGCCCGCAGCTGAACGCTGGCACCGGCATTGGCAGCGACCGGAATGTTGGCGGCCCCGAAGGTTTGGGTGGCGGGCTGGACGGTGATCGAGGTCAGCTGCTGATCGTGCCCACAGCTAAAAATAAATACAAACGAGCTGCACAGGGCAAGCAGCGGTAGCGACTTTCTGTACATAATCCTCCGCAAACGGTGATGCATCGAACAGAGTCAGCCGCGGGTGACCAATTTAATTCTACGAAGGCGGAAAAAGCAAGGGCGGTGCCGCAAGGTTCTACGGCTTCCACTTGTTAAGGAACGCAACTACGTCATCAGGGTCGAGAGACCGCGCCGATTCCCACTCACCCTGCTTTTGCGAGTAGAGCAGCTTGCTATCGGAGCCGAGAATGGCTAACGCTGGTATACCCTTTTCCAGTGGAATGCCGTACTTCATGGCTAGGTCGTTGTTCTTCTTACCGTCGTCGCCGATGTCAACGTGCACGACCTGAAAACTCTTTTCCAAAATAGGAGTGATATCGGGCTGATGAAAGGCCCGATCGAGGACGTGGCAGTCGTAGCACAAGTTTGCACCGAAAACCAGTATGACACGCTGATGACTACTGGCGGCTCTGGCTAGAGCTTCCTTTATCTGTGATTTTGCGTCGGCATTCTTGTCGTAGAGATTCGGATTCCGAGAAAGGGCAGGCGGCATCTTGACCAGGTCGGAGTGCGTAGTAAGAACAATTCTCCATCCGCTCGCCTGAGGTTGCCATGCTTGTTGCTCAGTCACATATCGGGTTCGGGGGCCGTTCGGTGTTTTGATCTTTAGAGTTACGGCCAAGCTAACTATGCGAGATCCCTGTTTGTCCGTTTGGTCCAGCGTATCAACCTCAACATCGCTTATACCGGACGCAACGATGTTCTGCCAGAAATCGATTTCAGGAGAGATATTCGGCGACCGTTGCTTGTTCTTCGCGACAAACTTGGCAGGAGGGTCGAGGGAATACAAGGTCTTAAGCGAAGTGATGTCTGATGCCGCCAGAAATCGCTTCCACTCATCAATTCCATTGAATGCCGCCGGTGGTTG
>Ga0075017_100001718_pt1 | contig 13537 bp, 12 predicted proteins | sample AleBraG_ABR_2012_FD_71475 | JGI IMG/M metagenome (GOLD analysis project Ga0075017, IMG submission 71475) | Freshwater sediment microbial communities in response to fracking from Pennsylvania, USA - Alex Branch Run_MetaG_ABR_2012 | ecosystem: Environmental > Aquatic > Freshwater > Creek >... | reverse complement strand
CGGTCGAGCTCGTCTCGCTGCTCGGCAACGCGCACCACCGCTACCGCGTGCGGGAGATCCTCGACACCTTCGCGATCGAGACGATCTACCATGCGGCCGCCTACAAGCACGTGCCGATTGTCGAAGAGAACCTCATCGAGGGAATGCACAACAACGTCTTCAGCACTTGGTACACGGCCGAAGCCGCGCTCGAGTGCGGGGTCAAGACCTTCGTGCTCGTCTCGACCGACAAGGCCGTCAATCCGACCAACGTCATGGGCGCGACCAAGCGCCTCGCGGAGATCGTGCTCCAGGGCATGCAGCAGCGCGGTGCCGCCACGCGCTTCTGCATGGTGCGCTTCGGCAACGTGCTCGAGTCCTCTGGCTCCGTCGTGCCGCTGTTCCGCGAGCAGATCAAGCACGGCGGGCCGGTCACCGTCACGCACCCGGACGTGATCCGCTACTTCATGACGATTCCCGAGGCCGCACAGCTCGTCATCCAGGCTGGCGCCATGGCGACCGGCGGCGAGGTGTTCGTGCTCGACATGGGCAAGCCGGTGCGGATCGCCGATCTCGCACGCCGCATGGTCCAGCTTGCCGGCCTGACTGTCCGCGACCAGGCGAATGCCGATGGCGACATAGAGATCCAGTACACGGGCCTGCGGCCGGCCGAGAAGCTGTTCGAGGAACTGCTGATCGGCAAGAACGTGACGGGTACCGGGCACCCGATGATCATGCGCGCCGTCGAGCACTCGCCCCCCTGGGATGACGTCGAACGGCTGCTAAATGAGCTTGCCGTGGCCATGCGGCGCTTCGACTGCAGCGCGGCACGGCAGCTCATGCAGCGTGCGGTCGCGGAATACCAGCCGAACGTCGCCATCCAGGACCGGGTCTGGGTACAGCGGCGGGAGGCCGCCCGGGCGGCCGCCGCCGAATCGAAGGTCGTCGAGCTACGTCCAGGGCGCCACGGGGTGATACCGCTGCATCTGGACGACGGTGAACTGCTGCCCGTAGCCAACGAGCCGGGCGTGGTTCGTGAAGAGCTGCACGGACGCGACCCGGGCCTGCGGTAGCAGGCGCGGCCGGGCCGGACGCGGGACCGGCGGCGGGCGGTTTGTCGTTGGGGGAGGCACCCAGGCCACCCAGGCGGGCCAGCCACCTACACGCCGGCTACGCGAGGAGTTCTACGCCGGTCGCCGGTGCGGCAGCCGCGAGTGCCTCGTCGAGTGTTGCGAGGGGCAGTCCGCGCCGGATGGCGAGCTCGAGGTAGGCCGCCTCGTAGACCGTGAGGCCGTGCCGAATCGCGAGTTCGACGCTGACGCCGATCGCTGCATGCAGCCCGGCCTCATCAAGTGAGAGAGCATCAATCGTCAGGTCGAGCCCATCGAGCAGCCGACCCGCCGACCGTAACTGCTCCTTGCTCATGCGGCCGCGCCGTGCCGCGAGTACGAAAGCATTGCCGGTCTCGAGGAAGAAATGCGGCGGAACGAGGGCGTCGTCAATCGCCAGGCGGCCGAGCCACGGGCCCGAGCGGCGACTGTCCTCGTCCGCGAACACCCAGTTGATCGCGACCGAGGCGTCCACCACGAACATCAATACTTGCGGCCCGCGTCGCGCAGCTCCTTCCACGAGAGCCCGCTGCCCTGCAGCTGCTCGCGCAGCTTCTTGAGCCCCTCGATGGCTTCAAGTACGCGCTCGGGCCGCGGGGGCGCTGGTATGCCCACGAGCTTTGCGACCGGCCTGCCGTGCTTGGTGATCACGACTTGCTCGCCATGCTCCACGAGCTCCAGCAATTCGCTGAGCCGGTTTTTTGCCTCGAATGCGCCAAAAGTCTTGATCGCTCGATCCTCGGTGGTGGCTCTGGACAGAAACATCTAGATTACATCTAGCTTAACGGCTTGCGACCGGCACGGCAACAGCCGGTCGAGACGGTCGGCCAGCCGGCGCCCGCTGGCGAAGCAAGGCCCCTGGGCAGCGCCGCGGCGACCGCGCTTTACGGCCTCTACGCGCCCGCGTAGGCTTCGCGCGGCCTTTGGCTATCCTGACCCCCGGTCCCAATTCTCAGCGATTACAAGGCTTTGCAGTGCGTATCACGATATTTGGCTCGGGCTACGTGGGCCTGGTGACCGGTGCGTGCCTGGCCGACGCCGGTAACCACGTCGTCTGTGTCGACGTCGACCCCGACAAGATCGCGCGGCTCAATCGCGGCGAGATTCCGATCCACGAACCGGGCCTCGACGAGGTGATCAAGCGCAACGAGGCCAAAGGGCGCCTCAAGTTCACGCTCGATGCCGCGCAGGGCGTCAGGCACGGCCTCTTCCAGATGATCGCTGTCGGCACTCCGCCCGACGAGGACGGCTCGGCGGACTTACGGCACGTGCTGGCGGTCGCGCGCACGATCGCCGCGCACATGGGCGAGTACAAGGTCGTGATCACGAAATCGACCGTGCCGGTCGGCACGGCCGACAAGGTGCGGGCGGCGCTCGGCGAGACGCTCGCCGCGCTCGGCACGGCGCCCGAGTTCGACGTGGTCTCCAACCCCGAATTCCTGAAGGAAGGCGCCGCGGTCGGCGACTTCATGCGCCCCGACCGCATCATCGTCGGCACCGACAACCCGCGCGTGACCGAGCTCATGCGGGCGCTCTATGAGCCATTCACGCGCAGCCACGACCGGCTCATCGTCATGGACATCCGCTCGGCGGAGCTCACGAAGTACGCGGCCAATGCAATGCTTGCGACCAAGATCAGCTTCATGAACGAGATCGCGAACCTCGCCGAGCGCGTCGGCGCCGACGTCGAGAAGGTACGCGTCGGTATCGGTTCCGACCCGCGCATCGGCTACGGTTTCATCTATCCAGGGGCCGGGTACGGCGGGTCCTGCTTTCCCAAGGATGTACAGGCGCTCGGGCGCTCGGCGCGCCAGGCCGGTTATGAGCCGCACATCCTGGCCGCGGTCGAGAAGGTCAACGCGCGCCAGAAGCAGGTGCTGTTCCAGAAGATCCACGCCCACTTCGAGGGTGCTCTGAAGGGCCGCACGCTGGCGCTCTGGGGGCTCGCCTTCAAGCCGAACACCGACGACATGCGCGAGGCCCCGAGCCGCGTCCTGATCGAGGCGCTGTGGGGCTGCGGCGCGCGGGTGCGCGCTTACGACCCGGTGGCGATGCCGGAAGCCCGGCGCATCTTCGGCGAGCGCGCGGACTTCACGCTCTGCGCCAGCATGGAAGAGGCGCTCGCGGGCGCGGATGCACTCGCGATCCTCACCGAGTGGCAGGAGTTCCGCAGCCCCGACTTCGACGCCATCAGGGCTACGCTCAAGACGCCCGTGATCTTCGATGGCCGTAATCTGTACGATCCGGCGCTCATGGTGCGCTTCGGGCTCACGTACTACGCGATCGGCCGCGGCGCGCGTGTTCCCGGCTCGGGGTACGCCTGATCGCTGCCGCGCGGCCGGACTTCATGAAAGTGGCACCGGCGGGCGGCTGAGGCACGCCCCAGGGCCGGGTGCGGCCAGCTCAGCTCAGCCACTCCACGAGCCCGCGGTCGGCGAGCGGCAGCGACTCGGCCAGGCCCCCGATCGAGCGTGGCCAGGCGCCCGTCATTGGCGCATGCGACCGCAGGGATCGGTCACCTGGCAGTGCCCGACGAGCGCCGCCGATTCGAAGCTGCGCAGCATCGCGACGTCGAGCCGATCCAACCAGAACACGTGATTCGGGAGGCCGGTTAGCTGAGCTTTGCCGCTGGCCCTCTCGGCGGCCAGCGCCCGGCGGCGTCGTTCATGGTCCGTTAGCGGTGGCGACTGTCGGTGCCGGCCTCGGGCTTCTTCGGCGCTGTCCGCTACACTGCGGCGCCAGAGCGGCCCGGCCTTCCCGGCGTCGCGGAGTCCTCGCATGCTCATACCCGTGATCCTCTCCGGCGGCTCGGGCACGCGCCTCTGGCCGCTGTCGCGCGAGCACTACCCGAAGCAGTTCCTGCCGCTCGTGGGCGAGGCGAGCATGCTCCAGGACACGGTGCAGCGCCTCGCCGGCCTCGCGGCGGGCGCCCCGATCGTCGTCTGCAGCGAGCACCATCGCTTCATCGTCGCCGAGCAGCTCCGCCAGATCGGCACGACCCCGGGCGCGATCGTGCTCGAGCCCGTTGGGCGCAACACCGCGCCGGCCGTAGCGATCGGGGCGCTGCTCGCGCTCCAGGCTGCCGCGACGGATAGCGGCGCCGCCCACGGCCGCGACGCATCCGACCCGGTGCTGCTGATCATGCCGGCCGACCACCTCGTGAGCGACGTCCCGGCCTTTCACGCGGCCGTCCGGCAGGGCCTCGGCGCCGCGCGCGCCGGCAAGCTCGTGACCTTCGGCGTCGTCCCTACTGCACCGGAGACGGGCTACGGCTACATCCATCGGGGCGCAGGCGCCGGTCCGGCGTATCCGGTCGCGCAGTTCGTCGAGAAGCCGAACGCGACGCGTGCCGCCGAGTACCTCGCTTCGGGGGAGTACCTGTGGAACAGCGGCATGTTCATGTTCCGGGCGCAACGCTACCTCGAGGAGCTCGGCCGGTTCGCACCGGCGATGCTCACCGAGTGCCGCGCGGCGCTCGCCGGCGCCGAGTCCGACCTTGACTTCACGCGACTGGCGGCCGAGCCATTCGCGCGCTGTCCGAGCGATTCGATCGACTACGCGGTGATGGAGAAGACGCGTGATGCGGTGGTGGTGCCGCTCACGGCTGGCTGGAGCGACGTCGGCTCGTGGTCGGCGCTGCACGAAAGCCTTGCGCCCGACGCCGCCGGCAACGTCACGCGCGGCGACGTGATCACCGAGGACTCGAGCGGCTGCTACCTCTATTCGACGCAGCGGCTCGTGGCGACCGTCGGGCTCAAGGATCACGTGGTCGTCGAGACCAAGGACGCCGTGCTCGTCGCGCCCAGGTCGCGCGTGCAGGACGTCAAGAGCCTCGTCGCGCGCCTCAAGGCCGCGGGCCGCAGCGAGACGGCGCAGCACCGCGAGGTCTACCGGCCGTGGGGCAGCTACGACAGCATCGACAACGGCCACCGCTTTCAGGTGAAGCGCCTGACCGTGAAGCCGGGCGCGACGCTGTCGCTGCAGATGCACCATCACCGTGCCGAGCACTGGATCGTCGTCTCCGGCACCGCGCGCGTCACCTGCGAGGACAAGGTGTTCCTGCTCGCCGAGAACGAGTCGACCTACATACCGATCGGCGCCCGCCACCGCATCGAGAACCCCGGCAAGGTACCGCTGCACATCGTCGAGGTGCAGTCGGGCACCTATCTGGGTGAGGACGACATCGTGCGCTACGAGGACAGCTACGGCAGAAAGGGCACGACCAGTTAGCGGCGCACTGCGATATCCTTGCTGTCCGGGCCGCGGACGCGGCCGTGGCGGGAGCCGACCTTGGATACCCGTGCCGGCGCGCGGCCAATGACCCGGGAAGGAGCCTGGGCGCTCGTCGATGCGTAGCGTTGGGCGGCCATACGGGAACTCGTCGAGGCCGAGGCGCGGGCGCTGTCGACCGGGCAGCGGCTGCCCGACCTGGCCTCCCTGGACGCCGTGTTCATCGGCGGGGTGGCGGTGGGCCTGCTCGGGCGCGCGCGCTTTACCTGGGACATCGATGTGCTGGCGGCGCGCGAGGAGTCTCGAATCGAGTCCCTGCTGGAGAGGGGCGCCGAGTTCGGTCTGGCGCGGCGTGCTGCCGATGCCGCGGCGATCGCCCGGCGCCGGAGCGTGCTGCCCATGTTTCATGTCGACAAGCAGGTCGACGTCGACCTCGTGGTGGCACGCATGCCGCAGGAGCTGGACACACCGGCGCGGTGCGCTGCAACGCATCTCCGGCATCGATCTCCGTCTACCTCAGGTCGAGGACCTGATCGTCATGAGAGCGCTGGCGCATCGCATGCTCGGTCTTGGCGACATCGACACGCTGCTCGCCATGAATCCTGGCATTGACGTCAGCCGCGCGCTCGCCACGGCTCGCGAGGTGGCGATCGCCAGGTCGGTGCCGGAGCTCATCGAGGACCTCGAGCGAATCGTGCGCGGCCGCCGCGCGAGTCGGTAGACTTGCACCACCACGGCTGCTGGCTACAACACGGAAAAACATGTCTGCCATCACCTGTTTCAAGGCCTACGATCTGCGTGGTCGCATCCCGACCGAGCTCAACGCCGACGTTGCCTACCGCGTTGCGCGCGCGACCGCGGAGTTCCTGAAGCCCAAGCGCGTCGTCGTCGGCCGCGACATCCGGCTGTCGAGCGCCGAGCTCGCGGCCGAGGTCATGCGCGGGCTCGTCGATTCCGGCGTAGAGGTCGCGGACATCGGGCTGTGCGGTACGGAGGGCGTCTATTACGCGACCAGCGCGCTCGGCGTCGACGGCGGCATCATGGTGACAGCGAGCCACAACCCGCCCGACTACAACGGCATGAAGTTCGTGCGCGAGCTGTCCAAGCCGATCTCGGGCGATACGGGCCTGAAGGACATCCGGCGCATCGCGGAGAACGGCCGGTTCACGCCACCGGCTCGGCCCGGCCGCATCGAGCAGGTCGACACGGGCACACGCTACATCGAGCACCTGCTGTCCTATGTCGAGCCCTCGAAGCTGCGCAAGCTCAAAATCGTCTGCAACGCCGGCAACGGCGGGGCAGGGCTCGTGGTCGACCGGCTCGAGCCGCGCCTGCCGTTTCGGTTCGTAAAGATCTTCCACGAGCCCGACGGCACGTTCCCGAACGGCGTGCCGAACCCGATGCTCGAGCAGAACCACGCCCCGGTCGTCGCGGCCGTGCGCCGCGAGAAGGCCGATCTCGGCATCGCCTGGGACGGCGACTACGACCGCTGCTTCTTCTTCGACGAGCACGGTGCGTTCATCGAGGGCTATTACATCGTCGGACTGCTGGCCTCGGTGTTCCTGGAGCGCGTGCCGGGTGCGAGGATCGTCCACGACCCGCGCGTGATCTGGAACACGCTCGACATCATTGCGCAGTACGGCGGGAAGCCCGTGCAGAGCAAGTCCGGCCACGCGTTCATCAAGCAGGTCATGCGCGAGTCGGACGCCGTCTACGGCGGTGAGATGAGCGCGCACCACTATTTCCGTGACTTCGCCTACTGCGACAGCGGCATGATCCCGTGGCTCGTGCTGGCGCAGGTGCTGTGCGAGACGGGCGAGCCGCTCTCGACGCTGGTCGCCGAGCGCATGCGACTGTTTCCGACGAGCGGCGAGGTCAACCGCCGCGTGCCGGATGGCAATGCGGCGCTGGCCGCAGTCCGGGCCAAATACGAGCCGGGCTCGCGTGGCGTCGACCTCACGGACGGGCTGTCGATCGACCGCGGCGACTGGCGGCTCAACCTGCGCGCCTCGAACACCGAGCCGCTGATTCGGCTCAACGTCGAGAGCCGGGGCGACCGCAAGCTCATGGAAGACAAGACCGCCGAGGTACTGGCGCTGCTCGCGTCAATGGGCGCCGTCGCGGCGGATCACTAGGGACCTGGCCGCGGCATAGCTGCAGCATTGGCCCGCGCCGGGCGCTCAGCTCGCGAGGAACGCCTCGAGAGAGGCGACGAGTTTCGCTTGATCCGGCTTCCGGAGCGCGCCGAGGCGCTTGACGATGTGCGAGCAACCGAGCGTCATGATCTTCGCGGGTCGGACCACCGATGGGGCCGGCAAGCCGGCTCCACGCAGATTGCGCACGGCTACGTCGCCGCGCCACGCTGCGTTCGCGGCGCTCGCGATCATCGCGAGGTAGACGACGTCGGTCGCCTGGATGTGCCTGGGCGATGACACGACGAGGGCCGGCCGGACCTTGTCGGCGGCCTGGTCTGTGTACGTAAAGGGCACGACGATTGCGTCCCACGGCTTGAACCTAGCGAGCGAGCTTGTCATAGACCTTGTCGTTCTCACCGCCCCACTCGTCATTGAACGCGCCGTAATCGATGGCCATGCGATCCTCATCGCCGGTCGGCATCACGAGCGACCAGGGCGCGGCCTTGGCGCCGCGCGCCCGGAAGTGCAGCCGTAGCGCCTCCTGCACGACCTCGGATCGCTTGCGGATCTCGCGGCGACACACTTGCTGCAACGCGCACTCCATCTCGACCGGTGCCGTGACGGAGATCGCCTTGTACTTCGTTGCCGCCTTCATGCGACCTCCGTGCAATATGATCCAATCACATTGACCGATATCGGCTCGTCAAGCTCGATGTCCCGGGTTGCCGCTTCCCGTCCGCGCGGCGGCAGCCACGCGTCACTGCCCGGGCGCGTCGCTCGCGAGGGGTCCCGCGCATGCGGCTCCGCGCGCCGGACCGGGCCGTGTGTGACAATCGGGGCCAGGCGTGAGCCCTCCTCCAGGCCACGGAAGCGCGCGTGAACCTACTGCAGATCCTGCTGCTGGCGATCGTCCAGGGCGCCGCGGAGCTCCTGCCGGTATCGAGCTCGGCCCACGTGATCGTGGCCGAGAAGCTCATGGGCCTGGACCCCACGGCGCCGCAGATGACGCTGCTGCTCGTCATGCTGCACACGGGCACGATGTTCGCGGTCATCGCCTACTTCTGGGCGTCCTGGCGGGCCACCTACTTTGTGTCGGTGCAGGCATTTCGCAGCAGCGCGCTCCACGTGGTGGTCGCCACGGCCTTGACCGGCGTGATCGGCCTTGCGCTGCTGCAGCTGATCAAGCGGGTGGTCGCTGGCAACGCACCGGGTTTCGAGATCGAGCAGCTGTTCGGCAATGCGAAACTGATGGCCGCCGCGCTCGCGGCCGCCGGTGTCCTGATCATCGTGTCGTCCCGGTTCCGCGAGCGCGGGGCGGGGGAGCTCTCGCTGCGCAGCGCGGCGTGGATCGGCGCCGTGCAGGGCCTGTGCCTGCCGTTCCGCGGATTCTCGCGCTCGGGCGCCACGATCTCGGCCGGCCTCGTCCTCGGCGTCGCGCGGCGGCGGGCGGAGGAGTTCAGCTTTGCGCTCGCGGTCGTGCTGACGCCCGTCGTGATCCTTCGAGAGGCGCATCGTCTCTACAAGGCCGAAGCGGCGGCCGCGGCCGATGCCGCCGGGCTGTGGCAGCTCGCGGCGCCGAGTTTGCTCGGCATGGCGCTGAGCTTCCTCGCGGGGCTGCTCGCGCTGCGCTGGCTGTCCCGCTGGCTCGAGCAGGGCCGCTGGCATTGGTTCGGCGGCTACTGCGTACTGGCCTCGCTCGTCGTGTTCTGGCTCGGCTGATCCGCGCGTCGCGCGGCGGGCGAGGGGCGCAGCGCGCAGCGCTGCTCAGCAGCAGCGCCGCACGCCGTCCCAGCGCGCGTCGAGCGCGCGGCGAAAGAACGCTTCCCGGCTCAGCGGCACGTGCTCCGCGTGGTGGCGCCGCAGGTGGGCGAGATAGCGCGCGTAGTCATCGAGGCCGGCGCAGCCACTCAGGAAGTCACGGACGGCCGCCCACAGGCGCGCGCAGCGGGCGGATGCGGTACTGGCCAGCCTCGCGAGTCCCTGAGCGGCCAAGTGTGTGCTACGCATTGGCGGCCTCCGGCAGCTGCGAGCGCACGTACCCCGCCTCCGAGCCCCCCGGCACCGGCGCGCCGCGCCGCTGGTTCCAGGCGATACGCAGCATGTCGAGGATCACGGCCCACAGCACGCACAGGAAGAACGCGGTCAGCAGTGCATCGAGCCGCTGGTTGAAGATGAGCTGGCCCGCGTGCGCCGCCTTGTCGGGCGGCAGTGCGCCGGATGCAAGCTTCGCCGCGAGGTCGCCGGCTCCGGCCAGGAAGCCGATCTTCGGATCGGGGCTGCCGATCTTCTCGAGGGCCGCGGTGCTCGTCACGATCGCGATCCAGGCGAGCGGTAGCGCCGTTACCCAGGCATGCGCGGCGCGCCCGCTCTTGACGAAAATGCCGGTTGCGACGGCGAGCGCGATGCCAGCGAGCATCTGGTTCGCGATACCGAACAGCGGCCAGAGCATATTGATACCGCCATAAGGGTCGATGACGCCGACGTACAGGAAGTAGCCCCACGCAGCGACGACGAGCCCGCTCGAGAGGATCACCGACGGGTACCACGAGGCCCGCCCAAGCGGCTTCCAGAGCTGGCCGAGGATGTCCTGCAGCATGAAGCGTCCGACGCGCGTGCCGGCGTCGAGCGTCGTGAGAATGAACACCGCCTCGAACATGATCGCGAAGTGGTACCAGAGCGCCAGGAATCGTGCGCCGAACACGCCGGACAAGATGCTCGCCATGCCGACTGCGAGCGAGGGCGCGCCGCCCGTACGCGCGAACAGCGTCGCCTCGCCGACTTGCTGGGCGAGCCCATGCATCCGCGCTGTCGTGACCGGGAAGCCCCATGAGCTCAGCGTGGCGACGGCCGCTTCGGTCGTGCCGCCGAGCGATGCGAGCGGGCTGTTGATGGCGAAGTAGACGCCCGGATCGAGCAGCGCCGCGGCGATCATCGCCATGATCGCGACAAAGGACTCGAGCAGCATCGAGCCATAGCCGACGAGCCGCAGGTCACGCTCGCTGCGGATGAGCTTCGGCGTCGTACCGCTCGCAATCAGCGAATGGAAGCCCGAGATCGCGCCGCACGCGATCGTGATGAACACGAACGGGAACACGCTGCCCGCGAAGATCGGCCCACTACCGTCGACGAAGCGCGTCAGCGCCGGCAACTTGAGCTCCGGGCGCATGATGAGGATCGCAACCGCGAGCAGCGCGACCGTGCCGAGCTTCAGGAACGTCGACAGGTAATCGCGCGGTGCGAGCAGCAGCCACACGGGCAGTATCGCCGCAATGAAGCCGTAGACCATCACGAACCAGGCGAGCGTCGTGCCGCCGTGGTCGAACCAGCCGCGCAACAGCGGGTCCGTGCCGACCCAGCCGCCACCGGCGACGCCGAGCAGGAGCAGCCCGAGGCCGATCAGCGAGCCCTCGACGACGCGTCCCGGGCGCAGGTTGCGCATGTAGAGGCCGACGAGGACGGCAATCGGGATCGTCGCGAGCACGGTCGAGGTAGCCCATGGGCTGTGCTTCATGGCGTTGACGACGACGAGCGCGAGTACGGCGATCAGGATGACCATGATCGCGAAGGTACCGACAAGCGCTGCGAGGCCGCCGAGCGGCCCGAGCTCGTCGCGTGCCATCTGACCGAGCGTGCGGCCGTCGCGGCGCGTAGACAGGAACAGGATCACCATGTCCTGCACGCAGCCACCCATCACGGAGCCAGCCAGAATCCAGAGCGTCCCGGGCAGATAGCCGAACTGTGCGGCGAGCGTTGGGCCGATCAGCGGCCCGGGGCCGGCGATCGCGGCGAAATGGTGGCCGAACACGACCCAGCGCGGCGTCGGCACATAGTCGCGGCCGTTGTCGAGGCGCTCGGCAGGCGTTGCGCGCGTCGCGTCGGCGGCCAGTACGCGGGCCGCGATCCAGGCGGCGTAGAAGCGGTAGCCGAGCGCGTAGACGCAGACGGCTGCCGTGACGATCCAGAGCGCGTCGATCGGCTCGCCGCGGCGTAGCGCAACGGCGCCGGCGGCGAAGGTGGCGACGAGCGCGAGCACGGCAGCGATTATCCTGATCATGAGCTTCCCCTGATAACCGGCTGAGCGACCAAACTATCGCACGCGCTGGGCGACGGCGGCCACTCGCGTGCGCCGACGCGTGCGAGCCTCGTGCGGCAGGGCGCGCCGCGCCGTGCGTTCCGAATAACCCCATGCAAAAAAAGGCCGGCGCAACGTCGACGCAAGTCGACCACGTCTCGTGACGTCATGGACCCGCACATTCGTATGACGGAGCCACTGTGCGCACAGCGTCGGCGATCGGCGACTGTCGCAAAAAAAGGACGTGGCAGCGGGTTGTGACCTCGTGCCTGGCCCTCTAGTGTTCGCGGCGCCGGACGGATCTGCCGCGCGGCAATCCGCGTCCAACGAGCCGCGACTGATGATGGAGGGTCGAGCGTGAGATGGATCCCATGCGCTCTGAGCTCGCGCCACTACGCGCTCGCGGCACTGCTCGGCGCTGCGCTGGCGGGCTGCGGCAGCGGGACGATCACGCCAGGCGCAGCTGCGCCGATTGCCGCCGGCACCGGAGCACTCGCTGGCCAGACGCCGTCGAACAGTTCCGGGTTGAGCATCAGCGGCTCGCCGCCGTCGGTGATACTCCCGGGTCGCTCCTTCGCCTTCCGCCCGAGCGCAAGCGATCGGTATGGCAATACGCTGCGTTTCAGCATCACGGGCCAGCCCGTCTGGGCGTCATTCGACCCGGCGAGCGGCGCCCTGGCCGGTACGCCCGGGCCCTCGGACGTCGGCTCCTACGCGGTTACGATTGCAGTCTCGGACGGCTCCGTGCAGGCGTCACTGTCGTTCGCGCTCGACGTCGTGCAGGCGTCGGCGAGACGAACGACGTTGTCGTGGCTGGCACCGCAGGACCGCACGGACGGGTCACCGCTGCAGAATCTTGCTGGTTTCCGCGTGTACTACGGCACGCAGCCGGACGCACTTGCGGAGGTCATTCACGTCGTGAACCCGGGGGCGACCTCCGTCGTCGTCGAAAACCTGACTCCGGGCACCTGGTATTTCGCCATGACGGCTGTCGACGCGCAAGGACTCGAGAGCGCGCGCTCGAGCGTGGTGTCGAAGTCGATTTCATGAGTGTCGCCGAACGGCGTCAGCGAGTTTGCGAATTGGTTCCTCGAGTACGAACGGCACTTGCGATCTGTGATTCACGTCGCATCTTGCGGTCGGCGCTTAGTCGAACCTAGCGATACGTGAAATCGCTTTAGTCGATAGGTGAAATTGCTTTAGCTCTGGGGCGGCGTAGCGCAACGGCGCACGCACTGTGACAACGGCAAACCCGCCGCGAGGCGGGGACGCAAAGCCTCCGGTCTCCAGCGATGGAGATAGCGGGGTCGCCGGAGGTGTGAGATGCGGAGTTGCAGGCGCTGCTCGTTGCGTACCGTGCTTGCGATTGCGATCGGGAGCGTCAGCGCGGCACTGGCCGGGTGTCTGGGGGGTACCGCGACGCTGACGGGCGGATCGTCCGCGACGAATGCTCCCGCCTTCTTCCCGTTGACGGCTTCGCCAACAATCATGTCTGTCCCAGCCTCCACGACCGTCCACGTGGGCGAGGCGTTCTCATTCCGGCCCAGCGCTACCGATGCCGATGGCGATTCGCTCACGTATTCGATCTCGAATCGCCCGCGGTGGCTGCAGTTCGACCCGGCTACCGGGGCGTTGTCCGGGACAGCCACCGCGGCCGACGTCGGCTCCTACGCCAATATCACGATCTCCGTGAGCGATGGTTCTGCGACGGTGCAGGGGACGGCGTTCTCGCTGACGGTCGAGCCGCTCGCTGGCAGTCCGCCGGCCCACTCGGGCGGCCCGCCCTCGATCCGCGGCACTCCGGCAACGACGTCGCACGCCGGCCAGGCCTACGGATTCAAGCCCGTGGCCTCGGACCCCGGCCGCCTGCCGCTGACCTTCTCGATATCGAACATGCCGGCGTGGGCGACTTTCGATCCGGCGACCGGCGCGCTGGCCGGGACGCCGGCCGCAACCGACGTCGGCACCTTCGCCAACGTCTCGATCTCAGCGAGCGACGGACGCCTGAGCGC
>Ga0075017_100001716_pt1 | contig 13547 bp, 13 predicted proteins | sample AleBraG_ABR_2012_FD_71475 | JGI IMG/M metagenome (GOLD analysis project Ga0075017, IMG submission 71475) | Freshwater sediment microbial communities in response to fracking from Pennsylvania, USA - Alex Branch Run_MetaG_ABR_2012 | ecosystem: Environmental > Aquatic > Freshwater > Creek >... | reverse complement strand
ACGTGCGAGAAGACACCCGCGTTACCGTCATACCAGGTGGGCTCGATGTAGCGATGCGTGATCCGCCACCCCGCCTCGGTCCGACGCAGCCGGTCGTGGTACGTGCCACCGATTTGGTACGTGTTCGGACCAGTCCTCTGGATGCTGTAGTGCTGTGCCTGGAACTTGGTGGTCGACGTTGCGCTGTCGCCGTCGACGTCGATGGCGTGGTTGCCCAACAGATGCTGGCTCACCGTGATCTTGTCCTCGGTCGCGCGAATCATGTTGACGCACGCCTCGACTCCGACCGTGGTGGTGGCGTGACCGAAGTCGACTTCGACGTCGGGTACGAACACGTCATTCATGAGGTCCCACTGCCGACTGTCCACCGCCGTCGCGTACAACACGACGGTCCGGAGAATCTCTCGCTCGTCGAGGAGTCGCTGTAGATCGCTGTCCGCGAGTGCCATGGTCGCCCCTCGCCTAGTTGATCATCCAGCCGGCGTCAACCGGGATCAGCACGCCGGTGACGTAGCGCGCCTCGTCACTCGACAACCACAACAGGGCGTTGGAGATGTCGACCGGCTGCACGTAGGTCACGGGCAGGGCGTGCAGCACGCGCAGCACGTGGTCGACCTGCTCCTGGGTGGGGTTCTCGATCGACGGGAAGATCGCCTGGCGGGTGATCGGATTGGTGGCCAACTCGGTCTCGATGTTGCCCGGCGCGATCGCGTTGACGCGGATGCTGTGAGGTGCGAGCTCGTTGGCGGCCGTGTGCATCAGGCCGAGAATGCCGGCTTTCGCGGCGGCGTAGTGGGAGATCTTGCCCGCGCCGATCAGCGCCGCGACCGAACTCGTAATGGTCACGGCGCCGCCGTTGCCGGCTTCGATCATTCGCGGACTCACCGCCTTGAGCGTGTGCCACGCGCCGGTCAGCATGACGTCGATGGTCTCTTGCCATTCGGCCTCGCTGAGCTCCCACAAGAAGCCGTACGACGCGACGCCGGCGTTCGCGGACACGATGTCCAGTCGTCCGAAGTTCGAATAGGCGTCGTCGACCGCGGCGTCGAGACCGGCCTGGTCACGGACGTCGACCTGGCGGGTGACGATTCGCTTCCCGAGTTTCTCGACGAGGGCGGCGGTCTCGGCCAGCTCCTCGGCGGTGCCCATGTGGTACTTCACGGTGTCGATGTCGTGGCAGATGTCGACCGCGACGATGTCGGCGCCTTCCTCGGCGAGTCGCACCGCGTGTGAACGTCCCTGACCTCGAGCGGCACCGGTGATCAGTGCAACCTTGCCTTCGACTCTTCCCATGTTTCCTCCTAGGTTCGAGCAGCCCCCGGCCGGTCCCTGACCCCCCAAGACGCTACGAAAACACCCTATCTCTATTAACGATTGTGATCATACAGAGTGATGATGGCAAGGTCAAATGTAGAGAAATGTCCACAATGACGCGAGAAAAGACACCTCGCAACACGATCTGCGGGCGATCGGGCGCCGCGAGGCGTGCCACCGTTCGGGCGGTCAGTTCGTTCGTGAGCGTTCGACGTCGTGAGGATTGGTGAGCAACGGCGATGGTGGTCGCGCGCGACCACGGCGCGACACCGCCGGTCACCCGTCGCGCAGCGACGGGCCGCTACACGATGGAGATCGCTCCTTCGGGGCAGGCATCGACCGCCGTGGTGGCGGCGGCCTCTTGCCCGGGCGCGACGTCGACCTCTTGACCTCGCAAGTTGCAGAAGCCGTCGTCGTCGGACTCGAAGACGTCAGGAGCCAGGACGTAGCACCGCCCGTGGCCAGAACAGAGGGACTCGCTAACGGCGATGCGCATTGGTACGGCCTTTCACTTGTGTTCGAATCTTCTACGTCTCAAATAGTTACAGATTGACCCAGCGAAGGGGCAACGAGTTGATTCCCAGTTGGCCACCGTGCTCGGTGATGGGTTCGTCCGTGTCCACGACATAGTTCGGTATGCGCTTGTGCCACTCTTCGAGCGCGATCTGCAGTTCCTGGCGCGCGAGGTGCGAGCCCAGGCAACGGTGCGGTCCGGCCGCGAAGGCCACGTGCTTGTTGTTCTCGCGGTCGATGATGAACTTGTCCGCGTCGGGGAACACCCTCGGGTCGCGACAGGCCTGACCCAGGTCGAGCCACACCATCTGGTCCTTCTTCATGGGACACCCGGCGATCTCGTAGTCCTCGTTGAGCTTGCGACCTGGCGTGACGATCGCGTAGAAGCGAAGGATCTCCTCAACGGCGCTCGGGATCAACGACGGGTCGTCGAGGATCCGCTGACGGTCTTCGGGGTGGGTGGCGAAGTGGTAGAAGCTGTAGCCCAGCTGACACTTCATGGTATCGAGGCCCGCGAGGATCAAGACACCACAGATGTTGAGCAGGGTCTCCTCGTCGAGAGGTTCCCCGTGGAACTCCGCGGCCAGCAGGTGGCTCACGATGTCCTTCTTGGGGTCACGCGGGTTGACTCGTCGATCGGCGATGAACTCGATGAAGTACTCACGGATCGCGGTCGCCGCTTCGAGTTGGGCACTGTGGTCGTCGGGATTCGACATCTGCGAGAAGATCGCCGTCACCCACGTGACGAATCGTGACGCGTCTTCCTGCGGCAGACCGGCCAGCGACAAGAACGCACGCGTCGGAAACTCACCGGCGAACTCGGTGGCCATATTGCAACTGCCCTTGTCGATCAACTCGTCGATCACCTGATTGGCCCAGCCGCGATTGACGTCCTCGAGGGACTTCACGGCGTTGGGTGAGAAGTAGGAGTTGAGGATCTGCCGGTACTTGACGTGGTCGGGACCGTCGGTCAACGTGGGGATCCACTTGTACTGCGGGTCGGGGTCGGTGACGATGATGGACCGGCTCGAGAAGATGTCGCTCTTCTGGTGGGCTTCGCGGATGTCGCTGAAGCGCGTCAGCATCCAGAACCCCTGACCGAACGTGTTCCAGTACGCCGGCGACTCCTCACGCAGTGCGTCGAGCTCGGTCAGGTAACCCATCACCGGTCGGTTCTTCGCGATATCGAATTCGACAACGGGACACTCGGCAGGAACGCCGCTCAACTCTTCGATGGACATGTGGCTCCTTCAATCGTTCAAGGTAGGGACCATTGGGGTGCAGAGGCTAACAATGATAAATAGCAATTCTGATTTGAGGGCAATGTTACAAATTGGCCAGCCAGTTTGCTGGAGAACTCACGCCGATGCTGAGCAATTCCTTATAAGCGAAATCTCACCGCAATTGCCCGACGGACGCTCACGCCCACGGCGGTCACCCGGCGGCGTCCGCGCCGATACAACGCCGATCACAGGATCGTGATCGCCCCTTCGGGACACGCCTCGACGGCGGTCGTCGCGGCGGCCTCCTGGCCGGACTCAACATCGACTTCTTGTCCGCGCAGACTGCAAAAGCCGTCATCGTCGGACTCAAAGACGCCCGGGGCCAGGACGTAGCACCGTCCGTGACCCGAGCAGAGGGATTCGCTGACCGTGATACGCATATTCAGAACCTTTCACTCAATTCGACGTCGAAGACTAATCGGGAACTCAGAGGTCGACCCATCGGATCGGCAATGATTTGACCGCCAACTGGCCGCCGTGTTCAATGATCGGCTCGTCGGTGTCCAGGACGTAGTTCGGGATCCGCTTGTGCCACTCCTCGATCGCGACTTGGAGCTCCTGGCGCGCCAGGTGCGAACCGAGGCACCGGTGCGGGCCCGCGGCGAACGCGAGGTGCTTGTTGTTCGGACGGTCGATGATGAACTTGTCGGCGTCGGGGAACACCCGCGGGTCGCGACTCGCCTGACCGAGGTCGAGCCAGACCATCTGACCCTTCTTCATGGGACATCCGGCGATCTCGTAGTCCTGGGCGAGCTTGCGCCCCGGCAGGACGATCGTGTAGTACCGCAGGATCTCCTCGACCGCGCTCGGGATCAACGACGGGTCGTCGAGGATCCGCTGACGGTCCTCGGGGTGGGTGGCGAAATGGTAGAAGCTGTAGCCCAGTTGACACTTCAGGGTGTCCATCCCGCCGAGAATCAACACGTTGCAGATGTTGAGCAACGTGTCCTGGTCCAACGGTTCGTCGTGGAACCTGGCGGCCAGCAGGTGACTGAGGACGTCGGTCTTGGGGTCGCGAGGATTGGCTCGCCGATCGTCGAGCAGGTTCGAGAAGTACTCTCGGATCGCCGCCGTCGCCGCCAACTGCACGCTGTGGTCGTCGGGGTCCATCATCTGCGAGAAGGTGTCCGAGACCCACTTCAGCGCGGCGGGCGCGTCCTCTTGGGGCAGGCCGGCGATCGACAGGAAGACGCGCGCCGGGAACTCGGCCGCGAAGTCAGTGGACATGTCACAGCGACCCTGGTCGATGAGTTCGTCGATGATCTGGTTGGCCCAGCCGCGATTCGACTCCCACAGTGTGTCGACCACCCGTGGCGAGAAGTACGAATTGAGGATCTGACGGTACTTCACGTGGTCGGGACCGTCGGTCAACGTGGGGATCCACATGTACTGCGGGTCGGGGTCAGTGACGATGATGGACCGGCTCGAGAAGACGTCGCTCTTCTGGTGGGCTTCGCGGATGTCGCTGAAGCGCGTCAGCATCCAGAACCCCTGACCGAACGTGTTCCAGTACGCCGGTGACTCTTCGCGCAGTGCGTCGAGCTCGGTTCGGTACCCTAGGACCGGACGGTCCTTGTTGATATCGAACTCGATGACCGGGCACCCCGAAGGCACCCCGTTCAACTCTTCTGTCGACATTCCCTTCCCCCTCACGTCATGTGGCAATCGCTTATTGTCCAAAAATTACAATGATGATGAGTAATCTTCGTCAACGTTGACTTTACACATAAACGTTGGGTGTTTCAATACGGAAATGCGTTGAATCTTGAACAATCTAGCGGGGAAGATCGCGCCACGGCCCCCGGTCGGAACGTGGTTCCGCGGGTAGTCCGAGCACCCGTTCGCCGATGATGTTGCGCTGGATCTCGTCCGATCCACCAGCGATACGGTATCCAGGCGCACCGAGGAGGTGCTCGGTCCACGCGTACGTCCCCCATTCGCCGGTGTCCGCCACCAACTTCGGTCCGAGCAGGCTGGTCGCCATATGAGAGACCCGCTCGAGTTGTTGGGTCCAGGCCAGCTTCGAGATGGATCCCTCGGGGCCTGGCGCGCCTTTCCGTCGGGTCTCGGTTTCGATTCGCAGAGCCGAGAGCTCCCCGATGCGCTGGCCGATGTAGACCTGCATGAGCTGCCGGCGGATGAGGGGCTCGTCCGTGCGGCCGAGATGCTCGGCGAGTGCGCGGATCTGTCGCCATCCCCCGCCGATTCGTTGCATGCGCGTCGCGTTGCCGCGCTCGAAGCCCAAGGTCGTCAACGTCACCTTCCACCCGTCGCCCACGTCGCCGAGGCGCAGCGAATCGGGGATCCGGACGTCGTTGAAGAAGACCTCGCAGAAGGAGGCGCCGCCCGACATCTGCCCGATGGGTCGGATCTCGATCCCGGCGGCGTCCATGGGCACGATGAACGCCGTCATGCCCGCGTGCTTCACGACGTCGGGGTCGGTGCGCGTGATGAGCTCTCCCCAGGTCGCGAACTGCGCTCCCGAACTCCACACCTTCTGGCCGTTGATGACCCAGGAGTCGCCGTCACGCTCGGCGCGGGTCGACAGAGAGGCGAGGTCCGAACCCGAGCCGGGTTCGGAGAACAACTGCGCGCACAACACCTCGGTGCGCAGGAACTGTCGGACGAATCGGTGTCGGAGTTCGTCGGTCCCCATCAACAAGATCGTCGGCGCGATGAGGTTCTTCGTGACCGAAAAGGTCTCGTGACTCTCGGGGGTGAGGAATCGCGCCTCTTCGTGCTCATACGCGTCGTCGAACTCGGGTCCGAGACCCTGTCCTCCGAACTCGACGGGCCACGTCAGCGCGGCGAAGCCGGCGTCGCACTTGCGCTGTTGCCACGACTGGGCGCGCTGGAGGAGGGCCGACTCCTCGTCGACGCTCAGGTTGTGAAAGACCGACACGTCGTCGCTGCCGACACCCCACCCGGCGGCCTCGTGCGTTCGCTCCACGGCGTTCTCGAGCAACCACGCGCGTGCGCGGGCCCGGAACTCGTCAAGGTCACTGCTCTTGGTTGTCTCGTTCGTCACGAGTACCTCCTCCATCGATCGCCACCGCCCCGGCGACGGCGTGGCATCGCCACGGGACTACATCCGCGCGATGGACATGCCCCCGTCCACCGCGATGATCGAACCGGTCGTGAAACTCGAGGCGTCGCTCGCGTAGTACAGCGCCGCGCCGACGATCTCCTCGGGCTGGCCCGCGCGTCCCAGGGCGAACTGCGCGGCGGCCTGGTTGAAGTGATCCATGTCCCACGCCTTGGAGATATCGGTCAGGAACGGTCCCGCCATGATCGTGTTAACCCGCACCGTCGGTCCGAGTTCTTGCGCGAAGCCGATCGTCATCACGTGAAGTCCCGCCTTGGCCGCGGCGTAGGGCAGTTCGTTCGCGGTCGGACGGGCCGCCGCGACACTCGAGATGTTGATGATCGAACCGCCGCGGTCGGCCACCATCCGCTCGCCCACCAGCGCGCTGAGTCGGAACGGGCCCTTCAGGTTGACGCCGAACACCTTGTCGTAGAGATCCTCGCTGACCTCGGCCAACTTCGGGTAGAGGGGCGACAGACCGGCGTTGTTGACCAGGATGTCCACGTGTCCCATCGCGTCGTAGGCGGCGTCGACGAGTCCGTCGAGTTCGTTCCAGTGGCCGACGTGCACGGCGTAGGGGAAGGCCCGACGACCGTACGTGGATCGAATCTGCTCACAGAGTTCCTCGCACCCGTCGATCTTTCGACTGCTGATCACGACGTCGGCCCCGCACTCGGCCATCGCCAGGGCCATGGCCTTGCCGAGACCGCGGCTACCACCCGTGATGAGTGCGACCTTGCCGCCGAGATCGACGCTCATCCCACCCGTTGTTGCGCTCACGCTCGCCTCCTGCACTCATGTCGTATGACACCACATCGCTGCACGAAGGGCACCATAGTCCGGTCTCGTCCCACCACCTTTTCGTTCATACCGAGCTGCCGTCGAGGATCATGGCGGCCCGTCGAGCCGCCGGTGCGACGCGCGCACCGCGCTGACCCATGCGCTCGTCGGAGGTCTCGCCGCGCAAGAACCTCACGTAGAGCTGCTGGAGAATGACGGCGGTCTTGAAGCAGGCGAAACCTTCGTACCACGACGCGTCGACCTCCTCGAGGCCGGTGCGCGTCGCGTACCGTTCGACGACCTCGGCGCGCGTGGGCAGTCCCAATCGATCGGTCCCTTCGGGGTAGATCGGCTTGTTGTCCCCGGCGTCGCTCGGGTCGGGCCAGTAGTTGAGCACCGTGCCGAGATCCATGAGGGGGTCGCCGAGCGTCGCCATGTCCCAGTCGAAGATCGATTTGACGTGGTCGGGGTCGCGAGGGTCGAACTGGCAGTTGTCGATCTTGTAGTCGTTGTGGAGGATCGCACTGCGCGACGAACGGGGCTGGCTCTGATCGAGGCGCACGCCGATCGACGTCATCAGCTCGTCGTTCTCCTCGGTGGCGACCGCGACCCAACGCTGACGCCATCCCGACACCTGGCGAGCGACGTACCCGTCGGGACGACCGAGGTCACCGAGGTCGCAACGACCCGGGTCGACCCGGTGCAATTCGGCCAGCGCGTCGATCACCGCGAAACCGATACGACGACCGACGTCGGTGTGGTGGCGCATCGACGTCGGGATGACCCCCCAGATCACCTCGCCCGAGCGGTACTCCATCACGAAGAAGTCCGCACCGACGACGCCGTGGTCTTGACACAACAGATACGCCCTCGGCGCCTTGTCGAACTCGCGCCAGAGGTTCGAGAGGGCCTTGTACTCGCGGGCCATGTCGTGGCTCCCCGGCGCCAACTGACCGAACGGGGGTCGGCGCAGCACCAGTCGGCGCTCGCCGAACGAGACCAGGTAGGTCAGGTTCGCCGATCCGTTGGGGAACTGCAGCACCTCGAACGGACCGTCGAGACCGTCGATGTTCGCACGCAAGTACGGCTCGAGGACGGCCCAGTCCAGTTGTTCGTGCGCTCGAACCGCCGCGACCTCCGACGGCACACTGAGCGTGGTCAGCGCCGAGGCGTTCCCCGGAACCTCGGGCTTGGCCGCGCTCACCCGCGACCGTGCCTCGCCAGCGGCTCGGCGTATCGTTCGCGAGCCCGGCGTCGCTCTTCGATCAGGTGGTAGTTCGGGAAGAGGGTCTGGCTCGGCGTGACGCCCGCCAGTACCTGGCGGGCCAAGGTCGCCTTGTGGACCTCGGTCGCGCCGTCCGCCAGGCCCATGTGATACGACTCGAGGACCCACCCGCCGAACGGCATCTCATTGGAGATGCCCAGCGATCCGTGGATCTGCACCGCGCGGCTCGCCACGTTGTTCAAGAGCTTGGGCATGGCCGCCTTGACCGCCGAGATGTCCGCGCGGACACGCTTGTAGTCGTTGTACTCGTCGATCCTCCAGGCGGTCTGCAGCACCAGGAGTCGAAACTGCTCGATCTCGATCCAGCTGTCGGCGATCATCTCCTGGACCATCTGCTTGCGCCCCAGGAACTCGTCGTTGCTCGCCTTCCGCGACACCGCGCGTTCACACATCATCTCGAAGGCGCGCTTGGCCAGGCCCATCGTGCGCATCGCGTGGTGGATGCGCCCGCCGCCGAGACGGGTCTGGGCGACGTTGAAGCCGTCGCCGCGCGCGCCGAGTAGGTGATCGGCCGGCACGCGAACGTCGTGGTAGCGGATATAGGCGTGGGTCCCCGACTCGTCGGGCTCACCGTAGACGCCGGTGTTGCGCACGATCTCGACGCCCGGCGTCGACGCGGGCACGACGAGCATCGACTGGCGCCGATAGGGCGAGCCATCCGGCTCGGTCACCGCCATCGTGATCAGGAATTCGGCGTAGCGCGCGTGCGACGAGAACCACTTCTCGCCGTTAATGACCCATTCGTCACCGTCGAGCTCCGCGTGGACGAGGAAGCGCGTCGGGTCCGAGCCACCCTGCGGTTCGGTCATCGAGAAGCACGACACGACGTCACCGTTGATGAGCGGCTCGAGGTACCGGCGCTTCAATTCGTCCGAGCCGTAGTGCGCGAGGATCTCGGCGTTACCCGAATCAGGTGCCTGGCAGCCGAAGACGATCGGCGCCGCGCGCGACGTTCCGAGGATCTCGTTGAGCAACGCGAGCTTCACCTGCCCGAAGCCCGGGCCACCGAGGTTGGGTCCCAGGTGCGTCGCCCAGAGGCCCTGGTCCTTGACGATCCTCTGCAACGGAGGAATCAGCTCCATCCGCAGCGGGTCGGCCATGTCGTAGGGGTGGTGCAGGACGTAGTCCAAGGGCTCGACCTCGCTGCGAACGAACTCCTTGGTCCAGTCGAGTTGCTCTTGGAACTCCGGGTCGGTCTTGAAATCCCAGCTCACGTGGTCTCCTCAGAATCGGTCGTTGTCGAGGGTCTCTCGGTCCGTGCGACGACGGCGCGGGAGGTCATCGGGTCAAGACGGTGCAGGCGCTGATGCCGGGAGCGCCGTAGACGTGCGTGAAGCCGGTCTGCGGATCTCCCGGAACCTGACGGGCCCCCGCGTCGCCGCGCAGTTGCAGCACGTTCTCGTAGACCTGCCGGAGTCCCGACGCGCCGATCGGTTCGCCGTTGGCGAGGCATCCGCCGTCGGTGTTGATCGGCATCGAGCCGCCGATCTCGGTGGCTCCTGACTCGATCAACGCGCCCTGCGCACCGTGTTCGCACAGTCCCGTCTCGGCCATGTGCATGATCTCGGCGCCCGACTCCGTGTCTTGGATCTGGGCGATATCGACGTCGGTCGGCTCGATGCCCGCCAACTCGAACGCGCGCCGCGCGGCGTCGGTGGTGGGACTCGTGCCCCGTTCGGGCGACAGCCACGGGCTGAACACCTCGAACGAGCCGAACTTGCGCGTCACGTGACTCACCGCGCGAAGGAAGGTCGGGCGCTCGTGGTACGAACGCGCCTTGTCGGCGCGACACACCACGAACGCGACGGCGCCCTCGCCGGGAGAGCAGAACATGTACTGGGTCAGCGGGTCGCTGATCATGGTCGACCCCTCGATCTCGTCGACGCTCAGCGCACGGCGCCGCCAGGCGTTCGGGTTCATCTCCCCGTTGCGAAAGGCCTTGGCGGCGACCTGGGCGAGCAGCGCGCGATCGACGTCGTAGTCGTCCAGGTAGCGCTGGATCTTCATCGCGAAGAACTGCGTGGTCATCATCAGGCCGGTCTCGCCGTACCACCGGCCGATACCGTGCTCCTCGGGGTCGGCGTTGAACGCCCCGGGTGGGTGCTTGTCGAAGCCGACCACGACGCCCAGGTCGTACGTGCCGGACTTGATGGCCACTTCGGCCATCGCGAGCGCACTGCCCCCCGAGGCGCAACCGTTCGAGACGTTGACGAACTGCAGACCGGTCAGGCCGAGTTCACTCACGAGCGTGTCGGGCTGACCGCCGTCCATGCTGGCCCCGAAGGCGAACTGGGCGTCGCGCCACGCGATCCCCGCGTCCGCGAGCGCCTGGTGGACCGCGGCGGTCGCCATGTCGCGAGCGCTCATGGTGGGGTGTCGTCCAAAGGGATGGATCCCGATACCTACGATGGCGGCTTCCACGTCATACCTCCTGGTTCGACGAGTCGACCGGACGGAACTCGAACGTCACCCAGTCGTCGTCAGGGTTGTCGGTGACGAAGGGCACGATGGCCAACTCGACGCGTTGGCCGATGGCGAGTCGCTCGGGTTCGTGCTCGCTGAGTCGACTCTCGACGATCACGTCGCCGAGGTCGACGTAGCCGACGCCGTAGGGTGTGAACGCGGCCGGCCCCAGGTACGGGTCCTTCGGTCGAAACCCCTGGATCGTCCACGACCAGAGCACGCCGTGGCGAGGCAGGGCCACGACCTCCATGTTGCGCGCGGTGCAGCGCGGGCAACCGGACTGACTCGGGAACGTGGTCGTCGAGCAGTCGCGGCAGCGCGCACCGAGCAGTTGGGGTTCTTCGGACGGCCACGTGAACAGACCTTCGGCTATGGGTGTACCTTGCATCACCGCACCTTCCACTGCGCCAACGAGATCCCGTCAGCGACTTCTTCGAACCACACTTGCATCGGTGTCCCGATCTCGAGCTCGTGGTCCCCGGGAATGCTCCCGACCATGCGAACGCTCGGCTCGTCGACCAACTCGACCAGCACCACCGTATAGGGGACCGGGAACGCCGGATGGATCTGGTGTTCGGCCACGGTATACGAGTACAGCGTGCCCTCGCCCGAGACCTCCTTCCAACCCATGGACCAGCTCCGACACTCGCGACAGTAGTCACGCGGCAGCGCGTAGACCGCGCCGCAGTTCGTGCACGAGCGCACGACCAACTTTCCTCGCGCGCACGCCTCGAAGAAGCCGGCGGTGTCGTGGTCCGTGGTGATCGGCACGGGGCGGATGGGGGTCACGGGATCGCTCATCGGTCTGCCACCAGCATCATCGCGCTGCTCGCGGGCGGCGGCGCGGAGGTGACGAGACAGACTTCGGCCCCGTCCACCTGGGACGTCGACGTACCTCGTATCTGACGGACACCTTCGACGATGTGGTTCATGCCGTGGATGTACCCCTCGGAGAGATGCCCGCCACCGGTGTTGATCGGCAGCGAACCGTCGAGTTCCAACGCACCGCTGCTCGCGAATCGTCCGCCCTCGCCGGTCTCGCAGAAGCCGAAGTCCTCGAGCTCCATCAACACGGTGATGGTGAAACAGTCGTAGAGCTGCGCGACGTCGACGTCGTCGGCGCCGAGCCCGGACAGCTCGAAGAGCCGTCGTGCGGTGTAGCGCGCGGGTTGGGAGGTGATGGAGTCACGCAGGAGTGCGGGGAACATCTGACCCGGTTGGATGCGCGGACCCGACGAGTGGGCGACGGCTCGGATCACGGCGGGCGACTGAGCGAGGTCGCGGGCGCGCTCGGTCGTGGTCACCACGACCGCTGCGGCGCCGTCGGTCTCGAGACAGCAGTCGAAGAGTCGCACCGGGCGCGAGATCATCCGCGCGTCCAGGTAGTCCTTCATCGACAGCGGCTTGCGGTACATCTGGGCCCCCGGATTCGCGTTGGCGCGACGCCGGCACGCCAGTGCGATGGCGCCGATGTCCTCGGCGGTCGTGCCGTACTGGCTCATGTGGCGCTGCTGCATCAGTCCGAACATCTGCGCCGGGGTCATCAGGCCGAACGGCGTGAAGAACTCGTCGTAGGTGCCACGTCCACCGAGGACCTCGGCCTGGCGCTTCGTGGACGCCTGTCCGTAACGCTGACCCGATCGCCCGTTCAGCGATCGAAAGACGAGCACCGCATTGGCCTGGCCGGACAGAATCGCTCCGACGGCCTGGCCGATCAACGAGCAGGGTGCGATCCCGCCGGGGCCCGACTGCCCCCAGTACGTGATGTTCGTCATCCCGAGCACGTCGGCGAGGTCGTTGTGGGCCACGGTGTCGTAGTCCGAGCGCAGGACCCCGTCGATGTCGCTGGCCTTGAGGCCCGCGTCGTCGATCGCCGCCACCGCCGCGCGCGTCGCCAGTGCGAGCTCGCTGCAGCCCGAGTCCTTGGAGAACTCCGACACGCCGATGCCGGCGATGGCGCAGCGGTCTCGGTGCGTGCGCTCGGTCGAGTCGATGGCGCTCATGTCGAGACCTCCGAGTCGGGTGCGCTCGCCCAGTCGGCGAGGACCTCGACCGTGTGCTCACCCAGGTTCGGGGCACGGCGTTCCTCTGGTGTCTCTATGCCCGAGAACCGGATCGGGAAGCTGGGATACTTGGCCGGGGGGACGTCCGCGTGCTCCACCTCGTGGAAGTAGCCCCTCGCCTGGAGGTGCTCGTCCTCGAAGAGGTCTTCGAGGGCGTTGATCGGCCCCACCGGGAGTCCTCGCTCCTGGCCTTCGTGGTAGAGCGTCGCCGCGTCATTCAACAAGAAGAAGACCTCCACAATGCCGCTGATGTGATCGAACTGCTGTTGGCGGTGCGCCAGGTCCGAGTACTCAGGATCACCGAGATCGGCCGCCATTCCCTTGGAGTCCAGCCATTCGACCAGACCCGCCCACGGCTTGGGGTCGGCGAGGATCAAGGCGAAGTAGACGAAGCGACCGTCGCTCGTCTCGAACAACGCGGGCTGAGTGGGAACGGGTTGCGCGTGCCGACAGGTCTGGCGTTGCACCAAGACCTTGGGATAGAACCAGAAGGGGTTGGCCAGTTCTGGACTCACCGCCAGGGTGTCGTGCATCGACACGTCGACCAGTTGACCCTGTCCGGTCCGCTCACGTTCGATCAGCGCCAGCAGGGCACCGATGAGCGCGAAGTTCGCCGGCACGTGATAGCCCTGATTCCCGCCCGGACGGATTGGCGGGATCGAGTGGTCGTCGTAACCCGAACTGAAGAGCATTCCGCCGGCGGCCAACCCGACCAGGTCCGAGGTCTGGTAGTGAGCCCACGGCCCGTCGAGGCCGAACGG